>Ga0265331_10002189_pt1 | contig 13411 bp, 22 predicted proteins | sample 41923metaG_FD_202088 | JGI IMG/M metagenome (GOLD analysis project Ga0265331, IMG submission 202088) | Rhizosphere microbial communities from Carex aquatilis grown in University of Washington, Seatle, WA, United States - 4-19-23 metaG | ecosystem: Host-associated > Plants > Roots > Rhizosphere...
TTCAGACGTGATGATGTTACGTATTTTATTTACTTCATCATCGGTCAAATCAGAGACTTTCTTGCTATGGTCAACCCCTGCCTGATCAAGTATCTTCTCTGAAGAAGATGCGCCTATTCCATAAATGGAAGTCAGTCCAATAACAACCCTCTTATTTTTTGGAAGATCTACTCCCGCTATTCTTGCCAATTATATGCTCTCCTGATATAAAATTTATTTTAACCTTGTCTTTGTTTATGTTTGGGGTTTTTGCTGCAAATTACCCTGATAACGCCTTTTCTCTTGATTATTTTGCAGTGCTCACAAAGTTTTTTTACCGAACTTCTTACTTTCATTTTCTTATCTTTCTGTTGAAAATTTTATTTATACCTGTATGTAATCCTGCCTCTTGTCAAATCATACGGCGAAAGTTCCACCGCCACTTTATCGCCTTCAAGGATCTTTATGAAATTCATTCTCATCTTTCCCGATATATGCGCTATTATCTCATGCCCATTTTCAAGCTTCACTTTAAATGCGGCATTTGGCAGCGTATCGGTTATTATTCCATCAACTTTTATAGTTCCCTGTTTCGCCATATCACCCTGTTACCGTTAATATCTCAGGTTTACCTTTTGTTATCAATATTGAATGTTCAAAATGGGCCGATGGTTCGCCGTCCGCTGTAACATATGTCCATTTATCTTTCAGTACTTTTACCTTATAAGTTCCGTAATTAACCATAGGCTCTATAGCGACTGTCATACCCTCTTTGAATTTCGCTTTATATCCCTGGTGGTAATAATTCGGTATCGGCGGCTCTTCATGCAAATCTTTTCCTATTCCGTGACCGACAAGATCTCTGACAATTGAAAATCCTTCCGCCTCAACGTGCTGCTGTATTGCAAGCGATACATCATTTATAAAATTACCGTCAGTTGCGTTATCCAATCCAAGATACAGGCTCTCTTCCGTTACTCTCATCAGCTTTTTCTTTGCGCTGCTGATAGCGCCTACCGCAAAAGTCTTGGCGCCGTCGCCATAATATCCATTCTTTTTAACTCCAACATCAACGCTCACTATATCGCCTTCTTCAAGCAAACGTTCGCCCGGAATTCCGTGAACTACTTCCTCGTTTATCGAGATGCATGCGCTGGCCGGAAAAATATTTTTATTGACTTTATAACCTTTAAACGCCGGCTCCCCGTCCTGAGACCTGATGTAGTCTTCGACGATCTTATCAAGCGAAGCTGTAGATACGCCTGCCTTGATAAATTTTTCTATATATGAAAGAACGCCTGCTACAATCCTGCAGCTCTCTTTTATTGATTGAATTTCGGTGAGAGTCTTTACCAAAACAAATAACCCCTAAGGTTTTCTAACCTCTTCTGCCTTTAATTCTGCCGCTTTTCATAAAACCATCGTAATGTCTCATAACAAGATGTGATTCAACCTGCTGCAGCGTATCTAAAGCGACGCCAACAATGATCAATAAGCTGGTGCCCCCAAAGAACTGCGACAACCCCTGTGTCACGCCTGCCTGCGCAATAAACGCCGGCAATATAGCTATGAATGCAAGAAAGATCGAACCTGGTAATGTAATCTTCGTCAAAATATTGTCAATGAAATCAGATGTAGCTTTTCCCGGCCTTACGCCCGGAATAAATCCGCCCTGCTTCTTCATATTATCCGAAACATCTTTCGGGTTGAACGCAATAGCGGTATAAAAATATGTAAAGAACACAATAAGCGTTCCGTACAAAAACGCATAAACTAAACTTGTATGGTCAAAATGCTTTGCAATGCTCTGCATAAAATCGCTGTTCGGGAAAAATGTCAATATAGTATTTGGAACAAACATAATTGACTGTGCAAAGATAATCGGCATAACGCCTGCCTGGTTGACCCTAAGCGGAATATATTGCGTAACACCGCCGTATATTTTTCTCCCGACCACTCGTTTGGCATATTGCACCGGTATTCGCCGCATCGCCTGGGTCACCAGCACAACTGCCGCTACTATCAAAACCAGCCCAATAATTATAATCAGTTCAATAATAATACTTCTGGCGCCCGATGCTACAACCTGGTATTCATCCAGGAGAGAATAAGGCAGCCTGTCTATGATTCCGATAAATATAATAAGCGAAATTCCGTTTCCAATTCCGCGTTCAGTAATCTGCTCGCCCAGCCACATCATAAAGACCGTGCCTGCGGTCATAAGGATAATACAGGAAATCGTAAACAAAACCGGCGATATCTCAGGCGATATAATACTTACGCCGGATACATTTCTGCTTTTTAACTGTACGCTAACGCCCCATGCCTGCATTAATGCAACAGGAACCGTTCCGTACCTTGTCAGCTGAGTTATTTTCTTTCTTCCGGCTTCACCTTCTTTCTGAAGTTTCTGAAAGTAAGGAACCACAGCTCCTAATAACTGAATGATAATCGATGCGCTGATGTAAGGCATGATACCAAGCGCAAATACAGCGGCATTTTTAAATGCGCCGCCTACAAACAAATCATATAAACCAAACAGAGTATTATCCGATTGGTTTTTCATTGACTGGGCTAGAAGGCCCGCGTCAATACCCGGCAGCGTTACGTGAGCGCCAATCCTAACAACAATAAGCAGCAATATCGTAAAAACGATTCGCTGCCTTAGTTCCTGAATCTTGAAAATGTTTCTGAAACTTTCAACAAAACTGCTCATATTACCGTTGCCTTACCCCCGTTTTTCTCAATTTTCTCGACGGCTGTTTTGCTGAATTTGTGAGCGCTGATTTCCAGTTTCTGTTTGAACTCGCCTTCTCCCAATACTTTCAATGGAAGCCTTTTATTCGATATCAATCCGGCTTTAAAAAGTGTTTCAGGGCTTAAAGTTAAACCGTTCAGCTTTCCTTTTTCAAAAAAGGCCTGAAGTTTGCCTAAATTTAAAACCTGAAATTCTTTTCTTCCCGGATTTGTAAAACCGAGTTTTGGAATTCTTCTCTGCAATGGCATTTGTCCGCCTTCGAACCATGCTCTCCATTTATTTCCTGAACGCGATCCTGCGCCGTTATGGCCCCTGGTTGATGTTTTGCCATGGCCCGATCCAACTCCGCGTCCAATCCTTTTAATTTTCTTCCTGGAGCCGTCTGCGTATTTTAAGTTGCTTAGTATGTCCATTTTTTGATTTGTGTTTCCGAAACGCTTACAATAAAGACCCCTCGCATCTCTGCGAGGGGTCAGAGTTAAAATAATTTAATAACTTACTTGCTTGTATTAAAATTGTATGACATTGAAATCACGCCAAATAAATCGTTGGCCTGGCCGGATACAAAATTAATACCCTGTTTCAACCATTTTTCACTGACAGTAGCATCGATGCTTAATCTTCCAAAATGGAAACCGGCGCCTAAGCTAATTGTCTCAACATCCGAAGAAGGAAGTGTTTCTGAATATGAATTAGTTACGCTTCCGACGGTTGTTTCATGTTTTTGCATATCAACGTTCCTGCTGTAACCGAATCTACCGGTTAACCAGTCAGCAATTCTTGTTTCACCTGCAAAATTGAACTGAGGAACCATAAAATTAGTCCATTTATCAGTTGAAGTGCCTAATGTACCTTTATATGTATTGTAGATAGCGCCAACTCCGCCTGCAATCTGAATATCATCAGAAATTGGCCAGTTCAAACCTACGCCGCCGTTAAATCCCATATAGCTATAGCTTGTTCCAACTGAATCAAATGATGGTCCGGTTGTTGTTTTTCTCGGGTTCCAGCTATACGTATTGAAACCTAAGATCGGGACTATTGCAATTTTGCTGCCCTTTGGATAGAACCAGCCCCTTAATGCTGCGCTCAGTTCCATTCCGCCTTCACTTTTTAAAGTGTAAGAGGAACTGCTGTCTGTGACAGCTCTTTTGAAACTGTTCAATCTGAAATTAACAACGCCCTCAACCCATCCTTTTTTTACCATTTTCATAGCTCCAAGTGATGCGCCAAATGAATTAGCAGAACCTTTGTCGTCATGACTTCCTGCAACTGTTTCATTGCTCCACATTGCTATATAAGGAGCCAATCCAAGGTGGAAATCCTTGCTCAAAGCCCATCCAATAAGAATAGTTGTAGGAACTATCGGCTGTTTTATACCAGCTGAGTCAGCTCCCCAAGGTGTTCCGTTATTGAAATTGTTCCACATATCGTTTCTTTTATTAAGAATTAAGCCTAAGCTTAATTTTTTGCTTACGCCGAATGAAACACCGGCATACTGTCCGTCAAGCTGAAAATCACTGATGACATTTCTTCCGATATCGCCGAATGCATAATTACGGTAATAACCGGTCCAAACCGGATTGTTTGAAATGTCTGTTGCAGCGTCCAGAATATACGGACTGTTTCCTAAAGCTTCGATCCTACCAGTACCGCTAGGTATTGACTGAGCGGATGCGCCTACAGCCATAACCAGTAGCAGTAAAACTACTAAATGTTTCTTTAACATTACTTTTCCTCCTATAATGTTATTAAATGATGATTAAAATATTCACCTATTCTCTACTTTTAACATGATGACGTCCGTCATGATAATTTCGATCATATAGTGAAAACTTGCACTAAATGTTTTACTTTGTTAATCATACCCCTTATCTGAGGAGTATCATTAAATTCATTAGACTTATTGATTTTTCCAAGACCAAGAGCTTTGATAACTAATTTCTGAGCCATTGGCCTGTCTATTGTGCTTCTTATTTGCTGAACTCTGATCTTTGCCATCTAATCGCCTAATTAAGAAAAATTTTTGTTATTTCAACGCCTCTTCTGCCAGCAAGCGCTTTTGCATCAAAAATATTCTTCAAAGCGTTCATTGTTGCCTTGACCATATTATGAGCATTCGACGAACCAAGAGATTTGGTTAAAACATCCTGAATTCCTACAGCTTCCAGGACCGCTCTTACGCCGCCGCCCGCTATCAAACCTGTTCCGGGAGATGCCGGCCTTAAAAGGACCTTCCCTGCTCCGTATTTGCCCAAAACTGAATGCGGCAATGTACCTTTTCTCAAAGGCACATAAACTATGTTTTTCCGGGCATCTTCCGACCCTTTTGCTATTGCGCTGGAAACTTCATTTGCTTTGCCCAATCCAATACCTACATGCCCGTTTCCGTCACCAACAACAATAACTGAAGTAAAACTAAATCTTCTTCCGCCCTTAACTACCTTAGCTACACGGCCGATATAGACAAGTTTATCCTTTAACTGTAATTCGCCTATCTTAACTTTTTTTGCCATTAAAAAATGCCTAAACTATTTACAAATATAAATATAAAAAAATTCAAAATCTACAATAATTCAAAAATTTTGTGCTTTTGCAGTTCTCAGGGGAGGATTCGAACCTCCATCGACGCCTCCAAAGGGCGCTGTCCTGCCATTAGACGACCCGAGAATATTCTTATTTTTCATTAGAATTCTAACCCTGCTTCCCGGGCTGCGTCTGCAACTGCCTTTACTCTACCGTGATAGAGGTATCCGTTTCTGTCAAAAACAACCTTCTTAATATTAAGTTCAAGAGCTTTTTCAGCTATTTTCTTGCCAACTAATTTACTTTTATCTAACTTAGAGGTCTTTTCTTTAGAAGAACCTTTAACATCCTTGCTGATATTTGAAACCGAGCATATCGTCTTTCCGGTAATATCGTCTATCATTTGGGCGTATATATTGCTTAGACTTCTGAAAATTACAAGCCTGGGCCTCTGATCGGTTCCTTTGATCCTCTTCCTGATCCTGTATTTTATTTTCTCTCTTGATGTGAGATTGTTTTGAACAGACATTATACTTTTATGTTAAATTTAATCTATTAAAATTTATTTAGCTGCGGCTTTTCCGGCTTTTCTTCTGATGTATTCGCCTTCATACTTAATTCCCTTGCCTTTATACGGCTCCGGCGGCTTAAAAGAACGTATCTTCGCAGCAACCTGCCCGACAAGCTGCCGGTCAATTCCGGATATCTGCATTGATGTGTCAGAAAGAAGGTCAACCTTAATTCCCTCAGGCGGATAGAAAATAATAGGGTGCGAAAAACCCAAACTCATAAATAATTTGCCGCTCTTATTTTCAGCGCGGAAACCAATTCCGACAAATTCCAGCTTCTTTGAAAAACCGTCGGTCACGCCGGTAATCATATTCTTGAGAAGAACTGCGTAAAGCCCATGCAGAGATTTATCTCGTTTCAGATCCGAACTTCTTGTAAACTGAACTTCTTCTCCGTTTACTTCAAATTTTATTAGCGGACTGACTTCCAAACTCAAAGTTCCCTTTGGTCCTGTAACAGTAATTTTTTGCCCGGCCGCGTTTAATTTTACGCCACTTGCTATCTTAACCGGTTTCTTGCCTATTCTTGACATTTTTGTTTTTTACTTTGTGATTACCAAATATTGCATACAACTTCACCGCCAATACCAAGCTTCCTGGCTTCTTTATCGGTCATCAGACCTTTGGAAGTCGAAATAATTGATATGCCCAGGCCATTTAATACTCTCGGTAGTTCATCCTTAGCAAGATACTTTCTTATCCCGGGCCTGCTTACTCTTTCCAGGCCTAAAATAACTCCCTCGCTGTTGTAATACTTCAATCTTATTATGATCTTTCCCTGCTTGTTGGAAGTTTCTTCCAAACTAAACTCGCCGATAAAACCGTTTTGAGCGAGTATTTCCGTAATTTTAGCTTTCGTTTTAGAAGCGGGAATCTCGACTGTTTTCCTTTTCGCTCTTTGGGCATTCCTGATTCTTGTCAGGTAATCTGAAATTGGATCGGTATACATTGATTATGATTTTATTCTTTAATAAATATTACCAGCTTGCTTTTCTTACTCCGGGTATCTTTCCTTCAAGCGCCAGCTGCCTGAACGTAAGCCTTGACATTCCGAACTTGCGGTAGAATCCGCGCGCTCTGCCCGTCACCGAACACCTGTTATGAAGCCTTATTGAATTACTGTTTTTAGGAAGCAATGACAGAGCATCGTAATCGCCTTTTTCTTTCAGCTCTTTTCGCTTTTCAGCAAACTTGCTCACCATTCTGAGTCTCTTATTTTGTCTGGCTATTTGACTGGTCTTCGCCAATTTAACTCCTATTAATAATTAATTTATACTGCCTGTTTTTTTATGAACGGCATTCCAAAAGCTCTCAACAATTCGCGCGCCTCGTCGTCTGTTTTAGCGGAAGTAACAAAAGTGATATCCATTCCGAACAAGCGGGTTACATTATCTATGTTTACTTCCGGGAATATCGCATGCTCTTTCACGCCAAGTGTGTAATTTCCGCGTCCGTCAAATGCTTTATCAGGCACTCCCCTGAAATCCCTGATCCTCGGAATGCTCACATTTATAAGCCTGTCAAGGAATTCATACATCCTTGCTTTTCTTAACGTTACTTTGCAGCCAATTTTCATTCCTTCGCGAAGCTTGAAGTTAGAAACCGATTTCTTGGCTTTAGTAACAACAACTTTTTGTCCAACAATATTTTCCAGGTCCTTTACGATCGGGTCAATAAGCTTAGGATCCTGCGTTGCTGCGCCTACGCCTATGTTAATGCAAATCTTCTCAAGCATAGGAACTTCAAGAGCGTTCTTATAACTGAATAATTTGGAAAGCTCAGGAACAACTTCTTTCCTGTAAAATTCCTGCATGCGGACCGGGACTTTTTCTTCAACAAAAACTTCTTTTTCTTTTGCTTTCGCTTCAGGCTTCTTCCCCGCGCCTTTTTTGCCTTTTGTGTCAGGCTGCTTAGCTTCTTTTTCTACTTTTTTTTCTGTCTTAGCCATTTATAAATATTATTACTAAACTCTAAATATTTTAACTTACTATTATTTCGCCGCTCTTTTTGCCGTATCTCATTCTTTTCTTCTTGCCTTTATCATCTGTAATTATCTGCATTCCTATCCTGCTGATATCATTAGCCTTTGGATCTATCAGCATAACATTAGAAATCTGTATCGGGGCTTCCTTCTGTGAAATTCCGCCCTGTGGATTCTTTTGGTTAGGCCTTGTATGGCGTTTTATAATGTTTACGCCTTCTACAATAACGCGGTATTTCTCGCGGTAGACCTTGAGGATTTTGCCCTCTTTCCCTTTATGGTTTCCTGATATGACTCTTACTTTGTCATTTCTCTTTAGTCTGATATTCATAATACCTCCGGGGCCAAAGAAATAATTTTCATAAATTGTTTTTCTCTTAACTCTCTTGCAACCGGGCCGAAGATCCTGGTTCCCTTGGGCTCGTTTTCATTGTTTATCAAAACTGCCGCATTTTCATCAAACCTGATATATGATCCGTCTTTTCTTCTCGTTTCTTTTTTGGTCCTTACAATAACCGCTCTTGAAACTTCCCCTTTTTTTACCGTTCCTCCCGGGATTGCAGTCTTAACTGAAACTACAACCAGATCGCCCACGCCAGCGTACCTTCTATCGGTGCCGCCAAGCACCCTGATGCATCTGACCTTTTTAGCCCCTGAATTATCGGCTACCACTAAATTTGTTTCTTCCTGAATCATTTTATTATTTGCCTGGTATGTGTTTTGTTAGTTTGAACTATTTAACTTTTTCAACTATTTCTACGAGTCTCCATCTTTTTCTTGCGCTAAGCGGCCTGGTCTCCATTATCTTTACCAGATCGCCAATACTGGCAACATTATTCTGGTCATGAGCCATAAATTTTGTAGTCTTCTTAAAATATTTCTTGTAGATAGGATGTTTTACTTTCCTTTCAATGGCTACAATAATGCTCTTATCCATTTTATTGCTGACTACCTTGCCTATACGGGTCTTTCTTCTTCCGCGCTTCACGGAATTTTCCGAAGATGTATCAGGAGTCTTATTTTCTACTGCCGGCGTATCCACCGTTTGTGATGATGTATCCACTGTCTGTGGCTGCGTATCCGCCGTTTGTGATAAATTCTCGCTCATGTGTTAATTTATTTATCCTTTTTATCTGATAATTCCCGTTCTTTTAGCACTGTATGTATCCTTGCAATAAGCTTTTTCGTATTCTTAATGCTCTTGTAGCTTTCAAGCTGCCCAAGCGTTTTCTGAAAATTCAGGTTCTCTAAACCTTCGCTTTCTTCTTTCAGCTTGTTATTCAGGTCAGCCGTGCTTAAAGTTCTTATTTCGTAAATTTTCATGTTATGATGTTGATATTATTCGTGATAATCGTGTCTTACAACAAACTTCGTTTTTATAGGAAGCTTGTGTGAGGCTAGCCTCATAGCTTCGGCGGCAATTACCTGCCCTATGCCCCCGACTTCAAACATTATTGTACCGGGCTTAACTACCGCTACCCAGAATTCCGGGGCGCCTTTTCCTTTACCCATACGTGTTTCAAGAGGTTTCTTTGTAAATGGCTTATCAGGGAATATCCTTATCCATACTTTCCCGTCCCTCTTCATCTGCCTCGTTATAGCTACCCTCGCTGCTTCGATCTGTCTCTGCGTTATCCATGCGGGTTCCATCGCTTTTAATCCAAAGTTCCCGAAAGCAATTGAACTTCCTCTTGTAGCTTTACCGGCTCTTCTTCCCCTGTGAGCTTTACGGTACTTTACTCTTTTCGGCATTAAAGCCATAAGTCAACTATCCTTCCGATAAAAATTTTAATCTTTGTTATTTTCTGCCGAGCTTGTCGCCGGTGCAGATCCAAACCTTAACGCCGATCTTACCATAAATTGTAGATGCGGCAAGACTCGCATAATCAATATTTGTTCTTAAGGTCTGCAAAGGAATTCTGCCTTCCTTAAACTGTTCGCTTCTCGCTATTTCAGCGCCGTTCAACCTGCCGCCAACATAAACTTTTATGCCTTCAGCTCCCATCCTTATTGATGAAGCCATGGCGGTCTTTATAGCTCTTCTGTATGATACCCTGTTTGATATCTGGTTCGCAACATTTTCAGCTACTAAGTATGCGTCTAATTCCGGCTTTTTTATTTCTGTGACAAGCACTTTAATTTCTTTATTAGTAATTTTCTTTAACTCGCCTTCAAGGTGAGTTATCTCTTTTCCGCTCTTCCCGATTACGTACCCGGGCCTTGAAGTATGGATTGTTAATGTAATTTTCTTTACGGTTCTTTCTACTTCGATTTTTGAGATTCCTGCGTTATCAAACCTGTTCTTTACATAGTTTCTGATCATCGAATCTTCTTTAAGCTTCAAAGCAAAGCTCTTATCGTCATACCAGCTGGAATCCCAGTTATGTATTACACCTAACCTGAAACCGATCGGATGTGTTTTCTGTCCCAAAAATTACTCCTTAAAGTGTTGCTGAAAAAATTGTATAAATTATTGTTTCTCTGATACTATTACCGTCAAATGGTTCGAACGTTTCCTTACCCTGAATGCCCTGCCCTGAGGAGCGGGAAGCATCCTTTTTAATACCGGTCCGCCATCCACAAAGATCGTTTTGACAAACACGTCGCCTTCATCAACCCTGCCGGTATCCAACTTACCCGATAGATTTGATACCGCCGACTTAATAGTCATCTCAATTACTTTGGACGCATGTTTGGGTGAATAATGAAGAATGCTTAAAGCTTCTTTTATTGATTTTCCCCTAACGAGGTCAACTACAAGCCTCATTTTTCTCGGTGAACTCTGAATGTATCTTTTAACTGCTTTTGCTTCCATACTCTATGCTTTTGCCGGTTCTTCCTTCCTGTGTCCTGCGTGAGCCCTGAATATCCTCGTGGGCGAGAACTCTCCAAGTTTGTGACCCACCATGTTTTCAGTTACGAATACAGGAACGAACTTGTTCCCGTTATGAACCGCAAATGTGTGCCCTACAAAATCAGGAGTAATAGTGCTTGAGCGCGACCAGGTCTTAATTACTTTTTTTTGATTTGCTTTGTTCAAAGCTTCTACTTTCAGAAAAAGCTTGTAATCTACGTAAGGACCTTTTTTTAATGATCTTGGCATTTATTAGAAATTTATTTTCTTCTCTTTACAATAAACTTGTTTGAAGTATTCTTTTTCTTTCTTGTCTTATACCCTTTTGCAGGAATTCCCCACGGACTGACCGGGTGCCCGCCGCCTGATGTTTTTCCTTCGCCGCCGCCCATTGGATGGTCCACCGGGTTCATTGCAACGCCTCTTACTTTCGGCCTTCTTCCAAGCCATCTCATTCTGCCGGCTTTTCCGTAGCTGATGTTCTCATGTTCAAGATTGCTTACAACGCCAATTGTAGCTTTGCATGTATTCAATATCATTCTTACTTCGCCTGAAGGAAGCTTAACCTGCGTATAGTTTTCTTCTTTTGATACCACTATACATGAGCTGCCTGCGCTTCTTGCAAGCTGGCCGCCCTTACCGGGCTTTAGCTCAACGTTATGGACAAATGTGCCCAACGGTATTTTAGCGATCGGCATTGTGTTGCCCGGCTGGATATCAGCGTCATCGCTGGCTATTATAGTAGCGCCGACTTTTAAACTATCAGGAGCGACAATGTATCTTATCTCGCCGTCTGTATATTTCACAAGCGCAATTCTTGCAGTCCTGTTCGGATCATATTCAATTGTTTCAACATTGCCTTCGATACCAATTTTTTCTCTTTTGAAATCGATAAGCCTGTACATTCTTTTATGTCCGCCGCCGCGCCTTCTTGATGTAATCCTTCCGGTGTTGTTTCTTCCGCCGGATTTCTTCAGCGGCTTCAGCAGAGATTTTTCCGGCGTCGACTTGGTAATTTCTTCGAAAGAAGAAATTGTGTAATACCTCGTTGCCGGGGTCATCGGTTTTAATTTCTTTAATGCCATCTATCTATACGATTTGGAAAATACTTATCCTTAAAATTAAGAAAAACTTAAAATTGTGCTAAATTTGAATGGAAAAATCGCGGCACAGAATACAAATATAGCAAAAACGTGAGTTAATGTCAATGTACGGAATTATGGAAACTGGTAAGCTAAGTTATTTATTTTGGGTATAGTTAAGAAAAGTTAAGAAGTTCGTGGTTTAAACAACGCCTACGCATACCAAAAGGGGCGGTTTTGCCCGCCCCTTTGAAATTTCTTTGAAATACCGCCGAATACCTTTATTTTAAAAGAATCATCTTCTTTGTTTCAACAAAATCTCCAGCTGTTAACCTGTAATAATAAACACCGCTGGCAAGCGAGTTTCCATTAAAATCGACCTGATACGTCCCCGCTTTTAGGTTTTCATTTACTATAATATCTACTGTTCTGCCGCTTACGTCATATACTTCAATTTTTGCTAATGATTCTTTTGGAATATCAAACCTGATCTTTGTAGCCGGATTAAACGGATTCGGATAATTCTGAGACAATGAAATCTGTTTAGGGATCGAGTTACCAATCGGCTGAATACCGTTTGGACTTACTCCACCGTTTGTCGTATGTAATATTACTCCGCTTTCGCCTGCAGCCCATCCGGTTAATGCGTTCACAAACTGGATTCTGTAAAGTCTTGTAGTCGCGCCAATAGTTTGCTGGATCCATGTTATGCCGCCGTCAGTTGTTCTGTGAATACTGCCATTGCAGCCCGTAACCCAGCCAGTCATATCATTAGCAAAATAAACCGCGTCTAATTCGCAGGTCGGAAGAGCAATCTGGTGGTCTACCCATGGACTCCAGCCATTGTTAGTTGATTTGTAAACCGAGCTGTTGCTGCCGGCTATCCAGCCGGTATTGCCGTTGATAAAGAAAAGATTATTAAGAGAATTGCCCGGGTCAACGGTTGTAATATCCCAGAAGCCGCCGCCATTTGTAGTTTTAATAACATTGCCAATATCAGTTATCCCCCACCCGGTATTCGCATCAACGAAAAATATCTTCTGCACGTTTGTTAATTCTGTATAAGTATTAACCCAGCTGAAACCTCCGTTTGTTGTTTTGTAAACCGCGCCTAAAGTAGATGCATACCCGGTATTGACGTCATTGAAGCTAAGCGAATATGAACTTAGGACCGGGAGATGAGGAAGAGTGTCCCAGCTTAAACCTGCATTGGTACTCTTATATAATCTTGAGCCTGATGGGTAACCTTCCCGGTCAACCATAAAACCAGTTGTAGAGTTGATGAAATAATAATCATCAATATACCCGGAAGGGTTCAGGTTATATACCCAATTCGTCCCGCCGTTTGAAGTCCGGACACCGTAATAGATCGTACCTACAATAGCTGTGTTCGTATCAATCGCCCAAAGCGAAAAATACGGCGAAGTAAGTGGAAAATCTGAATGCTGCGGAAACCATTGCGACCATAGAACCGGATTGATAAGCAGGAATAATATTGTAACGCAAAATATATTTTTTTTCATTTTATAAAACTCCTTATGATTTTATTGCATCCGCTGTATTAATATTGCGAAATTTAAATCAAATACCAATTACTGTTATTTTAATAAAACCATTTTCTTTGTATCAGTAAAATTATGCGTTAGAGATTTATCTGAGCTG
>Ga0265331_10002190_pt1 | contig 13410 bp, 12 predicted proteins | sample 41923metaG_FD_202088 | JGI IMG/M metagenome (GOLD analysis project Ga0265331, IMG submission 202088) | Rhizosphere microbial communities from Carex aquatilis grown in University of Washington, Seatle, WA, United States - 4-19-23 metaG | ecosystem: Host-associated > Plants > Roots > Rhizosphere...
CGAGCCGTGCGAGAGGTTGAGCCGGGCCGCGTCCACGCCCGCCTCGACGAGCGGGCGCAACTGCTCCGGCGTCCCCGACGAGGGACCGAGCGTCGCCACGATCTTCGTCCGGCGCGCCGAGATCATGAAGCCAGCGTACCGGTGGAACGCACTGCGACCAGGTCGCGTTGCGACCTGGTCGCTATTTCTTGGCGCGCGGGAAGGCTGCCCAGCCGGGGTAGACGGCCTTATCGCCCAGCTCTTCTTCAATTCTGAGGAGCTGGTTGTACTTGGCAACGCGCTCCGACCTCGCAGGCGCGCCGGTCTTGATCTGCCCGGCGCCGAGGGCGACGGCCAGGTCGGCGATCGTCGAGTCCTCGGTCTCGCCCGAGCGGTGGGAGATGACCGCGGTGTAGCCGTTGTCGTGGGCGAGCTTCACGGCTGCGATCGTCTCGGTGAGGGTGCCGATCTGGTTCACCTTGATGAGGATCGAGTTGGCGACGCCCCGCTCGATCCCGAGCTGTAGCCGCTCCGGGTTGGTGACGAAGATGTCGTCGCCGACGAGCTGGATCTTCTTGCCCAGCAGCTCGGTCGTCTTCTTCCAGCCGTCCCAGTCGTCCTCGGCGTTGCCGTCCTCGAGCGAGACGATCGGGAAGCGCTCGACGAGACCCGCGTAGAAGTCGGCCATCTCGGCGGGCTTCGCCTCGCGGCCCTCGAAGCGGTAGACGCCGTCGGAGAAGAGCTCGCTCGACGCCGGGTCGAGGGCGAGCGCGATGCTCTCTCGGTGCCCAGCCCGCTCGGCCGCCTCGAGGATCGCCTCGAACGCCGCCTCGCTCGACGGCAGGTCGGGCGCGAAGCCGCCCTCGTCGCCGACCGCGGTCGCCAGCCCCTTCTCCTTCAGCACCTTCTGCAGCGAGTGGTACACCTCCGCCGCGATCTGGAGCGCGCCCGCGAACGAGTCCGCCCCGACCGGCACGACCATGAACTCCTGCAGGTCGATCGAGTTGGCCGCGTGCACGCCGCCGTTGATCACGTTGAGCATCGGGACGGGCAGCGTCTTCGCACTCTTGCCGCCGAGATAGCGGTAGAGCGGGCGCCCCACCTCTGCGGCGGCGGCCTTCGCCGTCGCAAGCGAGACGCCGAGGATCGCGTTCGCGCCCAGGCGGCCCTTGTTCGGCGTGCCGTCGAGGTCGATCAGCGCCTGGTCGAGCGCCTCCTGCTCGTCCGCCTTCAGGCCGCGGACCGCGTCGGCGATCTCGCCGCCCGCGTTGGCGACCGCCTTGGTCACGCCCTTGCCGCCGAACGCGTCGCCGCCGTCGCGCAGCTCGACCGCCTCGTGGACGCCGGTGGAGGCGCCCGACGGGACGGCCGCGCGGCCGCGGGCGCCGGACTTGAGGACCACATCCACCTCGACGGTGGGATTGCCGCGCGAATCGAGGATCTGGCGGGCGCGGACGTCGGCGATACGACTCATGGGGAGTTCTCCTTGGCGAGGTCGAAATAGTGATCCTGCCGCTCGAGCGGCAGCTCGCTCCAATTCTCCCCATCGGCGGCGGCAATCGACTCAGCAGTTTCCACCCGGTTTCGGAAGCGATCTGCCGCAGAGCGCAGCTCGAGCTCGGGGTCGACGTTCAACCGCCGGGCGACGTTCACGCAGGCGAACAGCAGGTCGCCGAGCTCCTCGGCCTGCCGGCGGTCGGGCTCGCCCTCGGGCGCCGGCTCGCCGCGTTCGGCCAGCTCGTGCTTCAGCTCGCGCAGCTCGTCCTCGAGATCGGCGAGCGCGCCGGCCGCGTCCGGGTACTCGAAGTTCGCCGCCGCCGCGCGGCGCTGGATCTTCCGCGCATAGAGGAGGCCGGGCAGGTTCTCGGGGACATCGTGGAAGACGCCCTCGCGGCCCTCCTGCTCGCGCTTGATGTCCTCCCAGTGCGCACGCACGGCGTGCGCACTATCTGCCCGTGCGTCTCCGAAGACGTGCGGATGCCGGCGGACGAGCTTCGCGTGGACCATGCGAGCCACTTGCTCGAGGTCGCCATGGCCCTTCTCCGACAGGAGCAGGGCCAGGAAATACACCTGAAAGAGCAGGTCGCCGAGCTCGTCCAGCAGCTTCGCGTCGTCACCGGCCAGCGCCGCGTGCGCGACCTCGTACGCCTCCTCGACCGTGTGCGGGACGATCGTCCGTGCGGTTTGCTCCCGGTCCCAGGGGCAATCGCGGCGCAGCCGCTCGGTCAGGCGCTGCAGCTCGAGCAGGGACTGCTCGAGCCCGTCAGCCAGTGGTGGTCGCGGTCGTAGTGCTCGCCGTGGTCGTCGCCGCCGGCTCGTACCCGACCGCGTAGGCGACGTTCTTGGCGAAGTCCTTCTTCAGCTGGTTGACCCAGTTCGTCATGGTGGTCGTCTTCTTCGTCTGGAGCAGCTGCTGCTTGATCGAGTCCTTGACGCTCGCGAGCGGGGTCTTGTGCGCCGGCTTGATCGCGGACATGGCCTGGATGATGTGCCAGCCGTACTGCGTGTGCACGGGGGCGGACGTGTCGCCGGTCTTCAGCGAGAACGCCATCGTGTCGAACGGCTTCACCGTCTGGCCCTTCGTGATCGTCAGCTTGCCGCCCTGCTTGGCCGAGCCGGGATCCTTCGAGTACTTCTTCGCGAGCGTGGCGAAGTCGGCGCCGTTCTTCAGCTGCGACTCGAGCTGGTCGGCGAGCTTCTTGTTGTTCACGAGGATGTGCCGGACGTCGCGGCTCGCGGCGGTGTTGTACGAGGACTGGTGCGCGTCGTAGTAGCTCTTGATCTCCTTGTCGCTGACCTTCACGGAGGCCGTGACCTTGTTGTAGAGCTTCTGCGAGAGGATCTGCGCGTACTCGTCCTGCCGGATCTGCGCGTCCGTCAGACCCTGCGCCTTGAGCTGGACCTGGTACTTCTTCTCGCTGCCGCCGAAGTACTGGGCCTTGATCTGGACGAGCGCCGCGTCGATTTCCTTCGGCGTCACCTTGATCGACAGGTCCTTCGCCTTCTGGCCGAGCTCGTCTTCCTGGACGAGGTACGAGACCGCCTGGTCCTGGATCGACTTGTATTGCGTGGTTCCCGGCTTCGGGAAGGCCGTCTTGCGCGCCTTGTAGTTGCGCTGCGCGCCCGCGATCAGGGTGTTGAGCTGCGTCTTCGTGATCGTGTCGTTGCCGACGACCGCGACGGCGTTCGTGGGGACGCTCTTCTTGCTGCTGCCACCGCATCCGGCGGCGAGCCCGACGGCGGCGATGAGCGCGAGAAGAGGCAGGAAGAAGCGAAGCGTTTTCATGTGTCGAGTCCCAGTGAGGTCGGTAGCAGCGATACGCCCACGGTAGCGGAGGGGGTAAGCCGCCTCACGCTGCCTGGCGGGCTTCCAAGATAGCATCGACCAGGCGGAGGGCCTGGGGAAATCCGTCTTCTCCACGAAGGCTCACTTCCCTGTTTCCTACGGTGTAGACGGCCGTGTGGATGCGTCCCCGCAGCTCTTTCAGCTCCTGTGAGCCGAGGATGAGCCGGCCGACCGTGGCCTTGCCGCCACGGTAGATGAGGTAATCGGCACCGAGGCGGGCAACCTTGATCTTGGCCTCCTGGATGGCGAACAGGTGCTCGACCGGCTCCGGCAGCGGGCCGTAGCGGTCTTCGAGCGACGCCTGCAGCTCGCGCAGCTCGTCCTCCGTCTCCGAGAGCGCAAGCCGGCGGTGGATGTCGATCCGGAGCGCCTCGGAGGAGACGTACTGCTGCGGCACGTAGGCGTCGATGCGAGCGTCCACCCGGACCGGCCGCGCCGCGACCCGGCGCTGGCCCTGCAGCTCGGCCACCGCCTCGTTCAGCAGCTCGACGTAGAGCTCGAAGCCGACGGCGGCGACGTGGCCGGATTGCTCGGCGCCGAGCAGCTCGCCGGCGCCGCGGATCTCGAGGTCGCGCATCGCGATCGCGAAGCCGGCGCCGAGCTCCGTGTGGTCGGCCAGCGTGGAGAGCCTCGCCCGCGCCTCCGCCGTCAGCTCGCGCGCGTCGGGATAGAAGAGGTATGCGTACGCGGTCTCGTCGGAGCGGCCGACCCGCCCGCGGATCTGGTACAGCTGCGCGAGGCCGAGCATGTCGGAGCGCTCGACGATCAGCGTGTTCGCCTGCGGGATGTCGATGCCGGACTCGATGATCGTCGTCGAGACGAGCACGTCGGCGTCGCCGCGCAGGAAGGCGTGCATCTTCTCCTCGAGCTCCTTCTCGCGCATTTGCCCGTGAGCGACGATGAACCGGAGATCCGGACACATCTGCCGGAGTTGCTCGGCCCGCTCCTCGATCGACTCCACGCGGTTGTGCAGGAAGAAGCTCTGTCCGCCCCTATCCTTCTCGCGCGCAAGCGCGAGAAGGACGATCTCCTCGTCGTACTCGCCGACGGTGGTGCGGATCGGGCGGCGGCCCTCCGGCGGCGTCTCGATGATCGAGATGTCGCGCATGCCCGCGAGCGAGAGGTGCAGCGTGCGCGGGATCGGCGTCGCGCTCAGCGTGAGCACGTCCACCTCGAGGCGCAGCGACTTCAACAGCTCCTTCTGCGCCACGCCGAACCGCTGCTCCTCGTCGAGCACGACGAGCCCGAGCTCCTTCGGGATCACGTCGCGGCTGAGGACGCGGTGCGTCCCGATCAGGACGTCGACTTTTCCTTCGGAAAAGTCGAGAAGGGTGCGCTTGACCTGCTTCGGTGAGACGAATCGAGACACCATCTCGACCCGGACCGGGAAGTCGCGGAACCGCTCGCGGAACGTGTTCCAGTGCTGTTCCGCGAGGATCGTCGTCGGTGCGAGCATCAGCACCTGCTTGCCGTTGACGGCGACCGCGAACGCGGCCCGGACGGCGACCTCGGTCTTCCCGAAGCCGACGTCGCCGCAGACGAGCCTGTCCATCGGCCGCGGCGCCTCGAGATCCTCCTTCACCGCCTCGATCGCGTTCTCCTGATCCGGGGTCTCGCGGTACGGGAACGACGTCTCCAGCCGCTCGAGCCACTCGTGCTTCAGGTCGAAGGCGAAGCCTTCGCGCGTCTGCCGCTGGGCGTAGAGCGCGATCAGCTCGGACGCGAGCTCGTGCACCGACTCGCGGGCGCGCGACTTGAGCAGCTGCCACGCCTTGCCGCCGAGCTTCGAGAGCGCAGGCGGGCTCGCGTCGGCGCCGATGTAGCGCGACACCTTGCCGAGCTGCTCGTGCGGCACGTAGACGCGGTCGTCACCGCGGAACGCGAGCAGGAGGTAGTCGCGCGTGACGCCCGCGACCTCCTTCGTCTCGAAGCCGAGCAGCTTGCCGACGCCGTGGTCCTCGTGGACGACGTAGTCGCCGGTGCGCAGGTCGGCGAACGACTGGAGCGCGCGGCCGCCGAGGCGCGCCTGCCGGGGAACGCGGCGGCGGAAGACCTGGTGGTCTGGCAGGAGGACGAGCCCGAGCTCGCGCCACACGAAGCCGCGCCGCGCCGGCGCGATCGTGAACATCAGCTCGGCCTCGGCGGGAAGCTCGCCGCCGGGCTCGAGCAGGCGGGCCTCGACCTTGCGCAGCATGTTCTGCGTGCGCAGCGCCTCTCCGCGGTGCGGGAAGGCGACGACGACGCGCTGGCCGTTGCGCACGAGCGCCTGCAGCTCGGTCTCCGCCTCGGCGAGACCGCGAGACGCGATCGCCGGCGGCTGGGCCTCGAACGCGATCTCCTGGCCCTGCGGGAACGGGTCGAGCTCGGTCGCGCCCTCGAGCGAGGTCGTCGCCAGGTACTCCTCCGACCAGACGCGGCGTACGGCGTCGGGCTGGAAGACGAAGTCGGGCGCACGCTCGAGCGGCGGCACGAGGTCGCCCGGGACGGGGCGCACCTCGCCCTCCGCCCCGTGCCAGTCCTCGACGAGATCGAGGCGGCGCTCGACGGCGGCGTAGAGCACCGTCTCCTCGACCGGGTGCAGCGCCCGCTGCGTGAAGGACGAGAAGGCCCGGATCGACTCGAGCTCGTCGCCGAAGAACTCGACGCGGAGCGGCTCGCGGCCGGTGGTCGGGAAGACGTCGACGAGGCCGCCGCGCACCGCGAACTGGCCGCGGTCGTCCACCCGCTCGACGCGCTCGTACCCGGCGAGCGCGAGCCCCTCGGCGAGGCCTTCGACGCCGAGCTCCAGCCCGGCGCGGAGCTCGATCGGCGCGGGCCGCGCCGCCGGCGGCGGCATCAGCTCCGAGACGGCGGCTGCGGAGACACAGACGAGCCCGCCGCGGGCGAGCACGTCGAGGGCGCGCGCCCGCTCGCCGACGAGATGCGGCGGCGGCTCGAGCCCGGACTCCCAGCGGACGCCGCGGCTCGGCAGGAAGCCGACGCGTTCCTCGCCGAGGAACCAGCCGACGGCGTCGGCGGTGTCGCGCGCGTCCGCGTCCTCGGGCAGGAGGCAGACGAGCCCGCGCTCGAGCTTCTCGTGCAGCGCCGCGAGCACGAGCGGCAGCGCCGCCTCGGATACGCGGGCGCGCGTCGGCAGCGACTCGGCGAGCTGCACGAGCCGCTCGTGTTCTGCGAGCTCGCGGACGAAGGCGTGTAAGACGGGGCGGTCCATGGCGAACGACGGAACCTGCCGTTCCGCCGGGTGGTCATGGTATCGGCGTCCCTCGTTCGAGGGACGTTGTCCCGAGTCGGCGCAGGCGATTGGGATAGTGATGGACACGCCGATCCTCCCCGAGCGCGATGGCGACGAGGAGGGCGACGACGGCCGCAAGCTGCAGCCCCGGCACCTTTCGACTCCCTACGTGCTCCGCATGGCCACGGCCGTCGTCGTCCTCGTCGGCTCGATCGTCGGGCTCGTGTCGCGCCTCGAGGCGAGGCGCGCGTCGGCGTTCGACGAGGTGCCGGTAGCCGTACGGGCCGTCAGCGAGACGACGACGATCTACGGCCAGCCGGCATCCCCCGCCGCGCTCAAGCTTGGAAAGGCGAACCAGGCTGCGCGTTCGGTCTGCGACGAGCAGGTCAAGTTCGAGCCGACGAGCGGCCACTGGCACTGCGTCGGCTGGGCTGTGCTCGGCACGGAGGATGTCGGCGCGGTCGCCCGCGATCCCGGCGGACCGTGCACGCACCGCCTGGCGGGCACGGACTCGCCGGTGTGGAAGTGCGAGACGAAGCTTCCTGTCCCCAAGGCCGCACGTTTCGCCGGCGCGCAGGAGCACGGCGTGATCTTCGGCGGCATGCGCGACGGTTCCGACTTCTGCTCGGAGGAGGCGCGCGACACGTCGGACGGGGCGTGGCAGTGCACGAACTGGCGGCCCATCCCACCCGGTTTCCGTTTCGTCGAGGCGGCCGAGTCCGAGTCGTGCACGTTCCGTGTCGCCGACCAGCAGACCGGCGAGTGGTCGTGCAACCCTCCCTACGCGGGTACTTAGCGGCGGTTGACCGCCGCCTGGGCGCGCTCGACGCCTTCGGCGTCCAGCGTCTCGACGGCGTCGGCGGCGCGCGCGACCAGCGCGGCCGCGTCCTCGTGCGGCTCGAAATCGGAGAGCACCCAGTCGGCGAGCGGGCGCGGGTCGCCGCGCTCGGGGCGGCCGACGCCGACGCGGAGGCGGAGGAAATCCTGCGACTTCAGATGCTGCGCGAGCGAGCGCAGGCCGTTGTGGCCGGCGAGGCCGCCGCCGAGTCGCACCTGCAGCCGTCCCGGCTCGAGGTCGCTGTCGTCGTGGACGACGAGCACCGCGTCCGGGCCGACCTTGAAGAAGCGGGCGGCCGCGCCGGCCGAGCGGCCCGACTCGTTCATGTAGGTCTCCGGCTTGAGCAGCGCGACCTTGTGCCCGTCGAGCCGGATCTCCGCGACCTGCCCCGAGAACTTCGAGCGCCAGGTGCAGCCGTGCCGCCGCGCGAGCTCGTCGACGACGAGGTAGCCGGCGTTGTGGCGGTTACGCGCGTACTCGCGACCGGGATTGCCGAGCCCGACGACGAGCAGGTCGAGCGAGGAGCCCTGACGCCGCGGCCAGAGCCGCACTACGACTCGGAGTCGCCGCCGGCGTCGGCTTCGCCCTCGGCAGCCTCGCCCTCGGCAGCCTCGCCGCCCTCGCCCTCTTCGCCCTCGGCGACGACTTCCGCCTCGACGATGCGGGACGGCACGGCGACCGTCGCGATCACGGTCTCCGGATCGTCGAGCACGGTGACGCCGGCAGGAATCTGGAGGTCCGAGACGCGGAGCACGTCGCCGATCGCGAGCCCCGAGACGTCGAGGTTGAAGTGCTCCGGGATCTCGAGCGGCAGCGCCTCGACGCTGAGCTCGCGCAGCGGCTGAGCGGCCACGCCGCCCTCGCGCACGCCCGGCGACTCCTCGGCGCCGAGCAGGTGAATCGTGACCGACGCGCTGATCGGCTGGTCGAGACGGACCTCCTGCAGGTCGACGTGCGTGACGCCGCCGCGCACCGCGTCCACCTGGTAGTCCTTGAGGATCGACGCGTGGCTGGTGCCGGTGCCGTCGATCTCGACGTCGAGGATCGAGTGGAGCCCCGCGGAGCCGGTGAGCGCGCGGCGCAGCTCCCGCTCGGCGATGGTGATCGCAACCGGCTCGCCGCGCCCGTAGAGCACGCCGGGGATGAGCCCCTGGGCGCGCAGGCGGCGCGACTCGCGCGAGCCCAGGTCGCTCCGCTGGGCGACGATCAGCTTGGTGCGTTCTCCGGCCATCTCGGCGGCGGAGTCTAGCGGAACCCCTGTCACTTTCCGCGCGAAGAGCACGCTCTTCGCGCGGATCTGGTTCGGCTTCGCGGAGAGGCCGCGGGCCGAGCCCGCGGCCTCTTGGGGCTGACGCCGGGCGACCGGCTCCGGAAGCGCCGCTTGTCTGAGGCGACGGCCTCCGGCCTCGGTAAGCGCGGTGCCGAGAGCCGACGGCGGCGACCAGGTCACGACCACGTCGTGACCTGGTCGCAGTCGTAGACCTCGGCCCCTCGCCTACCCGAGCGAGGTGATGTACGTCCGATACGCCGCCCTGCTCTTCGGCCTCGTCCCATGGAGTATGGCCTCAAGGATCGCGCGCCGGCCGCCGATCTCCAGAGAGGTGGCTTTCCTACGCGTGCACGGATTGGCCCCCGACCGCGCCGCTGCGGCCGGCGCCGCCGCATTCGTGGTCGCGCTCGCCGCCGATCTCCTGACGAAGACGTACGCGATCACGCGAGGCGGCCTCGGCCGCGTCGTCTACAACGACGCCCATGCGGGCGACTTCCCGCGGCGGGTCGTCATGTCCGTCCTCGCCGTCGCGGTCACCGCCGTGATCGCCGCCCTCGCTCGCCGGCAGGGCTTCGGCCGGCTCTGGGGCGGCTGGGTCGGCGTCGGCCTGCTCGTCGGCGGCGTGCTCGGCAACGGCCTCTCACGCTTCATCTGGGAGCGCGGCGTGCCGGACTTCATCCACGCACCGTCGCCCGACATCTGGAACGTCGCCGACTTCGAGATCGGCATCGGGTTGACCGGCGGGATCGTGTCGATGGCGATCGCCGCGATCCTCGCGTACGCGCGCGAGCGGCGCGCGCTCGCAGCAGCACAGCCGTAAGAACCCCGCGGTTAAGGGCTCGTCGTGGTCTTCGAGTGCCCCGACTGCTGCAGGCTCTGGCGCAGCGCCTGGGCGGCCTGGTGGGCGGCCTGAAGCGCGGCCTTCACCGCGTCGCGCTCCTGCGCGAGCTGCTGGTTCGCCTGATCCACGAGCGGCTTCAGCTGCCCCTTGCCGGTCTTGGACTGCCGGACTGCCTGAAGGTCGGCCCTCAGCTGCGTCCAGTCGGCCTGCACTGCGGGCAGCAGCGACTGCCGGTCGGACTGCACCTTCTGCATGTCCGCCTGCAACGTCTGCCGGATCGTCTGGCGGTTGGTCGATCCCTGCAGCGACTGCACGTCCGAGCTGATCTTCTGCGCGTCGGCGAGCACCGTGCTGTGCAGCGACGTCGCGTCGGCGACGAGCTTCTGCAGATCAGCCTGCGCGGTCGCGACCGGATCGTCGGCCCGCGCGACCGTAGCTCCGACCGAGACGGCGACGAGCGCCGCAGCGGCCAGGAGGAAAAGTCTCTTGATCATCCGGTTTCTGCTCCTGTTTCGAGGCCTGCGCCGCCTCGCTGCATCGGCAGCGGCGGACGCGGGCGCAAGCCCCCGGACGAGCCTTTTCTTCGCCGGGCCTAGAAGAGCTGGTTCTCGCCGGCGAAGATCGCCGACACCGAGTCGTCGGCGAACACGTTCTGGATCGTCTCGGCGAGGATGCCGGAGATCGAGAGGATGTCGACGTTGTCCGGCTTCGTCGTGGGATCGACGGGGACGGTGTCGGCGACGATCACGCGGTCGATGACGCTGTTCTGGATCCGCTCGAGCGCAGGCCCGTTGAACAGCGCGTGCGTGCCGCACGCGATGACGCGCTTCGCACCGGCTTCCTTCAACGCGTCGGCGCCTGCGCAGAGCGTTCCGGCCGTGTCGATGATGTCGTCGGTCATGACGGCGGTCTTGCCCTCGACCTCGCCGATCACGGCCGTGACGCGCGCTTCGTTGTGCGCCGGCCGCTCCTTGTTCAGCACGACGAGGTCGCCGCCGATCATCTCCGCGAACTTGCCGGCGAGCTTCGCGCGGCCCGTGTCCGGCGCAACGGCGACACGGTCCTCGCCGGGGTCGAGCAGGTCGCGGATGTGCTGGGCGAACATCGGCACCGCGGTCATGTGGTCGACCGGGATGTTGAAGAAGCCCTGTACCTGCCCCGCGTGCAGGTCCATCGTCAGCACCCGGTCGACGCCCGCGACCTGGAGCATGTCGGCGACGAGCTTCGCGGTGATCGGCTCGCGCGGCCGCGACTTCTTGTCCTGGCGCGCGTAGAAGAACCACGGCATGACTGCGGTGATCCGCTTCGCCGACGCGAGCTTCGCCGCGTTCACAAGGATCAGCAGCTCGACGAGATTCTGGTCGACCGGCTTCGACGCCGTCTGCACGATGAACATGTCTGCGCCGCGCACCGACTCCTTGAAACGGACGTAGGTCTCGCCGTCCGCGAACGTCTCGAGCTGGATCTGCCCGAGCTCGCACCCGAGCTTCGAGACGATCTTCTGGGCGAGATCGGGATGCGAACGCCCCGACACGACCATCAGTCGCTTCTGCGGCGCACGCTCGACCCAGTGCACCTCGGTCGGCTCCGTCACGACGGCTCGTTCGAGCCCGGGAATGGGGAGTTCAGCGGTCAGGCTTTCCATGCTTGTCGTAGACCCACCCATCCTTCGTCGTCTGGCGAGGGGCGAAACCGGCAAGCGACCCCGGAGGAACATCATCGGTGATCACCGCGCCCGGCGCAATCCAAGCATCGTCGCCAATCTCGACGGGCGCATCGAAGACATTGTGGATGCCGGTTCTGACGTTCCCGCCGATCCGGGTCTTGCCCTTCGGCAGGCCCGGCTCGTGCTTGAAGTTCGCGGTGACGTTGCCGGCCGCGATGTTCGTGTCCTCGCCGATCTCGGCGTCGCCGATGTAGGAGAGGTGCGGCACCTTCGTGCGGGCCCCGATCCGGGAGTTCTTCACCTCGACGAACGTCCCGATCTTGGCGTTCGCGGCCAGCTCGGTGCCCGGCCGGAGGTAGGCGAACGGGCCGATCTGGACGCCGGTCGCGATCCGGATCGGGCCGCGAAGGACGCTGAACGGGTGGATGGTCACGTCCGGCTCGATCTCCACGTCGACTTCGATCCACGTCGTCGCGGGATCGACGATCGTCACGCCGGCGAGCATATGCGCCTCGTTGATGCGGTCGCGCAGGACGGCGGCGGCCTCGGCCAGCTCGACGCGCGTGTTGATCCCCTCCACCTCGAACGGGTCCGGCGCGACGTGCACGGCGACGGTCTCGCCGTCGCCGACGAGCAGTCCGAGCGTGTCGGTGACGTAAAGCTCGCCCTGCGCGTTGTGCGGCTCGAGCCGGTCGAGCACGGGCCAGAGCTTCTCGGCCCGGAAGACGTAGATGCCGGAGTTCACCTCGCGGAGCTCGCGCTCCGCGGGCGAGGCGTCGGCCGCCTCCACGATGCGGGCGAGGCGCCCGGCGCCGTCGCGGACGATCCTCCCGTACCGGCGCGCGTCCTGCGGCTCGAAGGACAGCACCGTGCCGGCCGCGCCCTCGCGGCGGTGCGTCTCCACGAGTGCGCCGATCAGGGACGCGGTCAGGGCGGGCACGTCGCCGTTGAGCACGAGCACGTCGCCTGTCGCGGCCGCCAGTGCGTCGCGCGCGGAGCGCACGGCGTCGCCTGTGCCGAGCGGCACCGGCTGCACCGCCACCTCCATCCCGTCGAAGGAGTCGGCGGAGTCGGGCGAGGCGACGACGACGATGCGCTCGACGCCGGCGTCGCGGGCGGCGTGCACGACCCAGTCGGCCATCCGGCGGCCGAGCAGGGCGTGCAGATGCTTCGGCGTCGCACTCTTCATGCGCGTGCCGAGGCCGCCGGCCATCAAGACTGCTGCGAGATCGTTCGCCATGTCAGGAGGTGGTGAGAATGGCTGGGGCGCCAGGATTCGAACCTGGGATCACGGGACCAAAACCCGTTGCCTTACCACTTGGCCACGCCCCATCGTGGGGAGTTCAGTCTAGCGGCGGTCGAGGAAGAGGTAGGCGAGGCCCGCGATCGCGAGCACGACGATGGCCAGGACGATCGCCCATTTCACGATCCAGGCCAGGATGACAAGGATCACGGCGAGCAGCTGCGCCGCGGCGAAGATCCAGAGGATCTGCCGCACGAGCCGCGACTTGTTCTCGCGGCCGCCGAGCCAGGCGATCGTTCCGACGACGGCGAGCACGATCACGGTCCATTTCGTGATGTTGTGCGAGAAGAGGACGACGAGGCCCTCGGCGGCGGCGATCCAGGCTGCGAGCCGGATCCGGCGTTGTTCGAGCCAGCCCCCGGGCCCGCGCTCGATCGCGTGCGGCGAGTCGCTGAGCACGCGTCAACCGTACCATGCCGGTGCCGTCAGCCAGGCGCGCCCGACCCGTTTCAGGGCGTGCTGCGCGGCCTTCGCCGCGGCCTCGTGGTGGAACAGCCCGTAGACCGCGGGACCGGCGCCGGTGACGTCGGCGCGGAACGCGCCGAGCCCGAGCAGCTCCCCGGCGAGCGGTGACGAGGCGAGGTCGTTCGGCGGGAGTGCGGCGAGATCGCGCGGCCGCTGGACGCGCTCGAGCGCGGCGAGGAGTGCGGCACGGCGCTCCTCCCAGCCGGCGGCGCCGTCGCGCCGGTCGAAGGCCGCGTAGACGTCGCGCGTCGACGGCTTGCGCTCGTCGCGAGGGAGCACGAGCACGATCCAGAAGTCCTGCGGCAGGTCGAGCGGCGCGAGCTCGGTGCCGTCGCCGGAGCCGAGCTGCGGGCCGCCGGCGAGGAAGAAGGGAACGTCGGAGCCGAGCGCGGCGGCGAGCTCGTGCAGCGCCTCGGGCGGCAACGGCTCGGCGAGCGTCTCGTTCGCGAGGTGGAGGGCGGCCGCGGCGT
>Ga0265331_10002191_pt1 | contig 13409 bp, 11 predicted proteins | sample 41923metaG_FD_202088 | JGI IMG/M metagenome (GOLD analysis project Ga0265331, IMG submission 202088) | Rhizosphere microbial communities from Carex aquatilis grown in University of Washington, Seatle, WA, United States - 4-19-23 metaG | ecosystem: Host-associated > Plants > Roots > Rhizosphere...
GCGATCGAAAGTGCCGTCCTCAAACTTGGCTTGGTAATCAGCCAGACGCTTGATGGATTGCTTGACTGTCTTGAAATTGGTCAGCATGCCACCCAGCCAGCGGTGGTTAACGTAGGCGCTACCGGCGCGGACAGCTTCTTCCTTGATGATGTCGCGGGCTTGACGCTTTGTGCCTACGAACAGGATGCGGCCCTTGTTTGCGGCCAGCTGACGAACGTGCTTCAGCGCATCTTCGAACAGCGGCAGGGTTTTTTCGAGGTTGACGATATGGATCTTGTTACGGTCGCCGAAAATATACGGCGCCATTTGAGGATTCCAATAACGGGTTTGGTGGCCGAAGTGGACACCGGCTTCCAGCATTTGACGCATGGTCACTGACATGAAGATTTCTCCAGTATAAGGTTAAGCCTCCACACGCCCCCAGAAACCCTTGCGGGCACCCTATACGTGAGCGTGTGTGGGAATTTACCGTTCAAATTAAACGGGCGGCGTATGCTACCATAAACACCCCGCTCCATTCAAGGCAAAACGCACTTCCCAAACATGTCAATTACTATCAAAAACGAAGAAGACATCGCAAAAATGCGCATCGCTGGCAGGCTCGCCGGCGAGGTCCTCGATTATATCGAACCCTTTGTAGTCCCCGGTGTCACTACTGAAGAGCTGGATCGCCTCTGCCATGACTACATGGTCAACGTGCAGGGCTGCATCCCTGCCCCGCTCAACTACGCGCCACCCGGCCATGTTCCCTACCCGAAATCCATCTGCACCTCGGTCAATCAGCAGGTCTGCCATGGCGTGCCGAGTGACCGTGTTTTAAAGAACGGCGACATCGTCAACCTCGACATTACCACGATCAAGGATGGCTACCACGGCGATACCAGCCGCATGTTCTGCGTTGGGCAGCCGACTCCGCAAGCCAAGCGGCTATGCGACATCACCTACGAATGCATGTGGCGCGGCATTGCCCAGGTAAAACCGGGCGCCACGCTGGGCGACATCGGCCATGCGATTCAGAAATACGCCGAAGCCAGCGGCTATTCCGTGGTCCGTGAATTCTGCGGCCACGGCATCGGCAAAAAATTTCACGAAGATCCGCAAGTGCTGCATTACGGCAAACCCGGCGCAGGCCTCAAATTGCAACAGGGCATGATCTTCACCATCGAACCCATGATCAATGCAGGCAAGCGAGATATCCGCCAGATGGGCGATGGCTGGAGCATTGTCACCAAGGACCGCAGCCTTTCTGCGCAATGGGAACACACCATTGTGGTGACGGCCGATGGCTACGAAGTTCTGACCCTGTCAGCGGGATCACCTCCCGTTCCTGCCACTCTCAAGTAATGCTCGAGCCGATGCTCGAATAATGGACGACTTCACGCTCGAACCGGCGATCTGGCGCAAACGCCTTCAAAGTGGCTTGGCCGCATTGCGCGATGGATTCAGTCATCGCGCAGATACGGCGCGGTCGCTCAAGCAGCACTGCCTGCTGGTAGATACGCTGCTTTGCAACCTTTGGCGTGATAGCGCAATTTCACAGGAGATCTGTCTGGTCGCAGTGGGTGGCTATGGTCGTGGAGAATTGTTCCCATATTCCGACATTGACCTGCTGATCCTGCTCCCTGAAGCCCACACGGCCGCTCAAGACCAGTCAGTGGAACGCCTCATTGGTTTGCTATGGGATATCGGTCTGGCCGTGGGGCATAGCGTACGCACCTTGCAGGAGTGCATGACAGAGGCCGAAAAAGATGTCACCGTGCAAACCAATCTGCTGGAAGCGCGTCACCTGACAGGCGACATTACGCTTTTCAGCAGCATGCGCGAGCAACTTGCGGTCAATCTCAACCCTGAAAAATTCTTTCAAGCCAAGATTCTGGAGCAGTCGCACCGTCACGCCCGCTTCAACGACACCGCCTATAACCTTGAACCCAACATCAAGGAAAGCCCCGGTGGTCTGCGTGACCTGCAAAGCGTGCTATGGATCAGCCAAGGCGCCGGACTCGGCAGCAGTTGGAGTACCTTGGCGCATAACGGCCTGATCACAACGGGCGAAGCACGGCAGATTCGCCGTCACGAGCGCGTATTACAGATGCTGCGCATTCGCCTTCACTACCTGGCCGGGCGCCGTGAAGACCGTCTGCTGTTTGATTTTCAGAACGAACTTGCAGGACAGTTGGGCTTCAGCAATACATTACGCCGCCGAGCCAGCGAGCAGTTGATGGAACGTTTTTACCGAAGCGCGAAGTTCGTACGCATCATGAATGAAATCCTGCTGCAAAACCTGCATGAACGTGCTTTTCCACAGGCACCAGATATCGTCGACATCAATCCACGCTTTCAGTCACGAAATGGCCTGCTGGAAGCAAAAACAGCCACCCTGCTGCAACAACATCCAGAAGCCATACTGGAAAGCTTTCTGCTGTTGCAGCAACACCCTGAAATCAAGGGGATGAGCGCCCCCATGCTGCGCACGCTTTGGCGGGTCAAAACCCTGATCAATCGGGATTTCCGCAACAATCCCGTGAACAAGCAATTGTTCATGTCGATTCTGCGCCAGCCAGATGGTATTACCAGCGCCATGCGCCGCATGAACCGCTACAGCATTCTTGGGCGATACATTCCCGCTTTCGGCCGCATCACAGGTCAAATGCAACACGACCTTTTTCATGTTTACACGGTCGATGAGCACATCCTTAACGTGCTACGCAATTTGCGCCGGTTTGCCACGGCGGAATTTGCGCACGAGTTTCCATTATGCAGCTTGCTGATTTCCAATTTCGAGCACCCTGAACTCTTGTACCTGGGAGCATTGTTCCACGACATCGCCAAGGGTCGCGGGGGCGACCATTCCGCACTTGGCACCAAAGATGCCTTGCGTTTCTGCAAGTTGCACGGCCTGCCGGCAGATCAGGGAAAGTTGGTTGCCTGGCTGGTTGCAAAGCACCTGACGATGTCCAGCGTTGCCCAAAAATCTGACCTTTCCGACCCTGCCGTCATTGAACAGTTCGGGAAGGAGGTAGGAGACGAGCGCCACCTGACCGCACTTTATCTGCTCACTGTCGCCGACATTCGTGGCACCAGCCCAAACGTATGGAATGCATGGAAATCCAAATTACTGGAAAACCTTTTTCTGGCTACCCGCCGCCTATTGCAAGGCAAGGGGGCAACGCTGGCTTCAGAAATCGCAGCCAGACGCCAACACGCTACCGAACGGCTCAATCACTACGGCATCGTAGAACCCAGCTATCAGGATTTCTGGGGGGAATTGGGCGATGGCTATTTTCTACGGCATGAAAGTCAGGAGATCGCCTGGCATACGCGACTATTGCTTAGACATTTGAACAGCGACAAACCCATTGTAAGGTCTCGCCTCAGCCCGGGTGGCGACGGGATCCAAGTCATGGTTTACACGGTTGACCGCGACGATCTATTTGCAACCATTTGCGGTTTTTTCGAACGCATGGGGTATACCATCGTCGAAGCAAAAATTCACACGAGCCGGCACGGCTATGCTTTGGACAGCTTTCTCGTGCTGGACGAAAGCGACAAGACCGTCAGCTACCGTGACCTCTTGAGTTACATTGAGTATGAACTGACCCAAAAACTGACCGATGCAAAGTCTCTTGAAGCCCCGTTGCAAGGCCGCATCAGCCGTCAGTTGAAGCACTTCCCGATCAAACCAGGAGTCGTTATTACGCCTGAATCCACCGGCAGCAACAACCACCAATTGGCGATCGTTGCCGGCGATCGTCCGGGGCTATTGTCAAGAATCTCGCAGATCCTTTTGAATCAAGGCGTCCATCTTCACACCGCAAAAATCAACACCCTTGGTGACCGCGCTGAAGATACTTTCCTGATTTCGTCACGTGATGGAAACAGGCTTGAGGAGAAAACCCTTGCCGAACTTGAAGCAAAACTCAAAGAAGCCCTGTAGACGAACACTGCAAACCGGACGCAATGCAGGAAATCTCCTAGACGCGCCAAGTCCTTAATGGCAAAATGCTCGCCTTGCCGGAGGGGTGGCCGAGTGGTTTAAGGCAGCAGTCTTGAAAACTGCCGAGGTCGTAAGGCCTCCGTGGGTTCGAATCCGACCCCCTCCGCCATTTAGTCTAAGCCCTTCAACTTGAAGGGCTTTTTCTTTTGGTGCGCCAAGCTTTATCAACGTGAAAACCAACGTGAAATTGAGCCAGAATCAGGCATTCGCAACTTGCCATCCATCTAGAAAAAAACTAGCATGTGCCACATGTGGGGATTTCAGCAGCCTCCCCATTTGAAGACGCTTAGCGTCCAAGGTCTGCTCGAATCTTGGGGGCATCAAGCCCAAATGAGGAGAGTTCATGGAAGTAGGCAACAAACATCAGTCTGACTCACCCCCCGCCCCCGTTTCTCTCACCGAAGCCTTTATCTACTGGCTCAAGCTCGGGTTTATCAGCTTTGGCGGCCCTGCCGGGCAAATCGCCATCATGCACCACGATCTTGTGGAGAAAAAACGATGGATTTCCGAGAAGCGCTTTTTGCATGCTCTTAACTATTGCATGGTACTGCCTGGCCCTGAAGCACAGCAATTGGCAACCTACATCGGTTGGCTGATGCATCGCACGTGGGGAGGCATCATTGCAGGCGGTCTATTCGTACTGCCCTCGTTTTTTATACTGGTTGGACTGGCATGGGTTTACATGGCTTACGGCTCTGTACCAGCCGTTGCAGGGCTGCTTTATGGCATCAAGCCTGCCGTTGTTGCCATCGTTATCTTTGCTGCTTACCGTATCGGGTCTCGCGTTTTAAAAAACAGCGTTCTCTGGTCAATTTCGGCACTCGCCTTTATTGCAATCTTTGCCTTCAAACTCCCATTCCCGGTCATTGTGCTGTCAGCCGGTGGCATTGGTTATTTTGGTGGGCGATTCGCTCCCAAACACTTCAATGCAGGTAGCGGACATGGCAATGCTGGCAAGCATTTCGGTGCCGCCCTCATTGATGACGACACACCGACGCCACAACACGCCGTTTTCAGCTGGACAAGGTTGGTCAAAATCACTGTTTGGGGACTGATTTCCTGGCTGACTGTCATGGCTTTACTGATTATCGTCTATGGCTGGCAAAGCACCTTTACCCAGATGGGCTGGTTCTTTACCAAAGCTGCTCTCATGACTTTCGGTGGTGCGTATGCAGTGCTGCCCTACGTCTATCAAGGTGCTGTCGAACATTACCAATGGCTGACACCCATCCAGATGATAGACGGATTGGCTCTGGGGGAGACCACGCCCGGCCCACTCGTCATGGTGATCACGTTCGTGGGTTTCGTCGGGGGCTGGATCAAGGCTACATTGGGCCCAGATGCCATATTCGCTTCGGCCTTGATTGCATCGAGCATTGCCACGTTTTTCACGTTCTTGCCCAGCTTCGTTTTCATTTTTCTGGGTGGGCCATTTATTGAAACCACACATGGAAATCTGAAATTTACCGCACCCTTGACTGCCATTACCGCTGCAGTAGTAGGCGTCATCGTTAATCTGGCCATATTCTTTGCTTACCACGTGTTCTTGCCTGACGGTCTTGGTCATGCCGTAGATGCGACATCCATTGCACTTGCCTTGGCGGCCACAATGGCCATATTCCGCTTTAAGGTCGGCGTCATCCCTGTGATTCTGACAAGCGGCATCCTTGGAATGGGCTTGAAGTTGCTAGCCTGAAATGCCACAGATAGAAAATGAATCATTGGTTGTTCAAAACTACTGTCTTCAATATCTCTAACGAATAACGCACATGTCCTGCATTAGGAATCTATTTTCCCTATTGCACCTTTATAATGCTCGATAATTTTTAGGCTTTAACAGAAGAGATGTGCATATGACTCATCAAGATCAAAATATACAAGATCACCTGTCTACCATTGTCAGTTTGCTTGCCAAGCAAAAATTAGTTGAGGATCTTGTGCATCGTCAAGACATGCCACGCCATGAATTAGTTGAGTCATTGGTGCATAAGCAGAACCTGGTTGAGTTGGAAAAGGCAATCGAGCAGCTTTCAAACGCAGAAGTTGCTCGAATACTGGAAGCACTATCTCAGGAACAAAGAGAAATTCTGTGGCATCACACCCGGGATATTCGAAAAGAAGAAATACTGCTTGAAGTTGCGGATGAAATTAGAGTCGAGTTGGTCGTCGAGCCCAAACCTCAATCTCAAAGCATGATGATTCGAGTATTTGACCTGCATGATGGGCGATTGCACCAAATTCCGATTTACAACCGCCAGGACCTGGCTGAAGTCGAGCCGATATGGGTTGATCTTGTCACGCCGGAAGAGAAAGAACTTCAATGGGCCAGAGAAATTTTTGGGGTTGATCTCCCCAACCCCAATGACCTCACAGACCTTGAGACAAGTGCACGGTTTTATGTGGAAGATAATGGAGAAGTCCACCTTCACTCGGATTTCCTGTTGGACCGTGAGGATGAGTCACGCAATGTGCCGGTCGCATTCATCCTTAAGGGAGGCACTTTATTCTCAGTAAGAACTGAAGAACTCCCGGTGTTCCGTTTACAGCGGCTTCGTGCAAGAGCACAAGCTGGGTACGTAACAGAAGCCAAAGACGTCCTGCTCGATCTATATGCAGCTGATGTCGAATATTCCGCCAATGCACTTGAAGATGTTTATGCCAGATTGGAACAGGTTGGCAAGCAAGTCTTTCGTTCACATATGACGAATGCGGAAGCAGCGAAAATTCTGACGAATATTTCTGAAGAAGAAGACCTGAATGGGCGGATTCGACGTAACGTGCTTGATACCAGAAATGCGCTGACTTTCCTGATGCGAGGAAAGTTTTTATCAAATACACAGCACGAAGAAGTGAGGGAAATTCTTCGCGACATTGAATCGTTGGATGGCCATACCAATTTCCTCTTTAATAAAATCAACTTCCAGATGGATGCAACGGTCGGCTTCCTGAACGTTAATCAGAATATTGACCTGAAGCGCTTGACGATCATCAGCGTGGTTTTTATGCCTGTCAATGTATTGGCCGGCATTGGTGGCATGTCAGAATTCTCAATGATGACAAGCGGGATTCCGTGGCCTTTTGCATATGGTAGTTTTGTGCTTGCGATGATCATTCTTGGGATACTCACATATTTGGGCCTCACCTCGCTGGAAAGGGTCAAAAAGCATCGGACCGAGAATCACAAGAACAAATCCTGAGAATGAGGCTGCGAGTCACTTGCGTTTTGCTTCATATCTCGCCAGTTTGATTACCTTTACCGGCAGAATGAATCGCTTCTATTAAAAACGGCCCATCGCGGGCCATTTTTATTCAGTCATTTTGAATATCCTGTCCCGGGAACAGGATGTCGGTGAATCCGAACCGGCTAAGATCGCGAATCCGCATCGGATAAAGAATGCCGTCGAGATGATCGCATTCGTGTTGCACAACCCGGGCATGAAAACCATCAGCCACGCGATCAATCAGCGTGCCGAACTGATCGAATCCCATATAGTGAAGTTTGCTGAATCTTGGCACGATGCCTCTCAGACCAGGCACTGAAAGGCATCCTTCCCAACCCTCTTCCATCGTTTCATCAAGCACCTCAAGCACCGGATTGATCAGCACTGTGTAAGGAACCTCATCCGCATCAGGATATCTTGGGTTTTTGCCGACGCCAAAAATCACCACGCGCAGACTCACTCCAATTTGCGGAGCAGCGATTCCGGCACCATCCATGGCAACCATGGTGTCGTGCATGTCACGGATCAGTTCATGTAGTTTCGGGGTGTCAAAGTGCTCCACTTCCCCAGCCTTCTGCAACAACACGGGATCCCCCATCCGCAACACAGGCCTAATTGCCATGAATCACTACCAGATGCTCAAGAATGTTGCGCACTCGGCCCATGGATTGGCTCACCACGGATTGAATCTCTTCATAATGAATTTTTTTGGCGCTATTTCCGCGTCCTGCCGCGTGATTGGCCACCACGCATACGGCTGCGTATGCAATATCCAGCTCCCTGGCCAGCGCCGCTTCCGGCATGCCGGTCATCCCGACCATGGTGGCACCATCACGTTCCAGACGATTGATTTCGGCTGAGGTTTCGAGCCTTGGACCCTGTACGGCAGCATAGACACCGGCAATGGTATGACTTTCGCCGGATTCGGTGGCTGCCTGAATACATAATTCACGCATCACCTGAGAATAGGGCTCGGTAAAATCGATGTGAGTCACGGGCCTGTCGACACCTTCGTGGAAGGTCGTCTTGCGGCCGTGGGTGTAGTCAATGATTTGATCAGGAATCACAATAGCGCCAGGCACCAGATCTGCCGCAATGCCACCAACCGTCGCCACCGAGACCACCTCACGCACACCCTGCGAGTGCAACGCCCACAAGTTTGCACGATAATTCACGAGATGCGGTGGAATGGTATGTCCATAGCCATGCCGGGCCAAAAATACCACCTGGTGGTTCTTGATATTGCCGAAAGTCAATGCGCCTGAAGGGTCGCCGTATGGGGTACGGATGACCTGCCTGTGAGTGATTTCAAGGTTTGCGAGTTGCGTGAGTCCGGTACCGCCGATGATGCCAAGCATGGTGTAATTCCTGTTGAGTTTGTCGCATTGTAGCGCAAGAATGTGGGGGGATTTGTGGCATACTGCCCCGATGAATTCCGTGACTCAAGCAAGCTTGGCGCTCGCCAACACGCATTATGAAAACTTCCCTGTCGCATCTGTCCTCTTGCCGATGCGCCTGCGCAAACCAATCGGGCTCATCTACAGCTTTGCCCGCCAGGCAGACGATTTTGCGGATGAAGGTGATCTGGCTCCTGAGCAGCGTCTTGCGCTACTGGATGACTTTCGCCAGGAACTCAATCGCATCGGCGCCAACGAAGCGCCAAACAGCGCATTTTTTGAGACGCTGGCCGCGATGATCGCCGAGCACAAACTACCGCTGGAACCTTTCCACGATCTGCTTGACGCCTTCAGTCAGGACGTCGTCAAATCACGCTATGAGAATTTTGGCGAAGTCATGCATTATTGTCGCCGCTCTGCCAACCCCATCGGCCGCCTGCTGCTGCATCTGTATGGCGCAGCGACGCCACGCAATATCGGCTATGGCGACGCCATTTGTTCCGCCTTGCAGGTCATCAATTTTCTGCAGGATGTCGCCATCGACTACCGCAAGGACCGCATCTACTTCCCGCAGGATGAAATGCTCAAGTTCAGAATTACCGAAGCGCAGATCGCGCGCGGAGATGCTAGCGGCACATGGTGGGCCTTCATGCAGTTCGAGATCGAACGTGCCCGCAAACTGCTGCAATCCGGAGCCCCTTTGGGTTTAGTGCTGCCGGGGCGCATCGGTCTGGAAATGCGCACAATTATCGCCGGCGGTGAAACCATCCTCCGAAAACTGCATCAGCACCATGGAGACATGTTCGAGCACCGGCCTGTCTTAAGGCCTTGGGATTGGGCGCGCATCCTGTTGAAAGCGGTACTGAAGAAATGACCCCACAAGAATATTGCCAGCAAAAGGCCGCTGCGAGCGGCTCCAGTTTCTACTACAGTTTTCTGTTCCTGCCGCCGCCCCGCCGCGCTGCCATTACGGCGCTCTATGCTTTCTGTCGTGAAGTCGACGACATTGCAGATGAATGTTCCGACATCCAGTTGGCGCGCACCAAGCTCGCCTGGTGGCGCACGGAAATTGCCAATCTGTATGCGGGTAACCCACAGCATCCGGTGACCCAGGCGTTGGCCGGTGGCGTGCGCGACCATCAGCTGGCAGAAGAACATTTCCTCGAAATCATCGACGGCATGGAAATGGATCTCGACCAGAATCGCTATCAGGATTTCAAGGAGCTACAACTCTACTGCTATCGCGTCGCCAGCGTGGTCGGCCTGCTATCAGTTGCCATCTTCGGTTACGGCGACCGCAAGACGCTCAAATACGCACACGACCTCGGGCTGGCCTTCCAACTGACCAACATCATCCGTGATGTCGGCGAAGATGCGCGCCGCGGCCGCATCTACCTGCCGGCAGATGAAATGGCGCAGTTCGGCGTCACCGAGACCGACATTTTGCACGGACATGAAACTGAAGCTGTCCGCAAACTGCTGGAATTCCAGATTGAGCGCGCCCAGAGCTTCTACGACCGTGCCTTTGCCGAGCTGCCTGCGGCTGACCGCAAACCACAGCGACCGGGCCTGATGATGGCAGCGATTTACCGCACCTTGCTCAATGAAATTCAGGCAGGCGGTTGCGAGAAAGTCCTCAACCAACGCATCTCGCTCACGCCGTTGCGCAAGCTGTGGCTGGCTTGGAAAACATGGGTGTTCAACTGAAACCACGTATCGCCATCATCGGCGGCGGTTGCGCCGGCTTGGCGGCGGCTGCCGAACTTGCAGCCACAGGAGTTCCTTCGACCGTCTTCGAAGCCGCCAAACAACTCGGCGGCCGCGCCCGCGGACTCAACTGGAAAGGCCGCCGGCTCGACAATGGCCAGCATATCCTGCTGGGCGCCTACAGCGAAACCTTGCGACTGATGCAATTGGCTGGGGTTGATCCTGAAAAGTCGCTGTTACGCCTGCCCTTGCAATTGATCCAGCATCAGCATTTCGAACTTCGAGCGTCCCGCCATCTGCCCGCACCACTGCATATTCTGGCTGGCGTACTGAGCGCCAAGGGCCTCAGCAAACGTGAACGTCTAGCGGCCTTGCGTCTCATGGCCCATCTTAAGCTGACGGGCTTCAAATTGGCCAAGGATGAAACGCTGAGCATCTTTCTCACCCGTCATCATCAGCCGCCCAAGCTGGTTCATTGGCTATGGGAACCGCTCTGCCTCGCCGCACTCAACACGCCACTCGATCAGGCCAGCACGCAGGTTTTTCTCAATGTACTGCGCGACAGTTTCTCCCGATCCCGCACCGACAGTGATCTGCTGCTACCACGGCACGATCTATCAACACTAATCATCGAGCCGCTTGGGCAATTCATCCGAGAGGCTGGCGGTCATATCAATACAGGAACCGGTGTCGATGCCATCGACATTGAAAGAGAATGTTTCGCGTTGCGCACTGGTGACCAGACCCACCACTTCAGCCATGTCATCCTGGCCACCTCCCCTTTCAGAGCGAACGACCTGCTCACAACGATCGCCGAGCTAAGTAGATGTGCATCTGATTGCGACCAGTTTTCTTACCAACCGATTTACACGGTCTATCTGCAATATGCCGAACATGTGCAGCTGCCCTTTCCCATGATCGGCCTCTCGGGCGGGCATGCACAATGGGTGCTGGATCGTGGCGCGCTGGATGCACAGCCCGGACTACTCGCTGTTGTAATCAGTGCTGAAGGACGCCATCAGTCGCTAACGCAAGATGCGCTTGCCTACGAAGTGGCGGATGAAATCGCACAATCGTTCCCTGCATTTCCCCGTCCGCTCTGGCATAAGGTCATCGCAGAAAAACGCGCCACCTTTGCCTGCCGGCCCGATCTTCACCGTCCGCCACAACAAACACCAATGCGGGATTTTTATCTGGCGGGGGATTACACTGCGGGTGATTATCCGGCCACCATCGAAGGCGCGGTGCGTAGCGGTGTAAAATGCGCACGATTGATTTTAGGAAGCTGACATGCACGGACATTTGCACGACTTTTTCATCCACTGGGGCATCATGAGCCTGTCGCTCTGGGTCGCCAGCCACGTTTTCAATGGCCTGAAATTTTCAAGTGGGGGCGCATTGCTGGTTTCGGCACTGCTACTGGGCTTTGCCAACGCCATTCTGCGCCCGATCCTGATCTTTCTGACACTGCCACTCACGCTGGTCACATTCGGCCTGTTTCTGCTGGTCATCAATGCATTGATCATTCAACTGGTGGCATCTCTGGTCAACGGATTCAAGGTTTCCGGCTTCTGGACAGCATTCTTCGCCAGCATCTTCATCGCGTCATTCGGCTTTTTAATCGAACTGTTTATCCCCGGCAGTTCGCCCGTCATCATTCCCACCGGCCACACCATCAGTATATGAACGACTACCAAGCCCCCCATCAGCACTTGCTGAATCGAATCATCATGGTCACCGGTGCGGGTCAAGGCATCGGTCGCGCAGCTGCACTGGCTTTTGCCGCGCAAGGTGCAACCGTCATATTGGTCGGCCGCAAGGTCAAGAAACTGGAAGCGGTTTACGATGAGATTGAAGCGGCAGGTGGCCCGCAGCCGTTGATCTTTCCGCTCAATCTAGAAAAAGCGAGCGATGAAGAATACACCGCGTTGGCCGAAGGCATTTATCAGCAACTCGGTCGTCTGGATGGCATCCTGCACAACGCCAGCCGTTTCGACAATTTGAGCCCGCTGGAAATCCAGAAGACAGAACAATTCAGTGGCATGCTGAAAACCAATCTGATCGCGCCATTCGCGCTGACCAAAGCCTGCCTACCACTGTTGAAACGTGCAGATGATGCCTCAGTCGTCGTGACTTCCACCACCGCCGCTCATCACCCAGCAGCCTACTGGGGCGCACATGCCATCTCCAAGAATGCGGCAGAGTTATTGGTGAAAATCTGGGCGCTGGAACTGGAAACCTTCCCCAACCTGCGGATCAACACAGTCATTCCCGGTGCTGTACAAAGCCCACAGCGCAAGAAATCACATCCGGCTGAAGTTCATGCGGAGTTACCAGAAGCCGCTACCATCATGCCGCTCTACCTCTATCTCATGGGGCACGACAGCGCAGGCGTCAGCGGCCAGGTGTTCGAGGCATTGAAACCGGCATAGCATTCACCGCGCCGGCAAGGCCGCCTGCGCGACTAGAATCAGGCCAGATACTCGTTCAGGCGCTTCAGCACTTCTTCCTTGCCCAGCAAGGCCAGCACAGCATCGACACTGGGCGACTGCGCACCACCGGTGACCAGCACGCGCAACGGCATCGCCACCTTGGGGAACTTGAGGCCGTTGGAAACCACCGCCTGTTCAATCAGGTGATGAAGCGCCTCAGTCGTCCACTCGCTCTCCGTCAGTTGTGCTGCCAAGGCCTGCAACACCGGCTTGATATCCGGCGTGACATGCTTCTCCAGCACCTCAGGACTTGGGTGGATGCGACGGTAGAAATATTCAACGGCATCCGTAAGCTCATTTAGCGTCGATGCACGCTCGCGATACAGCGCAACTACACCTTCGACATCTGCGCCGCCTTCCGTGGAAATTTCACGCAATGCCAGGCGCTTGGTAACTTCGCCTGCAATGCGACCGAGATCGGCCTGCTTCAGATAATGCGCATTCAGCCAGTTGAGTTTCTCGGTGTTGAATTGCGCGGCCGATGGCGTGATATGGTCAAGGTCGAACCATTGGCAGAACAGCGCCATATCGAACACCTCATCGTCGCCATGTGACCAACCGAGGCGGGCAAGATAATTCAGCACCGCCTCAGGCAGGT
>Ga0265331_10002198_pt1 | contig 13397 bp, 11 predicted proteins | sample 41923metaG_FD_202088 | JGI IMG/M metagenome (GOLD analysis project Ga0265331, IMG submission 202088) | Rhizosphere microbial communities from Carex aquatilis grown in University of Washington, Seatle, WA, United States - 4-19-23 metaG | ecosystem: Host-associated > Plants > Roots > Rhizosphere...
GCGTTCTATCTAAACGATTCCCGTGCGCCGGTGCTGATCACACACCGGGAGTACTCGGACGGTGCACAGACTCTGATGGGGCATACGGCTCCTTTCCTGCGCCACATCGCGTGTGTCGAAGACGGGGCATGGAGGGGTCAGTCCCTCATGCTGGAGCCGTTTGATGTCTCATCCGAAGATAGCGCGCTGTGGCTGTACACGTCGGGCAGCACCGGCGTACCGAAGGCCGTCGTGCACAGCCACGGCGGCGTCGTGGCATGTGCCGGTGGCTTCGGTCGTAACGTACTCGCCATTACCGGGAGCGACAGGTGCTATTCCGCGTCCAAGCTGTTCTTCGCGTATGGCCTTGGAAACAGCATCATCTTCCCGTTTTCGGTAGGCGCAGCCTGCATCCTGAACGCACGGCGAAGCGAAGCCGACTGCGTCATTCGGACGATCCGTGAGCTCAAGCCCACGTTGTTCTTCGCCGTGCCCACCTTGTACAAGCAACTTCTGAGCTCGCCAGAGTTGAGTCGTGAGTTGTTTGCGGACGTGCGTCTATGCGTGAGTGCCGGCGAGGCTCTGGCCGAGGCCGTCTTCGATCACTGGCTCGAACGCACGGGCCAGGTGCTATATGAGGGGATCGGCACGACTGAGGCACTGCACATTTTCTGCTCCAACAGACCGGGAGCCCATAAACGCGGAACGAGCGGCACGCCGGTGGATGGGTACGAGCTCAGGATCGTGGACGCGCGTGGCGTGGATGTGGAAGGCGCCGATGCAGGCCGCCTGCTCGTGCAGGGCGAAACCCTGGCAAAAGGGTATTGGAATCGGCGGGAGGCGCAAGCGCACGCCTTCTTCGGCGCGTGGCTTGCGACCGGAGATATCTATCAGCGCACCGCCGAGGGGTATTTCAGGTATGTCGGGCGGCAGGACGACGCCTTCAAGACCTCCGGGCTGTGGGTATCACCGGGTGAGATTGAGAATGCGCTGCTGTCCTGTCCCCATGCCAAGGAGGTTGCTGTGGTTGCCGTCAAGAATTCCGCGGGAGCGGCGGCGGCGAAGGCCTGCGTCGTGCTGAGTGAAACCGCCGGCCGGCTGCCGCAGGACCATGTGCGACAGGAGATCTATCAGCACCTGGAGGTGCAGCTGTCGAGATACAAGATTCCCGCATTCATCGAATTTTTGCCGGCGTTGCCCAGGACGGCGACAGGAAAGATTTCCCGCTCCGAACTGCGGTGTGAGCCCGGCCGGGCTTTCAGAGCCGGCGCGGCGATGGAAAGCTGACGAGGACGAAAAGACTCTCTCATGAACGCACGACACGAGATCGCGGCTCCGTCCGTGACACCCGACGCAGCCACTACGCCAGGAGGCGACTTGACCGCAACAGCTACAAGCAGGGCGACCTCCCTGTCCGGAGTTGGAATTCCGGAGAAAATCACTTCCGGGATCTACAGGTTACGCATGCCGTTGCCCTTCCGGCTGAACCATATCAACCTCTATCTGCTCGAGGACCCGCACGGTTGGACCCTCGTGGACTGCGGACTCAACACTCCGGAGACCATGTCCTTGTGGGAAGGAGTGCTGGCCACCTTTTTCGACGGCAAGCCGCTGTTGCGAATATTGGTGACGCACCTGCACCCGGATCATGTCGGGCTGGCCCGCTGGCTGAGCGAAAAGACCGGTGCGCCGGTCTTCATGACACCGCTGGAGTGGCAGCTTGCGCAGGAGCTGTTCGCGCTGCCTCTGGCGGATCCAGAGCGCATGGAAAAGCATTATCGACGGCTGGGCCTGGAAGATGAACGCCTGAAGAAAACGATCCAGCAGGCAGGGGGCTATCGCCGCCTGGTGCAGGCTTTGCCGCAGGCCGTCAATTATCTTTACGAGCACGAAGTCCTCGACATCGGCGGACGCCATTGGCGCATCCTCCTCGGCAGGGGACATTCCCCCGCCTGCGCCTGTTTGTGGGAGGAATCCGAGGAACTGCTCATCGTCGGCGACCATGTCCTGCCGTCGATCACGCCAAATATCAACCTCCAAACCATCGGCCCGGGGAATCCGCTCGATGACTTTCTGAGCTCACTCGGCACTTTCCGCAATCTTCCCTGCAGGTTGGCGTTGCCGGCACACGGTGCTCCGCTCGAGCGGTTTCGCGAGCGGATCGACGAGATTCTGGGGCATCACCAGGTGCGCCTGGAACGCCTGCAGGCAACGTGTGCTCAGCCGCAGACCGCGGCGGAGTGCCTGCCGGTTCTTTTCGGGGGGGCAGTACCCGATCAGCAGTACCACTTTGCGATCGGCGAATCGGCGGCGCACCTGGTCTATCTGTCGGAGCGCGGCAGTCTGACCAGGGGAGGCGAGGAGCTCTGGAGGTTCGTCCGGTCATGACAACCAGCGCGAGGAGAGAGTCGGTGATTACACGGGTCATCATTGTGGAATTTCGCGCCGGGGCGACCGAGAGCGACATAGCCGAATTCAAGGCCTGCCTCCAGGATCTTGCCGCGCACAGCGCCGGGGTGATTCGTATGACTTGCGGTGAGCACTTCGACGTGGACAACGATGCCGTGCTGAGCGCGAATGCGCCCCAGGCCGTGTTTGGAAGCTTCATGTCCGTTTGGGAATTCGCAAGCGAACAAGCTCTCAATGACTTTCTCGTGCTGCCCAACCACCGGGCCATGGCCGCCACGACATTCCGCAAGGTCGTGCAGCAGCGTTACGTCGCCAATATTCGTTGACGGGAAGTCGAGCAGCGGAGCCGATCGAGGAAGCGCTATGACAAACGGACAGTTGTCGGTCACTTTTTTTCTGCAGATGTCGCTCATTCTTGCGGTTTGTCGCACGGTGGGCTGGCTGGGTCGCCGCTTTTTCGCACAGCCTCAGGTAGTCGGCGAAATGATCGCCGGAATATTGCTGGGCCCTTCATTGTTCGGGCTGGTGTTGCCCGAATGGCAGCACGAGTTGTTTCCACCGGAGTCTCTGAAGATGCTCTATGTCGGCGCACAGCTCGGCGTCGGGTTGTTCATGTTCCTGGTGGGCATGGAGTTCCGCTCCGAGTTGTTTCGCGAGCGCGCGCGGGCGGCCGCCGCGGTCTCGTTTGCCGGCATGTTGGTGCCCTTCCTGTTGGCCGCGCTGCTGGCTCCGTGGATGATGGGAATTCCGGGGTTGTTTTCCGCCAAGGCGACGCCGTTCGTGGCGTTCCTGTTTCTGGGCGCCGCGATTTCCATGACCGGGTTTCCGGTGATGGCCCGCATCATTCACGAGAATGGCCTCTCCGGCACGTCCCTGGGAACGCTGACCTTGTCGGCAGGAGCGGTCGGAGACGCTGCGGCCTGGTGCGTGCTCGCCATCGTGTTGGCCAGTTTCGGCGCGGGACCGAGCGCGGCCGTGGAGGCTATCGCCGGCGGGGCCTTGTACACGGTATTCGTTCTTACGCTGGGGCGGCGGTTGTTGGCTCTGCTGGGAAGGACCTCCCAGCACGTCGGCAAGCTCAATCATACGATGCTGGGATTTTTGCTTGCCCTGCTGATGGTCTGCGTATCGATTACGGACGCCATCGGCATGCATGCGGTATTCGGCGGATTTCTCCTCGGTCTCGCCATGCCGCGCGGGCCATTTGCTCGCGACTTGCACCAGAAGCTCGAGCCGATCGTGGTCGTGTTTCTGCTGCCGATGTTCTTCACCTACTCCGGTCTGAGCACGCGCCTCGACGTGGTGAGCACGGGCGCGTTTTTGCTCGTCATGATGGTCGTACTCGCGGCCTCGATCTTTGGCAAGGGCGTGGCTTGTTGGGCGGCGGCACGCCTCTGTGGGGAGGACAACCGTAGCGCACTCGCTATCGGCTCGCTCATGAACGCCCGCGGCATGATGGAGCTCATCCTGGTAAACATCGCTCTGCAGCGGGGGGTGATTCAGCAGCCGCTCTTCTCGATTCTCGTAGTGATGGCTGTCGTGACGACTCTGATGGCCTCACCGTTGTCCGAACGATTCTATCTGCAGCGCAATCGCCAGTCGGAAAAGTTGCAGGTGGCGCCCCAGGGCGAGTGATGAACGGCACTCGCAACCCTCGTTACGTGCTTTTGACCAGGTATTTACCGTAGTGCGCGGATGGCGTCGAAGGATGCCGTCAGTTGAAAACACGCACTGAGTTGAATTACAGCGGAAGGACTCAGATGAGAAGGTCAGGATCAATTCGCAACGCCACGGGAACACGTACGGCCGACGTTGGGCTGTTTCAGCTCGGCTCACTTCACGGCATGGACGCGTCGTTTTTGGAGCGTCTGGAAAGGGTCACACGCGAAAGGCTGCTGCAGTATCGACGGGGCGAACACAACCTCAGCCCGCTCGAGATCAGCGAACTGCTGCTCGAGTGCGCGGTGGTTCTCGAGGGGGTCGTCGCGGAGGTGTTCGGGATCGAGACCGAATTGCGGCACGCCGCGGCGGCGGCCCGCTCCCACGAGGCGGTTTTTCGCTTCAAGGAGCAGTTCGTACAACGTCGCGCCCGCAAGTGTTTGCAGGGAAAGGAAGACCTGGAAGACTTCGCCGTCCTGGATGCCAGGCTGGCACAAAGGCTCGAGCGAGCCGCTCGCGGCGCAGTGGACAGAGAGCTCGCGACCGCCGAATTCGGCGTCGAGCTGCTCAACGATGAAAGCGCCAATGCAGCGGATATTCAACTTCTTACGCGCTGGTGCGCGCGTGCGCTGACGACGCCCGAAGGTAAGGCAGCAGTCGCTGCGTGGGTCAGCTTCAAGCTGCCTGGCGGCGTGGATCATGCCAAGCTCGTGCCCGTTTGGCAGCCAGTCCAGGATGGCTCGTCACGTCTTCTGGGCCCTTCGGAGAGCTTCCGGCGGCGCGATGGCTTCAAGCTCACCGATTCGCGTATGGGCGAACGGGAGGTCATGAACGAGACTCATTACTGTGTTCTATGCCATGACCACGATGGCGACTTCTGCAGCAAGGGTTTCCCGCGGAAGAAGGGCGAGCCGCAAAAAGGTCTCAAGACCGGTCCGCTCGGCGGGACCCTTACGGGGTGCCCGCTCGATGAACGGATCTCCGAAATGAATACCCTGAAGAGGGAGGGCCATACGGTCGCAGCGCTGGCGATGATCATGGCAGACAACCCCATGTGCCCGGCGACCGGGCATCGCATCTGCAACGATTGCATGAAGGCCTGCATTTATCAGAAGCAGGACCCCGTCAACATTCCGGAGGTCGAGACTCGCTGCCTGACCGACGTACTGGCGCTTCCGTGGGGAGTGGAAATCTACGACCTGCTGGCGCGTTGGAATCCGCTGCGCGCGCGCCAATGGCTCCCGAAGCCGTACAACGGCCTCAAGGTTCTCATTTGCGGCATGGGGCCGGCAGGGTTCACGCTGGCGCATCATCTTCTCATGGAAGGGTTTGCGGTCGTAGGCATCGATGGGGTGAAGATCGAGCCCCTGCCGCGGGAGTTGCTCGAAAAGCCGGTCGAGCATTATTCGCAGTTGCTCGAGAGTCTGGATGAGCGGGTGATGTCGGGCTTCGGCGGTGTCGCGGAGTCCGGCATCACCGTCCGCTGGGACAAGAATTTCCTCAAGCTCATTCACATGACTCTGGCGCGGCGCTCGCATTTCCAGGTCTTCGGAGGAGTGCGTTTCGGCGGCACCGTCAGGGTGGAGGACGCCTGGCAGCTCGGCTTTGACCACCTGGCCGTGGCAGTCGGCGCGGGATTGCCGCAGGCATTGCCTATTCCGGGCAGCCTGGCCATCGGCATGAGACAGGCTAGTGATTTTCTGATGGCGCTGCATCTCACGGGCGCGGCGCGAGCCAACAGCCTCGCCAACTTGCAGGTTCGTCTACCCGCAGTCGTGATCGGCGGTGGGCTCACTGCCGTGGATACCGCAACGGAAGTCCAGTCCTTCTATATAGCGCAGGTCGAGAAGACACTGGCCAGGTATGAGGAGTTGACTACGGTCCACGGGGAGCAACACGTTCGCCGGGGTCTCGACGGCTGCTCGCTGGAAATTCTCGACGAATTCCTCGCTCATGGAGTCGCCGTACGCGCTGAGCGCGAACGGGCGGGACGCGCCGGGGAGTCGCCGAACTTCGTCCCGCTGCTGCACAGTTGGGGAGGCGTGACGATTGCCTATCGGCGCGGCATGAATGACTCTCCGGCGTACGTCGGCAATCACGAGGAACTGATCAAGGCTCTCGAAGAAGGCATCTACTACGCCGAAGGGTTGGACCCGAGGGAAGCCCGTCTCGACCAGCATGGTCACGTGGAGGCGATGGTATTTCGTAAGCAAACACGCGGACCGGATGGAGTATGGCTGGCTGCGGGCGGCGAAACGGTATTGCCTGCGCGTGCGGTTCTCGTAGCGACCGGAGCGCGGCCCAACGTTGCCTATGAGTTCGAACACCGCGGGCATTTCCTCAAGGAATCAAGCCACTATCAACCTCATCGCGAAGTCGACGGCGTGCTGCAGCCCGTCGCGCTCGCCAGCCACTGCAAGGAAACGGACTTCGGAGCCTTCACTTCATACCAGACTGACGGTAAGCGAGTGAGCTATATCGGCGATACTCATCCGGTTTTCCAAGGCAGCGTGGTAACCGCAATCGCCTCCGCTCTGCGCACGTATCCCAAGATTGTCGAGCATTTCGGCGAGCGGGCGCGGGAGAAGGGCGACGAGGCAGCCTATGAGAGCTTTCGACTCGAGGTGCAGGGCTCCTTGGGCTCACATATCGCCGCCGTCAACCGACTGACGCCGAATGTCGTCGAGGTGGTGGTGCATGCTCCCCTGGCGGCGGCACGCTTTCAGCCAGGCCAGTTTTTCCGCCTACAGACTTTCCAAACGCAGTCCTCAGGTGTTCACGACGTCAATCTCCAGACGGAGCCGGTCGCGCTTACCGGCTCGAGCGTGGATAGAGAGCGGGGCACGGTCTCGTTCATCGTGTACGAGTCTGGAGCGAGCGCGCGCATGATAGCCTCGCTCAAACCTGGTGACCCCATCGCGCTGATGGGGCCAACCGGTGTCCGTGCCCGCATAGTCGAAAATGAAACGGCTCTGATTGTGACGGAAGGGTATGGTCACGCGCACATAAGGGCCACTGGAGCGGCGCTGCGCGCCAAAGGATCCCGCGTGTTGCATGTGGCGCTGTGGGATCGTGCGGAAGACGTGTATTTGCGAGAGGACCTGGAAGCTGCCAGCGATGTGACTCTATGGATCACCGCGACTGGCGAACCCGTGCTGCCACGCCGCCCACAGGATCGCGCTATGACAGGCGATGCAATCGAAGCACTGCGAGGTTACGCGGAAGGCAGATGGGGGCGGCCCGCGGTTCTATTACAGGACGTCGCTCATTGCCTGATCGTCGGACCCAATCGCACAGTGCGCCGCTTCAAAGAGGCGAGCGAGCTCGAGCTGGCGCCGTTCTTCTCGATTCGTCCCCGGATGACGGCTTCGACCAACGCACCGATCCAGTGCGGGCTGAAAGGCTTGTGCTCCCAGTGCCTCCAGTGGCAGGTCGACCCGGTCACTGGCGAGCGTAGCAAGGCAGTGTTCGGCTGCTCTTGGCAGGATCAACCGCTCGAAGTCATCGATCTCGACAACGTGGACGCGCGCCTCGGACAAAGCCGAGTGCAAGAGCATCTGACCAACTTGTGGTTGGAACATCTCGTGCCCCGGCGCGCCACGATGCGCGGGACGGTCGCGGAGGGCGTCTCATCAGGACTATTTACGCTGGAGGTGGAGCCCTATGTAGTGGAGGTTTGAGATTGAGAAGGCCGCTCCGGCGGGGGGTAGATCGCGAGCTGGGCGATAGTTGCCCGACCCTGCCGCAGGATGTTGATCGCAACCACCGCAGCACCGCTGGGAGCGGCTGACCGCTGCGGATTTCCTGAGGGGGGAGGGATGCCCGATCCGAGGGGGGACTCTTTTCAGAGCGTGCCCATCGATCTCCCCAGTCCAAGGAAACCAACCCTGGGGGCTCTGCATTCCAGCCAACGTGAGCCGCCCCGTCAAACACCACGCGGCGGCGCCGGGCGGCTGGAGCTCCTTTTTCTGCACCTTGCGATAGGATGTCATGACGATTTGAAACGAATAACAGGGGTGCTTTATGCCGGTCTTCCGGCGCGATACATACCAACACACTTATGCAGACTATCTCACGTGGTCTGCGACCCACGGCGATGAGGTGGTCAATGGGACCGCCTATGTCAGAGAGCCGCCATCGGAAGGGTTCACTCGTACCTGGGTCGGGATGATGTTATGTATAAGGAGGTGGAGGCGTGAGCGTTGGGCGGAAGTGGCGAACGAGGCCCTGGCGATGCAGGTTTTAGCGTGCGGATAGATCATCGCGCGCTGCGTACAATAGCTCCGGATCGCGAGCCCGAGCTCTGCCTGCCGCTGCTCGTCTGCAAGATCGAGCTCTGCGCGGACCAGGAACGCATTCGCCAGTTGAGTCCGGCCGGGCAGTCAGCGCAGCGTTGGGTAAAGTGGCGTCAGCGGAATCTGGACAAGGTTCGGGCGCCAACGGCCGCCGAATCGGTTCGAAATTGGCTGGCTTACCGCGGGGCGCAGCGGCTTTCCGAGGGGCGGCAAGTCGCGACGCGAGAATTCTCTCGAGAGGATCCGGACTTCGAAAGAAGGTGTATCGAGCGAAGCAAAGACTATGGCCTCGAGCTCTAGAGCGAAGAGACGCAATCGCGTCACAGACTGGGGGGTGGTTCGCGTGCCGCAGATGTGCGAGCCTTCTGCCTAAATCAGTTCTTCGTAGACTACCTTGAGCCAGCATCGCGACGAGCCTGTATTTGCAGAAGCATGGCAAGCGCGCGCATTCGCGCTGGCGCTGAAGTTATCCGAGCGTGGCCACTTCACGCAGAACGAGTGGACCATGGCCCTCGCGCGCCAGCTCCGTCTTGTGGCCGACCTCGGCGAGCCTGACGATGGCTCGCACTACTACGACCACTTGGTCGCGGCCCTCGAGGCGCTGATCATAGACAAAGCGATGGCCACCAGGGCCTCACTCGATAGCCGGAAGGAGGAGTGGCGAGATGCCTATCTTCAAACTCCTCACGGCCAGCCTGTTGAGTTGAAGCGATCCCCGGGCTAAGGAGATCGCTCGCGCGCAAGTCGATACGAGACGGCTCCGCCAAATCCCATCGAGATTCGGGCCAGCCAGCGCTGCAGAATTGGCAGAAGACGCCGTCGCAGATGCGAAGGCGGGAGTAGGGCGGGCTGTGGGGCCAGCGGGCGCCGCCGGGCCTTGGAGGAAGGAACACTGGAGGCGCGAAGCGCACGGTGTTCGCCTATCCAGGCCTGACCTTTGGCGCGTGCGCCCGAATTCCAGGAACACGGGAACAGGGTGTTCCCACTCTCCGCCGCCAAAGATGTCACCCAAGAGTCACTCCGTGAAGTTAGAATCCGGCCCGATCCGTGCATCCGCAACGGGTCGTCCATTGAAGTCGAGTCTCCCATGGATCGTGGGAGCCCTGGAAGATCCAACCCAAAAAAGCCGGAGGGAGTTATGTCCAGAAAGAAGTTAGCCGCCGTTTTGATTTCTGCGATGTTGGGTTCAGCGGCAATGGCTGCGCAAGCAGAAGAATTTCACACTGTGTTGTCCGGATTCGGTGAGGTCGGAGTATTAGGGGGTGTAACGGGAGCCATTTCGACCGACGGTCGCGGCACACTGGACCTGAAGCTCGATCGCCGGGCGCAGACGCTGGAATTCAAGCTCACATACTCGAACATGAGCGCGCCTGTCATCATGTCGCACATTCACCTCGGCCAGGTGCACACGGCAGGCGGGGTCATGGTGTTCTTCTGTTCGAGTGTCGGTACTCCTCCAGCGGGGACTCAGCCTTGCCCCGGCGCCGCTGGAACAGTGACCGGAACGATCACTGCCGCCAATGTTCTTGCGCTTCCCGGCCAGCATTTGAGCGCTGGCGACTTCGAGGCGTTGGTAAACGCGCTCGAGCACGACACGACATACGTGAACGTACACACTACCACTTTCCCAACGGGGGAAATCCGTGGGGAGATCCGCCACCGGGATCGAGACGACGATTAACGACGAGCAGTCGTAGCCGGAACGCCGGGGCGGAATCGGATTGGTAACGCAAGCCGCCCCGGCGTACACACGGCGATGCCGCGAGCAATAGAGCGGCAGCGCCAAGGTGCTGTGTTTCCTCTGTTTTGATGTTCGGGGAAGTTGTCATGTCTCAGGCCAACGACAACCGCCTGGCAATCGTTGCCCACGAGATGTGCGGTCCGCTCGCAGCAATCAGGTGAGCGTCGACGACGGCCCGGACGACGTGCGTTGTGTGGCTTTCCATTGTCCAAGATGTCCGTGCGTGCGTCGTACCAAGCGTGCCACGCTGCGGGTGGCCGACGCCGCCCCAGTTAGCAATGGATGGGGATCCAGCCGCCATTCCTCCGCGACTTCGCGAAAATCGCGGGAAAAGCGCAGTTTGAATTCAATGACGCCCCGCAGCGGATCATTTGCGGCCGGTTGAGTGGAGGGCAGTCCTCCCAGATCCACTCGTTTTGCGCCCCGCTCGCGCGCCCAGGTAAATAGGCGCCACATGAGACCGAATCCAGGCGAGAGGGAGTTGACAGACGGGAGCCTGCGCTCTGATGCATTCGCTTCCAGAACGGCAATGTCGCCGTGCAGGCGCGCCCAGGCGAACCCCACAAGGTCCTCCGGGCTGTTGCGATCGCGCACGAATGAGCCCACCAGAAGGGAGTTACGTCCGCCGAAAGAGTCGCGCAGAATCCCAACGCCGTCCAGCGGCGGCGGTACCCCTCCGGTGCGCTCGAAGGGCAGCGTATAGAGATGGGCTATGCGACTCAAATACTGGTCCCCGGCTATCGCCCCGTATCGTAGTAGCGGGCTGCTGATTGCTTTGCGGATGGTAGTGCGCACTCGGGTCGAGAACCTTTGCAGCAACTCTTCATCGGAGCGACCGAGGTCGACCCACACGGTGTGACTGTAGTCACGCATCCGCTCGGTCGGCGCAAAACCGACGGCGGCGAGTGAAGTCGTCATCGTGCGACGTCTCTCAGGGTCCTCGTCGAACACACGGGCATCGAGGCGCAGCAGGCGCGGAATCCGTCGGGCGGCCTCTCGCAACAGGGCACCGAGGCAAGTGGCGATCGGCTCGTGCAACTGACGACCGAGGCCTTCAACTCTCCCTATGTGGGTTCCCGGCAACGCGCGGCTGGAAGTCAGGTGTACGGCAAAGCCTGTGACCAATGTCCCATTGGCGGCGAGTACCCGACACCATACCCACCGCCCCACGGTGCTGTGTTTGGGCCAGCTCGAGTAGTGATGGGGGATCGCTCCATAGCGGCTCCGCAACGACTTCACGTCAGCGAGGTGAGATGCACCTCCGACCTTCACGACTGCCACCACGAATGCGCTCATTGCCCCGTCTCGATTTGCGTTCCATGCCAAATAACTGAGTCCCTCCAGCTGGTCTTCGCGAGGCATATCGTTCAACGCGCCCGATTCCGCAGTGTTCCAAGGGCTCGTGCGCGAACAGGATCAACTGGTGCAGGCGGGGCGAGAAGCATAGCTTCCCGCAATACGAGTATTGCGCCTCAGCCGCCGGCAGCTTGGCCTGCGCCGGGCCGTGCGCATTGAGTAGTGAATCTTGTACCAGCTGGAAAATCCGAGCGTCGCCGCGACGAGAATCGCGATCCCCCAAAGGGCTTTTGCCATGTTCTCATTTCGATATTCCCGGCAAAGATTGCACAGTTCGTCTGCCCAGGGTCCGCCCCCCATTCGAAGCGCGAGATCCGCTCCCTGCTCGATGAGACGCTTCACAGATTGTTCGGTGATCACCGACAACTCGATCCAGCCGTGGGTCGTTGCAAGTCGGCTAGCCGCGGAATGAGCCAGGGGACCGCCAGGGAGGCGGTGGTGCCAACGACCACGGAATTCGCCCGCCGCAGCTCGCGGGTTCCTTCGACAGCGCTGCGAGCGCAGAAAGACCACCGCAGAGCTCAGCGGCGTAGCGCCCTTCGGTTACCTCGTTGAACTGCGGCGTCATGCTGAGGAGGTCAAAAAGACTCCCAGCGACTGGATGCCTTGGAATTACCGGAAAACGCTGGCATATCAAACAGCCGGCCCAGAGCTACCGGAATAGTGGGGGCGCGCCGCACGTGACAGAATCTGTTGGGTTATACTCCGACCTGGATACTCGGAGGATCGCAGATGGCTGCTCGAAAACGTGCCACCCCAAAACTCTATGATCTGCATGTGGAGCTGGAGGGCATCGAGCCACGTATCTGGCGCAAGATCCTCGTGCCAGGCTCCATCAAACTACCGAAGCTGCACGATTTGCTGCAGCTCGTGATGGGGTGGACCGACTCTCACCTGCACAGTTTCCAGTTCGGCAACAGGGCATTCAGCGCCGCTCACGGAGCGGGACATCTGGAGGAGCTGAATATGTTGGACGAAAAGAAGTACACACTCGAAGGTGCTCTGGGCGATTCGCTTCGCGAATTCGTCTACGAATACGACTTCGGTGATAGCTGGCGCCATCTCATCCACGTCAAGCTCATCAATAAACCCAACACAGAGTGGTTCTATCCACTGTGTATCGCGGGAGAACGTGCCGCGCCTCCCGATGATGTCGGCGGCACACCAGGGTATCTCCAATTCCTGGAGGCCATCGGCAATCCAAAACACCCGGCGCACGATGAGATGCTCACCTGGATCGGCGGAGCCTTCGATCCGGAAGGGTTTGACCTCAACGCGATCAACAGGGCACTGCGGTTCGACGGATCCTGAGTATCCCTAGCGACCGCAAACGGCGAGCATTGTTATCGCTGTGGCTTCCCACGACCACTGTTCAACGCAGACTCCAGTACCGAATACAGCTCATCGAGCTCATCCAGAAGCCGGTGACTGCGAATCTCTCGCTCCGATCTCGCCAGGTCTCCGAGCATCAGCTCGATCCAGTAGGCCCCCAGGCGTACCCGGTGGATACCTTCAACGGCTTTACTGGCTCGCAGCTTCTGCTCCTCATCGGGAAAGGGATAGCCATACTTCAACAGCAGACTGACCTCACGCGAGGTCAGCTCCACAGTCCGCAGATCCTTACTTTGACCTTCGTCGTCTTTGCCCGCCGATCCCTCTCGGTCGTCACCTTCGAACATAGGAAGTTGATCTGTCATGCCAGGCCTTTACACCATCAGCCTGCGATGCGTCAAGCGGCCGTGCCGAAAGGACACTAACCGGCCATGAAGCGACGCTCAGCCGCCACCTTGTATTTCCGCGAATCTGCCGCTCGGATGTCCGCTACCGGATAGAGAGGTGGCTCATCGGCTTCCAACGAACTCACGTGCCTCCGCCGCAAGTTCGATCCACATTGCCGTTTTGCCGCTGAGAGCGAGCCATTCCTTCAACTTCTTCCCACGTCCAGGATTGAAATGCTG
>Ga0265331_10002201_pt1 | contig 13388 bp, 8 predicted proteins | sample 41923metaG_FD_202088 | JGI IMG/M metagenome (GOLD analysis project Ga0265331, IMG submission 202088) | Rhizosphere microbial communities from Carex aquatilis grown in University of Washington, Seatle, WA, United States - 4-19-23 metaG | ecosystem: Host-associated > Plants > Roots > Rhizosphere >...
ATGAATACCAACATCCAAGCTCCGTACCGCGTGCCGCGGCAGGCGGCAGGAGCGGCATATAAAAAGACAATTATAAAATTATAAATGGACAACAAGAAAATTAATACTAAACCGGAAACCGACAGTAAACCAAAAAAGAAGCCTAAATCAAAATCAAAAGAGCTTTTTGACGCGCTGCTGTTTGCAGCCCTGGTGGCGTTCTTTCTCAAGATATTCTTTATCGAAGCATACCGTATTCCAACAGGCTCAATGGAAAACACTCTGCTGGTCGGCGATTTCCTCCTGGTAAATAAATTTATATACGGCGCTACAACGCCAAGGAATATTCCGTTCACAGATATACGCATACCATACGTTACCCTGCCGGCTCTTAAAGACCCGCATAAAGGCGATGTTGTTGTATTTGATTTCCCCGGCAACAGAGATGAAGCGCAATCAAAAGAAGTTGTTAATTATATTAAAAGACTTGTTGCCGAACCCGGCGATACTGTTCAGGTAGTCAATCAAACACTCTATGTAAACGGACAGGCTTTCCCAAATCCGCCTAACGCTATTTTTAATCCGCCGCACCAGGGTAATACTTTATCAAACAACAGCGCCGACCCAAGAACTTTTCCAAAAGGCAGCGGCTGGAACGAGGAAAACTACGGCCCTATCAGGGTTCCGAAAAAAGATGATGTAATAAAGCTGACCGGTGATAATTTTGAAGCGTGGAAAATGTTTATTGTTAGAGAGGGACACAACCCAAGGCTCGCATCCGATAAGAAAGTTTTCATTGATGATAAAGAAGTTACAGAATATAAAGTGCAGAAAGATTATTTCTTTATGATGGGCGACCACAGGAACAATTCGCTCGACAGCCGGTTCTGGGGCTTTATGCCGAGAGAAAACGTAGTCGGCGAAGCTTTAATGATCTATTGGTCGTGGAATCCCGATATACCGTTCTCGCACATTGGCGAATTATTTGGTTCAATCAGGTGGAACCGAATAGCTAACATAATACGTTAATAATATTACAATTATGGCAAAACACTATCAAAACACAAAAGACAGCAGCCTGAAGAAAAATATCGACGCTGCTAAGGCTATTATATTTAATTTACTTATCGTCCTGTTTATACAATCATTTTTTATACAGGGCTACGGCACACCGACAGGTTCAATGGAAAATACCATTTTGGTCGGCGATAAAATGTTCTTCAATAAGTTTATTTACGGCGCAACTTCGCCTAGGACAATCCCGTTTACGGATATTAAGCTCCCGTATATAAAGCTGCCTGCCGTAAGGGAACCGCGCAGCGGCGATATCGTAAGCTTTGAGTTTCCGGGATTCCGCGATGAAGTGGTTCCGTCAACTCCGGTTGAATATCTAAAAAGACTCATTGGCGAACCGGGCGATAAGATACAGGTCATAGATAGAGTATTATATGTAAATGATAAAGTATTCGAGAACCCGAAACATTCTCAATTCATCATTCCAAAGCCGAACAAACAGCCTGACTCAAGAACTTTCCCCAAAGGAAGTAACTGGAACGAAGATAATTATGGGCCTATTGTGGTGCCTAAAAAAGGCGACGTTGTAAGCCTTGCAAAAGACAGTTATGAAAGATGGGATACTTTTATAAAACGCGAGGGCCACAAGATTGACATGCAGCAGGGCGGGAAAATTTTCGTCGACGGCAAAGAAACAAATGAATACACAGTAGAACGAAATTACTATTTCATGATGGGCGATAACAGGAATAACTCGCTCGATAGCCGTTATTGGGGATTCGTGCCGAGAGAAAATATTGTCGGTAAAGCGATGATAACTTACTGGTCATGGGATTCTAATATCCCCTTCTCTGAATTTGTAAGCCTCATTGGCTCTGTCCGCTGGAACCGTATCGGCCGGATGATTGAATAGTTTTCTTATGTCATTTCCGCGTAGGCCTGCCTGCAGCAGGCAGGCGGGAATCTTGGTTTCTAAAATTGCAGAATTGTTATCATTCAAGAATTGCTTAATATTCGATTCCCATTGATCCGCTCTTTAATAAATTAGGACTAAGGATTTATACTTGTCTGGTCTTTACTTACATATCCCTTTCTGCGATACAAAATGTATCTATTGTGATTTCTATTCCATAACAAATCATTCCCGCAAAGGGGAATTCATCGCCTCACTCATCCGTGAGATTGAAGTGCAATCTGAACTCGTTAAAGACAAATCATTTGACACAATTTTTTTCGGCGGCGGAACACCTTCGCTCCTTACCCACGATAATTTCCAATTAATATTCGATACGCTTCATCAACATTATAATATATCTCCGCAAAGCGAAATAACAATTGAGGCAAACCCGGGAACGCTGGATAGAAATAAATTAAACGAGTTTAAGCGTCTGCCAATTAACCGGATAAGCTTTGGGGTGCAGTCTTTTATAGATTCAGAGCTTAAATTCCTTACACGCATTCATTCAGCTGAGCATGCAATTGAATCAATAAAATCAGCTCAGGATGCCGGTTTTGAGAACATAAATCTTGACCTGATTTTCGCGCTTCCTCACCAAACTTTGGAAAATTGGAATTATAATCTTGAGAAGGCAGTATCCCTCGGCACAAAACACATATCAGCATACTCTTTAATTTTCGAAGAAGGAACATTTCTGAATATGCTGCTTCATAAGAACAGGGTACGAAAAGCCGACGAGGATCTGGAACGTGATATGTATGAATTTACGATGGCGTTCCTTCCACAGCATGGATTCAACCAATATGAAATTTCAAATTACGCTAAAGACGGCTTTGAATGCCGGCATAACCTGAAATACTGGGAGTATTATGATTACATTTCCTTTGGCCCATCTGCGTCATCTTTTGTGAACGGCAAAAGATGGACAAACGTTCGCGACATAAATAAATACATAGAGCTGATTAACAGGAACCAACGCGCTGCGGATTTTTCTGAGGATATCGATAAGAATACATCTATAACAGAATATATCTTTTTAGGGCTTAGAAGCAAAGGGATAGATACGCGGGAATTCAAATTGAAATTTAATGAGAATTTCGAAGAAAAATATAAAGATGCAATCGAAGTTCTTTTGAAAAGCGATTTCGCGACCTTAAACAATTCCAATCTTAAAATGACCCGAAAAGGCTATGCCCTCTGCGATGAAATTGTAGCAACGTATTTTTAGCCCGTTTGTTATTCCCGCGTAGGTGGGAATCCATTTTCAGCTTTTTTAGAGTTCTGAAATAATTGTAACAAAATAAGGACGGACCTGCCTGCACCAGGCAGGCACACGGGTCCGCCCCTACAAAAAAAACCGCCATTGTTGGACCTTGTGCTGAGCGAAGTCGAAGTATTTCCCGCCGTTGTTGGTGTTATCACCAACAACTTTGTATCAGCAATGTCGATGCTTGTATGAAACGGGAATGCAGGAAAACATTTTTATCAATTACAAATCTGTACTTAGGAGTGCGCTGACAGTGTCAGCGCTGCATCGACCATGTCGATGCACTCCAAAGAAAACATAAAATAACAAAAAAGGACGCCAAATTAGCGTCCCTTTTTGTTATTTACTATTTACTAATTACTATTTGACCAACACCATTCTTTTGGTTTCAGTAAATGAGCCAGCTTCAATTTTATAGAAATATATACCGCTGGAATAGCTCGCGGCATCCCATTTTACTTCATGATGTCCCGGATTTCTGTTGCCGTCAGATAGAACAGAAACTTCGTTACCCAAAATATCATAAACTGTAAGCTTCACTTTGCTTTCTTTAGGAATATCAAAGGCAATTAAAGTGCTTGGATTAAACGGATTGGGATAGTTTTGGTTCAATTTAAAATCTTTAACCACGCCGCTATAGTTATTGATACCAATAATTCCGGCTATATTAAACGTCCAGCATCCTCTGCCATGAGTAACTGCTAAAAGAATTGCAGGACCTTCTTTATATTTCAAATCATATATCTGCGCTGTCGGCATACCTGTTGAAAATGATACCCAGGTTAAGCCGTCATCTGCCGACTGGTATACGCCCATATCAGTGCCAGCAAAGATCATTCTTGGATTCGTCGTTCTTAATGTAATAGAATTTGCGGCAATGTTTGGCAGATTATTTGTAATGTTTACCCAGTTAACGCCATAATTGGTCGTCTTTAATACATGTGTTGCATTTGCTCCGCCAAGTGAAGCGTAGCAAACTGCGTCATTTGTAATATCGACGGCTAAATCTGTAACATATGGATTGCCGTTTGTTGTTGTCCATGTAGCGCCGTTATCTGTTGTAACTTCTATTTTGCCGTTAGATGTGCCAATATAAATCTTACTTGTGTTCTGAGCGCTTATCCCGATGGCAGAAACGCTTCCTCCTATCACTGATGTTGTGGCAATTTGGGTCCATCCGCTTCCGCTGGTGCACGTTTGCGCATTAGAAGTCTTCCATAGATCAGCCTGTCCATATACTATAGTGTTATGGTCTCCGGGGGCCATTTCATATGGATTATAGAACAATCCGCCGGTTGAACCGGTTGGGTGTACTTCTGTGAAGCCTAAGCCGCCGTTATTTGAACGTTCCAGCGAACCATTTACATATTGTCCGTAAATATAAAGCGGGTTTACAGGGTCCACTATAGTATACCCGCCGTCGCCTGTTGTTCTCTGTATCCAGTCAGCTCCGCCGTCAGTCGAATATTCCTTATCGTTATCCTGGCAGCCGCCGTAAAGTTTTGCAATATTTGTGGGGTCATAATCAGCTCCCTGGTACTGAAGCGTAGAGAGCATGTGATTTAAGTCTGTCCATGTAACGCCGTTATCTGTCGATTTGTAAACTCCGCCATCAGAGCCGCAAAACAACACTCCGTTATTATATCTTAAGCAATGAATATCGGCATGCGAAAAATTACTGGATGTGACGCTTGCCCAATCCGTTCTCTTTGTCATTGTTACGCCGCTGTTAACAGAGCTGTAAATATCCAGTCCGCCTGCTAAAATTGAAGTTGCGCTTGTTGGGTTAACAACAATAGCGTTATCATACCATCCCTGCCCTCCAAGGTAATTCGGAGTACTTGATTGTAAAATCCACGTTGTCCCGCCGTCTGATGTTTTATATACGCCTAGTAAGGCTCCAGCCGGCGTTGCTATACTTGCATAAATAGAATTCACATCTGTTGGCGCCATAGCAAGCTGAACGCGTCCCATTCCGCTGGGTAAACCGCCTGCAAGCGTCGTCCATGTAGCGCCTGCATCTGTTGATTTCTTAACAACTCCGGCGTTGGTGCCTCCAACCGTAGTATAAATTATCTGTGTATTGGTCGGGTTGATTATAACGCAATTTGCGTTGCTGCCGCTTGCCGTGCTTGTCCAGTTAAGGCCTGCATTTGTAGACTTATACACGCCTAAGCTGCCGGCAGCATAAACAATATTTGAATTTGTATGATCAATTGCTATTTGCGAAAACCTTGACCCGGTGGCCGCTGATGTTCCAACCTGAAGCCAGGTGGCCCCGCCATCAATAGACTTATATAATCCGTTTCCATAAAAACTATCCAGCGAATAATTAAGCTCGCCTGTGCCAAGATAGAGCACACTTGGATTGTTCGGGTCAACGGCAATATCGCCGCATGCCATATTTGGCAAGCCGTCGGTCAGAACCGCCCATGTAACGCCGCCATCTGTAGTTTTCCAAACGCCGCCCTGGGCCGCGCCGATATACATTATCAATGGATTTGTGGGGTGAAACGCAATAGAATTTGTCCTTCCGGAGATATAGTTTGCCCCTGTTCGGTTATAAAACATTCCCTGCTGATTTGCAGAAACCCATGTGATGGTTGATGTCATGCTGCCTGTATTCTTGTCTTTTGCAATAAGAGCAGCCTGCATGAGGGCGTTATGATATGCGTCCGGGGCGATTGTCATTCCCGGCCCGCCCGCGCGTCTGTCATATATATACTGTTCGCGCTGTGCGATGCTTTCAGGGGTTTCGCCTTCTTCATCCTGTGCAAATAGGTTTTTTGCCAGAAATAATACGTTTAACGATAATAACGCCAATAGAATTCTTATAGATAGTTTCATATCTTCTTTATTGATTTGGTTTTATGAATGGTTTTGTGATTTAATTAGGTAAATTTAGCAATAAATCATACGAATTACAAACATTTATTTACGTGAAAATATACGTAAAGGCAATTTGTTACCTCACCCCAGTCCCGATAAATCGGGACTCTCCCCTCTCCATGTGGAGAGGGGGCCGGGGGGAGAGGTAGTATAGAATTACAATCAGGCTTTTACTATTTCACACTTAAGTTTGCAGCTGACATGCAAATAACATTACTAATGGCATAAAAAAACCCGGCGCTATTAACGCCGGGCTTTAATCTAATAAACAATAATATATTAATTTCCTTCTTTTATCGACTCAGGTTCAACGCTCGCTGTCGGGGCGGCGTTTTTTGACGAATCAATAAACTGAAGCTGGTCCTCGCCTTTTACATACTTAACCGCTATCTTCGAGCCTTCTTTGAAAACGCCTTTCAGTATTTCTTCTGAAACAGGGTCTTCTATATATTTCTGTACAGCTCTGCGAAGCGGTCTTGCGCCATATAACGGGTCATATCCTTTTTCTGATAAGAACTCACGCGCTTCATCTGTAAATTCGAATGTGATACCGAGAGCAAGAATCCTCTTAAGCAGCTGACGCGTTGATATATCTATAATCTTGAATATATCTTCCCTTGTAAGCTGTTTGAATGTGATCAAATCGTCAATCCTGTTTAAAAACTCAGGGCTGAACACTTTCTTCACCGATTCTTCTATCTGCATCTTCATCTTATCGTGCTTATCTCCGCCTGTTGGATTGCCGAATCCCAATCCACCAATTGACTTAATATCCTTTGTCCCGATATTAGAAGTCATTATGAGAATTGTGTTCTTGAAATCAACTCTCCTTCCAAGCGAATCGGTCAACAAACCTTCATCAAGCACCTGTAACAATATATTGAATATATCCGGATGCGCCTTCTCGATCTCATCAAGCAGTACTACCGAATACGGTTTGCGTCTTACTTTCTCGGTAAGCTGTCCGCCTTCTTCATATCCAACATATCCCGGAGGAGCTCCAACAAGCCTCGAAACGTTGAACTTCTCCATGTACTCGCTCATGTCTATCCTGATAAGATTCTCTTCGCTGTCGAATAAGAATCTTGCAAGCACCTTAGCCATCTCGGTTTTACCAACGCCTGTGGGTCCCAAAAATATGAACGAGCCGATTGGCCTGTTCGGGTCCTTCAATCCTGCGCGGGTTCTGCGAATCGCTTTTGAAAGTTTGATTATCGCTTCATCCTGCCCAACTATAAATTTCTTAAGCTCATCTTCCATCTTAACAAGCTTCTCTGATTCAGACTGCGCAACGCGGTTAACCGGAATGCCGGTCATCATCGAAACTACATCGGCTACATTTTCTTCTGTAACTTCATGAACTATGCTCTGCGATTTAACTTCCCAGTCTAGCTTAGCCTGCTCAAGGTCCGTCAAAAGCCGTTTCTCTTCGTCCCTAAGCCTTGCAGCTTCTTCGAAGTTCTGGCTCTTCACAACCTGGTTCTTCTGCACCTTGATATTTTGTATCTCGCCTTCAAGCCCCAGAATATTTTCAGGAACAACTATGTTTGCAAGATGAACGCGTGAACCTGCTTCATCCATTACATCAATAGCTTTATCCGGAAGATACCTGTCCGTAATATAACGCGAGCTTAATTTAACAGCCTGCTCAATTGCCTTATCGCTGTATTTTACATTATGATGTTCCTCATACTTATGCTTTATGTTCATAAGTATCTGGATCGTTTCTTCTTCAGTGGTCGGGTCTACGATAATTTTCTGGAAACGCCTGTCTAATGCGCCGTCTTTTTCAATATACTGCCTGTATTCATCCAGAGTTGTAGCGCCTATACACTGCAGGTCGCCTCTCGCAAGCGCCGGCTTGAAAATATTTGACGCGTCTAACGAACCTGAAGCGCCGCCTGCGCCGACTATCGTATGAAGCTCATCGATGAACAATATTACATCGCGGGCTTTTTCAAGCTCGTTCATAACTGCTTTCATGCGTTCTTCAAACTGGCCGCGGTATTTTGTACCCGCAACAAGTGAAGCAAGGTCAAGCGTTACAACGCGCTTATCATGCAGCACTCTTGATACTTTTTTCTGAACAATTCGTATTGCAAGTCCTTCGGCAATAGCCGTCTTTCCAACGCCCGGCTCGCCTATTAAAACAGGATTGTTCTTTTTCCTGCGGCTAAGCACCTGCGCAACGCGCTCTATTTCTTTTTCGCGCCCGACTATCGGGTCAAGCTTATCGTCAACAGCAAGCCTGGTTAGATCCCTGCCGAAATTATCCAGCACGGGAGTCTTTGAACGTTCCTGTTTCTTCTCGCCTGATGGTTTTGAAGGCGGCGGAGTTGATGACTTGCCGCTCAATATATTCTGAAGCTCTTCTTTCACAACTTCGTATGTAACGCCGAACTGCTGCAATATTTGCGACGCAAGATTGTCGTCTTCTCTTAATATTGAAAGCAGCAAATGCTCGGTGCCAATTACATCCGACTTGAATATCTTCGCTTCAAGATATGTTATCTTTAAAACCTTTTCGGCTTGCTTTGTGAGCGGAATATTTCCTACTGTAAGAGTCGCGCCGGACTGCCTTACCGTATCTTCAATAACTTTTTTGATCTTGTTAACATCTTTTCCAAGGTTCTTAAAAATCTTTATCGCAATTCCTTCGCCTTCGCGGATTATGCCTAAGAGCAAATGCTCGGTGCCAATATAATCATGGCCTAACCTTATGGCTTCTTCCCTGCTCAAGCGAATTACATCCTGAACTCTGTTGGAGAAATTACTATCCATTTATACCTTCTTAGTTTAATTTCACTAAATCTAACGTTTAAATAGCAAATTTAGTTTCTTAACTGCACAAAATTACCGCAATTTTACTTTATATACAATGATAGCAAAAAGTGATATTCTTCTAACTAAAATGCAATAAAATGCGCAAATATGCAAACTCCTTAAAAACACAAAGCATGATAAAAATCATGTTTTCGGCTGACCCACGTCATTGGTCAGGATACCATCCATATGTTATTTTTAAATAGTTGATATTTAAAAATACGAACAATGTTAGTAACCACAAATATAGATAATACAGAGAAAATGGAACAAAATTCGATAAATAGCGAACCTTTATACACAATCAGCACAGCTGCAAAGATTCTTGCCATTTCAGTTCATACTCTTAGAATGTATGAAAAAGAGGGACTCATCATCCCATTCAAAAAAACATCAAAGCAAAGACTCTATTCGGATGAAGATGTAGAAAGAATAAGATGCATAAGGAAAACTATTAACGAAGACAAAATAAGCATCAACGGTATCAAAACCATTTTGTCTCTTATACCATGCTGGAAAATTACCAACTGCAGCGAAAGCGGAGAAGCATGCCAGGCATTCAGCGAACATCGCAATCCATGCTGGACGCTTCAGAAAAAAAACAACTTCTGCCTGGATGTGGAATGCAGAGAATGCGAAGTGTATAGGAATTTCGGCAACTGCGGAATGATAAAAACAAAAATAAAAGATCTAACACACGCAATAAATTCAATGAAAGATTAAGGCGGATCATCAGATGAATGATTTTAGCTTGATGTAAATTTAAAAACCTGACAGACTGTTCATATGTCAGGTTTTTCTGTTTAGTTTTATTTATTTCTCTTTTGTTATTTACTATTTACTATTTATTTTTTTTCGTAATTAATCATTAGTAATTAGTAATTGCTATTTCCATGCTTTATCATACTCGTGCGCAAGGATATCAGGGAACCAGCCTGGAATATCGGAATTCACCATTCCAACGCACATTACATCGTTATCGGGGTAATACATCCAGCATGTATTCAGGTTTCCGATTCCAACGCTTTCAGAATCTGACCATCCTCCGTTGTGCCAATAATAGCCGCCATGATCGCCGCCATAAGTATAACACCCAAGCCCGTCGGTTGTCATAGTATCTCTCCACGCCTTATCAAGCAGCTTATCGGAATGAAACAGTTTATTTATCACCGTGGCATAATCATCAACTGAAACAAACCAGCCGTATGCTCCTAAATATGGCGTCCAATCGCCGGGAAATCTTTGTCCCGCTAAATTTGGATAAAGCAGATTGTAATACCAGACATTCTCTGCGAGGTCAGGTTTAGTTAGCGCTCTTCCGCTCAGGCCGCATTTGTCAAACACATTCTTATGAACGTACCTGGTATATTTGTTCGCAGTTGAAGTATCGTTCGCTTCGCCCGTAAGATGGTTAAATCCTTCAAGCTTAGGTATAATTATTCTAAGCAGGGCAAAATTCATATTCTGGTAACTCTGTACAGCCATGCTGTCTAACCTCACGCCTTTACTGATCTTACATTTTAGCTGCTTGTATAATTCACCATTGCAATCCTGCGGGCCGTTTGATCTTATGCCGCTCATGTGTGTCAAAAGGTCGCGGAATGTTATCTTATCTATATTATTCCCAAGCTCCCAATCGGGCGGCAGGTAATCTTTAATTAATGTATTGGGCGTTAAACCGTCCTCTTTCAATAACTGTATAGTGGCAATGGCTGTTATTGTTTTACTCATACTTGCAATAAACAGGCGGTCAGAATCTTCAAATGCCTTATCGCCGCCGTCATGCGCTTTGCGCTTGAGTCCATGAGTAAAATGTTCGACCAGTACTCCTTTACCGTATATTGAGATTCCATATCCCGTAGTGGTATCATCAAGCTTCTTCTTCAAATTTGCTGCAAATCTGCTGTAACTGAATTTCTTTTTTTCTGTATCGGGTTGCGGTATGGGAATAAAAGCTGACCCTGAGAAGTAGTAAAGCAAACATAGGATTGCAGCTGAAATTAGTATTTTCAGTTTCACGTTGTTTCCTCCTTTGGTTTTTGTGATTGGCTAAGGGAAATTAATAATTCTGTGGTTACTTTTCAACAAATAAATTTATGGATTTTCATGGATTTCGGAATGCGAATTGCGGATTTAAAATCAGACTCTAATTTGCAAACGAATTATTGTGTTTCTTTGCATTTCAGTTTTTCTAAAGAGTGCCTGCTTGCAGCTTGGCACGGCATGGTCATTGCACTCCAAAGGATACAAAAATTCCCCTCCAAACTTTCGTATGGAAGAGAAATATTCTTTAATCTTTTTATTCCGAAATCGACAATCTGCAATCCGAAATTTAAAAAATCCCCTCCAAACTTGCGCCTGGAGAGGATGATTAATTTGTTAATCTGATGAATTTGACGAATCTTACGAATCTTTGAATCGTTTTTCTGCAGCATCAAGCTCGGCTATCAGCTCTTTAGGAAGATGTTCGCCGAACATTTTATAATACTCGCGCATCTCTTTAAGCTCAGCCATTCCTTCTTCCCTGCTGACAGAAAATAACTTTTTCAAAGCTTCTTTCGAAACATCAATACCTGATACATCAAATGAATCTACCTCCGGCACCCTGCCTATCGGTGTATCAACATGCTTGCCGTCGCCGGCAACGCGCTCAATAACCCACTTCAGCGCGCGGATATTATCTCCGAAACCGGGCCACATGAATTTCCCGTTTTCATCTTTCCTGAACCAGTTAACATAAAATATCTTTGGCAGCTTTGCCGCATCTGTTTTCTTGCCAATATTTATCCAGTGGTGAAAATAATCGCCCATGTGATAACCGCAGAACGGAAGCATCGCAAACGGGTCGTGGCGCAATTTACCTACCGCGCCAACCGCCGCAGCCGTAGTTTCTGAAGACGAAGATGAGCCCATATATACGCCGTGATTCCAGCTATAGCTTTCTGTCACTAAGGGAATAACCGATGCGCGCCTTCCGCCAAATAAAAACGCTGAGATAGGTACGCCTTTGGGATCTTCCCATGCCGGATCTATCACCGGGCATTGTTTTGCCGGAGCTGTGAATCTTGAATTAGGATGCGAAGATAACTGTCCGCTCGCAGGGGTCCAGTCTTTTTTATGCCAGTCAATTAAATGGGTTGGTTTTTCATCTGTCATACCTTCCCACCACACGTCGCCGTCATCAGTATAAGCTACGTTTGTGAAAACCGAATTTTCTTCCATTGAAAGCATTGCGTTGGCGTTGGTTTTCATCGAAGTCCCCGGCGCTACGCCAAAGAATCCCGCTTCGGGATTAATGGCATGCAGTCTCCCGTCATCGCCGAATTTCATCCATGCAATATCGTCGCCTACTGTCTCTATCTTCCAACCCGGAAGCGAAGGCGTAAGCATCGCCAGATTTGTTTTTCCGCAAGCCGAAGGAAACGCCGCTGTGATATATTTCTTTTCGCCGTTTGGCGGAGTAATTCCAAGTATCAGCATATGTTCTGCAAGCCAGCCTTCGTCGCGGGCAAGCACTGATGCAATTCTTAAAGCAAAACATTTTTTGCCAAGCAAAGCATTACCGCCGTAACCGCTGCCATATGACCAAATACTTCTTTCCTCAGGGAAATGAACAATATACTTTGTCTGGCTGCACGGCCATGCAATATCTTTCTTGCCGTCTGTTAACGGGTAACCGACTGAATGCATGCAGGGAACAAACTCGCCATCGCCAAGTACGTCTAAAACTTTTTTACCCATACGGGTCATAATTCGCATGTTGATTACAACGTAAGGCGAATCGGTAATTTCAATTCCTATGTGCGAGATATTCGAGCCAAGCGGACCCATACTGAAAGGAATAACGTACATTGTTCTGCCTTTCATGGAACCCGCGAACAAACCTTTTAGAATACCTTTCATTTCAGCAGGCGCTTTCCAGTGATTCGTGGGTCCTGCATCTTCTTCTTTTTGGGAACATATAAATGTCCTATCTTCAACGCGCGCTACATCGCCCGGGTCTGATACAACCCAATAGCTGTTGGGTCTTTTTTTAAGAGGCACAAACTGACCGCTTTTAACGCATCCCGCAATTAACTTTTGATTTTCTTCTTCGGAGCCATCGCACCAATGAACTGAATCAGGTTGGCACAATTCGGCCATTTCCTTAACCCATGCTTTTAACTTCTGATTATTAGTCATTTCTTCCCTTTACATTCAGTCAAATAAGACTATATAGTTTTTATTAATATTTAATACAATTCGCAGTATTTTTGAGCCAAAAACGCTCTCAATTTACAAATTTAGCCATAATTTGCTTAAATTAAAGGGGAAAAAGATAGGAAATAGTAAGATAGCGAAATGGTGAAATAGTGAAATGGCGAACTAAATAAAAATCGAACAAAATTTTCATTTAGAATACTTATACAAATAATATACAATCCCGCCTGCCAGTGCGCCGCTTATGACCGCCCAGAT
>Ga0265331_10002202_pt1 | contig 13380 bp, 12 predicted proteins | sample 41923metaG_FD_202088 | JGI IMG/M metagenome (GOLD analysis project Ga0265331, IMG submission 202088) | Rhizosphere microbial communities from Carex aquatilis grown in University of Washington, Seatle, WA, United States - 4-19-23 metaG | ecosystem: Host-associated > Plants > Roots > Rhizosphere...
CCACCAAGGCCTGGGGAATGTACTGCTCATGGGAGCGCCGGAACCGGCGAATCAGAACGGCCGAGTGCGGCGCCGCGAGCGACTCGGCGGCCTGCTGAACTTCTATCATCGGACTGCGGCCTGATCGGGGGCTCGATCAGATTTTGGGACAGGACGGGGGACAAGCTCCCGCGTCTTCCGCCCGAAGCACTCGGCGTCGCACCTCGGCAGCTGGAGCCCGAAGCTCTTGAGAACACCGCGGACGTGATTCACGAGCTTGGTCCTCGTCGCCACCAGCAGGTCGCGTCCCTTCGCGACGGCGAGGTCCGCTTGTGCCTGACGCCCTGGGTGCGTGACCGGCGCAAGGAGTTCTACGTCCACGCGCCCCAGCCGTGCCAGGAGCTCGCAGTCTCGCCGGTCCGACTTGTTTGTCCCGCCGGAGATCAGCTTCACCTGCCTTGGGTTCGCCACCGTCACCTGGTGCCCGAGTTGTTGAAGCAGGTCGTTCACCCACCGCGAGTGGGGTCCCACTTCGATCACCACGTGTGCGCGGGGGCGGGTGAAAAATACCGTCATCCCCTTCGGGGTGGTTCGGACAGTCGCCCGTTCCTGGCTGCCGTCGCCGCGCAGTCGGCAGAGCTCGCTAATCTTGTCGCCCAGATCGCATCCGATGGTCTCGAGGCTGATATCGTCCTTCATGGCCGCTCTCTCCTTTGGACTTCGAGTCCGTGTGCAGCCCGTAGACTAACTGCGGGCTGGAGAGGGCGGCCTTCTCATCCCATCTGGCGACAGCTGGCCCCATCCCCCTGGCGAGTGACAGGCGGCCGAATTCGGCCGTGCTGTCCGGAGCCTCGATAGCGGAACCCATGGGTTAAAGTTCCAATGCTCCGTCAAGTTCCTGTCGTAGCCGAGACTTCCCCCGCTGTCAGGGGAATATCGGGACGTCGAACCCGATGCGAAGTGAGAATCGAAGGACGTCTTCCGGACTGGATGCGGCGCCGACCGTCCGCAGGTGGGGAACCAGATCCGCTCCCGCGAGGATCGACAGCGGAGCCTTGGGGACGCCCCAGGCCAGGTAGGCCCCCGGTGACAGCACTTGCGCGAATCCCACTTGCGGACTTTGGCTGGTGTCGGTCTGTTTGAAGCGGTATGTCGCGAGAGCCCCGAGGTCGACCGCTTGCAGCAGAAGGCCGAAGGAGCCACCTCTCGTCGAGACGCCCAGTTCGACACCGATCGGAAGCGCCGGGCCCCCGGCGAGGGAGCGCTGGTCGAACGAGAAGCGGCTCGGGTCCTTGATCCATTCGAAGCCACCGCCCGCCGCGACATATCCGTTCAACTCGGCGTAGAGGTGGCCCTTGGCGTGCTTCGTTTTGTAGGCCGACGCTGGGGCGGCGTATTGCGCCAGCGCGTTTTGAACCGACTGCGGATCCTGGGCCACGACCACATCGGCCGCCAGATTGATGAGGCGTGTGTAGTCTGGCGGAAGCCAATCTTCGGCCGAGGCGCCGAGAAACACCGTGAGGATCTCCGATGCGCTGAGGAGGTTCCCTTGTGCCAGGTTGTTCAGTCGGGGGGCAAGCTTCGTGACCCTGTCGTCGATCGTCTTGTCATCGCTCCGGAGCGGTGCCGACAGGTCGTGCAGCAGCGTGAGGCTGCCCGAGACCAGACTGCCCAGCACAGCGAGCTTGTCGGACGTTCCGCTCTTCGCGACCGCTTTGATCTTGGCTGCCGAGCTCTGAAGAGAAGGGATGGCCGCTTTTAGAATCGCACCGACTTGGAGAAACGCGTTGGGGTCGAAGTCGAATGCTGTGTCTTCCGTACAGCTGGGCCACGCGACCGCCACCTTCAACTGTTCGATGTTCAGCTGGTAGGCGAGAAGCGCGCTCCGCAGACCGTTGGCGCCCGACGGATACCTCAGCGCGCCAGACATGTAGAACGCTCCGAGGAACATGGCCGCTCGGTAGACGGCAGTGGAGACAGGAGTCGCGGTGCACGAGAGCTGTTCCTTCGGGGGATCCCCGGCCTTGGCGGGGGGCGCCTGCAAGACCGCCGTGGCGTTGGAGAGCATTAGGATCGCGTCGAGGTCAGAGTTGCCCTCGAGAACGCTGGCTCCCACGAACGACAACAGGGCGGTCGTGAATAGCCCGTCCCGCCCCTCGCCCGGTTTCTGCTTTTCGCGGGCGTCGTAGGCGAGGACGGCGTAGGGCGTGAAATAGAGATCGTCGCGCATGGCGGAGCGGAGCGCCACCAGAGCCGCCGGGAAGCGCGTCACGGAGGCCCCCGCCAGTGTGTCGAGCACCGCGCAGCTCTTTGGGAAGAAGGTGGCGCCCGTCAGATCGCCGTCGAACGTCGCGTGACACACGTCCGCGACGAAATGGCCCACGAACCAGAGGTTGGCTTCATCTCCCGCACGCTGGAGCAGAAAGTCCGTCGCCCCCCACAGAATGGCGGACTGGTTCAATCCTGTGGGCCCGACAGAGGAGGAATCCGAGCCTACCGCCGTGAAATCGTCGAGAAGAGCCGTCGAGGCGACGCCAGCTTGATCCGAGAGGGACCTGTTGCTTGTCCTGGATATTGCCCTCTGGGTCGGCGTCGCAGCTGTCGCAGGCGCCGGCGCCATCGCGGGCGGCGGCCCTGTCGTAGGCGGCGCAGGGGGCTTGCACGCTCCAGCGGCGGCGAGGTCGTCCGCCGACGGGATCGTGGCCGTGCTCCAGGCCGTCGACTTGCCGTCGGTCGGATCAATCGAGGCGAGGGCGCAATAGTCTCTGACTCGTGAGGTTGCTGTCGGCGGATCAACCTTCGACTCGCCAATGCACGACTTGACCGTCGCGCACAGTGTGTCGAGCGACTTCCAGTTCCAGCGCGTCATGCTGGATGCCGAGCCCGCGAAGGCCGTTGCTCCGGTCGCCAGGATCGCGACAACGAGCATGAACTGAAGCAGGTGCCTATTGGATTCACTTCCGGTAATGTCGCGCTGTTGTCTCATGAGATGTGCTCCCTAGGTGGACGTCGGCGCCGCCATCATCTGCGCTGCACGCTTAACGGACCAGCTCGGATTTCTTTCGCTCCACCCCGTTCGCCCTCGATGCGGGAGCATAGGAGATTTAACCCAGGGTTTCCCCTTTCGAGGCCCCCGAACAGCACGGCCGAAATCATCCGTTGAATTGAATTGATGTTGTTGTTGTCAAGGCGACTTAGAATGTTACGTCAACTTTGCCGCCGTTTTGGCTGAATCCGGCCAGGAGGTTGGACCTGATCTGGCGGGTAAATCGTTCCTTTCAAGTTTGAATGGAGTGATCGAAGCTGAGCCGCGTCCTGTCCCAACAACTGATCGAGCCCTCCGATCAGGCCGCAGTCCGATGATAGAAATTCAGCAGGCCGCCGAGCCGCTCGCGGCGCCGCACTCGGCCGTTCTGATTCGCCGGTTCCGGCGCTCCCATGAGCAGTACATTCCCCAAGCCTTGGTGGTTCCGTTCGCCATGGTAGTCCTGTCCCAAAATCTGATCGAGGCCTCCGATCTTCGCGGTCAGGCAATCCCTGATCGTGCGTTTCGAGGCCGAGGGCGCCGGCACCGCGCCCGACGGTCGAGACTGCCCGGTCCCGTTCTTCCGCGCCCGCTACGACTTCCGCCTGGCCCGACGCCCACCCGCCTCGACCCCGTCCCCCTGATCCGCCACGATCCCGGGGTACTGGAGTTGATGGTCAGGTGTCGCGGCGTCGCACGGGGCTGCCTTCAAAGGCCCACTACGACGTGGTTGATCGGCCCGATTGTCCCGGGAATCGGCGACGCACGTCGCGCGCGCAGTGCGCAGCGACTCGAACGGGGGCGTCGGTCTGGTTCGAGCGCCAAGATCATCTTTCTGCGCGACATTCCTTCCAGGTCTCCGTCCTCCTGAGGGAACGGCAACGATGAAGGAGGATGACGATGGAGACCACGACGGCACGAGCTCGGGCGAATCTGGCGCTTCCCCTGCAATCCCAGCTCCTCGAACGGGCGCAGAGGCTCACCAGGAATCCTGCGGACGCCCGCGACCTGGTACAGGACACGATCGAGCGGGTCATGCGCTCGAGTCGGGCTCCCAGCACGGACACCGAATTTGGGTACTGGATCCGCTGCGTGATGAACCACCTCTGGATAGACCGCGTTCGAGCCCGCAAGTGGAGACACCACGTGGTCTATTTCGACCATACCCCACCTTCCGAGAGCGTCCGGACCGCGCCTCAGGCAACTCCAGCGGTCGAGGACTGGCGAGATCTCACCCTTTCGGATGTGAGGAGGGCCCTCGAAAACGTCCCCGAACCGTTCCGCGCCGCCTTCGTGGGGCACGCCATCGAGCGCAGATCCTATTGCGAGCTGGCCGGCCGACTCGGCATTCGCCCAGCGACCGTTGGCACGCGCGTGCTCCGCGCCCGGCGCCTCTTGCGGACCATCCTCGAGGAAGAGATCTCTCGAAGCCGGTCTCCTCAAAGGAGGGATTGAATGTCTCCCGCAGGATCGCATAAAACCTCAGAAGCACCAGCGGGACGCCAGCAGATGCCCGGTGGGGCCCACAAAAGGGGGTACCAAGTGACGAGTGATGGGTGGGTAAAATTCCTGATCGTTGCGTGCCTCGCGCTCTCGGGGTGCAAGGTTGGGCTGAAGCCAGCGGAATCGGCCACCAAACCGACGTCGAGCCCCACGCAGGGCGCCTTGCCCTCGAACGTTTCGAACATCACGGCCGGCACTTTTTCCGGCGAGCTCACGATCGGAAGCGAGCGCGCCACGTTCAAGGAGGGAACGGCCCTGATGGTCACCGGGATCGATCCGACGAATCCTCCGCGACGTTGGCTTCGTTCGTTCCCTGGCGCGGTTCCAAACCGAGGCGTGGCATTCGCCGCTCTACCGGGTGGAAGCTCGATAATCTCTGGCATATTCCATAATCGGATTCAGTTCGATACCCGTTACCAAATCTTGAATTCCGACACGCCTGAATCGCTCTTCTTGATAACCGTCTCGCCGAGTGGGCGCGTGACTGCAGCCAGTCTGATAGCCAGCGCCGAGCACTTTTCGTCGCCCGTGTTTCGGCAGGGATCGGGTTCCCGCATCGAAATGGAAACACCGGCGGATGTCCTGACGGAAGGCCCTGGCGGCAAGAGTAAGAAGTCAATAGTTTTTCGGACGACCATCACTTCGGACGGACTTCCGCTGACGACCGAGTCTTTCGAACCCAAGCAGCCACTGACTGTCAATCCGAAGCTGTGCAATTTTTGCTTGCCGGATAGCCCACGAACGGATGCGAACTGCCAAGCTTGTCTTTCGCAGGTGTTGAATGTGTCCGGCGACACGTTTTGCCGCGACACCGGCTGGGGGATTCAATGCATCAACGAGGCGCTTGCGGACGGATGTAAACCCAGTCTGGGGTTCTGCAGCTGTCCGCATGGTACCGGGGAGACGGGAGGCTGGATGCACCATGCATGTACCGAGCTTCACTATGTTCCCGGAAAAGATGGTCCCAGTGACTGCGTTAGCCGAGTAGACTCTGACAACACAAATTGCGAGTGGAGCGGTTGGGACAACGGTTGTATCTCGACCAACAACCGAGACTGTAACGGACGTAACCTGTAATGAGAGGGTAAGCGCTCCCAGCGACAGGGTCGTTGTCGCCCGGAGCGAGGCGAATTGGCAGGCCTGAAGAGGGCGCTGATTTCGCTCCGGGTCGTCAGTGGGGCGTCCCCAAGGCTCCGAGTAGGAACAATTCCAGGTTGTTGACTTCGTCGTCTGCCAAAGGTCCTCGGACCACGACCACGGCAGCAATATCTCCCCGGAAGGAGGTCGAGTAGGGTGGTCCGTTCGCGCACGAGCCCACGAAGATGGGCGTTTCCTGGACCAGGTCCGTCTGTGCCGGGATCGTGGTCTCTCCCTCGACATGGCCGTCGATGCGAAGTTGGAGTCGTTGGGAGTCGGCACGACGAGCTCCGAACAGGTGCAGGTTTCCTGTCAGATCCGTTCGCTGCGATACCACCGTGCCCCCCTCAAACGGGATGAGCGGCAGATCGGACACAAAAAAGAGTGCGTGCTCGGGGGGAGTATCGGAAGAGAGGAGGGGAAACCCGCTACTATTCGATAAAAGTGTGACGGCAATGTGGGTGTCCGTCGTGGTCTCCTGCTGGAATAGGCAGCCAGTAAGGGCGGAAGGTTGAAGGCGGGCGAGCACCAGGATCGTGAAGTCCTCCAGCCCGAACGCCAGTCCGGTCCCCGATTTTGTGGCCATCCCCATGCTTGAATCGTCGATTCTGACGAGCCGCCCGAGCGGGTCCGGCGCGTCGAGTTGAACGGTCGGAGGACGGTCGAAATTGAGCGGAACGATGTCTCGCCCATGGCCGGAACGATCATGCCAACTTGTAATTGAGGATCCCGGCTGATCGAGCGACGTGCGGTCTGCCCAGAGAAGTAGGCCCTGCTTGAGCTCATCCGAAAAAATGAATGGCTTCCCGAGGGTCGTACAGCTGTCGATGCAGGGGTCAGTGTTATCCCGGGAGAGGGCTCCATCCAGTGCGTCATCGACAGCGGCGGGCTCCTCGGTCGGACCGTCGTCGGTCGGAATGTCTTCGACTGGACCGTCCGTGGTCTCGGAGCCGTCCCCATGGGGTTGACCCGTGTCGTCTGGTGAGACCTCGGCAGCGTCGCCACCGTCATCCGGAGACTCGAATCCGCAGGTGTCCTCGACACTCGAGACGCAGTGGGCGTTCAGGCACATGAGCTGGCTTGGACACGGCGTGGTGTCCCCGCACGGTGAACAAAGAAAGTTTGGGCGAAAACAGCCAGCTGATACCAGGGTCACCAAGAAAGCCAATATCTCGACGCGGACTCTCATGGGCCTCCCCTTCGAGCTTGTGTTAAGCCTCACCGCTACCTAAACGTCACCGAAGTCGCACATTCCCGAGCCTTCAGAATCCGAACACCCACCCAGCCACCACACCGTCGCCGTTGGCCCCGATGACCGGCTGCGAAATGGAACTTCGTTCATGGGTGGCCCACGCGTAGACCGCGGCGCCTACGACCAGGGCACCACCCAACCCCGACAAACCGATGCCAGCGCGGTAGTAGGCCTGCCCGCTCGAGAATCGCCCCGTATCGTTCCCTTGGCTCTCGAGCTCATGCTGGATTTGCTGGTCCTTCCAGAAGCACACCGCCCCCGCCAGGATGATCGCCCCTCCAAGGCCGCCGACGGCCCAGGGGTACCAGCCCGGGTGCGATGTGGCTGCGTGGGGGATCTGGGTCAGCCGAACAGGGGGCGGTCCGGCCGGGGCGTTGGCCAACGACGAAGATGCCGTCAAGGTCGCCGTGGTTCGAACCACGGCACTGTCTTCCTGCGCTCGCGGCAAGGACTGTGGCGCGGAACACGCGGGGCCAGCCAGAAGGGCCCTGGCCTTGCCGAGCGCCGCGCGTCCGGCCGTGAGATCGAGATCTTCGGCGCCGTCCCCGGTGATGGCTTCGAGGGCGCCGAGTTGACTGACCGCGAGATCCAGCAAGGCTTGCGCCTCGGTACAGTTACCGGCGCTACGATGCCACTCGGCGAGCTCGGGGAGAATCGTGGGATCGCGGGTTTGCTCCCAGACCTGGGAAAGAGACGCGATGGCTCCCTGGGCATCGCCCGAAGCCTTGCGCATCCGGGAGGCGGCTCGGTCTTGCCCCCCGCCCAAACGCCCGATGCAGGTGCGCATCTGAACGAGGCGAGCTGAAGCGTTGTTGAGGTCCACCGTCAAGCGTTCGATCCGGGCCTGGGAATCAGCCTTGGCCGCCCGGCTGCGCAAGTCTGCGCTTGCATCGACGAAGCTCCGGTACGCGGCCAAGGCCTCGACGCAACGTCCAGCCAACCGCAAGCTCTGCGCCAGTGGATACAGCAATCCGGGGTCGCCCACCTGGCGATGCAGCTCGGCGAAGATCTCCGCGGCTCCAGCATATTGACCGGCATCGAAGAGCGCCGTGCCCTCCTCGAACCGCTGGGGGAGACTCGAGGCGCTCGACTCGACGCCCGAAGCCAATGCCATCGACGCGGCGAAGAGGGCGACGCCCAAACTCATCGGAACGGGTTTTCGAATCCATCGATGAGCGACTGGGATCTCGGCCTCGGCGCGTGGTCCCCGTCAGTCGCAGGTGGAGACCCGAGCCCACCTCCGCTGGCGCGGGCCACGTCGACGGGTTCGACCGCCGGCCGGAGTGCAGGGGTACCGACTGGAGGCCCCACCAGCGATCCGGGCCGCTCGAGGGCGTGCGTCGGCGAAGCAACCCTCGTCGACCCACGTCTTCGAGGCGCCATGCCGGCGGTGGCAGCGCTCGGCGCCGCAGCGGCGGCCTGCCCCCCGCCGGAGCGGGATCGAGAAGTGCTGGAGTCGGACCCCGGCGAACTTGCCGCTTCGTCAATCATAGTTTCGGTGACATCTGGGACCCTGGCGCGAGTTGCTCTTTCGGGGCCGAAGATCGAAATTCCCTGGAGGGAAGTCAGAGCCTTCACGGTCCCGCCTGGGTTCGGCCTGAGTCTCTCTGGACGTGACCGCAGGGTCACCATGCCCGCAACCACCAAGGCGCCGGCCAAGAGTGCCACCACCGAGAATCTACTCAACCGCACCGGCGCCGGAGCGGCCACACCCGCCGTTCGGATGGAATGGAGCTGAGGCCCGCAGTCCTGGATCGCCGCGAGGGCGTCGTTCGCCGCTTGCATCGATCCGATCCGCTCAGCGGGATCTCGGACGAGGCAACGCAACACCAGCTTTTCAAAGGCGTGTGGGATGTTCGGGACCAAGCTCCGAAGCGGCGGCGGGTCTTCGAACAGACGTTGCGTTGCCGTGGCCAGCGCGTTGCTGCCGATGAACGGCAGTCGTCCCGTAGAGGCCTCGAACAACACGACGCCGAACGCGTAGACGTCGGCCGCCTCCCGGACGCTCTGTCCGAGGACCTGCTCGGGGGCCATGTAGGCGGCGCTTCCAACCATGGCCTTGCCCGTGCTCGATTGGCCAACCCCCGAGGCGACTCCACGCGCGAGGCCGAAGTCCATGATGATCGCGCGGGCACCAGGCTCCTGAGCTGTTGGAACCAGCATGACATTGTCGCTCTTGAAATCGCGATGGATGACGCCGACCGCATGGGCGGCCTGAAGGGCTCCTCCGAGCTGGCGGGCCAGGGGAAGGACGATCTTCATGTCGAGGGCCCCTTCCCGGAGAACTCGCTGTCCGAGAGTGGTTCCTTCCAGGTACTCCATGGTCAAGAACCAACGCCGGACTTCCCCGTTGGCGTTCCCCCCTGGACCGTGCGGCACGTGCTCACCAAGGTCGAAGACCCGACAGATTCCCGGATGGGTGATGGCCCGCGCCATCTGGACCTCGCGGCGGATCTGCGCCATCCCCTTTGGATTGTCTGCGACCTCGGGCAGCAGAGTCTTGAGTGCCACGCGCGCCCCGAGCAGGCGGTCCGACGCCTCGTAGACCTCGCCCATCCCTCCGCGGTCGATGAATTTCACGATCTCGTAGCGCCCCGCCAGCAGATCTCCGGCCCGGAATACGGTGCCGATTCTTTGAGTGGCGAATTCCGAGCCCAATCCTCCGACTGCCGCCAGGCACGCGTCACACTCGCTCAGGTGCTGAACGATTCTGGTGTGCGCCTCCCCAATGAGCCGTCCCTCGGAAAACCCAGCCAGCAGGTCCTCGTCCGGGCACGGCAAACGCCGTGACGACATGACGGACGGATGATAGCCGCGCTGCGAAAAAGGGCAACCGGCGCGCAGAGACCGCCAAGGGCCGGGAAGAGGCAGGGAAGCCAGCTCGGCGTGCGGAACGCGACTCGGAGGTCACGTCAGCCGCGAAAGACTCAGGTGGATCTGGCTTCTCACCATCCTCCACAGGCTCTTGGCTTCGCTCTTCGAAATCCGCGGAAGGCGGATTGCGAGGTTGGCGTGCAAATCATCGAGAATCTTCTCTCGCAGATTGTGCAGCCGCCGGGCCAGAGTCGCTCGGTGGGCTCGAAAAACGACCGCAAGCCCATCTATGCCCTGGTTCTCGACGTATCTCAAGCGGAGCAGAGTCTTTTCCTCCGTAGTCAGGCCCTCGATTGCCTTGTCGATGCACTCGCGGATCAGCTGCGCGTACGACTGTCGGAACGCTCCGAGCGCGGGATCGATCTCCGCCCGCGCAAAGGTGGCCGCAATGTCATCTGCCGACTCTGCATTGGTCCCGGCCTGCGACCTGCAGACATCGTAGGCTATGCGCGTGGCCACGATGCGGAGCCACTTCCAAAGGGGGCCCTGGCCGGAATACGTGGCGATCTTCGGCGAAGGCTGGCAATAGAGGCGCTTGCGCAGCTCCTGGCATGCCTCCTCCACCAGGTCCTGGCGTGAGGTCACCCGGGACATGGCCGTGCGCGCCGCGGGCATGAGCTCGCTCTCGAACCGAGCGAGTGCGGCGGCGTTACCCTGCTCACAGGCGCAGGCCAGGAACAGGTCAGAGGCTCTATCGGCCTTGAAGTCCGTACCTTCCGGCACGGCGCTCACCCGAGCCGCGAACGTCTCGTAGCTGACGACCACCCCCGGATGAGCCGATTCGGCGGCCTGGAACCACGAGACTACAGCGTCCTCGGTGAGCGGACCCGTGCTGCCCCTGACCGGATCGGCAGGAGGTCTTGACGCACCATCAGAGGCCACCGAAGGGACCTTACCCGAAGGCAGAGATTTTCAAACTTCGGTCGGGTGCCCCGCCGCCAAATTCATCGTGCGACGAAGCGAAATCAACCCGAAACAATGGTTGCTGGGCTCACTCCAGGAACGAAGATGTCTCAGCGACTTCTTCAACCCTTCACCTTTCCAGGGGACTAGACCAACGTCGGTCTCCGGAGCGTGGGCGGCCGACCAGTTCCGGCGCTTGTCCGACGCCAACCGATAGTGAGGATGCGTTGATCAGGCGATCATGGCCCCCGTCGGTTCCACCTTCTCGTGGCCCGCTCAGCGACGCGGCGTCTGGTGGTGCAACCAGGCGCGCATGCCCGGGTCCTCGCACAGGCCGATGGCCAGCTCGTAGGCTTCGATTGCCTCGGCGGTGCGGCCGAGAGACCTCAGGAGATGCGCGGCGACGGCCCAGTAGGGTTGGTAGCTCACGGCCTCGTCGGGCGGAACGGCCTCGAGGAGACGCCAGCCCGCTTCGGACCCGCGCGCCTCGGCGACGGCAGCGGCGCGTGCCACGCGGGCGCCCACCGTCGGGGCGAAGGCCACCAGTCCCTCGTGCAGCAGCGCGATGATCTCCCAGTCCGTGTGGCCCGAGTGCAGGCGGTGCGCGTGGGCCGACTGAATCGCTGGTTCGAGCTGGAATCGGCCGACCCGCCCGGCGGTCCCGGCTTCGCGGAGGTAGCTCTCGGCCTCGCCGATCATCGGGCGCGACCAGCGCGACGGATCCTGGTGTGACAACGGGACGTAGGCGCCGGCGGCGTCCCGCCGCGCTCCACGCCTCGCTTCGCAATGGAGCATCGGGGCGACCAAACCCAACACCTCTGACTCGTTCGGCAAGAGCTGCGTGAGCAAGCGACCCAAACCGATGGCTTCACGCGCGAGCCCCGTACGTCGCACATCCAGGCCTGCGACGTCGTCCCACCCGCTCCCGTAGGCGGCGTAGACCGCTTCGGCGACCGCGTCCAGGCGCGCGGGCAGGTCTGCGGGTTCTGGCACCTCGAACGGGATGCCGGCGTCGCGGATCTTGGCCTTCGCGCGGCTGAGGCGCTGGCCCATCGTCGTGGGGCGCACGAGGAAGGCGTCCGCAATGCGGGCCGCGTCGAGCCCCAACACCGTCTGCAACATGAGCGGGGTGCGCGCGGTCGAATCGATGGCGGGATGCGCGCAAACGAACAAGAGCTTGAGACGGTCGTCCGGGAAGCCTGTCGGGTCGCTGGCCATGTCCTGAGCCTCCTCCGCGGCGGCGAGCAACGAGGGCACACCGTCGTCGCGCACGCGGGTGTGGCGCCTCTGATCAATGAGACGGCGCCGCGCGACCGTCGGGAGCCAGGCTTCTGGTTCGCGCGGCACCCCCGCAACCGGCCAAGTCTCGAGCGCGTTGCGGAACGCTTCGGCGAGCGCGTCCTCCGCCGCGGCCACGTCGCGGGAACGCGACGTGAGGAACGCCATGAGGCGGCCGTACGAATCGCGCGCGGCGAGCTCGGCCGCGCGATGTGCGTCGTTGTCCATCCGTCAATGCTGTGTGGGCGGCAAGGGCGGCATGTTGGGGCGAACCTCCACGGCTCCACCGGCGCCCGCTGGGTAGCGCGCCGCCCAGTGAAGGGCCGTGTCGAGGTCCGGAACGTCGATGATGAAGAATCCCCCGAGCTGCTCCTTGGTGGCGGCGAAGGGACCGTCTTGAACCATGCGCTGTCCGCCCTGGTAACGAACCGTCGTCGCGGTGGCCGGCGGCTCTAGTCCGGCACCACCGACGACGATCCCCGCCTTGAAGAGCGCTCTCGCGTATGGAAGGAACGCTCCCCAAAAGGACTCCGCTTTGCCCGGATCGCTGCGCGCTTCGAACTCCTCGGGGTCGACGTAGAACATCATCGTGAATTGCATGTACATCCCCTGTTTCGGGTGCCAGACGGCTCTCCGCGGTTGGTGATCAAACCTGTACCAGCATCGCTCAAACCCGGCCCCTTCACCGGGCCAGAGCGGCGTCCACCGCCGGCTTCAACACCTCCCGCGCGAAAGTCAGGAGCGTGGTCGGGGTGCTCGTGGCTGCGCCGCGCGGCTGCGTGCGGCGCATACGGCCCGACGCCAGTGCGGCGTACATTTCCAGCAGCAGATCGGCGAACCGGCTGGGCACGCCCCCGGCGACCATCCCCCGCCGGGCCTGCTCGTCGGTGACCTCGATGGAGGTGATGCGGCGCTCGATTGCCTCGCTGAGGATGGATGCCACCTGAAGTTGATCGAGATCCTCGGGCCCCTGGAGCTCGAACAGCCGGTGTCCCTTCGATGCCGAATCCGTGAGGGCGGCGACCGCCCGCTCGGCGATGTCGCGCGTCGCGATCCACGGAATCCCCATCGAGATCGGATAGCGCGTGTACATGCTACCCGCCTGCGCGATCGTGCCCACGTGCTGGAGGAGGTTCTCCATGAACGAACCCGGGCGGAGAACCGTGACGTTCGGGACGGCCCTTTCGAACGCCTGCTCGATCATCGCGTTGCAGCCGACGGGGCCGACCCCGGAATCGTGCTGCGCACCGATGCTGGAGATGACGACTGCGCGCGGGACCGCGTGGCGCCCGGCGAGCGCCTCCGCGCGCTCGCCGATCGTCGTGGCCCAGCGGATGTACTCGACCGGCTCGAAGGCGACGGGCGTGAGCCAGAAGAGCGCGTCAGCGCCCTCGAGCGCCCGATCGACGACCGATTCCTGGTCGATCGA
>Ga0265331_10002210_pt1 | contig 13366 bp, 11 predicted proteins | sample 41923metaG_FD_202088 | JGI IMG/M metagenome (GOLD analysis project Ga0265331, IMG submission 202088) | Rhizosphere microbial communities from Carex aquatilis grown in University of Washington, Seatle, WA, United States - 4-19-23 metaG | ecosystem: Host-associated > Plants > Roots > Rhizosphere...
CCAGCCTCGTGTTCCTTCAATACGCGGATGATCTGCTCTTCTGTAAATCTCTTCTTCATCGGTCTGCTCCTTCTCAGGGTTACAGACTCTACCTCATTTTGGCGACATTTTCGGGGAGAAGGTCAACTTCCACGCGCATATCCCGCTCCGCTAAATCTGTTTCAGCGTTAGGGGCTTGCTGTTAGGCGGTCAATGCGTTTGGTGCATGCGAGGGTAATGTTTGGGACGAAAAACAACGCGCGGTCATACGTTGTTATGCGAAACGCATATAAAAATCACTGATCCAACGGCCTAGGCTTCCACATGATTTTGTTGTTGTACTGCTTTTCAGCAACGAAGCGAAAGCCCATTCTTCTATTCATTGGAATAAACCACGCCTGATAATTCACAACAATTATCAAGTCCGTCCCCTCCAAATCTGACAATGTTTTCAAACTTGCAATAGGGTTTGGTATGCCTGAGTTGATGGTATCAGAAAGTGTAATTTGGTATGGCTCATCCTCTTGAAGGGTATGGTCAAACCAACCGTGTGCAAGAAGCAACAGCCCACTCAAGTCATCACATTTAGAGTTTGCACTAAATTCTTGATCCTTTGTCTTGATAAAACAAAATTTAATGCCCGGCGTTAAATGCCAAAGCGGAATTAACCCTGTGTTTGTTATTGTGAAAGATTCGGAATATGGATTTTCGACATCAAAAACACCGGAAGAAACAACTGTCATTCTTGGTAAAAATGGAACTATCGCAGAAACTATTCCTATCAAGGTTACAATGCCAGCCAGTACTTTACGAAGCGGTGTCCACCATATTTTTTGTTTCTGTTGGATGGCTTGTTGGAATTGGGATTTTATTTTTTTCTTGGGTCGCCGCCCTTTTGATTTCGGCATAATCTATTTTACTTGCCGAAACGGATGCGCCGGATAGGAGCCCAAAATCTTCACCTCATGCGCGAAGAAGGCGAGTTCGTCGAGGGCGTTGCGGAGGGGCCCATCATCCGGATGGCCTTCGACATCGAGGCGGAATTGCGCCGCCGAAAAATTGCCGCCGACCAGATAGCTTTCGATCTTGGTGATGTTGACGCCGTTGGTGGCAAAGCCACCGAGGGTTTTGTACAACGACGCCGGAACGCTGCGCACGCGGTAGACCAGCGTGGTGATCGTCGGCCCCGCTTCGCGTTTCTTGGCCTCGCGTGCCAAAATCAAAAAGCGCGTGGTGTTGTTGCGCAGCGTGGCGATATCGGCGGCGAGGCTTTGCAAGCCGTACATTTTCCCCGCCAGTTCCGAGGCGATTGCCGCTACGGCTTTGTCGCCAATTTTGGCGATCTCCGCCGCCGCGCCTGCGGTGTCATGCGTCACCACGCCGGTGATGTTTTTTTCGCGCAAAAACTGGCGGCATTGCGCCACAGCTTGCACATGGCTGTGCGCTTCGCGGATATCGGACAGTTTCGCGCCCGGCACCGCCAGCAAATGATGCACCACCGGCTGATAATGTTCGCCGATGATGGTGAGGCCAGCGTCCGGCAACAGCAAATGCACATCGGCAACGCGGCCCGCTATCGAATTTTCAATCGGAATCATCGCCAGATCCGCGCGACCTTCCTGCACCGCCGCGAAAGCGTCTTCGAACGACAGGCAGGGCAACGTCTTGTCATCCGGAAACACCGAATGGCAAGCAAGGTCGGAATAGGCTCCGGCAACACCCTGAAAGGCGATGGTTTTCGTCATGACTTTGTCCCCAAAAGCGCGCGCGCACGTTCCAGATCTTCCGGTGTATCGACGCCCTGCGGCGCGGCGTCGATAATCCCCACTTCAATATGCATGCCCAATGACAAAGCGCGGAGCTGTTCCAGCTTCTCGCGCAATTCGAGCGGTGACGGCGGCGCGGCGACAAAACGCGCCAAAGCTTCACGCCGATAAGCGTACAATCCCACATGATGATAGACCGGCCCGTCACCCCACGGCACCGGCTGGCGCGAAAAATACAAAGCGCGTCCGTTGCGATCACCCGCGCGGATATCCACTACCGGCTTTACCACTTGGCTCGCGGTCTTTTTCACCTCGTCGTGAATTTCGGCGGCGAGGGTCGCGATATCCACCGCAGGCTTTTTCAGCAATTCATAAGCCGTGCGGATCAGCGCGGGATCAAGCGTCGGCTCGTCCCCCTGCACATTGATCACCGCATCATACTGTCCGTTATCCGGCAGGGCGTTCAACGCTTCCCATATCCGGTCGGAACCGCTGGGGTGATCCGGCTTGGTCAACACCGCCTGCCCGCCAGCCTTGCGCACCGCATCCGCAATTTCATCCCCATCGCACGCCACCACCACGGCCCCGACGCCCGATTCCATCGCCCGCCGCCAGACATGCGCGATCATCGGCAGACCGTGAATATCGGCCAAAGGCTTACGCGGCAACCGCGTGGACGCCATGCGGGCGGGGATGATGATGATGGGGTTTTGGGGGGCGGTGCGGGTATTGAGCATCCCTTCCAAATGCTTGATTGGTGTGGGTTAGTCAAGGTTTGGGCTATTCCATCCCTCGACACCCGCGCGGCTTCGCATTAGGCTTTGCTGTCTCTTGCTGATCGGGTTGATGCGCGTTGTTCCGTCTTGCCGCTCTTTTTGGCCTTTGTGGCCTTGCCGCCACAACCGGCATACTTGTCTGGAGCGGGTATGATTCCGTCCTCGCCGCGCTGCGCGTGGCGGGGTGGGGTGTTTTGTGGACCAGCCTTTACCACCTGTTGCCACTGATGGCCTGCGTGATCGGCTGGCGGGCTTTGCTGCCGGGACGGAAAAAGCCTTCGCATCTTTTCTTCCTCTATATCCTCTGGCTGCGCGGGGCGGTGAATAATTTAATGCCGGTGGCGCGGATTGGCGGCGAGATTGTCTCCGTCCGGATGATGGTCAAACACGGCATGCGGCGTAGCACCGCCGTGGCATCGACCATTGTCGAACTGACCTTGTCCATCACCGCCGTTTTCCTGTTTGTTCTAACCGGCATTTTGCTGCTGAGTTTGCGTATTGCCGATGATGATCTGGGGTGGAAACTGGCGGCGGGTCTGGTGGCGACCGCGCCGATGATCGGGGCACTGGCCATCGTGCAGCGGGTCGGGTTTTTTGGCATTCTCGATAAAATTTTTACCCTGTTGCTGCGCGACAAATGGGCGAAGTTTGCGGGGAATGGGCGGCAACTGGATCGCGTGATCCATAGCCTGTACCGGCGTAAAACGCGGGTTGCGATCTGTGGCTTCTGGCAAATTGTGTCATGGAGCGGCTGCGCGGGCGAAGTCTGGCTCGGCCTGCATTTCCTTGGTCACCCGCTCAATCTCGGCGACAGTTTTATTCTGGAAGCCTTGGTCACCGGTTCCGTCAGCGCCGCCTTCGCCATCCCCGCCGCGCTGGGTGTGCAGGAGGCGGGATTTCTTTTCTTCGGCCATCTTCTCGGCCTGCCGCCGGATATCGCGGTGGCTCTCGCCGTCATCCGCCGCTGCCGCGATTTGATCCTGTATGTGCCGGGGCTCATCGTGTGGCAGGTGCAGGAGGGACGGTGGCTAATCAAAAACAAAGCCAAGTAAAGCGACCTTATGGCATCATAGCCAAATAAGCAGAGCGCGTACCAAGGAAAGCGGGGCTTAGGCTCCCATAACAATCACAAACGGTACGGCGCGCTGCTTCCTTAAAGGTGGCCTGTGGATTGTGTCTGGCCTCCGCCGTAAAATTCACAATGGTACCAAGGTAAGCGACATGTTCCATATCGCCCGCCCCATCAAAGGCTACCGCTTCCTTACCTCTGAATTCGGTAGTTTGATTTTCTAATGGAACATGCACATTGCCAATACGAAAAAATGTTATTTTACAATGTTTTTTTGTACCCACAACCATGTCGATAGGTGCCCGCATAACATCGTCTCGCAGCACAGTCGGCGTTGTTGAAAGATATGATGAACAAGAATTATTTTGATGTCTTGATGAATGAATAAGCTGCAAATATTCAACTTCCTGCCCCATGGCAGCATGCACAATATTACGTATCTCCCCTTCGGTAAAAGGACGGTCTCTGGGACTTACATGCACGTGGAAGCCACAGCTTTTGTTTGATTGCGCCCCCAATCTGGTTAATGCCGAAAAAATTTGTTGGCAGGACGTTATGCCGGACATACCGAATAAAAGCGGAGCCGAAATTTCATAATCCCTGCTACCCGGTGGAGCCTCGATTGTATCGTCTTTTTTAACAAGCCAATGCGTTTGTTGGACCGCTGGATCATCGCTGGCTTGAAAGCCCATCGTTGATAGACGTTGGGATAGATCTGGAATCCCTGATTTGCGCACTGAAGGCAGAAAAAATTCAATTTCAGGGGCAAATTTTATGTCATCTGAAACATACATGGTTTTTATAGATTTTGGGTTCAATGCACACGCGCATGATACCCTCTGATCAAGCAACTAAAAAACAAAAACTATGATTAACGAATGCGACAAGAACATCGCAGACTTGTCTTTATTGCTTGTTCTGGAGCGTTTTAATTAACTCTTTTCACCCTACTCACATCCCTGACCGCGCCGCGTGCCGCACTGGTGGCCATGACGGCGTAGGCTTTCAGGGCTTGGCTGACTTGGCGTTGGCGTTCGAGCGGAGTCCAGGCTTTCGCGCCGCGTTCTTGCTGCGCTTTGCGGCGGGCGGCGAGTTCGCCGGTGCTGAGGCGCGCGCTGATGACGCGAGCGGGGATATCGATATCGATGATGTCGCCGTTCTGGATCAACGCAATCGCCCCGCCTTCCGCCGCTTCCGGCGAGACATGGCCGATGGACAGCCCCGACGTGCCGCCGGAAAAACGCCCGTCGGTAATCAGGGCGCATTGTTTACCGAGGCCGACGGTTTTCAAATAACTGGTCGGGTACAGCATTTCCTGCATGCCGGGGCCACCGATGGGGCCTTCGTAACGGATGACGACGACATCGCCCGCTTTCACCCCACCGCCCAGAATTTTGCTGACCGCTTCGCCTTGGCTTTCGCAAATCACGGCGGGGCCGGAGAATTTCAAACAACTGTCATCCACCCCTGCGGTTTTGACGATGCAGCCATCCAGCGCGATGTTGCCGTACAGCACCGCGAGCCCGCCATCTTTCGAAAACGCATGTTCGGCGTTACGGATCACGCCCGTCGCACGGTTGGTGTCAAGCGCGTCATAGCGTTTGGCTTGGCTGAAAGCCTCGGTCGTACGCACGCCGCCGGGGGCGGCGCGGTAGAATTCCTGCGCAGCGGCATCGTGGCTTTTCGCGATATCCCAGCGATCCAACGCTTCGCCCATCGTTGCCGCATGCACCGTGCCGCATTCGCGGTGTAGGCGTCCGGCGCGGTCAAGCTCACCCAAAATCGCCATCACGCCACCGGCGCGGTGGACGTCTTCCAGATGCACATCCGCTTTCGCTGGCGCGACTTTGCAAAGGCAGGGCGTGTGACGCGACAGACGATCAATGTCGTTCATGGTGAACGGAATTTCGCCTTCATGCGCGGCGGCGAGAAGATGCAGCACCGTGTTGGTCGATCCACCCATGGCGATATCGAGCGTCATGGCGTTTTCAAACGCTTTGAAATTGGCGATAGAGCGCGGCAAAACGCTGGAGTCATTCTGTTCATAATAACGTTTGCACAAATCGACGATGCGCCGACCGGCTTCGAGGAACAGGTTTTTCCGATCCGCATGCGTGGCAACGATCGAACCGTTGCCGGGCAGCGACAGGCCCAAAGCTTCGGTCAGGCAATTCATCGAATTGGCGGTGAACATGCCGGAGCAGGAACCGCAAGTGGGGCAGCTGCCGCGTTCATATTCCGCCGCTTCTTCGTCGCTGACATTCTTATCCGCGCCTTTGATCATGGCATCGACCAGATCGACGGCATGGGTCACGCCCTTCACCGTCACTTTGCCCGCTTCCATCGGGCCGCCGGAAACGAAAATCGCGGGGATGTTCAGACGCAGCGCGGCCATCAACATGCCGGGCGTGATTTTGTCGCAATTGGAAATGCAGACCAGCGCATCGGCGCAATGCGCATTGGCCATATATTCGACGCTGTCGGCGATGAGCTCGCGGCTCGGCAGCGAATACAACATGCCGCCATGCCCCATGGCGATGCCGTCATCGACGGCGATGGTGTTGAATTCCTTGGCAACGCCGCCAGCGCGTTCAATCTCCCGCGCCACCATCTGGCCTAAATCTTTCAGATGCACATGGCCGGGGACAAATTGCGTGAAGGAATTGGCGATGGCGATAATCGGCTTGCCGAAATCCTCATCCTTCATCCCCGTCGCGCGCCACAGCCCCCGCGCCCCCGCCATATTGCGGCCATGGGTCGATGTTCGGGAGCGGTAGTCGGGCATGGGGATATCCTCTTTCAACGTCATCCCGCAAAAATCGCCTCAGCGATTTTATGCGGGATCAAGTTACGTTATCGACAAGAACACACCACAATCTTGCCACGCATTTCTTACGGAGAACACAACTGGGTTCCGCATAAATTTTCTTTCGCTGCGCGAAAAGAAAATTTTGCGGAATGACACATGTTGGATTAATTCACCGTCCGGTCCACCAGTTTGTTCTTCGCGATCCAGGGCATCATGGCGCGGAGTTTGGCGCCGACGGTTTCGATCAGATGTTCGGATTCGCGGCGGCGGGTGGCTTTGAAGCTGGGTTGGCCTGCTTGGCATTCCAGCATCCAGTCGCGCACGAAGCGGCCCGATTGAATGTCTTCCAGAACGCGCTTCATTTCTTTTTTGGTCTCGTTAGTCACGATGCGTTTGCCGGTGACGTAATCGCCATATTCCGCGGTGTTGGAAATGGAATAGCGCATATTCGCCATGCCGCCTTCATACATCAAATCGACGATCAACTTCACTTCGTGCAGACATTCGAAATAGGCCATTTCGGGGGCGTAGCCCGCTTCGACCAGCGTTTCAAAACCGGCCTTCACCAAGGCGGTCACGCCGCCGCAGAGAACCGCCTGTTCGCCGAACAGATCGGTTTCGCATTCTTCGCGGAAGCTGGTTTCAATGATGCCCGCTTTGCCGCCGCCGACCGCGGAGGCATAGGACAGGCCGATTTGCTTGGCCTTGCCCGTCGCGTCCTGATGCACGGCGATGAGGCAGGGCACGCCGCCGCCCTTTTGATATTCCGAACGCACGGTGTGGCCGGGGCCCTTTGGTGCGATCATGAATACGTCGAGATCGTCACGCGCTTCGATCAGGTTGAAATGGATGTTGAGGCCGTGGGCGAAGCACAGTGCCGCGCCTTTCTTCAAATTCGGCGCAAGGTGATCGCGGTAAATCGCGCCCTGCAATTCATCCGGCGTCAGGATCATGACGACGTCAGCCCATGCCGCCGCTTCCGCCGGAGGCATGACTTTGAACTGCGCCTTCATCGCCTTGTCGGCACTGGGGCTGCCGTTACGCAAACCGATGACGATGTCGCGCACGCCGCTGTCGCGCAAATTCTGCGCGTGGGCATGGCCTTGGCTGCCATAGCCGATGATCGCGACTTTCTTGCCGCGGATGATGGAGATGTCGGTGTCTTTATCGTAGTAGACGTGCATGGTTTTTTTCCTTGGAGAGTGAAGCAATTTTTATCGGCAAGCACGGCATATTGTCCTCCCCCCGTGGAGGGGGAGGAAGCGAAAACTTAGGCTTACGTAGTAAGTCTTAGTTTTCGCAGGTGAGGGGGTACCCATGGCTGGCACCGCACACCCCCTCACCAACAAAAACTAATGACTTACTACGTAAGTCAAAGTTTTTGTGTCCTCTCCCTCAAGGGGAGAGGAAAAAATCACCTGCACTCAGGCAGATTTAATCGCCACCGCAACCGGCGGAGCTTCCAATACCGCATCCCCGCACCCCATGGCAAGGCTGCCGCTGCGGGCAATTTCCGAGAGGCCAAAGGGACGGAGGGCGGCAATGAGTTTGTCGATGGAAACGGGGGCGGCGGTTAATTCGTAAATCGCCGTATTGCCGGTGGCATCCACCATGCGCGCGCCCGCTTGTTTAGCGATATCGGCGGCTTGCAGGCGAACCTCGGCGGTGCCAGAGATTTTCAAAAGCGCGGTGCCGCTTTCGACGCTGCGGCCCTGTTCGGTCAAATTCACGACTTTGCGCACCGGCACCAAACGCCCCAGTTGCGCGGCGATCTGATCAAGAATTTTCTGCGTGCCGCTGCTGACAATGGTAATGCGCGACAATTTTTGCGCCGCGTCCACTTCATCCACCGTCAGGCTTTCGATATTGTACCCACGTCCGGAAAACATACCGACAACACGGGCAAGAACACCCGGTTCGTTATCAACGAGGACGGCAAAGCAGTTGCGGGAGATGGGTTGGGTCATGAATAAACCGCATGTTGAAGGGCGGGAGCCGACACGATCCTTTGGATGCGCATATCAAGTGCCTCGTTTATGCGCTCTTTCAAGTCTGATGGCAATTCACCGTCACGTATAGTGATCAACGACAACCCTCCATAACGCATGCAGTGTCGCCGATAATAGTCCGGCATAAAATCGGATAGGAACATCAAACGAATGACGGGGGATTGATTGTCATCAACCGTTCTTCCTTCCATTTGAAGACTGGTGTAACGCAGCCCACGGATGCTGTGGTCGAGCTGCAAACCAGCATAGGGCGTATTTTCGCCATCCTTACCAATAAACTGTGTATTACTGATAATAAAATCAGTGTCAGAAAAACATGCCTCAACGCCTTGTTCATGCGTCTCAACACCTTTGACGTGAGTATTTGGATCATTCGCAAGCAACGCAGTTCTCAGCTTATTCTGCATAGCGTTGCTGTAACCTACACACAGAATAGAACGGGTAGAAGACCCCCTCTGCAAACCCGTACTTTGTCTCGCGGCAGAAAGAAAACCAACCGAACGAGAATGAGCCGAACCAGCACTGGATATAATTCTTAGCATTATTTTTTCTTCTTTTTTACTGGAATTGGATCCGCATGTTTTGGCAAGAAACCATCGCAACCTTACACAAGCTTCTTTCCCTCGCCCGTAATCACATCGCCGATGGCGACCGCCGTGTCGGCCAAGATCATCTCATCATGGTTTTTGCCGGAGGCGATCATGGGGAAGCAGTTTTCGCGTTGATCGACGCAGACATCGATGATGGTCGGGCGGTCGGTGATTTTCAGCATTTCGGCGATCACACGATCCACATCGGCGGGTTTTTCGGCGCGGAGGCCAACGCCGCCAAAAGCCTCGGCCAATTTCACGAAATCCGGCAGGGCTTCGGTATAGCTTTGCGAATAGCGGCCACCATGCAGCATTTCCTGCCATTGCCGCACCATGCCCATCCATTGGTTATTAAGGATGAACACCTTGATCGGCAAACGGTATTGCACCGCCGTGCACATTTCCTGAATATTCATGAGGGTCGAGGCTTCGCCCGCCACATCGACGACCAGCGCGTCGCGGTGCGCCATCTGCGCGCCCACCGCCGCCGGTAAACCATAGCCCATGGTGCCGAGGCCGCCGGAGGTCATCCAGTGATGCGGGCTGTCGAAACGCAAATACTGCGCCGCCCACATTTGATGCTGGCCAACTTCGGTGGTGAAATAGACATCTTTGTCCAGCGTCAGATCGCGCAGGCGTTCCAGCGCGTATTGCGGCTTGATGATGTCGCTGCTGGGTTTGTAGGCGAGGCATTTACGGTTACGCCACACGCCGATTTGTTCCCACCATTTCGCCAGAGGCTCGGCCTTCGCCTTGTAACCTTTGGCGCGCCAGATCTCGATCATCATCTCAAGTGCCGAAGCGGCATCGGCGACGACCGGAATATCCACGGCCACGGTCTTGTTGATCGAACTGGGGTCGATATCGACATGGATTTTTTTGGATTGCGGCGCGAAACCGGACAATTTGCCCGTGACGCGATCATCGAACCGCGCCCCGATATTGATCATCACATCACAGCCATGCATGGCGAGATTGGCTTCGTACGTGCCATGCATCCCCAGCATGCCGAGGAATTGCTTGTCGGAGGTTGGATAGGCACCCAGCCCCATCAAGGTGCTGGTGATCGGGAAACCGGTCATGCGCACGAATTCGTTCAGCAAGCGCGAAGCCTTGGTGCCGGCATTAATCACGCCGCCGCCGGTGTAGAAAATCGGGCGTTCGGCCTCTGCCATCATCGCCACCGCGCGTTCGACCGCATCGCGGTCGGGGCGGGTTTGCGGATGGTAATGCGTCTTGACCGCTTCCGGCGGGTGATAGGTGCCGGTCGCGAATTGCACATCCTTCGGCAGATCGATCACCACGGGCCCCGGGCGGCCGGTGCGGGCGATGTGGAACGCTTCATGGATGGTTTGCGCCAGTTGGTTCACATCCTTCACCAAGAAATTATGCTTGGTGCAATGGCGGGTGATGCCGATGGTGTCGGCTTCCTGAAACGCGTCGGTGCCGATCAGCGCCGTCGGCACCTGTCCGGTGAAGCAGACCAGCGGAATGGAATCCAGCAACGCGTCGGTGAGGCCGGTCACCGCATTGGTCGCACCAGGGCCGGAGGTCACCAGCACCGCGCCGACTTTGCCGGTCGAACGGGCGTAACCTTCGGCGGCATGCACCGCGCCCTGTTCATGGCGCACCAGCACATGGGTGATGGTGTCTTGTTGAAACAGAGCGTCATAAACCGGCAACACCGCGCCGCCCGGATAACCGAACAGCGTATCGACACCCTGATCCTGCAAGGCGCGCACAACGATTTCCGCGCCGGTCAGATAGGCGGGAACTTGCTGCGCCGCTTTTTCAGGCGCGGCGGGTTGAGGCTCGGCCTCCATCCGTGTTTTCAAAGGTGTGTTGTGCTTCATAACAAGCTCATGTTGCGCTGCGAGAAAAACAAAATAATGATGGGCGTTAAAGCACATCCTGATTACAACGTCACCCATAGCTTTTTTTGCACGTGGAAAGCAATTAATTTCGTTACAATAGCACAAAACGAAATAATATTACCTTGATGGGGCGTTTTGTTTTAAGGATTCAGCGTCAAAATTAAGTGCGAATCGTGGTTTATCATTCAGCTATGCCCATCATAGAACATCTTGCCCCCCATCAAGCATCGTCATCCCGACGGAAGTCGCGATCCAGTGCCGCGCGTCTGCGCGGCATAAGAGTCTTAGGCTCGCTATCGCTCGCGCTGGATCCCGACTTTCGTCGGGATGACGTCCGTTTATACGCCATATTTATTTTCCTAATCGGCACACTGTTGTTCAATGTCCCCGCCCTCGCGCAAACCGATGCGTGTAATCTCAGCAAGGCGCAGGGGCTAGCGGGGTCTTGTCCGGCGGGTGCCATTGGCGCGTCCACTGCCAACAACCAATGGCAGGGCGCACGGATGGAGCCAAATTCCACCGCGCAATCCGCCATCGATGCTTTTGGTTATTGCCGTTATCTGAGCAACACGGGCGACACGTTTTATTTCGTGCCGCTGGCCAGCGAAGAAGAATGGCGCGGCTTCATCAGCAATCACCCGCGCGGCGCGACTTTTGCCACCTGTTCACGCGGCGGGTTGGTGCCTGTGCCGCCGAATTTCGGTCAGGGCGGCGCATCGAACCAATGCGTGACATCACAACCGGTTCAATCGGTTTTGACGCCTTACAAACCCGCCTCCGTCGCTGCGCCTTTTGTCGCGCCGCCGGTGACCTATGCTTGCCAATCAATGGATGGTACCGCCTTTACCGAAACGGCGACGGCGACTTTTGCCAGCCGTGATTCCGGTTACGGTCCCGACAATGTGATCGGCTGGGACGTCACCAAAATCCTTTACACCTTCGATGGCGTCTGCGGCGCGGCGAAAGGTGTTATCACGGCGACCGCGCCGACACATGACCTCTGTCATGTCGGCGTGCCGAGCGCGGTGATCGGTACCGGCCCCTTCACATGGATCTGCTCCGGCGGCAGCGGCGGCGGCAAGAACGTATCCTGTTCGTCCGGCATCCCATGCGAAAAGCGCATCGTCGAGCAGAAACCATGTAAATGCGAAGATGGGAACTGTTATCGTCCTGTATTCTGGAGCGATGGTTGCGGCCATACAGGGATTGATAAATCGCAGCGTTGCGAGAAAGCCGAACCGCTCTATCAACCGTCACCGCCAAACCCCAACGACAATTAAAATCGCGGCGCAAGCGTCGTAACGCTTGCAAAAGCGTCTTGTTTCTTGGCATACCAGAAGGATGTCATGGACCAACGACCGTTACCGCCAGCATTTCGAAGCTGACCTCGCCGCCCTGAAAAAGGACGGGCGTTACCGCACCTTCGCGGTGTTGGAACGTTTGTGCGGTGAATTCCCTTACGCGTTGATGCATGACGAAGACGGCACGAAAAAAGTCGTCGTCTGGTGTTCCAATGATTATCTCGGCATGGGGCAACATCCCGATGTCATCGCCGCCATGAAAGACGCCGCCGCAAAATGGGGCGCGGGTTCCGGCGGCACCCGCAACATCGGCGGCACGACGTTGATCCACACCAAGCTGGAACAAGCCATCGCGGCATGGCACGGCAAAGAATCCGCGCATATTTTCTCATCCGCCTATGTCGCCAACAACGCCGCGCTGGCGACCATCATTCGTTATCTGCCGGGTTGCATTGTTTTCTCCGACGAAAAAAACCATGCGTCGATGATTATGGGCATCACCCGCCATCATCCAACGAAACATATTTTCAAACATAATGATCTAGCGGATCTGGAAGCCAAACTCGCCGCCGCCGATCCCGCCGCGCCGAAGCTGATCGCCATCGAAAGCGTGTATTCGATGGAGGGGACGATTGCGCCGCTGCGCGACATCGCCGCTCTCGCGAAAAAATACGGCGCGCTGACTTATTTGGACGAGGTGCATGCGGTCGGCCTGTACGGCGCCACCGGCGCGGGCGTGGCCGAACGCGACGGCGTCATGGATCAATTCGACATCATCAACGGCACCTTTGGCAAAGCCTTTGGTTGCATCGGCGGTTATGTCGCGGGTTCCGCGCCGATCATCGACGCGATCCGCAGCCACGCGCCGGATTTCATTTTCACCACATCGATGCCGCCGGTCATGGCCGCCGGTGTTCTGGCCAGCCTGAATGTGCTGAAAGTTGCCCACGACCTGCGCGCCCGCCAGCAACACCAAGCCAATTTGTTGCGCGAGAAACTCACCGCCGCCGGTTTGCCGGTGATGCCGTCGGAAAGCCATATCGTCCCGCTGATGATCGGCGGCGCGCATTGCTGCAAGGGCGTGGCCGACTGGCTGTATGACGAAGCGAATATCTATGTCCAGCCGATCAATTTCCCCACCGTGCCCGTCGGCATGGAACGCCTCCGCCTCACCCCCACCCCCCTGCACACCG
>Ga0265331_10002212_pt1 | contig 13362 bp, 16 predicted proteins | sample 41923metaG_FD_202088 | JGI IMG/M metagenome (GOLD analysis project Ga0265331, IMG submission 202088) | Rhizosphere microbial communities from Carex aquatilis grown in University of Washington, Seatle, WA, United States - 4-19-23 metaG | ecosystem: Host-associated > Plants > Roots > Rhizosphere...
TATCGCTACCCGTTACGACAAATCCGCCGTTACTTACCTCAACGCCGTTTGCCTTGCTTCCATCCTTTATTGGTGGCTTAAATGAGTCTCAACCCTAACCCCTCCCCGGAGGGGAGGGGGACACCACCGCTTCTATAGTCCCGACAGTTCATAAAACCATCGACACCTAATTCATCACGTACCCTAACACCGCATTCAGTCTTTGCAATCCGGCAGGGGTGGCACGGAGGGCGGAAGCTGTTTGTTCGAGATAATGTTCATCCAGCAAGCGTTGCAACTTTTCCGGCGGCAGAAACGCGGTGATATCCGCGCCGAATTTATCCCGCCAATTTTGCCGGTCGATGCCGCCAACCAGACGCAGCCCCATCATCAAAGCCTCGCGCATCGCCGCGTCGGCGGTGAGGGACTCGCGCTGGCGCAGCCCCGTTCCCGCCGCCGCCACTTCGCGCAGCCAGACATCGGGGGCGCGGTGATTGTCGGTGGCGTAGCGTTGCCCATCCAGCACATAACGCCCGTGCGCGCCGGGGCCGATGCCGACATAATCATCGTACCGCCAATAGGTCATGTTGTGGCGGCTTTCATCGCCGGTCTTGGCGTGGTTGGACACTTCATAGGCGGGCAGCCCCGCCGCGCCCATAATCTGTTGCGTCAATTCATACATGGCGATGGCGGGGGTTTCTTCGGCGGTCAAAGCCTCGCCCCGCGCCGCGCGGGTGTGAAACGCCGTATTCGGTTCGATGGTGAGTTGATAGAGCGATAGATGCGTCCCCGCCAAGGTCAAAGCCTCCCGCAGCTCCTCCTCCCACGCCGTCACCGATTGCCCATGCCGCGCGTAAATCAGGTCGAAAGAAAAACGCGGGAAATGTCGTCGCGCCAGATCCATCGCCCGCCGCGCTTCAACCGTGCTGTGGGCGCGGCCAAGAAAACGCAAATCATTGTCATTCAACGCCTGCACGCCCAGCGATAAGCGATTCACCCCCGCCGCGCGGAAGGCGGCGAATTTATCCGCCTCCGACGATCCGGGATTGGCTTCCAGCGTAATTTCGACATTCGCATCAACCACCCACAAACGGGCGACGGTATCCAGCACCGTCGCCACCGTTTCCGCCGCCATCAAAGACGGCGTGCCGCCGCCAAAGAAAACCGACGTCACGCGCCGATCCGGCAACAGCGCGGCATAATGTTCCAATTCGCGCACATAGGCCCCGCGCCACGCCGCATGATCCACCGCGCCCCCGACAAAGGAATTGAAATCGCAGTACGGGCATTTCGACTGACAAAACGGCCAATGGATATAGAGGGCGAGGGACATCGGCATCACGCTTTCTGCAACAACACGCCGGATCGCAACGACGCGAACCAACGGCGCAGGGCTTTACGCCCCGGCGACTCCACCACCGTCTGGCACAGCCACCCCACGGCGACGACGCCGATAACGGCAAGCAAAATCGCCACGCCATCGCTGACGCCCGCCGCCAAAGCCTGCGTGATCAGGAAATAACCGACCACGCTATGGATCAGATACAGGGAATAAGAAATCCGCCCGAAAAACCCCAAAAAGGATGAACGCAGAAAAGACGGCCTTTTCCAAACCGCCACAACCATCAAGGCCGCACAGGCCAAGGACATAGGAAAATAATCATCAAACCCTGCCGCTGGCGTATGCGCGTTCGCGCCAAAGGCCGACATCAACAAAGCCCACGCCGCGATAACATAAGTCATGCGCCGTGCCGCGCCTTGGGTAATCAGGTAAAGCGCAACGCCAAACACAAAAAATTGCCCGTAATAGACAAGAGCCAAAATCGTCAAGCGGTAAGGCAGCGCCACCGCCAACAACCGCACAACCGTGGCCACCGCCAGCCATAGACCGAGCGCCCATTCGATCCGCCGCCCACGCGCCAGCGTGACACGAATAGCCAAGGCGATCCAAAGATAGAAAGAAAGTTCAAGCGCCAAAGTCCAATAACTTTCATCGAGATTCTTCACCCCGAAAAAAGTCTGCAGCATGGTAAGATTAACCGTCGTTTGAAACAAAAGCGCCGACCCCGCTCCGTCGCCCGTCCCCCAATGCAACGCCGCGGCCAGCAACACCGCCGCCCAATAAGCCGGAAACAAACGCGCAAAGCGCGACAAGGCGAAATCGAGCATCGACGGCGCCCGCTGCGCGGAAAAGAAGATAACAAAACCGCTGATCATAAAAAACAGTTCAACGCCGAAATAACCGCACCAGATTTGCGGCACATCGGCGAAAGGGCGATGACTGATCAAACGCGGATAGACCGACGTAAAATGATACGCCATAACGCTGAGCGCGGCGATGCCGCGCAGAGCATCCAGCTCGACAATGCGTTCTTCGGACATAAACAAAAAACCAAAACAGGGAAGCGGGAATTGGGCCGCGCGCAATCTAACCCCAGCAACGGCAAGATGCATGCTTTTTATTCAATGAAATATCCCTTGACCCCACCCTTTGTTTCCTGTATTGACACTCCTACAGCGACCTGCGTCCCGATGAAGCCCTGAAAAATCAACGAAAATTATCTTTTTTCAGGTTTTTTCATTTTTCCCATAAAATATCTGAAATATCCCTTGACTTGCCCCGCCGGTTCTGATATTGACAGTGCTACGGCGAGTTGCGCCCGAAACGAAACCACCCCGACATTCATGACCGACACCCCTTACGACCCCGCCGCTGCGGCTGGCGATGAGGCGCTGGAAGTCCTGCGCCTGATGCTCAGCGATGACGAGGTCACCGACGCCTCGCGCGTTTCCGCCGCCAAGGCTTTGCTCGAACGCTTTAACCCGAAAGACCATGCTGAACTCAAACGACGCGAAGCCGAAGAACGAGCCGCCGCGCTCGCCGAGGCGCGATGCCTTCTTGCCGAACTTGCCGCTGCCCAATCTCCTCGCGCTGACCCACCGGATGCGCTGGCTGAAGACGGCGCGGCCGGAACAGATAACGCCGACCACAGCTTCGACGTTGTCGCCTGACCCCGCCACGGATTGGCGCATCTGGCTGATCCTCGCGGGGCGCGGCTGGGGCAAGACACGCACCGGCGCGGAAGACATCGCGCATTATGCTTTGTGGAACGACGGCGTGCGCGTGGCGGTGATCGCCCCGACCTATGCCGACGCGCGCGATACCTGTGTGGAGGGGGAAAGCGGTTTGCTGCGCTGCATCCCCGCGCCCTGCATCGAAAAATGGAACCGCAGTCTGGGCGAAATCTGGCTGTTTAACGGCAGCCGCATCAAATTGTTTTCCGCCGATCAACCCGAAAGGTTGCGCGGCCCGCAACATCACCGCGTCTGGTGCGACGAACTGGGCGCATGGCCGAACCGCGATGCCTATGACCAGATGTGGTTCGGGCTTCGCCTTGGACGCGATCCCCGCGTCATCATCACCACGACACCAAGGAATACGCCCGTGATCCGCGACTTGTTCAAACGCAAAACCCATGATGTGCATCTGACCAAAGGCCGCACCATGGACAATGCCCGCCATCTGTCGCCGTCGGTCATCGACGCGCTGACCGAACGTTACGCCGGTACCCGTTTGGGGCGGCAGGAACTGGAGGCGGAGTTGTTGGAAGACACCGACGGCGCGCTGTGGAATCGGGATCTGATCGACAAACACTGCGTGCAAAGCGTGCCTGAACTGAAGCGCGTCATTGTCGCCATCGATCCCGCATTGTCGAGCGGCGAGGATTCGGACGAAACCGGCATCCTCGCCGCCGCACGCGGCGTGGATGGGTTGCTGTATGTGTTGTCGGACTGGTCAGGGCGTTACGCGCCGGATGCGTGGGCGCAACGCGCCGTGATGCTGTATCAGGATATGCGCGCCCAGATGATTGTGGCGGAGGTGAACGCGGGCGGCGAACTCGTCGAACGCATGCTCCGCCAAATCGCGCCACAGATTTTGTTCAAGCCGGTGCGTGCTTTAAGAGGCAAAGCCGAACGCGCCATGCCCATCGCCGCCCTGTATGAACAAGGCCGCGTCCGCCATGTCGGATCGTTGGCTTTGCTGGAAGACCAAATGTGCCGCTTCACCGGCAACCACGGCAAATCACCGGACAGGGTGGACGCGCTGGTCTGGGCGCTGACCGAACTTTCGGAAACAGCACGGGGGGAGCCGAAGATCAGGATGTTGTGAATCTCAGGCCTTATGCAACTTATTACTGTTGTCCGTTAGCCTATACTTGCCATCGCGGGCCGCTGTTTTCACAATAATTTTTGGCATTCTTTCGGCACTAAAGTGGGTTTCAAGAACAACCTCAACGCGTTCTCGTATCTCCGTTGCCCCAACATAATCATAGTTTACTCGTTCGCGCCTTCCTTGCCGTATGATTGTAGCTTTATAGTGATGAAACATCATCAGCGGATCTTCTTGATCAGCCACAGTCACAACGAGAGGAATGCCATTATTATCGCGATATACAAGACCTAGACGCGTGGCAGTTGCTTCTTGCAATGCGCGACCGGAAATAGCTTCACTACGGCGCGAAGCCAAGAGTACGCCATTCTTTGCAAAAAACTCCGTTACTCCGAAATCATCTGAAGCTTCCTCAAACTTACTAAAACCGATATCAGTTTCACCAATTACATAATCGATTCTTCCATCAGGGGATAGCCATTTTTCTGTGACGGCCCTTTGAATTCCAGCTGCAGCTTCGGTTACTTCACGACGAAACCAAATTTCTTTTGCAATAGCAGGATGCATTTTGCGCTCCTTAAAAAGGTCGATACATGTCTTTTTGCTATCACGCAAACTCGCAACTAAAAAGCAAATAATTCGCCATTCCATTAAGGTTAACGTCGCCTGTTCTCCACCCCCAACCAAGGTACCATCATGGGATTCATCGATCGCGTGAAGCAAGCCGTGCTTGCCACGCCGAAGCTGCGTAGCAGCGAAGGCGGGCGTCCGCGTACAGGCGATACAACACCGCCACAAATCAAAACCAGCGCCGCCGGTCCGGTGATTGCGTGGAGCGGGGTGGGGCAGGCGCGGTGGACGCCGCGCCGTTACGATGCCTTGGCGGAGGAAGGTTTCCGCAAAAACGTCATCGCCTATCGTTGCGTCATGCAGATCGCGACCGCATGCTCCGCCGTGCCGTGGATGTTGTATGATCAAAATGGCGCGGAGCTGGACCGGCACCCCCTGCTCGATCTCCTGCGCTACCCGAACCCGCTGCAGGATGGCGTGAGTTTTATGGAAAGCGTCTATGCCAATCTGGAAATCGCGGGCAACGCCTATATCGAAGCGGTAAAGCCGCGCGATGACGAAGCACCGGTGGAGCTGTATGTCCTGCGCCCCGACCGGATGAAAATCATTCCGGGCGCGACCGGCCTGCCGCAAGCCTATCAATACACCGTCAATGGCCAGACCACGACATGGCACGCCGACCCGCTGTCCGGCGCGTCGAACATTTTGCACCTGAAGCGTTTTCACCCGCTCGATGACTGGTACGGCTTCGCGCCGATGGAAGCCGCGTTGCTGTCGATCGACCAACACAACGCGGCGGGCGCGTGGAATCAGGCTTTGCTGGGTCAGGGCGCGCGGCCTTCGGGCGCACTCGTCTACGCGCCAAAAGACGGCCCCGCGACATTGTCGGACGATCAAGTGCGGCGGTTGCGCGAGGAAATCGGCACGCTGTACCAAGGCGACCGCAACGCCGGACGCCCGATGATTTTGGAAGGCGGTCTGGATTGGAAGGAAATGAGCCTGTCGCCCAAAGACATGGATTGGCTGGCGGGACGCAGCGCGGCGGCGCGCGATATCGCGCTGGCCTTCGGCGTTCCGGCGCAGCTGGTCGGCATTCCCGAAGCGCAGACTTACGCCAACATGGCCGAAGCGCGTCTGGCTTTCTACGAAGAAACCGTGCTCCCGATTGTCACCCGCGTCGCCGCCGGAATTGATCACTGGCTGAGCCCGATGTTCCCCGATTACCCCGAACTTACCACCGACACCGACAACATCAGCGCCCTGACCGACAAACGCCAAGCGCAATGGAATACCATCCGCAACGCCGACTTCCTCACTCGCAACGAAAAACGCGAAGCCGCCGGCTATGGCACCGATGCGACTGCCGATGATGATGGCGACGAAACCATGCCCGATACCCTTGATTGAGCCTGCGGAAAATGGGAAGAAGGATTGTCTATTCTTCTTCGCCCCCCATGCTCTGGCATCCCATGCGTCGCGTTTTGATCCGGTCCACCATCCTTGCCTTCCTCGGCCTGACATTAACCGGCTGTGGTTCGCTGGAACGTTCAGAACATGCGGCGCAGGCGCAGCGGCAGATGGTCGGACTTGATAAAGAACATGTGATGATGTGCATGGGCCCGCCCAACAAAACGGCGACCGAAGGATCAACCGAGATCTGGCAATACATGTCAACCGACGGCAGCAGCACATCGCGCGGCTTTTCCGACAAGATCGGCAAAACCGGCTTGTCGTTCAGTAACGGCACGCATGCCAAATATTATTGCGTGATCAATGTCGTGATAACCAAAGGCATCGTCGCCGCCGTCCATTACAACGGACCACGCGGCAACCTGATCGCCCACGACGAACAATGCGGCTTCGCTGTCGAACATTGCGTGGAATAGCTGCTAGTCCCTAGCTGCTAGCTGTTAGCTTGTTCTCGCTAAGGACTAATAGCTAACGGCTAACCGCTAGCCACACTTTCCCCAAAACCAAAAAGGCACCCATGAACATCAAACACTTTGCCTGCACATTGCAGGTCAAAGCGTTGGCGGGTGACGGCGTTTTTGCCGGTTACGCCAGCGTTTTTAACGAAGTCGATATGCAGAACGAAATCGTCGCCAAGGGCGCGTTTGCCCGCACCTTGCGGCTTGCGGCGCAGCAGAACCGGACTCCGGCGATGCTGTGGATGCACGACCCGACCGCGCCGATTGGCCTGTGGCAACAGATCCGCGAGGATGCGAACGGCCTCGCGGTCGAAGGCCGCCTCGCGCTCCGCACCCAAAAGGGCAGCGAGGCGTATGAGCTGCTGAAGCTCGGCGCCCTCACCGGCCTTTCCATCGGCTATCGCGTGGTGTCGAGCCGTATCGACGCCTCGCGCAAAGCCCGCATCCTGACCGATGTGGATTTGTTCGAAATCTCGCTGGTGACTTTTCCGGCGAACGAAGCGGCGCGGGTCAGCGATGTCAAGACACCGGACATCGGCAAAGCCTCCACCCTCCGCCGCGAACTCCGCGCCGCCGCGGAACGCTTGAATCAAGCGGCGCGGAAACTGACCGAAAGATAGGCGATCACTTAACGCGTGCCACCCGGCCCCCGATTACGGAACGCATCAAGGGACACGATTTTTCTATCAGGTTCGACAGGCTGCGCCACGTCAACAGATTTGGGTTTATTTTCATAGCCCATAATCTCCTGAAACTGCTTATGCAATTCAGGCAAGGTGCGCTTCGTGCTTCGAAGACGGAATTGTGCCTCTTTTGCCTTCGTTTCTGTTGCCCACATATCAACACTGCTGGTAAGGGCACTGGCGAGATTAAGCCATGTTTCCAAATTTCCTTGAACAAACTGCAAACCTTTTATCGCAGAACCGCCTTCAGATCGAGCCTTAGCAATGGCCTTTATATCGTCATCAATGCCAAAAAATTTTTCACTCACCGTTGCTGCCGATCTAACAAAATCCGGATTTCCAGACGTAGCGGCCATATCCAGAAGTGTTGTCATTTCAACCGCCACTCGTTCCCACAAAGGAAGCAGTTGATCGAGCCGTGCCGACGATTGTCGTGTTTGTTCCTTTGTTCGCACAATCCTTGCCATGCCACCAATCTCCGCCTGTCAAAAAGGTATGAAATATTCGCAAGGAATATAGGGCGAAAACGACGTTCTCTCAATAACAGTAAATAGTTTCGTGCCGAAAAATTCTGGTTAACGCGTTGCCTTAACCAAAACCATACGCCCCCCACAAGCAGGAAGGGCATGGGACCGCTTTTACGCGACCAATCAAGAAGATTACCACCCACAACCGGAGACTACCCACATGATCGAAGTGAACGAAGTTCGCTCCGCCACGGAAACGTTGGCGCGGGCGTTTGAAGAATATAAATCCGTCAATGACCAACGTTTAGCCGATGTCGAACGACGCGGCAGCGCGGACGTGTTGCTGGATGAAAAACTCAGCCGCATGGATAACAGCATCAACCGCGTGCAGGACGACATCACATCGATGAAAACCGCCCTGCGCCGTCCGGGCAAAGGCGGGTTCGATGCGAAAGCGTCAGAAGGCAACAGCGCGTACAAATCCGCGTTTCTGAACTATATCAGCAAAGGCAACGAGGCTGATATTGCGGCGATGCAGACCAAAGCGCTCGAAGTCATCAACAACGCCGAAGGCGGTTTCATGGTGCCGCCGGAAATGTCGTCGCGCATCGTCACGCGCCAGTTCGACACCACGCCGATGCGCCAATTGGCGACGGTGATGAGCATTTCATCCGACTCGGTCGAAATGCTGCGCGACACCAACGAACCGGCGGCGCAATGGGTCAGCGAATTGGGCGTTCGTAACGACACCAACGACAGCCCGATTGGCCGCATCCGCATTCCGGTGCACGAACTCTACGCGCAACCGAAAGCGACGCAGAAATTGCTGGATGACGCCATCATCAATGTGGAGGAATGGCTGATCAACAAAGTCGCGGCGAAATTCGCCCGCGCCGAAAACAACGCCTTCATCGTCGGCGACGGTGTCGGCCAGCCGCGCGGTTTCACCACCTACGCCGCGCAAACCACCGATGACGCCACCCGCGCCTGGGGCACGTTGCAATATGTGCCGACCGGCGTGAATGGCGGTTTCGCCACGACCAACCCCGCCGATGTGTTGTTCGACCTCGTCCACAAATTGCGCGTCGGTTATCATCCGAAGGCCAGCTGGATCATGCCCCGCGCCGTCGCCGACACGATCCGCAAATTCAAGGAAAACACCACACAGGCCTATATCTGGCAACCCGGTTTGCAACAGGGGCAACCCTCCACCCTGCTCGGCTTCCCGATCACGCTGGGCGAAGATATGCCTGCCGTGGCGACGGGCAGCTATTCGTTGGCTTTTGGTAATTTCGAAGAAGGTTACACCATCGTCGATCGCATCGGTTTGCGCATCCTGCGCGATCCGTACACCGGCGCGCCCTTCATCAAGTTCCGCTGCACCAAACGCACCGGCGGCGACGTCGTCAATTTCGAAGCGATCAAGTTGCTGAGTTTCTCGGTGAGCTAATCGTCGTAGCCCAAAGAAGTCGTCATCCCCGCGAAAGCGGGGATCCAGCGCGAGCGATAGCGAGCATAAAACTCGCAACATTTCCAACCGCGCGTTTTAGCCTTTATGCGCCGCAGACGCGGCGCGCTGGATTCCCGCTTTCGCGGGAATGACGATTGTTCTTATTCAATCCCAAACCTTCAGGAGCATCCCCATGGCCATCCGCGATTTACTTCGCCTGACGCAAGTCAGCACGTCCCTGCAACCCGCCGCGCGAGTCAACGGCACCGTCAACGGCAGCACCGTCGATCTGCGCGGTTATGACGGCGCGGTCGTTACCGTGACGTTCGGTGCCTACACCGACGGCACGCATACGCCCACCCTGCAACAATCGGTTGACGGCGTTACTTTCACAACCTGCGTTTTCGGCACCGACACCGACGGCGCCTCCGACCTTGTCGCCGTCAACGGCGCAGGCGGCGCGAATACCGTGCAGCAAATCGGTTATATCGGTTCGCAACGTTATCTGCGCGTCGTGATGACGACAACAGGCGCCACCACCGGTGCCCTGTCATCCGCCAGCGTCATTCTAGGCTACCCCCGCAACGCACCGACGCAGTAAGGGAGCGATTGGAGGCTAGAGGCTGGAGGCTGGGGAATAAAATTCCCAACCTCCTTCCCTAGCCTCCAGCCTCTAGCCTCCAGCCTCTAACCCATGGCTCACTCATGACCTCCTTCAAACTCACCGTCCCACCGGCGGCGGAACCTGTTGCGCTGGCTGATGTCAAGGCGCAGGCGCGTATCGACACGACCGCCGACGATGCGTTGCTGACCGCCACCATTACTGCCGCGCGGCAATGGGTGGAAAATTACACGGGCCGCGCCATTATCAACCAGACATGGCAGATGGCCCTCGACCTCTGGCCCGCCGCGTCGGGAGAATGGTGGGACGGGGTGCGCGAAGGGCCGATCTCCGGCCTTGATCGGGTGAGTTTTATCAGCCTGCCGCGCCCGCCGCTCGTCAGCATCAACAGCGTGACCTATTACGACAACACCGACACGCCGACCGTTTGGCCGAGCAGCAATTATTTCGTCGACACCATCCGCCAGCCCGGACGTTTGACCTTGCGCCTTGGCGCGACATGGCCGGTGCCGTCACGCCTTGCCAACGGCATCATCATCGACTTCATCGCGGGTTACGGCACAGATGGCACCGCCGTGCCGCAGGTGATCAAGACCGCCATCAGCCAGCTCGTCACCCATTGGTATGAACATCGCGGCGAGGCATCGGCGAATTTCACCGGACGCGGCCTGACCTCCACCTTCAACGGCGTCAACGCGCCGATGGTGATACAGGCGTTGTTGGACCCGTATCGGGTGAGGACGGGCGTTTAATCTAGGCGGGATTTGGGTCGCCTGACTGCATACCAAGTTTCAAACGCGCCTTGTCCCATGTCGGCAATTTTGGCGTGTCATTCTTCAAATAACCTTTACTAGCGCAAAATTGAAGAAGTGTTTGAACAGCACTCAAAAATGCTTGCCGTTCATCAGACAAATTTTCTCTATTCATAAGAATAGAACCAACATCATCAGAGCTATGACCGCCGACAAGTTTTTGATGAATATCCGGATACCTATGCCAAAATGTAAGTTGCTCATCGAATCCAGTCCCCAAGCATCGGGCTGAGGCCACTGCAAGCTTGTATGCTTGTTGCACGGTGAGAGCATTTTCTCCCTGAAGCAGATCGGCGGCACATGCGACCCATTCACGAAGTGCTTGAATGCTTTTGGTTGTCAATTTAGGCAATTCTTGTTGACCACTCATAATCAAATCCTTTTTCCAATTATTTTTTATCAACACATCATGATGCGTCGAAAACCTATCAAATATCGATGGGCGGTACAAAATATTTTTATGGTTAACACCGCAAACCTTGCGGCGCTTGACCATAATAAGAAATCAGACAAATGGAGCTTTACATGCGGATCAGCGATTTACGCAAACGCATCACCTTACAATCAGAAACACCGACCACCGACAGCGCGGGCGGCTATGCCCTTGTCTGGACGAATGTGTTGATGGCGTGGGCGGAGATTAAACCGACCAGCGGCCAGAAAATCTTTGTCGATGGCCATCTGGAAGGCCACATCACGCATCGCGTTACCCTGCGTTACCAAAGCGGCATCACCACCGATATGCGCATGATTTATAACGGCCGCACCTTCAACATCCGCGCCGTGCTGAACAGCAACGAAAGCAACCGCACGTTGGAATTATTGGTGGAAGAAGGAACGGCCGTGTGAGGATTTCTCCTTCCCCTTGATGGGGAAGGAAGCAAAAACTTAGGCTTACGCCGCCGAAGCGTAGCGAAGGCGAAGTAAGTCTTAGTTTTTGCAGGAAGGGGTGAACGCACGTAAGTGCGCTTCGCGCTCACCCCCACCCAACCCTCCCCCATCAAGGGGGAGGGCTTTATTACCGCTTGGCAGGATCTGTTGTTGCAACAACCTATAAGGCTTTTCCCATGACCGACGCCCTGTTCAACGCGCAAAGCGCGGTGTTTACCGCGCTGGCCGCCAGCGGTTCGATCCAGAGCCTGATCGGATCGCCGCCGCGCCTCTATGACCATGTGCCGCCCGGCGCGGTATTTCCTTATATGGCGTTCGGCGCGATCCATGTGCAGCCTTACGACACCAAAAGCGAAATCGGCTTCGAACAAATCATCACATTGAATATCTGGTCGCGCTATCGCGGCAGCAAGGAAGCCAAGGATATTCTGCAAGCCGCCTATGACGCGCTGCACCGCGCCGCGCTCAGCGTCTCGAACGAAGTTTTTCTGTCGTGCGAATTCCACAGCGCCGATCTCGCTTTGATGGATGACGGCATCACCTATCACGCCGCCGCGCGGTTCAGCTTGATCACCCAGACAGCCTGAGGAACCCATGCCCAAACACACCCCGACCCCGCACGAAGCGGCGCGTATGGCGCGTGCGGCGGCCAGTGAATTGGCCAGCCTGCAACGCGCCATGCATCGCGCCGAAGACAACCTCGCCGGATTGCATCGTATGTTGAAAGTGCCGAACATCACACCGCGCCGCAGCAGCACCAAGAAACAAACCACCGCCGCGCCCTTTTTGCTGGACCTGTTCGCCTCGACCATCGGCGGTTTTGCCGCTGACAGCGTGGCACCGGACGGCAACGGCCCCGCCAGCCATTACCCCAGCACGGCACAGATCGCGGCGCGACTGACCAACGCTTCCATTCGTGGGCAAAGGATTTTGTGATGGCTTTTGATGAAATCCAATTGCCGCTGCGGGTGCAGTTCGGCTCCGGCGGCGGGCCGTCTTTTTCGACCGAGATCATCACCATCGATAACGGTTACGAACGACGCAACCAGAATTGGTCGCAGGCGCGGCGCGTGTTCGATGCGCGTTCCGGCGTGCGCTCCGCCGCCGATGCCGCGACGTTGCTGGGTTTCTTCCACGCCCGCGCCGGTCGCGCGCGCGGTTTTCGCGTCAAGGATTGGAGCGATTTCACCACCGCCGCCGATAATATCGCCGCGCCCGCTTTCAACGACCAAAGCATCGGCACCGGCGACGGCACGACGGCGGTTTTTCAGTTGTTGAAAAATTACAGCAGCGGCGGCGTTACGCATCAACGCATCATCACCAAACCCGTCGCCGGAAGCGTTGCCATCGGCGTGAATGGCGTGCATCTGTTCACGGGTTTCAGCGTCGATACGACAACCGGCGTTATCACCTTCGCCACCCCGCCCGCCGCCGGACAAAACATCACCGCCGGTTTTCAATTCGACGTGCCGGTACGTTTCGACAGCGACCAATTGACATTAAGCGCGGAAAATTACGCGACGTATAAGGCGGAGGTGGTGTTGGTGGAAATTCGCGTTTAGCGTTTAGCTATTAGCTGTTAGCTGTTAGTCGTTAGCTGCTAGCAAGAAATGATGATTAATGAATGGCAATAAAACACGCGCACCTAAACGCTAATCGCTAACAGCTAATAGCTACCCAAGGACTAACAGTGACCTTCTCCCCGAAAATGTCGCCAAAATGAGGTAGAGTCTGTAACCCTGAGAAGGAGCAGACCGATGAAGAAGAGATTTACAGAAGAGCAGATCAT
>Ga0265331_10002213_pt1 | contig 13361 bp, 9 predicted proteins | sample 41923metaG_FD_202088 | JGI IMG/M metagenome (GOLD analysis project Ga0265331, IMG submission 202088) | Rhizosphere microbial communities from Carex aquatilis grown in University of Washington, Seatle, WA, United States - 4-19-23 metaG | ecosystem: Host-associated > Plants > Roots > Rhizosphere >...
TCGTGCCGAGGCCGAGCTCCGAGGCTCCCCGGCGCCCGCGCAGGTTCCGGAGGGCGGCGTCCGCATCGAGCAGCCCAGCACCATAGTGCGGGTCGTGCGCGCCGCCGCCGTCCCCTCTGCGGGCCATCGTCCCCGAGCCGACTCCACCGGTGGGCTTCGGCTGTCGCGCCGAGCCGAGCAGGATCTTCTCCACCGCCGCGGGATCCTTCACGCCGGCCCCGACGATGAGGGCGGCCACCCCGGCCACGTGGGGCGTGGCCATGGAGGTGCCCATGAACCACAGATAATCGGTGGTCGAGGTGTTCCCGGGCACGACGGTGTTCTGCAGGACCCCATCCGGCTTTCCGTCGCCGTTCTGGTCGACCCGGACGTTCCCGCCGGGTGCGGCGATATCGATCTCGGGACCCCAGTTCGAATAGAACGTCGTGGTCTCATCGAACTGGGTCGCGGCCACCGCGATCACGCCCGGATAGCGCGCCGGGTAGCTCACCCGGCCACGCCCGTCGTTCCCGGCGGCGGCGACCACCGTCACCCCCTTGTCGCGGGCGTACTTGACGGCCTTGCCGATGGTGCCGATGGGAAATGGGCCGCCGAGGCTCATGTTGATGACGTTGGCCCCATGATCGGCGGCGAACCGGATGGCCTGCGCGATGGCGGCCATCGACCCGGAGCCGCGCGCGCTCAGCACCTTGAGCGGCATGATCGCCGCGCCGAACGCCACCCCGCCCACGCCGAGCTGGTTGTTGGTGGACTGGGCGATGGTGCCGGCCACGTGGGTTCCATGTCCGTGGTCATCGCTGGCATCGTCGTTGTCGGCGATGAAGTTGTAGCCGGGAACGAAGCGGGTCCCGGCGAGGTCGGGCACCCGGGAGACCCCGGTGTCGATCACCGCCACCACCGCGCCCTCACCCTGTCCGAGCTTCCATGCCGCCGGCAGCCCGGCCTGGCGGAGATGCCATTGATACCGGTAGCAGGGATCCGAGGGGAACCCCTGGTGGCTGCCGCGGGCATCGTCGGCGCCCGACCCGGCGGTCGTCGCGCACTCCGCCTGCATCGAGCGATCGCCGAGCGCGGCCGCCTCCTGCGTGGATTCGTCGGCGGGGATGGTGGCGAGCGCGTCGAAGTCCACCGACTCGACCCGCGGATCGCGGCGCAGCCGCGCGCGCGCCAGCCGCGCCTCGGTCTCGGAGCCGAAGGTCACGCGATAGAGGCGGTCGCGGGCTGACCAGCGGCTGACGGGGATCTCCACCTCGGGGGTGGCGGCCAGATCGGCGTCGGTGACGTCGTCACGGTAGTCCACGACCAGGGTCGGACCGCGGCCGATTCCATCGTCGTCGTCGCTGCCGGCGCTGCCGGTCCGTGCCCCATCGGGCGGGCGATCGGACGGCGAGGATTTCGCCAGGGTGGATCGCGCGGCGGGCGCGTATCCGAACCAGACGGAGAGGCCGAGCGTCAATCCGAAGATCCCGACGGCGCTCGACCACAGCAGCTTCGACGGCTTCATGATCTCGATCATACGCTGCGTCCTCGACTTGCGCCCGCTCCCGCCGCGCGGCGCCCCGGCGCACACGGCCCGGCCCCCCCCCTCGCGCGCCCCTCGCGCAATCGATGCCGGCCCGTTGACCGTCGGTGAGGGGTGGGATAGCGTGCGCACCCAGCTTTCCCCTGATCTTCTCCGCTGTTGCGAGGAGGCTTACGAACGATGTTCCCCGACCGCCACCCCGTCCGCGATTTCCGGCTCGGATTGGTCATTGCTTCGATCGTCGTCACGGGGGCGCTGATGCCGCTCCCAGCCCATGCCGAGGACGACGTCGCCGCCATCCAGAAGGTCACGGCCCTGAACAAGAAGGCGCTCGACGCCTACAACAACCTGGACTTCGAGGACGCGCGGCGAACCTTGAAGCAGGCCCTCGAGCTGTGCACGGCCGCCGGGCTCGACAAGCACCCCATCAAGGCGCGGACGCACATCCACATGGGGGTGGTGCTGATCGCCACCAAGCAGCAGGATCTGGGCATCAAGCAGTTCCGCAAGGCGCTGGAGATCCAGCCGGACATCCAGGTCACACGCTCACTCGCAAATCCGGAGATTCTCAAGGCCTTCGATGAGGCCAGCGAGGGAATGACCCCGCTCGGGGCGGGCAGCTCCCCGGACGAGGCCCGGGGCGGATCGGGGCGGCCGGCCAGCGCCGGTGGCGTCGGCGTCTCGGCGGACGCGGGCATCCGCCACTTCGCCATCACCCGCGGTCGCAAGGGCGCGTCGCTCAGCATCAGCGCCTCGGTGGGGCCGGGGCTGACGGGATTCGAGAAGCTGGTCCTCGCCTACCGCGCCGAGGGCGCGAGCGACTTCGAAGGACACGACATGCGGGCCACCGGCGACCGGTACGTGGGCGAGATCCCGGCCGAGGCGACCCGGGGCGGCGTGGTCGACTATTTCATCCAGGCCGAGGCCGCCGACGAGACCCCGGTGGCCACGGCCGGGTCGGAGGCGCGGCCCTACCGGGTGACCCTGTCGGCACGCGTGGCGCCGGGCGCGGGCGGGGGGGCCAGCAGCGGCGGCGACCAGGATACCGACGAGGCCCCGGTGGTCGGCGGGCGCTTCTACGTCGGCGTGCTCGGCGGCTGGGGGATAGGATACGCGACCGGCAAGGGCGAGGTGAACGCCTCGAACAAGGTCAACGCCGGCCTGGCTCCGGCCTCGGCAGCCCAGGTCGTCCCGGAGCTCGGATATTTCCTGCGCTCGGACTGGCGGCTGTCCGTGCAGATTCGCTACCAGTTCGTCTCGGGCCCCACCTCGCTGTACTTGCAGAAGCTGACCCCGCCACGCACGGGGTGCGGCTCGGACAACATCTGTTCTCCCGCCACCTACGCGGCGGCGGTGCTGGCGCGATCGAGCTGGTTCTTCGGCTCGGACAAGCTCCGGCCGTACTTCTCCCTGGCGGCGGGAGGCGGCCAGATCCGACACGTCGTGACCTTCGCGCGACCAGCGGGAGGGGGCACCACCGGGTGTGGCTCGAGCGGAAACGCCCAGTGCGTGGACACCGTCATCTCCGGGCCAATCTTCGCGGGGGCGGGCGGCGGCGTCCTGTACGCGATAACGCCGGTCATCGGGCTGGTGGGTGAGATCGACGCTCTGCTCGGCTTTCCAGACTTCACCGCCCACTTCGACTTCGACGCGGGCGTCGCCGCCCGCTTCTGAGCCGCGCCGCCTCCGCTTCCGGTGTTGGCACGAGCTAGTGCACCGCCGTCGAAATAGCGTCAATACCGAGGCCGGCTCGGATCGTCGGCCGAATATGATGCTATTCCGACGGCGGTGCACTAGTCCAGGGGACTAGGTCTTCTCGGGCTCCCACAGCGGCTCGGGCTGACCGTAGATCCGCGACGCGTGGCGGCTCATCACGAACAAGGCGTCCGAGAGTCGATTGAGGTAGGGCAGGTTGAGATCGCCCGCGGGCTCGTGCGCGCCGAGGGTGACGAGGCGGCGCTCGGCACGCCGGCAGACGGTGCGGGCGAGGTGCAGGTAGGCGGCCACCCAGCCACCGCCGGGCAGGACGAAGCTCCGCAGCTCGGGCAGGGATTCGTTCCAGGCATCCATCTCCTCCTCGAGCCGGGAGATGTGCCGCGCCTCGATGACGGGACGCGCGGGGTGCCGATCGGCTGGCAACGTGGCGAGATCGCTGCCGAGGTTGAAGAGCTCGTTCTGGATCCGCCGCAGGATGGCGTCGAGCGCGGCGGCCTCGTCGGGCTCGCCAGAAGCGGACCTGGCGGCTCCGAGGTGAGCCGGCTCGGCGAGGGCCGACCGCACCAGCCCGAGACACGCCGACAGCTCGTCCACGGTCCCGAACGCCTCGATGCGGTCGTCGTCCTTCTGGACCTTCTGCCCACCCACGAGGCGGGTGTCCCCGGCATCCCCCGTCCGCGTGTAGATTCGGTTCAGCCTGATCATCCGAGCGTTATAGGGGTCGCACCATCGGCAGGCAACCCGTTCGGTCGAGGCCTCGGGCCGGGAGGTCCGAGGTCCAAGGCCCTCATCCGATCGGCGCTATGACACCGCGTCCTTGGCCGCCTTGACCGGACGGGCCTTCAGCACCTTGCGGGCGGGCTTGGCCTTGATGGTGATGGCCTCCTTGGTGAACGGGTTGATCCCCGGGCGCTCCTTGGTGGCCGGCTTCTTGATCACCACGAACTTGGCAAAACCGGGGAGCACGAACACGCCACTCTTCTTGAGCTCGCGGTGTCCGACATTGGCGAGCGACGCGATCACGCTGGCGACGTCCTTGCGGGCCAGCTTCTCCTTGTGCGCGTTCGCCACGGCCTGAATCACTTGGGACTTCGTCATCACCTTGGCCATTCTGATCTCCTTGAATAGGACGCTCTGCCGTCGGGCCGGATGCCGCGAAAATCGATCGATCCGGCCAGATCACGACGCGGAGGAATGTAACAAGAAGCTTTCCGGATCGATGAAAAATATGGGAGAAAACCCCCAGAAAATGCGCTGTTTGTCCGACACGTTCCGACAATGTGGTCGCCTTCAGGCACCGCGCTGCCACCGTGTGATTCACCGAACCGCTCCGGGCTCGGAGGGCGCGCGCCGCGTGGTTGTTCCGCGGTCGTCTCGCAACCAGAGGAGATCGGTCGCAACATGAAGGAATCCGCGGCAGTGGGGTCGACACGCACCGGAGGGGCGCGGCTCGGGGCCCGCGCGTCCGCGACGGCTGCGACATCCGGTCCTGCGCCGCGCCGTGGGGGCGCTCGGTCGGCGGCCTGCACCTTCGCCGCGATCGGACGCGCCGCCGAGATCGCCGCCCCCTTTCTCAAGTGGGTGGGGGGAAAGCGCTCGGTCTTGCCCGCCATCCTGCCCCTCGTGCCCGGAAGGATAGAGACTTATCACGAGCCGTTCGTCGGCGGTGGCGCGCTCTTCTTCGCGCTCGCGGCCAGGGGGGCGCGCGCTGGACCGGTTTTTCGGAGAGCCATCCTGTCGGATACCAACGCCGAGCTGATCACCTGCTACACGGCGATTCGCGCCAACCCGGCGGACGTGCTGTCCGCGCTCGCCGACCACCGGGGGGGCGAAGAGCATTTCTACCGGGTGCGCGACCAGGAGACCAGCCTGCTGTCGTTGCCGGAGCGGGCCGCGCGGACCATCTACCTGAACCGCAATGGCTACAACGGGCTCTTTCGGGTCAACCGCTCGGGCAAGTTCAACGTGCCCTTCGGACAACACGCCGCCCTCAAGACCGTGTCCACCGAGCGCCTGTGGGCGGTCTCGGCGGCGTTGCGCGACGTGACCTTGCGGGTGTGTGATTTCGAGGCGTGCGTGGCCAGCGCCGGTCCCGGCGACTTCGTCTACTTCGATCCGCCGTACGTGCCGGTCTCGACGAGCGCGTCCTTCACGGCCTACGGGGCCGACGGCTTCCGCGACGCGGAGCAACGTCGGCTGGCGGCCACCCTGCGCCGCCTCGGCCAGGATCGGGTGCCGGCGTTGCTCTCCAACTCCGACTGTCCGACCACCCGGGCCCTCTACCGCGGCCTGCCGGTGCAGGTGGTGCGGGTGGCTCGCGCCATCAACTCCGTCGCCTCTGGACGGGGGCGGGTGGCCGAGCTCCTGGTCCGCAACTTCCGCTTTTCGGCTCGGTCCCGGCTTCCGCGTCGTGCTAATCCAGGCCCATGAGCAAGTCGCCGCCAGCCACCTCCGGTCCCGCGCCTTCGAACCTCGACGCCCTCCAGAGCGCGCATGAAGCCCGGCTGCAGGCCCTGGTGGCAGAGCTCGGCGGAGCGGGGGCCGAGTCGGATCACGCGCTGGCGCGCGCGCTCATCCACCGGGGCGTGCACCTGGCCGCCGAGCGACGCCCGACCGAGTTCTGCGCCCTCGCGACCTACCTCGCGGAGATGATCGCGCACGTGCACGGGCTCATGCACGGCCAGGATCCGAAGAGCAGCCGGCACTCGGAATCCGTCCACTGATGCGCCTTCGGCGCTCGCGGGGGGCCGGGGACGGCCCCCCACGTACCTGCGCCTTCGGTGCTCGCGGGGGGCCGGGGACGGCCCCCCACGTACCTGCGCCTTCGGCGCTCGCGGGGGGCCGGGGACGGCCCCCCACGTACCCCCCTCGGATCTTGCTGCGGTGAGCCGGCGCGGCGAAGCCGCGCCTCCCGGTGAAAGACCTGCTCGCTGCGCTCGCTCTGGCGCTTCGACGAAAAGAATCTCCCTCGCCCCGCGAAGCGGGGAGAGGGGTCTGCGCTCGAAAGGTGAAGAGGCATCTGGCTCAGCGAGGAGGATGTCGGGAACACCGGCAAGCCAGGGAGTTGGAGTTGGAGTTGGTGTTGGATTCCGAGCTCGAGTTCGACGAGCCGGGGGCCAGCCACTCGCGGGCCACGCGATCCGCCCACGCGACCTCCACCCGCTGGCCCCGCTCGAACTCGGACACGCTGGCCCTCCGGATCCGTCCGAACCGAGGAATTTCCGACCGACTCCCTCCAAAGCAACAGGCCTGGAATGGGGCTGGCCATCCGGTGGTTTTCCACTAAACTACCGCGCCTTCAGAGCCCGCCCGGGACGGCCCGGCGAAAACAAGGACAAGGTGACATGGCGTCTTTCGCGATCGACAAAATCCGCAACATCGGCATCTCCGCCCACATCGACTCCGGGAAGACCACGCTCTCCGAGCGAATCCTCTTCTACACGGGGATGATCCACAAGATCGAGGAAGTGCGGGGCAAGTCGGGCGTGGGCGCCAAGATGGACTCGATGGATCTGGAGCGCGAGAAGGGCATCACCATCCAGTCCGCGGCCACCTACTGCATCTGGGACAACTTCAACATCAACCTGATCGACACCCCCGGACACGTCGACTTCACCATCGAGGTGGAGCGGGCGCTGCGGGTGCTCGACGGCGCGGTGCTGGTCCTCTGTGGCACCTCCGGCGTCCAGTCGCAGTCGTACACCGTGGACCGGCAGATGCGGCGTTACAACGTTCCGCGGATCGCCTTCATCAACAAGCTCGACCGTGCGGGCGCCGATCCGGCGCGCGTGACGGGACAGCTGCGCGAGAAGCTGCGCCACAACACCATCACGCTGCAGTTGCCGATCGGGGCCGAGGCCGACTTCGAGGGGATCATCGATCTCGTCAAGATGCGGGCCAACTACTTCGACGGTGACAACGGCGAGGACGTGCGCGAGGAGGAGATCCCGGCGGATCTGCTGGAGAAGGCCAAGGCCGCCCGCCACGATCTGATCGCCGCGGTGGCGGATCACGACGACGAGATGGCGGAGATCTTCCTCGCCGAGCAGGAGCCGACCATCGAGCAGATCCGGGCCGCCATCCGGCGGGCCACCATCTCGCTCAAGATGACGCCGGTGTTCATCGGCTCGGCCTACAAGAACAAGGGCGTACAGCTCTTGCTCGACGGCGTGAGCCAGTACCTGCCGAACCCGGCCGAGGTGCAGAACATCGCCCTCGATCAGTCGAACAAGGAGGCCAAGGTGATCCTGCAGTCGGACGCCAAGAAGCCCTTCGTGGGCCTGGCGTTCAAGCTGGAGGACGGCAAGTACGGGCAGCTCACCTACATGCGGGTCTATCAGGGCACCCTCTCCAAGGGCGACTTCATCGTCAACAACTCGCTCGGGCGCAAGAAGGTCAAGGTGCCCCGGCTGGTCCGCATGCACTCGGACGAGATGAACGACATCGACAGCGCCACGGCCGGGGACATCGTGGCCCTGTTCGGGGTGGAGTGCTCGTCGGGCGACACCTTCACCACCGACGACATCAACTACACCATGACCTCGATGCACGTGCCGGACTCGGTCATCTCCCTGGCGGTCTCGCCCAAGGACAAGGGCACCGCCCAGAACTTCTCCAAGGCCCTGAACCGCTTCACCAAGGAAGATCCCACCTTCCGGGTGCACCGCGACGAGGAATCCGCCCAGACCATCATCAGCGGAATGGGAGAGCTGCACCTCGAGATCTACATCGAGCGCATGAAGCGGGAGTACGGCTGCGAGGTGATCTCGGGCAAGCCGCAGGTGGCCTACCGCGAGGCCATGAACCAGAAGTCGGAGTTCAGCTACACCCACAAGAAGCAGACCGGTGGGTCTGGCCAGTACGGCAAGGTGGCGGGCTACATCGAGCCGCTCCCGGCCGACCACGAGAGCGGCTTCGAGTTCGTCGACGACATCGTCGGTGGCTCCATCCCGCGCGAGTTCATCCCGGCCTGTGAGAAGGGCTTCCGCGAGGCGGTCAAGAAGGGTCCGCTCATCGGGTTCCCGATCGTGGGCGTACGCTGCCTGATCAACGACGGTCAGTCACACCCGGTGGACTCGTCCGAGATCGCCTTCCGCACCGCCGCCCTGATGGGCTTCCGCGAGGCCTACGAGCGCGCCAAGCCCACCATCCTCGAGCCCATCATGCGGGTGGAGGTTCAGTTCCCCGAGGAGTTCCAGGGCGCGGTGCTGGGGCAGCTCAACCAGCGTCGCGGCACCATCGTGTCGACCGAGAAGCAGGAGGGCTTCGTGCAGGCCATGGCCGAGGTGCCTCTCAACGACATGTTCGGATACTCGACCGACCTGCGGTCCGCCACCCAGGGCAAGGGCGAGTTCACCATGGAGTTCGCGAAGTACGCCGAGGTGCCCAAGCAGCAGCGCGAGGCCATGGTGGCCGAGTACAAGGCCAAGCGGGAGAAGGAAGGCCGGTAAAAGAGCGCGGGAGGGCTCGCCGGAGCGTGGGAGGGCTCGCCCCCCCACGGGCCCCCCCACGGACGACGAGATGCGGGGCCGGACCGGAGCGCGGGTGGGCTCGCCCCCCCGCGGGCCCCCCCCAACGGACGACGAGATGCGGGGCCGGAGCTGCTTGTCGGGCGCAGTCTCCGGTTGGCAAAGCCAACCTCCGATCCGCCTAGCTCTTTGGGAGGTCGGGGGGAGAGCTGGGGGCCGGGATGATGGGATCTTTGGATTCGGGTGTGGGTGTGGGTGTGGGTGGGGCCGTGGGGGGTAGGGGGAGGGTGGTCATCATGACCAGGCCGGAGTCGTCGTGGTGGGGGGAGTGGCGGCGGGTGGCGCGCTGCGCGTGGTACAGAGAGCGGTTGCGGAGGGCCACGAAGGCGATGCCCTCGGCCAGCATCAGCGGCACGAGGAGATCGTAGCTGCCCGCCAGCTCGCACACGATGATCAGCGAGCTGAGCGGCGTGTGGGCGAGGCCGCCATAGAAGGTCCCCATGCCGACCAGCGCGAAGGCGGCGGGGTTGATCTGGGGGTCGTCGAAGAGCAGCTGGAGCGCGCGCCCGAAGGCCCCGCCGAACAGGCCCCCGATCACCAGGGACGGGGCGAAGTCGCCCGCGCTCCCGCCGGTTCCAATCGTCAAGGACGAGGCGAAGATCTTGGCGAAGCACAGGCCCGAGAGGAGGGCCACCCCGCTCCAGCCCACCGGCAGCCAGCTGGCGCCGCTGATGGCCACCTGGACCGCGCCGTACCCACCGCCGAGGAGGCCGAGGCCCTGCCCCGGCAGGTGCACGCTCCAGCTCACCAGCAGGATCAGCGGGACCGCGAAGATCCCGAGGCCGAGGCCGCCGACGGCGGGCCGCGCCCAGCGGGGCAAGGGCAGCTGCGCCGTGACGGTCTGGACGGCCTCGAGGGTGCGGGCGAAGACGGCAGCCACCATCGAGACGGCGAGCGCCATGGCCGCGTAGAACCCGAGGTGGCGCGGCACGAAAGGAAACCGGCTCGGCTGCGCGAACAACGTCGACTCGCCGTAGATGGAGATGACCACCGAGTACGCCACGACGCTGGCGAGGACCGCCGGGATCAGCGCGTCCGACTCGAAGTCGTCCCGGTAGAGCACCTCGACCGCCAGGAGGGCCGCGCCGAGCGGCGTTCGGAACACGGCCGCGATCCCGGCCGCCACGCCCGCGATCATCAGGATGCGCCGCTCCTTCGCCGAGATGGGCAGGAAGCGTCCGACCAGCGAGCCGAGCGCACCGCCGATCAGCATGGTCGGCCCCTCCCGTCCCCCCGAGCCGCCGCTGCCGAGCGTGAAGAGCGAGGCCAGGGCCTTGACCCAGATCACCCGCGCGCGGATGAACCCGCCGTTCTGGTGGAAGGCGTCGATCATGGCGTCGCCCCCGCCCCCCCGGGTCTCCGGGGCGAGCTCGGAGATGAGGCCGCTCGCCAGGGCTCCGAGCGCGGGCAGGAGCACCAGCAGCCACGGCCGGAAGGTGTGCCCCCCGGTCGAGGCCACGAAGTTCTCGCCCGCGGCCCGGAGCAGGTGGTAGCCCCCGAGCTTCTCGAGCAGGGCGGTCTGCAGCAGCTCGAGGCCGGCGAAGAAGGCCGCGCCCACCAGGCCTGCCGCCGCCCCCACGAACGCGGCGTGCAAGAGCACCCTCCCAATGCTGGTCAGATCGACCGGGGACGACTGCACGAGGATCGCGCGCACCGCGTCTCGCTTCTTTCGCCAGGCGAAATCCCGCCGCGGACCGTCCATTGGGCCTGATCATGAGCCATCCCGCCGCGGGATTGCCAGTTCAAACCGAATCCAGGTGCACGGGCCGGGGGGCCGAGCCGTCGTGACAGAGCAGTGGAGGCCGAGCTGTGATATACGACGCCCACCCATGCGCCGTGGCGCCGCAGCATTTTACGACATGGACGGGACCCTGGTGAGCACCAACATCGTCCACGCCTTCCTGTACAACGCCAAGAACCAGCAAGGCGTCCTGAAGAGCATCGTCAAGACGGCCGCCACGGTGGCCAGCATCCCGCTCTTCCTCGGCGCCGACCTGTACAACCGGCGCTTGCTGAACGATCTGTTCTTCATGCGCTACAAGGGGGAATCCGAGGACCGCCTGCGCTACCTGGCCGACGAGCTCTTCGAGAGCGCCATCCGCCCGTCGATCTTTCCCGGCGCGTACGAGCTGGTCGAGAAGTCCAAGGAGATGGGGTTGCGGCAGGTGCTGGTCACCGGGGCGCTCGATCTCACCGTGCGGCCGCTGGCCGAGCACCTCGGGCTCGACGATTACGTCACCAACCGGCTCGAGTTCGTGGATGGGGTCGCGACCGGGCGGCTCTTGCCGCCGGTGATGGCGGCCGCCACCAAGGCCAGCTGGATGCGCACCTACGCCGAGCGCGAGACCCTCAGCCTGTCCGACTGCTATGCCTACTCGGACAGCATGAGCGATCTGCCGATGCTCTCCATCGTTGGCCACCCCACCGCGGTCAACCCGGATTTTCGACTGCGGGCCACCGCGCGGCAGCATGACTGGCCCGTCCTGGATCTGCGATAAGGAAGCGACGGAGAACCCTTGACCATGAGAGAACGGGTACCAAAGATCGTCCGCGGTCCGACCCCGCGCCGCAAGGAGGATGATCAGGTCGTCTACATCGATACCAACTCCGCGCCGCGGATCTTGTTCTCGGGGGAGGACCTGCTGCTCGAGGATCTGCCGATCGGCACCCGGGTGGTGTACCCCAAGCCGCCGATCGAGGGCCTGGCCAACCCCGGGGCGGCCATCCGCTACGCGCTGAACCATCCCCTCGGCACCGAGCCGCTGTACGCGCAGCTCGCGCCCGGGATGAAGGTGACCATCGCGGTCGACGACATCAGCATGCCCCTGCCCCCGATGGTGACGCCGGACGTGCGCCAGACCATCATCGAGATCCTGCTCGAGATGCTCGATGCCAACGGGATCGACGACGTCCACATCATCATCGCGACCTCCTTGCACCGTCGCCAGACCAAGGCCGAGATGAAGCGCATGGTGGGCGCCAAGATCTTCGACGCCTTCTATCCCGACCGCTACTACAACCACGACGCCGAGGACCCGGATGGCATGGTCAACCTCGGGGTGACGGCCCACAACGAGGTCGTCAACATCAACCGACGGGCGGCCGAGAGCGACCTCGTGATCTACGTCAACATCAACTTCGTGCCGATGAACGGGGGGCACAAGTCGATGGCGGTGGGGCTGTGCGACTACCAGAGCCTGCGGGCCCACCACGAGCCGGAGACCATCCGCCAGTCCGACAGCTACATGGATCCCAAGCGATCCATGCTGGCCACCAAGATCGGGCGCATGGGCGCGCTGGTCGACGAGCACATGAAGGTGTTCCACATCGAGACCGCGCTCAACAACCGGATGTACGCGGGCGCGACGGCGTTCCTGGCCAAGAACGAGGACGAGTTCACCGAATTCGATCGGATGAAGTTCGAGGGCATGCGCTGGACGCTCTCGAAGCTGCCGCCGGCCGCCAAGCGCAAGCTCTTCCAGTCCATCCCGGCTCCCTATCAGATGATCGCCTGCCACGCCGGCAAGACCGAGCCGGTGCACGAGAAGATCGTGGAGCGCTGCTTCGAACAGTACGCGGTCAACGTGCGCGGCCAGGCGGACATCCTGATCTGCGGGATCCCCTTCATCTCACCGTACAACGTGAACTCGATCCTGAACCCGCTCCTGGTCCAGGTCATGGCGCTCGGGTACTTCCACAACATGTACCGCGGGCAGCCGGTCCTGAAGAAGGGCGGGGTCATGATCATCACCCACCCGTGCCTCGACGAGTTCGATCACAACCACCACCCGAGCTACATCGAGTTCTTCAACCGCCTCCTGCCCGAGACCCGGGACGCCATGAAGCTGCGCCACAAGTACGAGGAGGAGTTCGCGCACAACCCGAGCTACATCGAGATGTACCGGCGCGGGAACGCCTACCACGGGGCCCATCCCTTCTTCATGTGGTACTGGGGCGAGAACGGCCGCCAGCACGTCGGGCACGTGATCGTGGCCGGCGCCAAGAACGCCCACGTCCCGGCCATGCTCGGCTGGCAGAGCGCCGAATCGGTGACCGAGGCCATCGCCATGGCCCGGGGGATCGTCGGCCCTTCGCCGGAGATCACGCTCATGCATCACCCGCCCATCGTGATGATGGACGTCGAGTAGGCGTCGCGCAGGCACCGGCCGACCAGGCCCGCCGTCACCAGGTGGCTTGAAGACCGAGGGAGCCGAGCCCGTAGAGAGGGCCGAGGCCGCCCACGGTGTGCGCATCGGTCTTGTCACCTTGGTACACGCCGATGCGCGCGGTGGTCAGCCCCCCGCCGAAGTCGAGGCGCGCGCGCAGCCACGAGGTGAGCGCGACCGAAGGTCCGACCGACAGGGCGGCGCTGCCTTTCCACGCCCCGATATCCGGGTACACCACCGTGGCGGGGGTGGAGGCCCCGATCCCGAGCCGCGGATCGGGGGACCCGTGGGTGCTTCCGTAGATGGCCCCCACGGCGAGGCCGGCCTCGAGCCTGAACCGGGAAGGGCCGGAAGGGAACGGGAGGGTCCAGGCCATCGCCAGCCCGACGCGGTAGGCGCGAAAGGTGGTCCTGGCCCCTCCCAGGGTGG
>Ga0265331_10002214_pt1 | contig 13357 bp, 9 predicted proteins | sample 41923metaG_FD_202088 | JGI IMG/M metagenome (GOLD analysis project Ga0265331, IMG submission 202088) | Rhizosphere microbial communities from Carex aquatilis grown in University of Washington, Seatle, WA, United States - 4-19-23 metaG | ecosystem: Host-associated > Plants > Roots > Rhizosphere >...
ATACGGTGATGGTCGCGCCGTTCCCGGGACCGGTCACGCAGACGAAGGCGATCGCGCGCTTTCCGTTCGCAGCGACCGGCGGCACCCTCTGTCAGTGACAGGCGCCGCAGCTGGCCTGCACACGCCGGTTACGGATCGAGACATCCGTCTCATCCGCCTCGGCCTTGTCATGCCGACGCAGCGATTGCGCATGCCTGATCTCGCGGATGGCAGGCGCGGCAAGTCATTTGAGGGACAGAACGCCGAGTTGCGGCAACGGCGCCTCGGGCGATCATCGAAGCCGCCAGACGACGAGCCCGTCATCCTCGTAATCGGGCGGGCCATAATGCTCGCGCACCCACGCTTCGCACGCGGGCAGCGGCGTCATGTTCCCCGGTCGCGCTTCCGGCAGATAGTAGGCGAGGTAATCGATTCCGTGGGCAACGAGGTTCGACCTGTCTTTCATGTGAACTCCGTTGCGAAAATCAAAGCGCGCATCCGGAGGCACCTCGCCCGCACCGTATTCCTTGCAGGAACCCCAGAGAAACGCCGGAATGACCCGCTGCCGGCTGGTGCGCTCCCAGACTGCTGACGGCCAATCGTAGGTCGCGTAATGGAACGGCGCAACCGCTACGGCGAGAGATCCTGGCGAGGCGGAAGAGAGGCTGGCCCAGAACGGGGAAACGCGCATGGTCGCCGTGCCGACCCGAAGGGGATTCACGTCCGTTCGGTAGTCGTACTGGAAATAGGCGTCTTCTGCGTACGAGTTCGGTCGGCGGAGAACGTCCGGCATCGGCGATGTGATCCATGCGACTGCAATGAACGGAACAGCCAGCGCAAGCGTCCACATCACGCGCCGTCCATCCGTGCCCGCGGCTCCGCTCAATCCATCGGCAATGCGTACGATGCCCGCCGAAGCCGCCAGCAGGAGAAGCGGCACGGCCGGCAACAGGTATCGCCCGAACGCGAGGGGCTTGTCCACCCACCACGGTCGGATGACGAGCATCGCCAGAACGGTAAGAGCCAAACCCAGCGTCGCCCACCGCGCAATCGCAACGGTGCGCCAAGTGGTTCTCCATCCAGCGCATGCCAGAAAGCAACCGACGAGCACGACTGCCAGTGACCCTGTCCCAAACCACAGGAAGGACACGCCATAGACCGTTTCCAGCGTGACGCTGTCGACGCCCGATTTTCCCGCCAGTGCCGCAGGATCTCCGAGCAGCGGCGGCACGACGGCCAATGCCATTAACAGGCCGGTAAGCCCCGTCCACGCGATCAAGGGGCGCCAGGAAAGTTGCTTGCGGCGCACCGTCGCCCACCATTGGGCGAGCAGTGGGGCGACAAGCATCGGGCCCGTGATCACGTGGGTCCAGACCACCAGGCCGCAGAGGAGCGAGTATCCGATCGCGGGCTTCCATCGGATTTCTCGATCCCGGATTCCGCGCTCGAAAAGCCAATAGGCGAGATAGGTGCAGAACAGCGTCAGCGCATAGGGGCGGCCGATGCGCGCATACGAAATCAGGAATGGCGATGTCGAGAGAAGAATCGCAAACAGCACGACGATCCGATTGCTCAGTCGGCCCAGAAACGCCAGCGGAAAGAAGATCACCGTAAGGAGTCCGGCCACAATCATCGGCATGCGCAGCGTCAGCTCGCCGAGCGCGAACCACTGCATTTGGAGCCGGTACATCAGGACCAGAGGAATGCTGTAATCGGCACTCCCGAAGCTCGTCGCCGTATGCGCCGCGGAAGCGTAAAGAATCTCGTGGATGGGGTTCCACTCGTCCCCCACCAAGACTTGCGCCGTGATCTGTTGGAGACGCAGGTACGCGCCGAGGGCGAACACGACGAGCAGGCATAACGCAATGCGAACGCGCGAAATCACGGCAGGCAATGCGTGTGCACGTAGCGCTCCGGGGCTCGGAATTTCGGTCGACTCTTCATTCTAACGCGACCGTCGCACGTCGCCTAGGGCGCCTTGCGAGCGATTGCGATTTCCTCGCGTTGGCGGCGAAAGGTCGGGGCGTGACGAAGCGCGCGCATGCGTGAGCAGTTCATTCCGGCGTGTGCGATGGATCGCATCGCCGCACCGCGCCGCGCGTCACTCCACCCGGATGCGAAACTCCGCGGTGAACCGCTCGCCCGCACCGATGACGGTGAGGCCGCGCCCTGACGAGAGTGCCGCGGACGGAGCGGTCATCGGCTCGAGCGCAATGCAGTCGTCGTCCTTCGGCGCATAGACCTGTGCGTAGCCGAACCCGCGCAGCCATTCGACGTCGACGCAGTGCGCGCCTCCTTCGATCGCGAACGTTGCCGTCGCATCCATCAGTCCATAGGCGTCGTCGAGCGCACGATCGCCCAACGGTTCCTCACAGGGCCCACCCGTCGTGTCCACGCCGGTCGGAATGCCGCGCGCGTCGAGCGCCAGGCGTCGCAGCGGTGGCGACACGAGGCGCCATGAGTCCCGCGGCGTCCCCGCGATGCCGAAATACGGATGGAACCCGAAGCACACCGGCACCGCGCCCTCCTCGCCCGCGACCAACGTCGTGGCGATGGTCATTCCGTCCGTCCCAAGCCGCGCGGTCATTTCGAGCCGATGCGGGAACGGGAACACACGCAGCAGCTCGGCGCCCGCCCATTCGAGATGCGCGGTCACGAACGCGGGCCCGACGCCGATCACCTGCCAGCGAAGATGCGGCCACGGCACGCCGTGGATCGGCAGGCCATTGGCGTCGAAATGCAGCAAGTGCGACGCGGGGTCGAGCGACACCTCGCGCCCGGCGGCACGATAGCGCAGGCCATCGAGACGGTTCGCCCATGGATGCAGCAACGGGATGCCTGCGGTCGCCCCCGTTTGCGCCGCGCTCGTCAGATCGTCGACGCGGCGCAGGAACTCGACGCCGCGCCGGGCAAGCGACGCGCAGAGCATGCCGTGCGCGGGCAGGAACAGCGCGGTGAGCTCGCCCGCAACCAGCCGGACTGCGTCGGGATGGTCGCGCGGACCGGGGCTGGTCACTTGCCGAGGAGCTCGCACGCGAGCGCAACGACGGCATCGGGCTCGAAGCCGAATTTCTTCTGCAGCTCCTTCAACGGCGCCGACGCGCCGAACGTTCGCATCCCGACGACGCGACCCTGCGGGCCGACGTAGCGCTCCCAGCCGAACGTCGACGCCTGCTCGAGCGCGATGCGTGCCGGAACCGCCGGCGGCAGCACGGCATCGCGATACTCGATGGCCTGCTGCTCGAAGACGTCCCACGACGGCATCGAAACGACCCGCGAGCGCACGCCCGCAGCGACGAGCCGTTCGTGCGCTTCAACGGCGAGAGAGACTTCGCTGCCGGTCGCAATCAGAATGAGCTCGGGCTTCGCGTCGGGCGCGTCGGCAAGCACGTAGGCGCCGCGCGCGACACCGTCGGCCGAGGCATATCGGGTGCGATCGAGCGTCGGCAGCGGCTGGCGAGAGAGCACCAGCACGGCCGGACGATGCCGCAGCGCCATCACGAACCGATACGCGGCAACGACCTCGTTCGCGTCACCCGGACGGAACAGTGTCAGGCCCGGCACCGCGCGGAGTGACGCGAGCTGCTCGACCGGCTGGTGCGTCGGACCGTCCTCGCCGTCGCCCATCGCGTCGTGCGTGAATATCCAGATCACCGGCAGTTCCATCAGCGCGGAAAGGCGCAGCGGCGGCCGCAGATAGTCGCTGAAGATGAAGAACGTCGCGCCGAAAGGTCGCAGTTTAGTAAGCGACAGTCCGTTCAAAACGGCGCCCATCGCGTGCTCACGGATGCCAAAATGCATATTCCTTCCGCCGGGCGTATCGGGCTGCAAGTCTCCGGCGCCGTCGAATTTCAGCGCCGTCTTCGTCGAAGGTCCGAGATCGGCCGCGCCGCCCAGGAGCCATGGGATGTTGCGCGCGAGGACGTTCAGCACCTGCCCGGACGCGTCGCGCCCGGCGACGCCCTTGGGATCGGCCGGAAATTCGGGCAGGCCGCGGTCCCATCCGGCGGGGAGCTCGCGCCGCTGCATCTGGTCGATGTCGATCGCCTGTTGCGGATATTTCTCGCGGTACGCAGCGAAAAGCTCGGACCACGCCCGGTGCGCCGCCGCGCCACGCGCGCCGATGCCGGCGTCGAATTGCGCCTCCACACCGTCCGGCACGAGGAACCTGGCATTCTCGGGCCAGCCATAGGCGCGCTTGGTGAGCCGCACTTCCTCCTCGCCCAGCGGCTCGCCATGCGCGGCGGCGGTGTCGTGCCGATTCGGCGAGCCGTAGCCGATGTGGCTGTCGAGAATGATGATTGTCGGGCGGCCGCGCGTTTCGCGGAATACGCCGAACGCACCTTCGATGGCATCGATGTCGTTGGCGTCGCCGACGCGCAGCACGTTCCAGCCATAGCCCTGGAAGCGCACCGCGACGTCCTCGGTGAACGTGAGGCTGGTGCTGCCTTCGATGGTGATGTGGTTGTTGTCGTAGATCCAGCAGAGGTTGTCGAGCGCGAGATGGCCGGCGAGCGACGCCGCCTCGGCGCCCACGCCTTCCATCAGGCAGCCGTCGCCGCACACGGCGTAGATGTCGTAGTCGAAGAGGTCGAATCCCACCTTGTTGTAGCGCGCCGCGAGCCAGCGCTCGCCGATCGCCATCCCGACGCTGGTCGCGATGCCCTGTCCGAGCGGACCGGTGGTCGTCTCGACACCGGACACCAGACGATATTCGGGATGTCCGGGCGCCTTGCTGCCGAGCTGGCGGAAATGTCGGATGTCGTCCAGCGTCACCGCCGGCGCGCCGACCGTCTCGTATTCGGCATTGACTGCCTGCGTGCGCGTGAGAAAAAGCACCGACCACAGGAGCATGGACGCGTGGCCGTTCGAAAGCACGAAACGGTCGCGTCCCGGCCAGATCGGATCCTGCGGGTCGAAGCGCAGCACCCTGTTCCAGAGCGTATAGACGAGCGGCGCCAGCGCCATCGGCGTGCCGGGGTGTCCGGAGTTGGCCGCCTGCACGGCGTCGATCGACAGCGTGCGGATCGTGTTGATGGCGAGAAGGTCGAGTTCCGCGTCGTTCATCGGCATTCGCTCCAGTGTGCGTCGCGGTTGGACCAGAGTGCCGTCACGGCATTCCGCGCGCCGCGTCGAATCATCCGGACAGCGCGCTTGCCGCGTCCGCATCGGCAACGACGATGGCGTTCCGTGCATTGACGCGACCCGCGGGAATCGTACGGTCGCCGCGGCAAAGGCGTGCCAGCATAGCCGCCTTGTCCGCGCCGGTCACGACGAAAAGAATGCGCCGCGCGCGATCGATTACGGGGAACGTCAGCGTCATCCTCGGCCGCCCCTGATATGGGCCGGACCATGCGACGTCGCGGTCGGTGACATCCAGCACCGGATCGCCGGGCACGAGTGATGCCGTGTGACCGTCGGGGCCGAGCCCGAGATGGACGAGGTCGATGACCGGCGGTATACCGGCGATCGCGGCGAGCGTCGCGGCGTAGCTCGCGGCGGCAGTCTCCTCATCGGCGGCCTCGACCGGCATCGCATGGAGCTGCGACGGCGGCAGCGGCACGTGCGCGAGCAGGCTTTCCTGAAGGTGCGTGAGATTGCGCTCCGAATCGCCCGCCGGCGCCGCGCGCTCGTCGACCTGCACGATGTGGACGTCGTTCCAGGTCATATCCTCGTCCGCCAGTGCGCGCAGCATCACCCACGGCGTGCGGCCTCCGCTGACCGCGAAGACAAAGCGTCCCCTTTCGGCGATTGCGGCGCGCGCCTCGGTCGCGATCAGTGCCGCCGCCGCAATCGCCACGGCGCCGGCGTCGCGGAGCACGACGATCTCCGGCGAATGCGTCGACGGACCGGATGGTGCGTTCTTCACGCGGTGACGACCGGATCCTGCCAGCCGTCGTGCGGCACCACGGCCGACAGGACCTCGCGCGGACCCCAGGTGCCGGGGTCGTACTCGTAGACCGGTGTCGCCGCGCGCAGCACCGGGTCGACGATCCGCCACGCTTCCTCGACGTAGTCCTCGCGCGCGAAGAGCGTGCGGTCGCCGATCATCGCGTCGCCCAGCACGCGCTCGTAGGCGTCGCGCTCCTCGGCACCGGGACGCCGGCTCGCGAGCAGCTCGACCTGCTGCCCGACCGATCGGTCCTCGACGTCCATCACGGTCGCGCCGATCGCGATCGTCATTTCCGGACTGATGCGAAAACGGAAGTGGTTGGCCTCCGGCGCGCACGTCGGGAAGACCTTGGGTGCATGACGCAGCCGCACGACGACCTCGGTACACGTCACCGGAAGGTTCTTGCCGGCGCGGATGTAGAACGGCACGCCCTGCCAGCGCCACGAGTCGATCTCGAGCTTCAGCGCCGCGAACGTCTCGGTTGTCGAATCGGCTGCGACGCCGGGCTCATTGCGGTAGCCGCGGAACTGCCCGCGGACGAGGTCGTGCGCGGCGATCGGCGGAATCGACTTCAGCACCTTGACCTTCTCGTCGCGCATCGATTCGGCGTCGGTGCGCGCCGGCGGCTCCATCGCGAGGTTGGCGAGCACCTGGAACAGGTGGTTCTGCACGACGTCGCGCACGGTGCCGATGCGATCGTAGAACGCGCCGCGCCCCTGGATGCCAAAGTTTTCCGCCATCGTGATCTGCACGCTCTTCACGAACTTGCGGTTCCAGAACGATTCGAGGAACGAGTTCGCGAAGCGGAAGAACACCATGTTGTGCACCGGCGACTTGCCGAGGTAGTGGTCGATGCGGAAGATGTGGTCCTCGTCGAACGTGCCGAGCAGGATCCGGTTCAGGTCGCGCGCGGAGGCGAGATCGTGGCCGAACGGCTTCTCGACGACGACGCGCGCGCCGGCCGTGCACGATGCCATTGCGAGCTGCTCGACGACCTTGCCGAACAGGATCGGCGGGATCGCGAGGTAGTGCGCGGGATGCTGCGCGCTGCCGAGTTCCCGGCGCACCGCCTGGAAGGTCGCGGCGTCGCCGTAGTCGCCGTCGACGTAGCGGAGCTGCGCCGAGAGCTTCGCGAAGGCGGCCGCGTCGACGCCGCCGCCATGCGTCTCCAGGCTGTCGCGGGCGCGTGCCTTCAGCTGGTCGAGATTCCAGCCGGCCTTGGCAACGCCGATCACCGGGACGTCGAGCGCGCCGCGCCGCACCAGCGCCTGCAGCGCCGGAAAGATCTTCTTGTAGGCGAGGTCACCGGTCGCGCCGAAGAACACCAGCGCATCGGAATGGATTTCGCTCATCGACGCACTTCTCCGTCAGGCCTCACGTGCCCGCAGGCTTTTCCAGGTGACCGCCGAACTGAAAGCGCATCGCGGACAGGAGCCTGTTCTGGAAATCCGCTTCGCCGCGCGAGCTGAAGCGCTCGTAGAGCGCGTTGGTCAGCACCGGCGCCGGCACGCCTTCGTCGATTGCCGCACGAATCGTCCAGCGGCCCTCGCCCGAATCGGACACGCGGCCCTCGAATCTTGCGAGCGCGGGGTCGGCGAGGAGCGCGGATGCGGTGAGATCGAGAAGCCACGACGCGATCACGCTGCCGCGCCGCCAGACTTCGGCGATGTCCGGCAGGTCGAGGTCGTACTGGTAGTGCTCGGGATCGCGCAGCGGCGTGGTCTCGGCATCCGCCGCATGCGTCCGCTTGCCGACGTTCGCCGCCTGCAGGATGCCCATCCCTTCGGCATATGCCGCCATGATTCCGTACTCGATGCCGTTGTGCACCATCTTCACGAAGTGCCCGGCACCGTTCGCGCCGCAATGGAGATAGCCCTGCTCCGAAGTGCCGGCCGCCTTCTCCCGGCCGGGCGTGCGCTCGATGTCACCTCTTCCCGGCGCGAGGCACGCGAACACCGGATCGAGATGGCGCACGACATCCGCCTCGCCGCCGATCATCATGCAGTAGCCGCGCTCGAGACCCCAGACGCCGCCGCTCGTGCCGACGTCGACATAATGGACGCCTTTCGGCGCCAGCGCCTTCGCACGCCGGATGTCGTCGACGTAGTACGAGTTGCCGCCGTCGATCAGGATGTCGTTCTTTTCAAGGTGCGGCAGCAGTCCCGCGATCGTCGTGTCGACGACCGCCGCGGGCACCATCAGCCACACCACGCGAGGCTTGGCGAGCTTGCCGACAAAGTCCGCGATCGACGTCGCGCCGATCGCCTTCTGCTGCGCGAGCGCCGCGACCGCCTGCGGCGACCGGTCGAACACGATGCAGTCGTGCCCGCCTCCGATCAGCCGGCGCACCATGTTGGCGCCCATCCGGCCCAGCCCGATCATTCCGAGTTGCATGGTCTCTTCCCTTTTGCCGATGCCGATGATTGAAATGGAGCGCTGCCCGTCGCCGCGCACGCGCGAAGGCGAATCGTCAGCCGGGCCGGCGCATCGCGCGGTACCGGCGGATCAGCGCGTTGGTCGAGCTGTCGTGCGCGAGATCCGGCTCCGTCGCGCTCTCGATCTCGCCGACGATGCGCGAAGCAAGCACCTTGCCGAGCTCGACGCCCCACTGGTCGAACGAATCGACGTTCCACACCGCGCCCTGAGTGAACACGTTGTGCTCGTAGAGCGCGACGAGGCGGCCCAGCGTGGCCGGGTCGAGCCGCGCGGCAAGGATGACGCTGGAGGGCCGGTTCCCCTCGAACACGCGATGCGGGACGAGCCAGTCCGGCGCGCCCTCCGCCTTCACTTCGTCTGCCGTCTTGCCGAAGGCGAGTGCCTCGGCCTGCGCGAAGACATTGGCGAGCAGGATGTCGTGATGCCGGCCGATGGCGTTGAGCGGTGTTCCAAATGCGATGAAGTCGCACGGGACGAGCCGCGTGCCCTGGTGGATCAGCTGATAGAACGAATGCTGGCCGTTGGTGCCGGGCTCGCCCCAGTAGATGGGTCCCGTGTCGACCGCGACTCGCTTTCCGTCCAGCGTCACGTGCTTTCCGTTGCTCTCCATCGTCAGCTGCTGCAGATAGGCGGGGAAGCGCTTGAGGTACTGCTCGTACGGAAGCACCGCCACCGTCTGCGCACCGAAGAAGTTGTTGTTCCAGACGGCGAGGAGTCCCATCAGTGCAGGAAGGTTCCGCTCGAACGGCGCGGTGCGGAAGTGCTCGTCCATCTCGTGGAAGCCGCCCAGCATTTCGGTGAAGCGCTCGGGGCCGATGGCAAGCATCGTCGAGAGGCCGATCGCCGAGTCCATCGAATAGCGGCCGCCGACCCAGTCCCAGAAGCCGAACATGTTCGCCGTGTCGATGCCGAACGCGGCGACCTTTTCCGCATTCGTCGACACGGCGACGAAATGCCTGGCAATCGCCTTGTCGTCGCCTAGGGCCGCGAGCGCCCAGGCGCGTGCGCTGGCGGCGTTGGTCATCGTCTCCAGCGTCGTGAACGTCTTCGACGAGATCACGAACAGCGTCTCGGCCGGGTCGAGATCGCGCGTCGCCTCGGCGAAGTCGGTGCCGTCCACATTCGACACGAACCGGAACGTCATCGTCCGGTCGCTGTAGTGCTTCAGCGCCTCGTAGGCCATCACCGGCCCGAGATCGGAGCCGCCGATGCCGACGTTGATCACATTGCGGATCCGCCTGCCGGTGTGGCCCTTCCACGCTCCGCTGCGGACGCGCCCGGCGAAATCGGCCATGCGGTCCTGCACCGCGTGGACGTCCGGCACGACGTTCCTGCCGTCGACGACGATCGACGCGCCGCGCGGCGCGCGCAGCGCGACGTGCAGCGCCGCGCGATGCTCGGTGACGTTGATCGGCTCGCCGCGAAACATCGCGTCGATGCGTGCGCGCAGCCCGATCTCGTCAGCGAGTGCGATGAGCCGCACGAGCGTCTCGTCGGTGATGCGGTGCTTCGAATAGTCGAGGCGGAGCCCGGCCGCCTCGGCGGTCATCCGCTCGCCGCGCGCGGGTTCCCACGCGAAAAGCTCGCGCAGGTGCACCGGAGCGATCTCGCGCTGATGCGTCGCGAGCGCCTTCCAGGCGGGCCCTGCGTTCATCGGGCTCGCGGTCATTGCCGGGGCGCCCGCGCCGCCGCGTGCGCGGCCGCCTTCGCCTGCGCGTGCCTCGCGGATTCCCGTGCCATCACTTTGACGCCCTCAGGCTCCCACAGCCTGAAGCCGCCGATGAACGCATTCGCGTTGTCGCCCAGCCGGCAAAGCGGCGGCAGCACGTCGAGCTTCTTCGCGTTGCCGCCGCCCAGCACGATGTCGCTGGGCTCGAGCGCCGCGGAGAGGCGCGCGATGACGTCGGCGACGCATTCGCGCCATTTCTTCTTGCCGAACCGGGTGAGCCCGCGCACGCCGACGTAGTCCTCGTAGGTCGCCTTCCGGTACGGCAGATGGCCGAGCTCCATCGGCTCGACGATGCCGTCGACGATCATGGCGGTGCCGAGGCCGGTGCCGAAGCCGAGGAACAGCATCTTGCCGCCGCGATAGCTGCCGAGCGCCTGCATCGCCGCGTCGTTGATGACGTGCGTCGCGCGTCCGAATGCCGTTTTGTAGTCGAACGCGACCCAGCCCTTGCCGAGATTGTGCGGCTCGGCGACCGGACGGTCGTGCAGCACGGGGCCGGGAAAGCCGAGCGACACGCGGTTGAAAGTCCACCCGGTGGCGGCGGCGAGCACGCCGTCGACCATCTGCTGCGCGGTCAGCCCGGGGCCCGATTCGAACTGGCGATGCTCCGTCTCGCCAGTGGCGAGGATCTTCACATGCGTACCGCCGACATCGATGACCAGCACTTTCATTCGTGTCCTGTCACATTCGGCCCGGCGACGGCGCAGCAACGTTCGGGGCGCATCGGGTGGTCAGCGCGTCTTCGTCAGTGCAGCGCTCTTCGCGGCGATGACGGCCATCAGCTCGTTCCACGATGCCACGAACGCAGCCGCGCCTTCGTCCTGCAGCCGCGTGGCGAGCGCGCCGAGATCGATGCCGGCCTTCGCGAACCCCCCGAGAACCGCCTCGCAGTCTCCGCCATCGGCGCGCATCGGGGCACCCACCTCGCCATGGTCGGCGAACGCCTTCAGCGTGCCTTCGGGCATCGTGTTGACGGTCAGCGGCGCGGCCAGCGCCTTTACATAGAGAATGTCCGACGCCTTCGGGTCCTTGGTGCCGGTGCTCGCGAGCAGCAGCCGCTGCGGCCGCGCACCTGCGTTCATGGCGCGCTGGCAGCGGGCCGACGCGATGAACTCGCAGTACGCCTTGTACGTCTGCTGCGCGACCGCGATGCCGAGGCGATTCGAGAGCGCCGCAGGCACCTTGTCCGCGACGGCGACGTCCCACCGGCTGATGAAGACGGACGCCACGGAGGCGACGTCCGGCGCAAGTCCGGCCGCGACGCGGCGCTCGATGCCGCGGAGCCACGCGTCTGCGGCGGCGAGATACTGGTCGCGCGAAAAGAGGAGCGTCACGTTGATCGGCACGCCGGCGAAGATCGCTTCCTCGATCGCCGGAAGCCCTTCGGGCGTGCCGGGAATCTTGATGTAGAGGTTCGGGCGGCCGGCGCGCGCGGACAGCTCGCGCGCCGCGGCAATCGTCGTCGCGGTGTCGCGCGCCAGGAGTGGCGACACCTCGAGCGAAACGAAGCCGTCGACGCCGCTGGTCCGCAGCCACACCGGACGGAAAAGATCGGCAGCTCGAGTGAGGTCGGCAAGTGCCAGGTCGAAGAAGATCTGCTCGCCCGGCTTTCCGGCGAGGGCGCCCTCGCGGATCGCCGCGTCGTATGCGGTGCCCGCCTTGATCGCGTGATCGAAGATCGTCGGGTTCGACGTCAGTCCCGTGACGGACAGTTCGTCGATGTAGCGCTGAAGCGTGCCGCTCGAGAGGAGGTCGCGCGTGATGTTGTCGAGCCAGAGACTCTGGCCGAGATCGTGCAGCTGGCCGGTGGCGTTCATCGAGCTGTCTCCGGAGACGGTTCCGCGGGGCGGCATCGCCGCGGGGCCCGCGCATGGCGACGCGATTGCGAAAAACGGAGGTTACCAGATCGACCCCGGGCCCGACGCGGGCGGCCCCATGGCGCCCCGGCCTGCGCGGAGGCCGCGACGGACTACGCCGCGCGGAGCGAGGCGGCGACGATCTCTTGCGCCTCGGCGACGATGGCGGCGAGGTGCGCATCGTCGCGGAAGCTTTCCGCGTAAATCTTGCAAATGTCCTCCGTGCCGGACGGACGCGCAGCGAACCACCCGGACGGCGCAACGACCTTGAGCCCGCCGATCGGCGCGCCGTTGCCGGGGGCGCGGGTCAGCTTGGCGGTGATCGGCTCGCCGGCGAGGGTCGAGGCAGCGACGTCCGAGGGCGCAAGCTGCGCGAGCCGCGCCTTCTGCGCGGCCGTTGCCGGCGCGTCGATCCGCGTGTAGCGCGGCGCGCCGAACTGCGCGGTCATCTCGACGTAGTGCAGGCCGGGGTCGCGGCCGGTGCGCGCGGTGATCTCGGCCGCCAGCAGCGCCATGATCGGACCGTCCTTGTCGGTGGTCCAGACGGTGCCGTCGCGGCGCAGGAAGCTCGCGCCGGCGCTTTCCTCACCGCCGAAGCAGATGGACCCGTCGTAGAGGCCCTGCGTGAACCACTTGAATCCGACCGGCACTTCGAGGAGTGTGCGCCCCTCGCTCGCGACGACGCGGTCGATCATGCCGCTCGACACCAGCGTCTTGCCGATGACTGCGGCCGCAGGCCACTGCGGGCGATGCCGCAGCAGGTAGCGGATCGCCACGGCGAGATAGTGGTTCGGGTTCATCAGGCCTTCCGGCGTGACGATGCCGTGACGGTCGGCGTCCGGGTCGTTCGCGAACGCGACGCGATAGCGGTCGCGCAGGCCGACGAGGCGCGCCATCGCGAACGGGCTGGAGCAGTCCATGCGGATGCGCCCGTCGTGGTCGACGGTCATGAAGCCGAAGGTCGGATCGACGGCGGCGTTCACGATGTCGATGGCGAGCCCGTAGCGTGCGTTGACCCGGCCCCAGACGTTCACCGCCGCGCCGCCCAGCGGATCGACGGCAAGCTTCAGTCCGGCGCTCCGGATCGCCTCCATGTCGACGACGTTGCCGAGGTCGTCGACATACGGGGCAACGAAGTCGCAGACGCGCGTCGTCGCGGCCTGCATCGCGGCGGCCCACGCCTGCCGCTTCACGGCAGCGTTGCCGGCACGCAGGAGCGCGTTGGCGCGCGTCTCGATCGCGCGCGTCACATCGGTGTCGGCCGGACCGCCGTTGGGTGGGTTGTACTTGAAGCCGCCGTCCTCGGGCGGGTTGTGCGACGGAGTGACGACGATGCCGTCCGCCAGCCGGTCGCGCCGGCCGCGGTTGTGCGCGAGGATCGCATGCGAGATCACGGGGGTCGGCGTGTAGCCGTCATCGGCCTGGAGGATCGTCTCGACACCGTTTGCCGAGAGCACCTCGAGC
>Ga0265331_10002216_pt1 | contig 13340 bp, 8 predicted proteins | sample 41923metaG_FD_202088 | JGI IMG/M metagenome (GOLD analysis project Ga0265331, IMG submission 202088) | Rhizosphere microbial communities from Carex aquatilis grown in University of Washington, Seatle, WA, United States - 4-19-23 metaG | ecosystem: Host-associated > Plants > Roots > Rhizosphere >...
GCCTGCTGTTCCTGGTAGGCGCCGCCGATCGAGACCCTGTATCCCTCCGGCAGGCGCAGCTTCGCGACCACGGCCTGGATTTTCGGAATCACGGCCGAGAGCGTGACGTCCTCGACGTCGGATGTAAGCAACAGCCTTCTGGCGCCGTTGCGCTCGAATATCTCGGTCGACCATGTGGGCGGGTCGATCGATGCCATGCTGCCCAGGCTCATCGTCCCGCTCCTGGTCGCGATGCCGAGCGCTTCCAGGGTGTCGCCCGACGCCGCGCCGACGCCGACGCGAACGGGGATCGTCGTGTCACCGTCCCTGATCCTGGCCGCCACGACTCCGGCGATGCGGGCGCTGAGCGCGTCGGACAGCTCGTCCATCGACATCTTGCCGTCCGGTTTCGGCGCCACGCGGATGGTCTGGTTGTCGACCACGACGCCGTCGAAGGTGTCGACTAGCCCGTCGATCCGCGCCAGCCCATGCATCAGGACGTGGGAGATGGAGATCAGCCTCGCCTGGTCGGGTCCGGTGATTTCGATCTGAATCGGCTCCGGCGCCCCCGACAGGTCGTTCAGCTGGTCTTCCAGAAGCTGATGGAACTCGAGGTCGGCGCCCGGCACCGATTTGTCGAAGGCATCGCGCAGGCGGTCGGCCACCTGGTCGAATTTCTCCTTGCTCGACTCGCGCAAGGACACGCGGATCGTCCCGGCATTCCGCGGCGTAGGCTCATAGCCATCGGTATCCACGCCCGTGAGGCGGCCCTCATGGGCCACGGCCGGATCGGCGATGATGATCTTCTCGATCTGGGTCAGCACCCGGTCGGCGGCGCCGAGCGAGGTCCCCGGCGGGAGCGTGTAGGCGATCTCGAACTCGCCTTCCTCGAGCTGGGGAAGGAAATCGCTCTCCAGCCGCGGGTAGAGGGCCGCCGTGGCGCCGAGTATGGCGACCGCCGCGAGATAGACCGTCAGGCGATGGCGCAGGGCCCAGCCGAGCAATTTCGCGTAGATCGGCTCGACGGCGAACAGGCCCCGCCGGTGCGGCTGGGCGGCCTTAAGGAACAGCTCGGTCAGCATCGGCGCCACGACGAGCGAAAGGACGATCGAGACCACGAGCGCCACGCCGAGGGTGATGGCGAGCGCCCGGAAGAAGAAGCCGGGAATCCCCGTCAGGAGCCCGAGCGGCAGGAACACGACGACGTTGGCGGCGGTTGAGGCGATGAGCGCTCGCGCGATCCGCCCCGTCGCCCGGGATATTGCCCTGCCGCGCGGCAGGTCAGGGAACTCCGCTAGCGCGCGGGCGATGGACTCGATGACGACGATGACCTCGTCGATGATCAGGCCCACGGCGACGGCGAGCCCGCCGAGGCTCATCAGGCTGAGGAACATTCCCGCCTGCTCGATGATGAGGATCGTAATCGCCATCGCGACCGGAATCACCGCCGCGGCCACCAGGGTCATTCCCAGGCTGCGCAGGAACACGTAGATGACGACGAGCGCGATCAGCGCGCCGAGCAGGATCGCGTCGCGCAACGATTGCTGCGAAGTCTCGATCAGCCGGGTCTGGTCCCAGTATTTGGCGATCCGCACGTCCGGCGGCATCCCGTCCAGCAGGCCCGGGACGCGCGCTTCGAGATCGCGCTGGAGGCTGAGCGAATCCGCGCCGATGACCGGATAGGCGCTGACCAGCACCGCATGGGTGGCATCGAAAGAGGCCTGCTGCAGGGTGGGGCCCTCGCCGAGTTCGACCCGTCCCAGGCTGCCGAGCGGCACGGGAGCGTTCTTGCTCCGGTCGACGATCGGGACATTGCCGAGCGATGCGGCGTCGGTAAGCGCCCCCCCGACGAAGACCACCTTGCTCTGGTCCTGCAGGTCGATGGTGCCGGCGGCGCGGGCCGCATTGGCTTCGGCGATGGCCTCGGCCACCTCGCCCTCCGTGACCTCGGCCTTGGCGAGCGCGTCCGGGTCGAGGGTGACGCGATACTCGACTTCCGGCCCGCCGAACACGGTGACGCGGCCGAGGCCCGTGGTGCCGGTGAATACCGGCACCACCCTCTGCTCGACCAGATGCCGGAGCTCAGCCTGGGTCAGGGACGTGCTGGTGAGCCCGTAAGTGACCAGCGGCTCCATGTTCGGATGCTGGATGACCGTCTCGATGCGGGTCGCCGCGGTGAGGCTCGGGCGCACGGCCGCGATCACGGCCTGAACCTTCTGCAGGTCCGCCTGCGGATCGCTGTCGGGATCGAAATCGAGCTCGATTTCGACCGTGCCCTGATTCGAGAAGGAGCGCGTTTGGCGCACCGGCAGCGTCTCGAGGGCGACCTCCAGCGGGCGCGTCACCATCGCCCGCATTTCCTCGGGCGGGAGATCCCCCGCCCAGGCGAAGATCTCGATCCGCGAAAACGAAACTTGGGGGAAAATGCTCTTGGGCGCCTCGAGATAGGCCCACACGCCGAGGATGGCGAGGATCGCGACCAGGCAGAGCAACGTCTTCCTGGTGCGCCGGATCATGGCCCACGGATCGATCATGGCCTCTGGAACCCTCCTGCGGCAGCCGTCATCGCCGCCCCGGGCTCGAGGGTCGTGGCCCCGCCTTCCCGTGGTTGCTTTCCCCGAAACTCCGCGGCCGGCTTCCTCTCACAATTAAGAATGCAAGTCAATCGCATCATCAGCCATGGCCCGCCGTCGCCTGGCCAGGTTTGTTGCCCTGGATTCCCGCGTTCGCGGGAGTGACGGATTGCGTGGGACGGATGGCGTTAGATCAAGTTCCCGCTTCGGCAGGCGACGCTGTACGGGGCTGATCGAAAGCCTGGATCGGCGGCAGGTTGCCCTTGAACCGTTCGACCTCGATGGTGGTCAGCTGACCGGTGCAGCCTTGCGCGAGCGCGGAGGTCCCGCGGTCGCGGGTGAGCACGTTCGGGTTGCCGTGCACGCAGAGCGGCGTGTCTTCCTCGGGATCCTCGGGATCGTACCAGGCGCCCGTCGACAGCTGAACCACGCCGCGGCGGATCGCCGGCGTCAACCGCACGCCCGCGAGGCAGGCGCCGCGAGCGTTGAACAGGCGGATGACATCCCCCTCCGAAATGCCGCGCTCGGCCGCGTCCTCCGGGTGCATGCGGGCGACCTCGCGTCCGCGATGCTTGGACGCGCCGCTATAGCCGCCGAAATCGAGCTGGCTGTGCAGGCGCGTGGCGGGCTGATTGGCGATGAGGGTCAGCGGCGTTTGCGCCGACGGCGCATCCGTCGGCGCCAGCCAGGTGGGATGGCCCGGGCAATCCGCCTCCGCGAAGCTCGCGATCGTCTCGGAATAAATCTCGATCCGGCCGCTCGGCGTGCGCAGCGGCGCGCCGACCGGATCGTCGCGGAAGGCGCGCAGGCGCCCGCCGTCGTGCGCCGCTTGCGGAAGCTCGATGCCGTTGCCCGCCCAGAATTCTTCGAAGCTCGGAGCCGGCCGGCCGAGCTTCTCCAGCCCGACGCGCGTCGGCTCATAGAGGAACTCCAGCCATTGGCGCACGCTGCGGCCGTTGGTGAAGGCCTGCCGCGCGCCCAGGCGCTCGGCAAGCTCCGAGAAGATCGCGTAGTCGTCCCGCGCCTGCCCGTGCGGGGCCGCGATCGCATGCATCGGCACCAGCAGCGGGTCGTGCTGGTTCCCGCCGATGTCCTCGCGCTCCAGGGTCATGGTGCAGGGGAGCACGAAGTCGGCGTGGCGCGCCGTCGCCGTCCAGCCAAGATCATGCACCACGAAGGTGTCGACCCGCGCGAAGGCCTTGCGCAATCGGTTGAGGTCTTGATGGTGATGAAACGGATTCCCCCCCGCCCAATAGACGAGGCGGATGTCGGGATAAGTGCGGGTCTGGCCGTTGTAGCGATAGGGAGTGCCGGGGTTGAGCAGCATGTCGGCGATGCGGGCGACCGGGATGAAGTCCGTGACTGCGTTGGTCTCCTGCGCCAGGGAGGCGATCGGCACGGCGTTGGCGCGCCGGCCGTAATAGGCGATCGCACCCAGCGCGTAGCCGTAGCCGCCGCCCGGCAGGCCGATCTGCCCCAGCGCCGCCGCGAGAACACAGCCCATCCACACCGGCTGCTCGCCATGCTCGGCGCGCTGCAGCGAATGGGACACCACGATGAGCGCGCGCCGTCCGTGCAGCCGGCGTGCCAACGCCTTGATGACCTCGGCCCCGACGCCGGTGATTTCGGCGGCCCAGGCGGCGTCCTTCGGCTGCCCGTCGGTCTCGCCCAGGAGATAGCGCTGAAAGACCGGCCAGCCGACGGTGTAGCGATCGAGAAAGGCCTGGTCGTGCAGCCCTTCGGTGACCAGGGTGTGGACCAGCGCCAGCATCAGGGCCGTGTCGGTGCCAGGCCGGCTGCTGATCCACTCGGCCCCGGCTTCCTCCGGCAGGTCGTCGCGGAGCGGGCCCACGAGGACGAACTCGCAACCGCGCGCCCGCGCCTGCGCCATGGCGCCACGCTCGACATGCCGGCTGATGCTGCCGCCCGCGACCATGCTGTTCTTGAGGGCCATTCCCCCGAAGGCGAGCACGATCTCGCTCCGGTTGGCGACCTGCTCCCAGGAGACGTTTTGCATCGTCAGGTCCACGTAGTCCCCGAGGATGTGGGGCACGAGCACGGACGACGCGCCGGAGCTGTAGCTGTTGACGGATTTCACATAGCCGCCCAGCGCCGTATTCAGGAACCGGTGAAGCTGGCTCTGGGCGTGGTGGAAGCGGCCGGCGCTCGCCCAGCCGTAGGAGCCGCCGAACACCGCGCCGGGACCGTGCCTATCCCGCACGCGGGCGAGCTCGGCGCCGAGCAGATCGAGCACCGTCTTCCACGGCAGCGGGACGAACTCCTCGCGCCCGCGGCGTTCGTCCGGGCCCGGCCCACGCTCCAGCCAGCCGCGGCGGACCATGGGCTCCGCGATCCGCGCGCGATGACGCAAGGCCCCCGGGAAATTCTCGATAATGCGGTTGGGATCGGGATCGCCCGCATGGGGGCGGACTTCCAGCTCGCCGTCGCGCAAGCGCGCCTGGAATACGCCCCAATGGGACGTGTGCGGGCGGAAGGGAGTGTCGGTCTCGCGCGTGGATCCAGGATGGTCGGTCATTGCGTGCCTCTCGTTGCTAGCGGACAAGTTGATCGCCTCGCCCGCCGGAAGCAAGGGCGCGGAGCGGACGCGCCGCTCCGTCATAGTCCGCCCAGGGCTTGTGCTTCGCCAATTGCTCTTGCGCCGTGCGGATGGTGAACCGCCTGGGATCGAGGTCCGGACCGACCTGCGTCCAGGCGAGCGGCATGGACACCGTCGCGCCGGCGCGGGCCCGGGGCGACAGCGGCGCCACCGCCGTCGCCGTCCGGTCGTTACGCAGATAGTCGAGGAAGATTCGGCCGTCGCACTTGTCCTTGGCCATGGCGAGCAGATAGCGGCCGGGATTGTCGGCGGCCATCCGGCGGCAGACCTCCAGGGCAAAGGCCTTCGCCTCGGGCCATGTCGCCCGCGCCTTTGCGCTGGCGGCCAGCGGCGTCACGACGTGGAGTCCCTTCCCGCCCGTCGTCTTGCAGAACGCGACGAGGCCGAGCCCCTCGATGCGCTCGCGCAATTCCAGGGCCGCCTCGATGACCGCGGCGAACGCCAGGTCGGGGGCCGGGTCGAGATCGAAGATCAACCGGCCGGGAATGTCCGGCGTCCCCGGCGCCGAGTTCCACGGATGAAGTTCCAGCGCGCCGATCTGGGCCGCCGCCGCCAGGCCCTCCACCCGATCGATCCTGAGATACGGCTTCTTGTCGCCGGCGACCTTGGTCAGTGCCCAGAACTTCGACATGCCCGGCATGGCATGGCGCTGAAGGAACTGCTCGCCCGCGATACCGTCGGGCGCGCGCAAGATCGAACAGGGCCGGCCCTTGATATGCGGAATCATCCAGGCCCCGACCGCCTCGTAGTAGCGTGCCAGAGCCAGCTTGGTGACGGGCTTGCCATCGCCGGCGTCAGGCCACAGCGCCTTGTCGGGTTTCGAGATCACGACACCCATCACCGTGGCGGCGACGCTGGGTTTGGTGGTCTTGGGCATCATGGCGCGGTCACCCTCCTCGGACGACCGCGAGATCGAATCATGACCAGCGCAACCACGCCACAACTTATTGTGAACATCCGGCGGTCCGGGCGGTTGTCCGTGGCAGGGCTGTGGCCAATTGGTAGGATCGCCAATCGCTGGGCCTGGCCGATTTGGCAGAGATTTCGCGCTCGTTGCCGACCCGACGAGCTGCGCTGACGGGGGGGGCGGATTGCAGATATCGCGAGGCTATCGCGCATTCCTATTTGCGTTCGCAGCTGTGACGACCGTCCAGCTGCTGCTGTTCCTCTACTATCTGAAGCGATCCCTGGTCTTCGGTCTGTTTTTCGACATGGCCGACTGGCTGCTGCAATATGCCCGCTACCTGTCGGACGGCGATCTCCTCGGGTTCCTGTGGTCCCCGCACTACGAAGATCGGGTTGCGACGACGCGGCTCGTGCTGCTTGCCGACATCAGGCTGTTCGGCGGCGTGTTCTATCCCTTCGTCGTCATTTCATTGGCCTGCGTTTGCCTCGTCGCGGCCGTGCTTGTGAATGCCATACGGTCAGACGGCCCGTTCGGCATTCCCTCGGCCATCGCGTCATTCCTCGTCGTCATGCTTCTGCTCAATCCGGCGGTGGGAATCACCTGCGGCCTTCCGGCCTATGACAACTACCCGCATGTGCTCGCCCTGGCAGCTCTGGCCCTGCATTTTTTCGATGACAATGGCCGCGCCGGCAGGGCAGCGTTTTTCCGTCGCTTGCTGGCGCTGCTCGCCGGCATCGGCGCCGGTCTCGCCAGCGCGTCCGGCCTGCTCATCTGGCCGATCCTCGTCTGGGCGGCCTGGCGCGGGCGCCTCTCCGGCCGATGGATCGCGGCGACCGCGATCTGCGGCTGCGGCTATGTGGCCCTGTACCTGCAAGGCAATCCGCTGCTGGGACATGTTTTCGAGGTTGCCCGCGCCGGCCCGCTGCTGTCGGTCGGCAATCTGGGCACCATCGCCGCATACTTCTTCGGCTACGCCGGCCTGCCCTGGTCGCACGACGCCGGCTTGCGCCTGGAAGGTGCCGCCATCGGCGTGGTCTTGAGCGCAGTCATTGTCGCCCTGTGCATCCGCCGCGGCGTGATCGACCCGCCGGGCGGGCTGCGCGAGCGCGTCGAGGTGGGGCTGCTCGCTTTCGTGCTGGGGACCGCGGTGCTCGCAGCCTTCGGGCGGGCGCACTTCGAGAGCCCGAACGCGACAGCCCACGTGCCGGTCAAGTACACGATTTTTCTCAGTGTCGCTCATGCCGCCCTCGTCGCAGCCGCCCTGCCCTGGCTCCGCCGATCGTGGGATGAGGCGAATAGGCGCGCCGCCGTCCAGGTGGGCGCCTTGCTGCTGGGCGGGCTGCTGATCGTTCAGCAAATCGGTTTGGGAGAGACCGCCGTCCAGAAAGCGGCACAGGTCAATGCCTCGATCGCCAGATTCATGGCAGGCCAAAGAGATCAGGAGATGTGGCTCGTCCTGCACATGGACGGCGGGACTGCGGACCGCGCGCTGCAGTTCATGCGTGCCATCGGGATCTATGATTTTCGACCGAAGTGACTCTGCGCGGCTCGAGCCCGGAAAAGTCGCCGCGCCGTTCATGGCGCCACGCTACCTGGTCGCCGTCGCGTTGACGGTGACTACGAACACCTTCGCCTTGAGCCATATGCTGAACTGGAAGCTGTCGGGACCGAAATAGCCGGCGTTCGATCGATAGGTCCAGTTCTCCCTTCCGAACCTGCCCGGCATGGCATGGCGCTGAAGGAACTGCTCGCCCGCGATACTGTCGGGCGCGCGCAGGATCGAGCAGGGCCGGCCCTTGATATGCGGAATCATCCAGGCCCCGACCGCCTCGTAATAGCGCGCCAGATCCAGTTTGGTGACGGGCTTGCCATCGCCGGCGTCGGGCCACAGCGTCTTGTCGGGTTTCGAGATCGGAACGCCCATGACCGTCGCGCCTTCGCGCGAAGACGGCGACCAAGGTTGCCGGGCCCGGCCGGGTTTGGCCCGAGGTTTCGAGGTGCCGCTGGAATTGCCGGATTTGGGCGTCTCGGCCTCCATGCTCGCGGGCGGGCTTGACCAGACCGCCCGCGGGAATCCTGATGCAGCCGGCCATCCCCTGTCCAGCTCGCGCAGGCGATGTCGGGGACGAGGCCGGGCTCGGAAGCAAGCGCGAGTCAGCATAGGTTCGATGGCTCGCGCCGCCGGCTCAGCCCCGCAGCGAATGACCAGAAGCGGAATCGAGACCAGCCGAACATGTACGGGTTTGCCTTCGCCAGTTATCTTCGGTTCATGACTCGCACCGTTCTTCTGGACCTCGACGGCACCTTGATCGATTCGCTACCCGGCATTTTGGCAAGCTGCCTCGCGGCGCTGCGTGCACTTGGACACGAGCCGGACGAATCCCTCGATATAAGGCGCACCATCGGCCCCCCGCTCGAAGATCTGATGCAGATCCTGCTGCGGCCATACGGCGACGACAGAGTCGGTGAGGCAGTCGCTGCCTATCGCCAGCACTACGGTGAAATCGGCTATCTCGGAAGTCTGCCCTATCCGGGAATCGGCAAGTCCCTCGAGGCGATGAAGCAGGCCGGGTTGCGAATCTATCTCGCGACATCGAAGCGGGAGATCTTTGCAAGGCGCATCCTCGACCATCTGAAGCTTGCCACGTATTTCGATGGCATTTACGGCGCAGTGCCGGGTGGCGCGCTCGATCACAAGCCCGAACTGCTCGCCCATATTCTGTCCAAGCATCATCTGTCGCCGACTAGCAGCCTGATGGTCGGGGATCGGCGATATGATATTTCCGGTGCCCATGCGGTCGGAATGCGCGGTTTTGGCGTGCTCTGGGGCTACGGTAGCCGAGACGAGCTTGAGACCGCCGGCGCGGACCGGCTGGTAGATTTCCCCGCCGATCTCGCCCCTGCGGTCCTCTCCATGATCAATGGGAAAAAATCCCCAGGCTAGGGCGGCCCTCCGCGTCTGCTTGCCTTGCAGGAAGGCCGCTAAGGGCCGAGTATCCACACCAAGCATAGGGTCATCCCGGGGATGCCGGTTCAAGCAATTCATTCCTCGATTTGAGTGCAATATTGGCCATCTGGTTTTACCGAACTCCAGTAATGTCTGTCGTAATGGGCTTACTCGGAACGCTCTCAGTCGAGTCAGCGTTCTAGTCGCGCGATATGAAAACTTGCTCCTGGGTCCTGGCTGTTCTTGGAGGCTATCTCGATGGCGCCACAGTCCGACGCAAGCCCCGATTTCCGGACCCTCTTCGAGAGCGTGCCCGGTCTCTATCTTGTGCTTACGCAAGACTTCAAGATCGTCGCGATGAGCGATGCCTATTGCCGGGCAACCCTCACCGTCCGCGACAAGATCCTCGGCCGCGAGATTTTCGACGTGTTCCCCGACAATCCGCGAGATCCCTCGGCAGCCGGAACCAGCAGCCTGCGTGCTTCCCTCGAGCGTGTTACGCGGCTTCGGTGTCCAGACGCGATGGCGATGCAGAGATATGACATCCCCCGCCCGGCTTCCCATGGTGGCGGCTTCGAGGAACGCTATTGGAGCCCGCTCAACACACCGGTTCTGGACGCCAACGGCAGGATCGCCTGGATCATTCATCAGGTCGAGGACGTCAGCGAACGCCAGAGATCGGAGCAGAAGTTCGGCAGCCTTCTGGAATCGGCGCCTGACGCCATGGTCATCATCGATCGAGACGGATCCATCGTCTTCGTCAATTCGCAGACCGAGAGGCTGTTCGGCCATCCGCGAGACGAGCTGTTGGGCCAAAAGGTCGAAATGCTGGTGCCGGCGCGGGTTCGCGACAGGCACCCTGCATATCGCGGCAGGTTCTTCGTCGACTCGCGCACGCGTCCCATGGGCCCCGGACTCGAGCTTTACGGGTTGCGTCGGGACGGCACCGAGTTCCCGGTGGAGATCATGCTGAGCCCGCTGGAGAGCGCCGAGGGAATCCTGGTGACGGCAGCGATCCGCGACATCAGCGTACGCAAGGACGCGGAGAAGCATCTGGCCCAGATGGAGGAAAGGTACCGCGGGCTGCTGGAGGCGGCGCCGGACGCGATGGTGGTCGTGAACCGGGGCGGGGAGATCGTCCTGCTGAACGTTCAGGCGGAAAAGCAGTTCGGATACCGCCGCGACGAGCTCCTCGGTCAGAAGGTGAAGAACATCATTCCGGAAGGCTTCGCGGAACGGCTGATCTCCGACAGCACCCGAACCGCGGCCGAGGCGCTCGCCCAGCAGATCGGGACGGGGATCGAGCTCGTGGGGCGGCGCAAGGATGGAAGCGAGTTTCCGATCGAGATCATGCTGAGCCCGCTGGAAAGCCCCGAGGGGATCCTGGTGACGGCAGCGATCCGCGACATCAGCGAGCGCAAGAACGCCCTGGGGCAGCTGGTCACCGCAAGGGAGCAGCTTCATCAGGCCCAGAAGATGGAGGCGGTCGGCCAATTGACCGGCGGCCTAGCCCATGACTTCAACAACCTGCTTGCGATCATCGTCGGCGGCCTCGACCTCCTTGCCGAGCGGCTGGGGAACGATGAAAAGGTGCAAAAGTTGGTGGAGGTTGCGCTCTCTGCTGCGCTGCGCGGCGCCGACCTGACGCGCAAGCTGCTGGCCTTCTCGCGCAAACAGGCGCTGGAAACAAAGACCATCGCGGTCAATGCCCTCGTTCGCGATACGATGGAGATGCTCCGCCGCTCGCTCGGTGAGAACATAGAGGTAAAGGTGATAGCGGCCGACGACTTATGGGTCGTGGACACCGACCCAACGCAGTTTGAGTCGGCCCTGGTGAACCTGGCGGTGAACTCGCGGGATGCCATGCCAGACGGCGGACGATTGACGATCGAGACGGCGAACAGTCATCTCGACGAGCAATATGCCGCGGAGAACCCGGACGTCGTGCCAGGCGACTACGTGATGCTCGCGGTCACCGACACCGGCGTCGGCATCTCCCAGGAGAACCTCGATCGCGTGATCGAGCCGTTCTTCACGACCAAGGAGATCGGCAAGGGCAGCGGTCTCGGGCTCAGCATGATCTACGGATTCGCCAAGCAGTCCGGCGGCCACCTGAAGATCTACAGCGAGATCGGCCACGGCACCACGGCCCGCCTCTATCTGCCGCGCGGCAAGGCCCGCCCGGAACCGGGCACGACCCCGGTCGAGAAGGCGGCCGAGCCGATGGCGGCGGGCGAGCTCATCCTCGTCGTCGACGACAACGCCCAGGTCCGGGGCATCGTCGTGGAGCAACTGACCAAGCTCGGCTACCACACGCTCGAGGCCGCCAACGGCGCCTCGGCGATCGATCTGCTCCGAACGACGCCTGGGGTGGATCTTCTATTCACCGATATCGTCATGCCGGGCGGCATGAGCGGCATCCAGCTCGGCGAAGCCGCGAGGCAGATGCGCCCGGAGATCCGCATCCTTTACACCTCGGGCTTTACCGAGGCCTCGGTCCGGCACGAGACCGCCAAGGCCATCGCAGCGGGCCAGCTGTTGACCAAGCCCTACCGCAAACACGAACTCGCCGAGAAGCTGCGCAAGACCCTGTCGCGGCTATAGCAAGGGCGGTGACGGGCCTGCTGCCGGATCGCGAGCGCGGCGGACCCGAGGGCATCTCGAAATTGCCACATCGGAGTCCATCGTTGTCACTTGCGGACGATGAGCCCGGGCACGAGGTGTTCAACTGCGGGGGTCTTGTTGGAGGGCTGTTCAATGGGCCGCCGCATGGACTTCTTCCGACCCGCCCTAACCCCGGATCTCGGCCACCCGGCGAATGTCACCCTGGGGTGGGAATTCCATTGGGAACCATCTTCATGCCACGATGTCGCATTCGCGGCGGCGTTGCATGTCGTCAAATGGCGGTTGACCAAGGATAGCCCAAAGCTCCACGTCTCCGAGCCCATTCGAACCCGTGGAGCCGCGCTCATTGAGGCCCGCACCCTGGTCGAGGCGGGTGCTTACGAGGTGTGGATCGAACGCCAGGATGGCACTCGCATCGAGGCCGATGGGACCATCCGACCGAACTAGGCGTGCTCGCCAGATTTTAACCTAACGCACCCTAGCGCGACGACGAGGACGTGGCCGGGCCCAGGCGCCGGCGCAAGTCGGCACTGGTCTGTCAGCTTCCACCGAGCTTGGGGAGCTGGAAGGCCGTTGCCCCGCGCACCGGGCCGCTGTCCCCATCCTGGAGAATGACGGCACCGGCATCGAAGGCATTGGCTTGCGGGCCCAGCCCCAGGGTCAGCTCGGTCGCCTGGCCGTTCCATTGTCCGATCTTGCGCCACGCGCGGACGATATTGAATTCCGTCAGGGTCTGTCCCGAGTTTTCCCCTCGCCCGACCGGCGTCACATGGGAATGGTCGAACAATGCCAGGTAGACGCTCGCCGGTGCCGACGGCGCGTCGCCCGCCGGAATCGCGACCTTGAGCGCCCCCGTCGCGTCGCGCAGGACCGTCAGCTTCAATTTCGCACGCGGCCGTTCGGCCTCGATCGCCGATCGGACGGCCGCCTCGTCCGAGCCGACGGCATCCCTCGCGCCGTCAATCACGAGCTGCGGGGTATAGGCGTTGACGCCCAGCGTCTGGCCATAGGCGTATTGCCTTGCCGTCGCGTATTTGGCGCTGAACGGGTCCTGCCAGCCGAGATAGTTCCAATAGTCGATGTGAAAGGCGAGCGGCAGCAGGTCATGCTCCTTGGCCAGCTCACCCAGCAGCGCGTCGGCCGGCGGGCAGGAATTGCATCCCTCGGAGGTGAACAGCTCGAGCACCACAGGCGCATCGGCGACCAGTGCCGGCACCGGCTGGTCGGCCACGGCCTGTGCTTGAAAGCCGAACGCGAGGATTGCGGCAACGGCCGAGGACACGGCGGCGAGCTTGGCCTTCATGGACGGATCTCCTTCGCCTGGCAACTGACGACATTCAGTTCGCGTCGCCGGAGAAGAAGGTTACTTCTCGGTCGTCGCCCCTATCCGCCGCCAGCCAGCGATTCTACGCGCTTGCGCATATGGACCACGATGCCGCCCTTGAACGCTTCCTCCCGGTCCACGTGGTAGCCGAGCCTGGTATAGAACCGCAGGTTCTCCGCGAAGAGCTTGTTTGTATAGAGCCTCGTCTCGGCCAATCCCGATGCCACCGCCAGCTGCTCGACATGGGCCATGAGCATGCGGCCGAGCCCACGCCCCTGGAAGGCTGGCGCGACCGCCAGGTTTTCGATCAACAGGTAGCCAGGCTCCCAAATCGTCTCGATAAGGGCCGCGAGTTCTCCCTCGGCGTA
>Ga0265331_10002221_pt1 | contig 13319 bp, 13 predicted proteins | sample 41923metaG_FD_202088 | JGI IMG/M metagenome (GOLD analysis project Ga0265331, IMG submission 202088) | Rhizosphere microbial communities from Carex aquatilis grown in University of Washington, Seatle, WA, United States - 4-19-23 metaG | ecosystem: Host-associated > Plants > Roots > Rhizosphere...
GGGATTGGCAGCGGCAGCAACCGAGGGCGGAGTTTGGATATCTCGACCGACGGGCAAGGAAGTGAAGATACTGAAAGTGGATTGGCAGGCGATCACCGGTGCAGGGCATTTGGCCAGCAACCACCGGCTGGAGGCAGGCGATCGCGTATTTGTTGGAGTTTCTCCACGCGAGTGAACGAGAGTGTCGCTCCGAGTGCCGACGCGCGCTTGACCAGTCCGTCAGCCCGAGGAGCAATCGGCAAGGGGAGCCCGAGCCGAGTTGCTAAGGCTTTCGATGAGGGTAACGCCGCTCTCCTCAGCCTTGCCGCTTCACCATGGCCTCCACCCACACCGGCACATAGGGGGGAGTACAGCCCTTGGACACCGGCCAGTCGCAGTACAAGCCGATTTTCTCGCCAATGGCGATTGCGCGCTTGCGGTGCTTGGGGTGGTGGATGCCAATTGCGCCAAGCGTGTTGTTCATCGTCCACTGCACCTCCGGCATCGCCTTCGGCATCTCTTTCTCGATGCGATCGAGCAGCGCAGGCAGGTCGAGGCCATCAGCGCCTTTGTTTACGCGGCTGGCGGTGAGGTTCCAGCCCGCACGGGCGGCCCAGCGATCCTTCGCCATCATCCACTTCTCACGCAGCACCTCCTTCTCGGGATGTTGTGCAACAACATAAGCGTTCAGCCAGTCGGCCACCTGTGCGCAGGTGGTGGAGCAAGTCAACTTGTTGAGTTCGTCAGCGGAGAGCGACTTGGTCTTGATGATGAGCGTGGCGAGGAGTTGCGCTTCGACGTTGCCCGTGTCCCAGAGACTGAGCGCGAGTTCGTGATCAGTCTTTATTTTCTTGGCCATCGCGCGGATGTCGCCAAGTTTCACGCCGAACTGGTTAATGGGCGCGCCGGCCTTCGTATTGTGGGCACGTCGAGCGTCGTCGCCGAGAGACTTAAACCGTGCGAGGATTTCATTGGTGGTCATGCCGACGATTATACTCGCAACTCTAAATCATAGTTAATCCACCGGCTCTGCCGGTGAGAAGCGTAGAGGCTCTGCCGTTTCCTGCCTGCATCTGGATCGTGCTGTGCGAGTTCATCGTGAAATGCTCCGGACGCAAGGAACCGTGTTCTGATCAAGCGGTTCTCGTGTGAACACGGCGGGATTGGATGAGGCGATGATCAAAAGGTACATCTGGGTCCAGGAGAAGGAGCAGCGTGACCAAGTTTGTTTGCCTAATCGTTAACCCCTTTTAGGGGCCTTCCTCATACCACCGGCTCTGCCGGTGGTTGCTGATTACGCCAACCAAAACCGCAGAGTGTTTTGGAGTTGTCGAGCGCCAGGCAATCAGACGATGTTCCCACCTGGCGCTGAAAAGGCAGCGTCGAGCAATTTGTGCCCGACGTTGCGTGCGTCGGTCCAGGTGGCTCTGGCGGTTGCCCGCCAGGACTCCACAGACCCGGCCGTGCGCACATTAGCGAATCCGGTTCGTCAGCAGACAGTCGCCATCCATAAGTGGCCTCCGAAGCGATCCGGTCGAGTAGCGCGCGGTAGCAAGCGGCAAGCGGAGCCCGAGCCGAGCACGGGCCGCAGGGCGGGCTTCGCTGGACTTGCTCTCCTCCCTCACGTGCGTCAAGCTGGTGGAAATGAGACAAATGCTCCGCGAGTTCCTGAGCGTACCGACACCACAGCGGGCTTGGTTTCGATTCCGGCTGCGGAGAGTTTTCTGGTTCATTGCCATGGTGGCAATTCTTTGCGTGTTCTGGCAGCGGGTTGTGCCAAGAGATCACGTCGTGGCAAGCATCATCGGCAGTCTGGAGCTAGTCTGGGGACTTTGGATCTGGTCCATCGTCCGTAAGAACCGCACTTAGCTTGGCGACCCTCTCACCCGCCCCGAGTAAGCCGACTCCTTCCGGCCCGGCGAGGGCTGGGGGCGATCCAGCCAACACCCTTGCCCTCCTCCCGCCGGCGCGGGATGCTTGCCGGCATGCGCCTCAATTCCGCTCGTAACGATCGAGGAGGCCATCTAACCCGAAAAGGAATCCGTGCAAAAAACAGTTTTCACATATTGGTTCTGTCGGATCTACGTTCTTGGTGTGTTTTTGCTGTTCTATTGGGTCCTTGGTGTGGCACTCACACGCTTTGTGGCCACCCGCGATACAAGCGGCTTTGAAAGGGCAGTTTTCGTCGTTCCAGCATTTTTTCCTGCGGTGTGCTTCGTGCTTAATTGGGCCGCATTCCCCATACCCTACAGCGTGTTCGGCAATCGGCAAAAAACGCCTGCGCCGAACAATGAGCCGTATCTAGTCGTTGATCGGTCATGGATCGTTATCGGCCGTCACTTTCGATCCACGGTGCCAACCGTAAGATGGGAAATGTTCGACAGCGGGCTTGGCGTCGCCGTTCAATGCATTGGACGCGCATTCATTCCCAGGAAAAACATGGTGCGGATCGAGCAATGTTCTGCCGGCAAATTCCTGTTAGAGCACACCTGCAATGAAATCCGGTCGCCGATCTTCATGCCCGAGGCCGTCGCGAATGCACTTTGTCGTGACGGCATCGGATTAACGACTTGATCAGAAGCGGCCGAAAGCCAGCGGGCAGTGCCAGTCGGCTCGTCCAGCGCATCGCGGAAGGACGTCTCCTCTCCAAGCCCGGCCATGGGCGAGCCGAGCCGTTCTTGCCTAGCCCATCGGCGTGCGGACCAAGCGGCAAGCGGAGCCCGAGCTGAGCGGGGCCGCGGGTGAGTTGGGCCTTGACCACGATGGCTAATTCTACGCCAGCGGCGCCTTCCGCTGTGTAATGCTTGGGCTTTTCGGCGCCATTTCGGCGTTTAGCTCGATGAACTCGCGCCATTCATCGGGAACGTCGTCGTCGATGAAGATCGCCTCGACTGGGCATTCGGGGGTGCATCCGCCGCAGTCGATGCACTCGCCAGGGTGGATGTAGAGCATTTGCTCGCCCTCGTAAAAGCAATCGACCGGACAAACCACCACGCAATCGGTATACTTGCAGCCAAAGCAGGGTTGGGTCACGACATGGGCCATCGTTTCGCCTCCGAAGTAAGTCAGGCTTTTCAGCCTGATGGATTCCCGAGTTACCGCTTCAGGCTGGAAAGCCTGACCTACGAATACATCCGGTTTTCACTCGAATAGCGGCCACCCTTGGCGAAAAATTCTGGAGAAACGGTAAAAGGACCACCCTTTCCGGATCGGCGGCTCCCCATGGACCAGGAATCGGTCGTGCTTTTGCAGCAGTGTCGCTCCGGCGACGCCGACGCGGCAGACCGCCTCTATCACCGGTACGTCAACCGCTTGCTGAAGCTTGCCCGCGAACATTTATCGCCGCGGTTGGCGCGGCGGATTGATCCAGAAGACGTGGTCCAATCGGCCTATCGTAGCTTTTTCGTCCACACCCAGGCGGGTGAGTACGTGATCGGCCAAAGCGGCGATTTGTGGAAGCTGCTGGCGAAAATCGCCATGAACAAATTGCTCGGGCAGGTTGAATATCACGCGGCAGCGAAGCGTGCGGTGAGTCGCGAATCCGGTGAAGTCGGCGAGCCCCGGCCCGACGTGATGGACCTTGTGGCGCGCGATCCTTCGCCCGAGCAGGTTGTTACGTTGGCCGATGAACTCGAAGGAATTCTGCGTGGCTGGGCGATTGACGATCGGCGGATCATCGAATTGCGGCTGCAAGACCACACCATCGAAGAAATCGCGGCCACGACGGGCCGCCCGGCCCGTACCGTCCGACGCGTGCTCGCGCGATTCAAAGAGGCCCTTACGAAACAATGGTCGGAACCGGGCGACCTGGTCTCCCCGATCGTACATTCCAAGCTGACGGAAGTCGCTGGTCTTCAGCAACGTCGATCTCAGCGGCGCCGCTTTGACCCGGAAGCTCCACTTGATTACCACGATTTCAGGATTCAGCGGTTAATCGGCACGGGCGGCATGGGTAAGGTCTACGCCGCGCTGCAAAAAAGCCTCGACAAACCGGTGGCCATCAAGGCCCTGAAGAAAATGTGGCTCGGCGTGACTAGCGCGATCGAACGCTTCGTTGGTGAAGCTCGCACGGCGGCAAGGCTGCGGCACCCTAACATTGTGGATGTTCACGGCATTGGCCGGCTGCCGGGGGGCGGCTACTTCATGGTCATGGACCTGGTCGAAGGCCATGACCTGGGAAGAATCGTGCGAACCTTTCCTCCGGCAGTTGCCGAGGCTGCCGCCATCGTGGCCACCGTGGCCGACGCGATTGACCACGCACATCAGCGCGGAGTGATCCATTGCGACCTGAAGCCGGGCAACGTACTGGTCGATGAACGGGGGCGCGTGTTTGTGACCGATTTTGGCTTGGCACGCTCGATCGACCCTGGTACTCAATCGACGACAACGACAAGCCACATCGCTGGTACGGTGGCGTTCATGGCACCAGAGCAGATCGACGCATCGTTCGGCGAGATTGGCCCGTGGACCGACGTGTACGGCTTGGGTGGAATTCTGTATGTCTTGCTCGTCGGCCGTCCGCCGCTGGTAGGGGCGTCGCACGCGGAGCTGCTATCGCAGGTCACCTCGATGGTGGCTCCGCCCGAGCCGCGCTCTTTGCGGCCGGAAATCCCCGCATGGCTGAGCGAGGTTTGCCGGCGGTGCTTGTTGAAAGACCCTCGTGCGCGCTTGGGAACGGCACGCGAGGTGGCCGATGCGTTACGTTGGCCGGGAACAGCGTAGATTCGATGAGCCAGCTTACGACGAACACGGTTCGAATCGACCGTGCGGCGGCTTCACCGAACCAGTCCAGGTAGCACAACTCTTGCCCTCCACCCGCCGGCGCGGGATGCTGGGGGGCATGGCCAAGCCGGTTGCCAAACTCGCTGTCCTGATAAAGCCGAAGCACGTCTGGGTCCCAGCGCTGTTGATCACCGGAATGCTCTTGGTCGCGATTGTTTACCTCCGTTGGCAAGGCCGCGTGTGGTGGTGCGAGCAGGGTGACTGGTGGCCGATGTCGATCGAGGTCAACTCGCCGCACAACTCGCAGCATGTCTTCGACGCATACAGCCTTTCTCACGTGCTGCACGGTGTTCTGTTCTACGGGTTCTTCTGGCTGTTTCGCGCGCCGATGAGCCTTGGCTGGCGACTCGTCGCTGCGACCGCCGTCGAAGTTACTTGGGAGATGATGGAGAACTCGCCGCTCATCATCAACCGCTATCGAGCCGCGACCATCGCCGTGGGCTATCAGGGTGATTCGATCATCAACTCCTTGGGTGACGTGCTGAGTTTTGTCGTCGGTTTTTACGTTGGTCAGCGGCTGGGGTTGTGGAAATCGGTGCTTTTCTTTCTCGCGGTCGATTTGGGAATGCTCTGGATGATCCGCGATAATCTCGCGCTCAACGTGCTGATGCTCCTGTGGCCAATCGACGCCATTCGTAGCTGGCAGGCGGGCGGATGAGAATTGACCGAAACAACATGAGCTTCGGATACCGATGATCTGGCCAAGCCGGCGGCGAGCCTATTTGCGCCCGCCCAGGCCGTCGGCACGAGGAGCCTGCGGCAAGCGGAGCCCGAGGCGAGCTGGGCCGCGGGTGGGCTGACCTGCTGCTGGGCTCCTGTCCGGCTGCGCTTCCGCGATCCCCCCTTGCCGACGGCGGCCGCAAGACCTCTACCGGCCAGCCTTCAACTCTGCTTCGGCTTGCAGTCGGTAGAACTCGGCGGCCAGGGCATCGGAACTCCTCCCTACGCCGGCGCGCTCGAATGCTTTCGCCAACTCCTCCAATTCCTTCGTACGTTTAACGTGGGCTTCGTGGGCCGAGATTCGATCGGCTGGGTTTACCGCTACGGATAGCTCGGTGCCGAGAAGGTTCTGCGACCAATGCTCCAGATCCTCGATGTCGTACCCCTCCTGTCCGTTTGCCCGCTCCATCATTTCCGCATAGATCTCACGGGCAAGCTTCAGACGTTGGCCAGCCGTCGCGTCGGGCTTGGTATCCTCCGCCCCGGTTTTCGACAACACAACTCCGCCGATCAATAACATCGCAACGAACAAATCCGCTGCTTTCCTGGACATGACCGTCTTCCTTTCATTAGGGGAAATGAATCAACGGCAGGCCAACTGAGCTGCCTGATCTCCGGCGACGCGCATGTCGCGTGGACCCTGGGACGCCATGATATTCCAACGACGTCCTGGCAGGCAATCGCGCCGTTGGGCTTGGCTCGCCGGAATGGGCGCCGGCCAGCCCCCTTGCATGACATTCAGGGTCTACGAGGCGTGTCGGATCGGCAGCCTCCGGCCTCCCCGAGCAACCCCAAGCCGTTTAGGGCGTCGGCTCACGGGAACAAGAAGCGGCAAGCAGAGCCCAAGGCGAGCATGGCCGCGGGCGAGCTGTGCCGAACGCCGCAAGCCGTACCACCCTTGTTGGTGCCATTTTCCAAGAGTCGAGCGTCGAGTGTGACTTCAGTGGCTCAAGTCCCATCGGCGCTCTTGGTTCTGACGGTCGGCGGCGGTAGATTTACAGCATGATCGCTACTGCGCTGGCGATTCCCGACGTGAATTCCGCGCCGGGACTTGCTTTGGCCGCTGACGAACGAGCGAAGCGAGTATTCCGCCGGAATCCCGGCCGAACCTTGATGAAATGGCACCTTTTTGGAGATCGACGATGCGCCCAACCCGTAAGTATTCGGTTTGTCTGGTGACGATCAGCGTGAGCTGCGTGGCACTGCTTGTGTTCTGTAATTCCGTCTGGCCGAAGGAAACGGAGAAGGCTAACGCCCGCACCAAGGAGCTTCAACGGAATCGGTTGGCGGTCCTGGAAGAGATTCACGATGTCGCGAAGCAAGGCTTTGCAAATGCGCGTACTTCATACGAAGAAGTCCTCGCAGCAAAACGCGATCTCATTGCCGCGCGCCTGGAATATGCTGACACGCAGAAAGATCGCATCAAGGCGTGTGACGAGGCGGTCCAGGAAGCTCTCGAATTGCAGCAGGTCGTTCAGGCAATGGTGGAGGCCAGCCGCGCTTCAGGGCTCGCCAAGTTGAAGGCCCAGGCCTACCTGCTCGAAACTCAGATCATGCGGGAGAAAGCAGAGACAGTCGAGTAACACCGGGGAGTTTCCGCATACGAATATCGGACAACCGTCCCGAGCCGAGCCCGGCCGCGAACGAGCCGTGGCGAGCTGGCGGGCCGATGGTGAACAGGCCGCGAAGCCTACTGGCCCATCACGTTCAAATTCGGCACGCATGTCGTATTTGGAGCCAAACTCCGCAACGGTGAAGCCAACGTGGCCAGGCCGTCGGCGCGAGGAGCGAGCGGCAAACAGGGATGACCCGCAAGCACTTCCCCTTAGTAGCGACCATTGACCGTGGATCACGAGGCTAGGCGAAAACTGAAATGGCTGGGTATCGGGCATTTGGTCGCGGTCACCGGCTTCGCTGCGGTGGCGGACGTCAGCGGAGATTCTGCGGTACAGGCCGCCATCAACATGCTGTTTACCGCGTTGGTTGGCAGCGAGCTGTGCCTGCTCGGCTTGGGCATGGCCGCAGTTGCGAAGTGGCAGCCTGAGGGACGGTGTCTATCGCTCCTAGCCAAAAGCACATGCTGGGTGTGGTTGTTGATCGAGTTTGTGGCGGCCCGAACCGGCACTCTGCCTCCGCTTTTTATTCTGCTTATGCCGCCGTTGGTTACACTTGCTTCGTTTGGATTCGGTCTTGCGATTCGAGCTTGGGGCGTTAGGCTCGTGTCGGCCGTTGACGATATGGACGGTGTCGAAGAGCCGTTCCAGTTCACCCTTCGCCATCTTCTGGCATGGACGGGCACAATTGCGGTGCTCTTGGCGATTGCAAGGGGACTTCGCACGAGCACATCGGTGCATGACGAAGGCGGAATCGCATACGCGGTCTTAATGCTGGCGGTTATTTGCCTCCTAACGGCAAGCATTGTCATCGCGACATTGTGGGCCACTCTGGGGATCGGGCGGCCATCCTCGCGAGTTCCCATCGCCGTGTCACTGGCCGCCATAGTGGGCCTCTCACCGGCGTATTGTTTCGATCGCCCAAGCCCCTGGGCCTACGTGGGCCTATCGGCAGTTGCGGCCATGCTTTCGATCATCGCGGCACCATCGCTATTGGTTGTTCGCGGCTGCGGCTATCGGCTGGTTGCTAGGCGGCAAGAACAATCGGCCCCGTAAGCGGCACGCTCACGTTCACGTTGTCAACCACGTGCTTGGGTCAAGAGCCATCCGCTCCGTCCGATCGTGCCGGGCTCACTGGAGACTGGCCGGGCTGCCGCCGCGAGGAGCAAGCGGCAAGCCTAGCCCGAGCCGAGGCATGCCGCGGGCGGGGTGGGGGATGACGAAGCTCCCGCCAAGCGACGGCATGCATGACTTCGATTAGCTCGAAAGCGCGCTTTCCGGCCGGCAAGAATTGGGACACAGTGTCAGCGACGTTGCGACACGCGCGCGTTCGAATTGGATGTCGCGCGCACGGCATGGTTGTCAAGGAATAGCGTGGCCACGAGCCACCGGGACCCTCCCGAGGGAGCCGGCTCGGGCATGGGCTGTTTTCCCGAAACCCCGGTGCCCTGGAGGAGGTATTCAAGACGGTCCGATTCAACGTGGGGCGGCTTCGCTGGAGTAGGCCATGAACGATTTGTTCGGCAATCGTACAAATCGTCAAGAATGGAGCGTCGTACTGACGTACCCCAAAGAGATGATTGCGCGGTACACCACCACCTTTTGCGGATGGTCGAGCAAGCTGCGCGGAACGCTCGCCGAAACGGCATTCGGTAAGGACACCAAGGACAGCGATTGCGAAGTGGTGATCCAGCGTTTCAATTTTGACAACTATGTGGATATGGCCGAATTCTGCCGTTATACCCGCGCGCAGTTCAAGAAATGGTCGGGTCCAGGCCGCCGGCGCCGCTTCAAGATGAGAATCCGTGGGCGCGTCGCTTTCGACGACCAGACTGAGGGTCGCGTTGGCGCCAGCCACTCGACTTGCAATGGGGCTGAGGGTGACCAGGCTCGCGAAGCTTGACTTACATGCGCACAAGCGACGCCGGTCCGTCGGAGCGGGCGATCACACGATTTCCACCAGTTTCAGTCGTCGCGACGTTTGATCATGGTGATTTCGTTTCCCTTGATGTTATGGCGCACCTCGTCCATGAATGTGTGGATCAAGAGGAGTCCCCTCCCGCTTTTCCGTTCCAGGTTGGACGGATCGCTCGGATCGGGCAGTGAGGAGGCATCAAAGCCCGGCCCTTCGTCGCGAATCACGAAGACGGCCTCATCGCGCGAAAGTGTGGCCTCGACCAGAATGGATCGGCTGCCATAAAGCTCACTCTGCCGCCGCTCGTCGGCCAGGGCGTAGTAGGCCTTGATGTCCGATTCGCGCAATTCGGAGCTGATTTCCAGATTGCCGTGGTAAAGTGCGTTGAGCAGGGCCTCCTCCAAGGCAATCGCCAGGCGAATGCGACCTGTTTCATCGCATAGCCGCAGCCGCGTCACGTGTTGTAGGATGTGATCAACGACCGCCACCACCAGGCTCGGATCGTTGTCGAGCATAAAGTTCCATTGGTTTCGCGTCAGGCATTCTCTCAGCCGCGCATGATGCCGTTCGGCATGGGCCGCGCCCAGCACCGTTTCGACAGTGTTCAGCAATTCCTTGGCCAACTGCGACTTGGGCACATAGCTGGCGGCGCCGCAGGAAAGCGCCTGCACGGCGATGTCCTCGCTCCCATGGGCGGTCATTAGGATCACGGGCACCAGAGGAAAATGCGCGCGGACAGCGCGCACCAAGTCCAACCCATTCATTTCGGGCATTTGCAGGTCGGTGACCACGACGTCGGGCTGCGCCTGTTCGATTTGGTCGAAAGCCTCCTTGCCGTCGGTGGCGAACCTGAAAAGGAGATCGGAGCCCTTTTTGAGCAATCCCTCGGCCAATCGGCGGTCGATCGGCGAATCATCGACAATCAAAACCGTAGCCATGCGGGTGCTTCTCGCGCGAGGATCTGAACTGTAATCGGGGTTTGGCACATTCTACAGCACTGCCCAAGTGCAATTCGCGTACCGCCGACGGTGGTCTTGGGCCGTCTTAACTTGACAGGCACTGTGCCAAGTAGCCGCAGGTCAACGGCCAAGGCCAAGTAGTTTTCGCGTGCCCGTTGATGTAGATGATCGTGGAGCACTTTCGACACGGGGATGCGTTGCCGGTCTTCGCCCGGCGGAACGTACAAATGGAGTCGGTGGAGCCCTTGCCCAGCCTGTCGGCGCTTTGAGCAAGTGGCAAGCGGAGCCCGAGCTGGGCCGAGGGCTGGCTGGGCTGGGCGCCTATTCGGTGGGCGGCGGTGCCGGAAGGTTGGCTGGAAGCTGGGCAGCACGCCAAGCGTCGTTGATATATCGGTCGATCGCCATCCTCGCCCTCTCGTGTTGATACTCCCGGTATCGTTCCAACACCGGAGGCCCGACCAAACACCCCACGGACACGATTGCCGTGAGGATGAACAACGAGCGCAGGCGAAACCGCAGGCGGGACATGTGTCGTGCTTTTGCTAGCGGGTGCCGTTTGTTGACCAATCAAATCGCGATCGCCAAAGGACAGTTTCTGCCCAGCACGGACAATCCTCGTTCATCAAAAGCAGCGACAATGCCGTGGAGGGCGCGTTGAGGCTTCGGTGTACCTGCCGGAGAAGGCTTGGCACCCCGTTTGCACCACGCATTCAATTCGCCCATAGTGGGAGAAATACCGTAACGCTCGATCCTCGGGAGTTGAATGCATGAATTCGATCGTCTTCGCTCTGCGTCGCCCGTTCGCGACGCTGATAATGGCCGTGGTCCTCGTCAGTGGAGGCGCACTGGCTTTGAACCAGATGCGCCCGGCCTTTGTCCCGTTAAGGGTCTACGCTTTTCTCGACTCCATCCACATGAGTCCCGAGCAGGTAAAAGGCTTCTTTGTCGGTCATGAGCGAGAGGAGCACCACGCAGAAGCCCATACGATCGTGGCTGCTTATCCTCAGTCGCAGGCTGTCACCCTCACCCAGAATTATGTCTGCCAGATCCATTCGCAGCGCCATATCAGTGTGCGCGCCTTGAAGGAAGGATACCTGGAGGCGATCCGAGTCAAGGAGGGCCAGTGGGTGAAGGAGGGTGATCTGCTGTTCACGGTCATCCCCATTCTTTACCAGAAAGAGGCGGAGGCCGCAGCGGCCGAGGCCAAGGTCGCGCGGTTGGAACTCAAATTCGCCGAGCGGTTGTACAAACAAGAGGCGATCTCTGAGAATGAGGTGAAGCTGATCGAAGCCAAGCTGCTCAGGGCCGAGGCCAAGGCACAGTTGGCGCAGGCCGCATTGAACTTTGCCACCGTCAAAGCCCCTTTTGAGGGCATCATCGACCGCCTGCACCACCAGCAGGGCACCCTGGTCGAGGAGGGGGAAGAGCTCACAACCTTGTCTGATAACGGCGCGATGTGGGTTTATTTCAACGTCCCCGAAAAAAGTTACCTCGAATACATGGCCAACCTGAAACAGAACAAGGACATGAAAATCGAGATCCTGCTGGCTGGCGGCAAGAAGTTCGACCAGCTCGGCATGCTCGACCCCGCTCACGGGAAAGGTGCGATCGAGGCTGACTTCAACAACGAGACTGGGAACATCCCTTTTCGCGCCGATTTTCCGAACCCCGACCGCCTGTTGCGTAACGGTCAAACCGGCACCGTGCTGCTGAGCTGGGTGGAAAACGACGCCCTGGTCATCCCTCAACGGGCGACTTTCGAGGTCCTCACCAAGCGATACGTTTTTGTCATCGACGAAGATAACGTGGCGCATCAGCGCGAGATCGTCGTCCAGAACGAATTGGAGGACATCTATGTACTCAAGAGCGGACTTGGCGTGGACGACAAGATCGTTCTTGAGGGAATCCGACAGGTTCGCGACGGCGACAAGGTGGAATACGAGGATCGTCAGCCTGAGCAGGTCGCTGCAAACGCACGCCGGGTCATTGAGGGAAACTGCGGGTACGCGGCGAGAAAGGCCCAAAACACGGTCATTACCATGGTCAGGAGAAGGCGAACGTGCGCTCATGTCCGCGCGCCGGGATCGAAACCGTATACTCGCGAGCCGCGGGATCGACGGACAGCTTGATGAAATTCGCCTGGCATTTCTCTTCGAGGTTGGCGATGTACTCGTCGGCGGTGTTGTTTTGTGAATTCAACCGCAGGTTGCGGTGCATCTGGTAGATGGCCTCGACCGAGGGCTCGCCCTTCAACGCGGCAAACTCTCTGCCCAGCCCGTCAGCCCGAGGAGCAAGCGGCAAGCGTAGCACGAGCCGAGCTGGGCCGGAGACGCGCTGGGGTGGCACATACTTGCAAGCGATTGCACGCAAGCAGTGTGGCAGGTCGAGCGCGATCGCAGGGCCAGGTGCGCGGCGTTCCGACGGTCCGTTGAACAATGTGGCGACCGGCGAGTCGTGCCAAAGCGAGGAGACCGGCTGCCGCATGAACCCATTCGGTCAGGTTGACCGCCGAGTCCCGAAACAGCAGAATTCATGCGGCGACATTATGCGCCGCAGTCACATTGCACGTGAAATTGGATACCGCCGCATGAAGACTATCCGCCTATTCTCGACCTGTTTCCCTGAATGCGGTCTCCGAATATGTGATCCTCACCTGCTCACACTATTTGTGTTGCTACCGGCGATGGTCATTCCTGCGCATTGTACGGCCGAAGATGCCGCGGAGAAGGCCGTAGCCAAAATGCCGACTGGGATCTCCGCGTCCATTACCGACCAAGAAGTTCAAGATCGGTTGCAGCTATCCGAGGACCAACGCGAGAAAATTGCAGCATTGGATGCTGTACGGAACACCGAATTGGCCCAGTTGCGAGAAACGCCGCCAAAGGATAATCGCAGCAGCTTTGCCCAGATGCGAGAGGTCACCAATCGTTTCGATGAAGGCGCGAGAGAGCTCCTCTCCGCGGAGCAGCGAAAAGAGTGGTCGAGATTGAAAAGCCTACATGGCGTCAGTCTCATCTTCTCCGTACAGCGAATCCTTGGGGACGAAGTACGGAAGGAGCTGCAGTTGACGAACGAACAAGTTGTGGCCATCGACGGGCTGCAGAGGGAGTTCTATCGCGAATGCGAACGCATCGCTGACCAAATCGAGGATACGGATGCCGCGGTGACCACCGAGTGGTGGGATCAGCCCTTAATGAAAAAGGCTCGCGATATCGCTTCCGCGTTTGAATCGCGACTCGACTCGTTGATCGACAAGACGCTCATGCCGGCCCAACAATTCCGCTGGTCGCAGATCCTTTGGCAGAGAGCTGCTGCAGATCGAGGGCCCGCCTTGTTGCTGGAAGATAGTGT
>Ga0265331_10002223_pt1 | contig 13305 bp, 12 predicted proteins | sample 41923metaG_FD_202088 | JGI IMG/M metagenome (GOLD analysis project Ga0265331, IMG submission 202088) | Rhizosphere microbial communities from Carex aquatilis grown in University of Washington, Seatle, WA, United States - 4-19-23 metaG | ecosystem: Host-associated > Plants > Roots > Rhizosphere...
GAATTAACCGTGAGGAGATGGCTGCATTTACCTTTGTCGCTCCAAGCTTTGCCCAAGCGGCGCCGCCGACACGCGAACCGCGGTGCCTGCGGCAAAAACTCCAGTAATTACAATAAACTAAAAAATAAGCGCAATTTTACGCACTTCCGTGACGGAAAAATATACTTACTTTCGATCCGCGCATTTCTCAACGAATCCGCGTAAAATGCGACAGAATTACTTTCAAAGACCGCAAAACGACCGCCGTATTCTTGCCTCATCGGTTGGAGGCGGTCATGTTCGGCGTCGGCAAATGGACCATAGCAGCGGCGATGGCAGTCGCCCTTCTGGTCTCTCTCGCGTCCGGCGCCCGGGCCGAGCCCCTGAAGGCGAGCTTCGCTTCGGTCGGCGAGGAGACGAGCGTCCCCTATGGCTGGGTGGATTTCTGCAGCCGCTACGCCGGCGAGTGCAAGGACGACGATCGCGCGCCGCAGCCGATCCGCCTCACCGCCGCGGCGATGAAGACGATCCAGCGCATCAACGCCACCGTGAATGAGGAGATCGAGGCCGTTTCCGACATGGATCACTGGGGCGTCGTCGACCAATGGGACTATCCGACCGACGGGCGCGGCGACTGCGAGGACTTCGCGCTGCTGAAGCGCAAGCTGCTCATGAAGGCGGGTTTTCCGCGTCAGGCGCTGCTGATGACCGTCGTCAAGGAGGCGAATGGCGAAGGCCATGCGATCCTGACCCTTAAGACCGACCAGGGCGAGTTCGCGCTCGACAATCTCGACGACGCCGTCAAGCCCTGGAACAAAACGCCCTATCGCTTCGTGAAGCGTCAGTCCGAAACCAATCAGAATGTCTGGGTCGCAATCGGCGCTCCGACTGCCGCCCCCGCCTATGTCTCGAAGTGATGGAGCTCAAAGGGAGAGCAGCGGCTTGATCTCGAGCGCCAGGGCGCGTGCGTAGGCGGCGGGGGAAAAATTCGCCTGATACAAGCGCCGCGTGTCCGCGTCCGGGCGGGCGGGCTCCGCCTTCCCGGCCGCAAGCTCATCTGCGCGCCGCCCCAGCGCCGCGGCGAAGGCCGGCGCCTCCTCGCACAGCGTGACATTGGCGAGCGTGGCGGGATCGACGCCCATGCCGCGAAACGCCTGCCGCGTCGCGATGAGCGGCGCGCCGCTGGAAAGCGCCTCGACGGCCTTGATGGAGAGACCGTGGCCCTCGACGGTAGGGAGCAGAATCGCGGCGGCGCGGGTGTAGACGGCGCCGATATCTCCGACGCGCCCCCTGAAAAGCCCGCTATGCGCTTCATAAAGCGCCTTGTCCCGGTTTTTTACGCCGGCGTCGATATTGCCGTAGATGGCTATAGGGACGGGTCCGGCGAGCGGAAGCACTTCCTCCAGAAACCAGCGCAGGCTGACGAAATTGGCGTAATTGTCGCTCGCGACGATCGCGATCTCGCTCGGGTTCACCGCGAGCGGCGCCGGCTCGACGGCGGGATAGATCAGCGCGTGCCGGCTTCCCGGCAGGAGTCTGGCGAATTCCGCGTGCTCCTCGGCGTTGAGATGAGCGCAAAGATCGGCTTCGGCGGTCCAGCGGAGCTCGACCGCCAGCATGTCCTCAAAGCGCGCGAGCGGCGGAATGAAGAAACCGCCCTGATTACGCAGGACATATTGGCGCGCCTGGATATCCTGGGTCTCGAGGACGATCGGCGGGCGTTTGCCGCTGCCGAGCTTACTCGCGAGCGGAAGCGTGAAATAGTGATTGGCGTGGACGAGATCGATTCTCTCCCGCGCCAGCTCCGCGGGCACAGGCGCGCGCTTGGCGAGCTCGATGAGCCAGCTCGCCTGATCCCCATGAATGAGCGGCCACCAGCCGTCCTTGAGGAGCGGCGACTTCCATAAAGCCTCGCGCGGAGGCCCCGTGAAATAGCGCGCGTCGGCGGCAAGCTCGGGAGTGGCCGCGATATAGTCCGGCCAGCGGCCTCCGTCGGGCGCGGGCGGCGTCAGCACGTCCATCATCGCGACGGAGACCACACGCGCGCCGAGCGCCCTATAGGCTTCGATCTGGCTGCGATTGACTTGCGAGCTTCCGCAGGAGTGCCAGGCCGCATGCACGACCGCCACTGTCTTTCCGGCAAGCGGCGCGTCGATTGCGACGTCCTCCGGCTTGCCCTCCCGCAATGATCCGTCCCTCTTGCTATCGCCGGAACTTTCCCGCTAGAGCTTCTATATGAGCCGCATCAGCGCAAATCCAGCCTTTTCGCCCCCCGACGAACAGGGCGCGCGCCCCGCCGGCGGCCGCTATGGAATAGCGATCGTCGGAAACGACAAGATCATCGACTGGCTGGTGCCCTTTCTCGAAAGCTATCGGGAAACCAACGCCACTCTGCCGCTCTATCTCATCCCCTATGACGACAACGTCACGCGCACCCGCCGCGCCGCGGAGATCTATGGGGCGCATTTCATCGAGGAGGAGCCCGTCGAGATCGATCGTCTCGCCAAGGAGCTCTACCCCGGAATCTTCAACTCGAATCGCAGGCGCTTGCGCAAGCTGGAGGCTCTGGCGCTCGATCTCGACGAAGTCGCCTATGTCGACGTCGATGTCGTTCTGTTTCGCGACTTCAGGCCGATCTTCGGGCGGCTCGAGGCGGGAAAGAGCGAGTTCATCGTCGCCTCGCCGAGCTTCGAATATGTCTACAACGAGCGGCGGTCGGAATATCCTTTCCTCGCCAACGCGCTGCCGTTCAACGACGGCTTCTGGGTGACCTCCAATAGATATCTCAAGCTCTCGGATTTCATCGACACGATGGCGAAGGACGCCGCGATTTTCCACGACGTGCGCAAGCGCGGGCAGCTGTTCGCGCAGCCCTTAGTCAATTTCGTCACGCACCGTCGCGGCGTGAAGATCGCGATGCTGCGCGACCTCGTCGAGAACGCGTCGCACGAGAGCTTCTACAAGGCCCCCGGCATAAGCTTCGCCGAGAGCAAGCCGCTCGATCCCGACGGGCGAGAAATCTACTTCGCCCATTGGGCCGGCGCCACCGCGCTGCCGTCGAACGGCGTGTTCGACGCGGCCTGGACAAGGCTTTCGAAGGCCGGCTGGGCGAGAATGAAGTCATGAACCTGGACCGGGGCGAAGCCCTGGCGGCAAGGTCCCGCAGATGCCCCGGCTGCTTTTCTTTTACCTGATCCGCCGGATCGGCTTCGGAGTCCTTGTCATTCAATTCGCGCTCAGCGTGCCGGTGGTGCTCGCCTATCTCTTGAGCTCGCTGCCCGCCGCCGCCGTGCGCGGCGGGCTCGTGTGGCCGGCCGTTGAGGGTGTCGCGCCGACCGTCGCCTATGTGGCGCTGCCGCTCGCCGCCGGCGTCGCCACCGCGCTCGAATTCTCGCGCATGGCGAGCGAGGGCATGATCGCCGTGCTCTATGCGCTCCGCCTTTCGGTCTGGGCCGTCTGCCGGCCGGCCACGGCGCTCGCGCTCGCGCTCGTCTTCGTGGGCTACATATTGTCGAATTTCTTCGCCCCTTATTACGTCGGCACGATGCAGGACGTTCTCAACGTCGTGCGCAACTCGCTCAACCATCGCATGCTCGAGCCGGCGCGCTTCTATACCTTCGACAATGGGGCCAAGACGCTCTACCTCGAGCGCTGGGAGACGCCCGACATTGCGGCCAATCTCTTCGTGCGCCAGCTCTCCACCGAGAAGATGGAGGAGCAGATCATCACCGCCGCGCATGCGGAGTTCCGGCGCAACGAAACCGGCGTGATCGTGGCGTTGCGCAACGGCAGCGTGCAGACGCGCTCGCTCACGGGCGGGGACGTGCGTCTCTCGGCCTTCGACGAATATGCCCTCGTCCTGCCCATGCAGGGCAGCGGCAGCCTGCCGCAGCGGACGTGGCGCGGCGTCTATGAATTGCCGCCGGGCGACTTCGTCCGGCAAATGATCGCCGCTCGCGCCGATCCAAGGCTCCTCGCGGAGTGGATGGCCGAGGCCGCGATGCGCCTCGGCGTGCCGATACTGGCCCTCGGCCACACCCTTCTCGCGATGGCGCTGGCGCTCACCTTCGGCAATGTGACGGGCAGACGCGGCGCCGGCGGGCAATTGGTGATCATCGCCATTCCGGTCGTCCACATCGCCTTTCTGGTGCTGCTTCAGACCCTGTTGCGCGCCGACGCCCGCTTGATCGTCGTGCTCGCGGCTTTGGCGCTGATCGAGATCCTGGCTTCGGTCTTCATGATCGCGCGGCTGAATTCGCCGCGCCCCGGCGCATTTTCTGGCGCTCGAGCGCGCGGCTCGGGTGATCTTCGTCCGCTCAAGGCGGGGCGCTGACCGCGCGCCCGGAGAGCGACGTCCGCACCCCCTATTCGGGATGCGCGCGCCGCAACAAGGCGTCGGCGAGCCGTTTCCGCTCGAAGATCACGACGACCCCGAGCGCGAAGAGGAGCGGCGCGATCAAATAGAAGAGACGCCAGACGAGAAGCGCCGCGAGCACCTGCACCTGCGGCGCGTCCGGGGTGAGCTTGATGAACAGCAGCTCGAAGACGCCCAGCCCTCCCGGCGCATGCGACACCAGCGCCACGGAGAAGGACAGGACGAAGGCGCCGAGCACGACCGCGAATCCCGGATTTCCGACCTCGGGAAGCGCGAAATAGATGATGCTTCCGGCGCCGATGAGCTCGAGCGGGGCGGCGAAGAGCTGTTGCACCATGACGTCCGGCCGCGGATAGACGACCTCGAAGCGGCCGATGTGCAGCGGCTTGAAATGCATCAGCGAGCCGATGACGTAGAGCGCCGCGCCGCCGAGACAGATGAGGCCGACCGCGCGCGCCGTGTGCGGATTGGTGACGACGTCGGGCAAGAAGCCGGAAAGCCGCTGCATCAGCGTCGGGTCCCAGGTCAGCAGAGCGCCCCCGAGCAGCAGGCAGCCGAAGCCGAAAGTATAGGAGCAAAGCACGACGAGCACGGCGATCTGCGACGCCGTCAGTCCTTTGGTCGAATAGGCGCGATAGCGGACCACGGCGCCCGAGAACATGCTCGCCCCGATATTGTGGGAGAGCGCGTAGGTCGTGAAGGAGCAAAGCGAGATGAAAGGCCAGGAAATATGCGTTACGCCGAGATGCAGCAGCGCGATGCGATCGTACCAAGCGAGCGCCGCATAGGCGAGCAGCGTGCCGAGCCCCGCAAGCAAATATCGGTGCGGGGGAATGGCGCGAAGCGCCGCCCAGACCTCTCCGCCGAGGGATTCGCTGCGGAACTCCTTATTGAGCAGATAAAGGGAGGCGATGACGGCGACGAGACCCAGCAGCGGCCAAAGATAGTCGAGCGCCTTCCTCAAGCGGCCTGACGCGTAGAGGCGCTCGGCGCCCGAGCGGAACCGCTCAAACGCAGAAAACGCGGTCGATTTCAGCATTCTGAAGCGCCCCTCACGCGAAGAACCGGCGCCCCACTTTTTCGCCGCGCCTTGTGGTAAGCGAGGAAGCTCGCCGGGGTCGACAGTATGGCCGTTGTGTCTTCCCTGACACAGCCCCGCGGCGCCCGCAAGTCCCGCCGGACCTTGTGTCCCTCCTGCGGGGCCGATAATCCAACAGGGGGAAGGACGGCGATGGGCGTTCTAAAAAGAATCAAGGGCCTGCTTCTCGATCCCGATAGCGAATGGGCGGCCATCGAAGCCGAAGAGCCGAGCGTCTTCGAAATCTACCGGAACCATGTGCTGCTGCTTGCGCTGATTCCGCCCCTCGCGAGCTTGCTGAGCGGCTATTGCTTCGGATACGGCCGGCCGACGCATGAATTCGCGCATCTGACCTTCGCGGGAGGGCTCATGCGTGCGGCTCTGCAATATGCGCTGAGCCTGCCGCTGCTTTTCGCCGTCTCCTTCGTGCTGTCGAGCCTCGCGCCGCATTTCGAGGGCCAGGCGAATGACGCGCGCGCCCTGGCGCTCACGGCCTATTCCTACACGCCCGCCTGGCTCGCCTCGCTCTTCGGCCTCGTTCCGGGCCTGCGCTGGCTCGATATTCTGGGCTTCTACGGCCTCTATATTTTCTACCACGGCCTCCCGCGCATGCTGCGATGCCCGAAGGACCACACCGACGTTCTAACGCTTATCGCCCTGGTCCTGTCCATCGCCGCGGCCGCCCTGCACGCCTGGCTCGTGCATGTCCTCGCGCCCTGGCGAAGCCTCGTCGTCTGACCGCCAGCGCGCCAGCGCCGCCTCGTCGACAGTCTTGGCGTCGATCCAGTCGCCGTCGCTTCCGTCCGAGAGGAGCGCCCGCTTCCAGAAGGGCGCGCGCGATTTCAGATAATCCATGACGAATTCGGCCGCCGCGAAGGCTTCGGCGCGGCCTTTCGCCGCCACGAGCACGAGCACGATCTTCTCGCCGGGGCGCAGGCGGCCGTAGCGATGCAGCACGGTAAGGGCGTGGAGCGGCCAGCGCTGGGCGGCTCGCTGCGCGATCTCCGTCATCTCGCGCTCCGCCATGCCCGGATAATGCTCGAGCTCGAGCGCCGAAACGGCGCCCCCTTCGCTCCGGCAGAGCCCCGTGAAGGCCACGAGCGCGCCGATGTCGGCTTGCAACGAGAGGATGTCGCCCTCCTCCTGCGCCGCGTCGAAGGGCTCGGCGCAGAGACGAATGGCGATCCTCGGCCCTTCCTGCATCGGCCTGGCCTTTCCTCGCAGCGAAGCGATCTTTGACGTTTTGCGCGCCGATTCGGGCCCTGGCCCTCAGGGTTCCTGCCAGTCGAGGGTCACGACCCTGCCGTTCTCGACTGCAAGAGCGAGGCGTCCGCGCTTCAGCTCCAGCGCCTTCTCGCCGAACACCGTCCGCCGCCACCCTTTCAAGGCCATCACATCGGCGTCGTCATTGGCGGCGATCGCTTCGAGGTCGTCGACGGTGGCGATCATCTTCGCGGCGACGCCGGTTTCTTCGCAGACCAGGCGCAACAGCACCTTCAAGAGCTCGACCGTCGCGCCGTTGGAGTTGCGGCGGTCCCGCTCGATCGCCGGCAGCGTGGCCGGATCGCGCGCCATCGCGCGCTCGATCGCGGCCATGATCTCGGCTCCCGACCGCGAGCGCTCGAGCCCGCGCGGGATGGCGCGCAGATTGGAGAGCGCCTCCTCGTTGCGCGGCGCGGCCAGCGCGATCTCGACGAGCGCGTCATCCTTGAGCACGCGCGCCCGCGGAACGTCGCGCGCTTGCGCCTCAGCCTCGCGCCAGGCGGCGAGCTCGATCAGCGCCGCGAGGTCGCGGGGCTTGCGCGCCCGATGGCGCAGACGCTCCCAGGCGTCGTCCGGATGCTGCGCATAGGTTGCAGGCGAGGTGAGCGACTCCATCTCGTCCGCGAGCCAGTCGAGCCGCGCCGTGCGCTCCAGCCGGCTGCGCAAATGGAGATAGATGTCGCGCAGATGCGTCACGTCGGCGATGGCGTAGCGGACCTGCGCCTCCGAGAGCGGACGCCTAGACCAGTCGGTGAAGCGCGAGGATTTGTCGACGCTGACCCGGGCGATCGACTTGGCGAGCTCGCCGTAGGAAGCCTGATCGCCGAAGCCGCAGACCATCGCTGCGACCTGAGTGTCGAAGAGGGGCTTGGGAATAAGCCCGGCGAGCCGCCAGACGATCTCGAGGTCCTGGCGGGCGGCGTGAAACACCTTGACCACCGCCTCATTCGCCATCAGCTCGAAAAAAGGCGTCAGATCGATCCCTTCTTCAAGGGCGTCGATCGCCGCCGCCTCCTCCGGCGAGGCGAGCTGGATGACGCAGACTTTTGGCCAGAAGGTCGTTTCCCGCAAGAATTCGGTGTCGACCGTCACAAAGGGATGTTGCGCAAGCCGCCGGCAGAGGGCGGCCACGTCTTCGCTGGTAGAGAGCAGAGTCATTGCGACAAGTCTAAATCATTTCTCTCTGGTCCTGAAGCCTTTTCCGCCGCGGTAAGCCGCCGGCGCGCTCTTCGCCCGGAGCGCGGGCGTGAGGCTCCGAGCCGGCCGTGGGGGCCCGGCGGCGAAGACCTCCCTTATCGGCTCTTCGCAGGCGTCGGCAGACGGCTTCGCGTCCTGCGTTTCATTCTGCAAATTCGAGCCGTCGAATTCAGCCCGCGCGACGGCAAATCATTGCTTTTGCTAACTTGATAGCACGGCGCCCCCTTCGCTCAGGCTTGCCGAGCGCGAGCCTGAGGCTCGCGGAGCGAAGGCAGGTTCGATGCAAAGCAGAAGCTCAGGTTCAAATCGATTTCATCCATCGCGATTCGCGCTGCGGGGCCTCATGCGCCGGGCGGTCGGATTCCTGGTTCTGTTGGCTGCATGCGGGGCTTTTGTCGGCGTCGCGGAAGCCGGCCTGCTGGAAGATCTCTTCGGCGGCGAGGAGGCTCCGAGCGCCTCTCGAGTGACAGCTGGCCGTCCGCCCGCGCCGCAGAGGCCGAGACTCGGGCACGCCCGGCGGCCGGTCGAGCGGCCGGCATCATCGGTCGCGCGCACAAGGGCTGCCTCCGCAACGCCGAGCCCGGCGCCCGTGCAAGCAAGCGCCTCAGCCGGCAATGTGAAGCCGAAGCCCGCCCGGTTCTGCGCGCCCTTCGACAAGACCGCCCCCATCGCCGATTCCTCCCAGGCTCTGACGCGGGATGCGACCCTGCGCTATGGCGATGTCATCGTGACGGACGAGGGCGTGCGCGTCTTCGAAGGCTCGGGGGCCTGCCCGCACGCCATTTCGGACTTTCGGACGCTTGCCGAAACGCGCGATTTGAGCCCTGGAACGCGCAGGGCGCTCGCCCAGATCGAGCTTGACCTCAAGACCAACCCTCCTCGTCGCGCCGATCCAGCGATCGTCGCGGCGGACACGACGAGCCGTTGAGTTCCGGCCCGCCGTTCACGGCTTCTTGCATTTTGACGGCGGCAGCAGCGTGAGGCTCGACGTTTTCGCGCCGAGGACGAAATCGCCGTAGTCGAGCTTCATCGAATAGGTGACGCCATTGTCGAAGAGCTCGAGCGCCAGCACATAGCTCGGCGGCTGGTCCTTCTGGTCGATGTCGAAATAGGAGATCGTGACCGGCCAGCGCCGCAGGCTTTTGAAGGCCTCGACCTGAAAGGGCTTTTCGGGCTCGCTCTTGATCGGCGCGCCGATGATCGTCAGCGTGTCGTAACGCTTGGCGCCGTCGCCCGAGGCGTCATAGATGCGGGCCGCCAGCATTTTTCCCCCGTCGCGCGCCGTCTGGAGAATTTTCCGCATGTGCTCGGTCGGGAAGAGGATCGGCCCCGAATAGTCGAGCTTGCCGCGCTTGGGCTTGGCCAGCTCGATGATTACGTCGCCGGCCTTGTTCTTCTTCTTCGCTACGCCGTCGGTTTCCTCGGTGGCGCCCGCCGATTCGGCGTTGCTCACCTTCGTCGTGAGCTTGAAGCGGAAGTCGGAGCCGTCGGCCGCCTCGAAGGTCGCCGAACGCATGTCGGAAACCTGCGCCTCGCCCTCCTCGGGCTGTAATTGCGTGAGCTGCCGGACGTTTTGAATATAGCCGTCGCAGGCCGAGCCCGAAAAGTCGAAGGTGATGCGGCCGCGCGCCGAGATGGGAGCCTTGGCGCCCTCGGCCTTGAGCAGCGAGAGATCGTAGACCGCGCGATGCGGCGCAAGCGGAGGCGTCGAAGTTTGCGCCGCCGCCCTTGGCCCAAGCCCGCTTGCAAAAAAGCAGGCCAAGGCTGCAACGCCTCCTGCAATTCGTCGCAACGCCATGGGCAAGGGTCTCCGAAACGGGCGGCGCGCGCCCGGCGTTGCGCCGGACGGCGCGAGAAACTACGGTTTCGCCTTCAGACGCGCAAATCCTAATTCCCCGAGAGGTTACGACCATGACTGACGCTTCGCCCATCGCCCGGCTCGCTGCGCTGGGGCTCGCGCTGCCGCAGGCCGCCGCGCCCGTCGCGAATTATGTGCCCTTCGCGCGGGCCGGCAATCTGCTTTTCATCTCCGGGCAATTGCCCGTCGTGGGCGGCAAGGTCGATCCGGCGCATCAGGGCAAGCTCGGCGACCGGGTCTCTCTCGAAGCCGGTCAGGCCGCAGCGCGCCTCGCCGCGCTCAATGTGCTGGCTCAGGCCAACGCCGCCGTCGGCGATCTGGCGAAGCTGCGCGCCCTACGTCTCGGCGGCTTCGTGAACGCCGTCGCCGATTTTCAGCAGATTCCGCAGGTCGTCAACGGCGCCTCGGATCTTTTCGCCGCGGTGCTCGGGGAGAACGGAAAGCACGCGCGGGCGGCCGTGGGCGTCGCGCAATTACCCCTCGACGCGGCGGTGGAGATCGAGGCGACTTTCGAGATCCTGGGCGCCTGATCCTAAGCTACCGGCTCACTCCTCCGGCTGATTTTCCGGAACGACGCGCAGCGAGGTGATGCGGTTGCGCATCTTGCGCAGCACCTCGAAGCGGAAGCCGTGGAAGCGGAACACCTGGCCCGCCTCGGGGATGGCCCCGGCCTCATGGATCACGAGGCCGGCGATCGTGGTCGCCTCGTCGTCCGGCAGGCGCCAGTCCATCGCGCGATTCAAGTCGCGGAGCGGCGAAGCGCCGTCGACGATGACCGAGCCGTCCTTCTGCGGCCGAACGCCGGGCATGGCCGCGTCATGTTCGTCGCGGATGTCGCCGACGATCTCCTCCAGAATGTCCTCGAGCGTGACGAGACCCATGACCTCGCCGTATTCGTCGACGACGAAGGCGAAATGGGTCTTGCGCTGCAAGAAGGCCTGGAGCTGGTCCTCGAGCGTCGTCGCCTCCGGTGTGAACCAGGGCTGCAGCATGATCTCGTCGATCTTGAGCCCCGAGGCGTCGCCGCCCGCCGCATCCAGCGCGCGCAAGAGATCCTTGGCGTGCAGCACGCCGATGAAATTGTCCGGGCGCTCGCGCCAGAGCGGCATGCGCGTGTAAGGGGAGGCCAGGACCTCCTTGATGATCTGGTGCGGCGGCAGGTCGGCGTCGACGGCGCGCATCTTGGTGCGGTGCACCATCACGTCCGAGACATGCATGACGGTCAGATCGAGGACGCCGCCGAACATGTCGCGCGCGCTGCGCTCGACCGTGCCTTCCTGATGCAGAATATCGACGGTGCTCTTCAGCTCGTCGTAAGGCGACACCATGGTTCGGCCGTGGCCGAGCTCGACGCCGGCGAGCTTCAGCATGACGCGCACCAGGAACTCGACGCCCACGAGCAGCGGCCCGAAGACGGCGACGAAGAAAGACACGAGGCGCGCCACCGCCAGGGACACGCGGTCGGGATGGTTGATCGCCAGCGTCTTCGGCAGCACCTCTGCGAAAATGAGCAGCAGACCGGTCATGAAGAAGGTCGCGTAAACCGCGCCATTCTCGCCGATGAGCAGGACCAGCATGCTGGTCATGACGGCGGAGCCGGCGATGTTGAAGAGCGTGTTGCCAAGCAGCAGCGTCGCGATCATGCGATTTCTGCGGCGCAGCAGCTGCGAAACGACCAGGGCGCGGCGATCGCCCTCCCTTTCGAGCGAATGCATATGCGCGAGGGACGCGCCGGTCAGCGCCGTCTCGGAGCCCGAGAAGAGCGCCGAAAGCAGCACGCAGCCGAGCACGACGATGAGCGCCGTGATGACGTCGACTGTGCTCAAAGGCCGCTCCCGCTTCGCGAACGCATCAGACTTCGCTTTTGAGGAAGGCCAGGACCTCCTTCGCCTCGACGTTCTTCGCAACAAAGGCGCCGCCGATCTCGCGCGCCAGCACGAAGGTCAGCGCGCCGCGCTCGACCTTTTTGTCTTGTCGCATGGCCTCGAGGACGGTTTCCGCGTCGGCGCTGAAGTCGGGAATGTCCGAAATGCGCGTCGGCAGGCCGACGCGCTCCAGGTGCCGCTCGACGCGCGTCGCGTCCTGCCCGTTGCACAGGCCGAGCCGGTGGGAAAAGCGGTAGGCCTGCGCGAGCCCGATCGCCACGCCCTCGCCATGCACGAGGCGCTTGCTGTCGTAGCCGACGAGCCGCTCGAGCGCGTGACCGAAAGTATGGCCGAGATTGAGCAGCGCGCGATCGCCTTGCTCGGTCTCGTCTCCCCCGACGATGCAAGCTTTCATCTGGCAGCTCACCGCAATCGCGCAAATCTGCTCCGGCTTGCCGGAGAACACGGCCTCGCCGTCGGCCTCGAGCCAGTCGAAGAAGCGGCGGTCGCGAATGAGCCCATATTTGACGATCTCGGCGTAGCCGGCGCGAAGCTCGCGCTCCGGCAGGGTCTCGAGCGTGTCGATGTCGGCGAGGACCAGCGAGGGCTGGTGGAATGCGCCGATTAGATTTTTGCCGTGCGGAGAATTAATGCCTGTCTTGCCGCCGACCGAGCTGTCCACCTGCGCGAGGAGCGTCGTCGGAATTTGCACGAAGCGGCAGCCTCGGCGCAGGCTCGCCGATACGAAGCCGGCGAGATCCCCGACCACGCCGCCGCCGAGCGCGATGACGACGTCGCGCCGCTCGATCTTCGCGGCGAGCGCCTCATCGAGAACGCGGCCGAAGACAGCGAGGGATTTCGAGGCCTCGCCCGGCTCGACGACGATCGCCGTCGAGCGCAGCCCGCAGGCCTCCAGGCTCGCCTGCAAGGGCTGGAGGTAGAGCGGGGCGACGTTGGAATCGGTCACGATCGCGCAGGCCGCGCCCGCCGCCCGGGCCGCGATCTGCTCGCCGGCCTCCTTGAGCAGGCCCGAGCCGATAAAAATGTCGTAGGAACGCGGACCGAGGTCGACCCGCACCGTTTCCCGGTGCAGCGGCTCCTCGCGGCGCGGCGCGAAATGGATCATGGAGGTCGGCAAGTCTTCTAAGGGGCGCTTCGCGCCGAAGGCCAGGGTTGGGAGGGTCTCGGCGAGCAGCGCCAGCGTCTGCTCGACCATCGCGTCATGGGGAACGTCGTGCGAGACGACTCTGAGGTCGGCGGTCGCATAGACGGGATTGCGCTCGTCCATGAGACGACGCAGCGTAGTGGCTGGGTCTTCCGTCTGCAAGAGCGGACGGTCGCCCTTGCGGCGCACGCGCCGCAGCAGGGTTTCATGATCGGCGTCGAACCAGATCGAGACGCCGCGCTCGGCGATGCGCCGCCGCGTTCTCGGGTCGAGGAAGGCGCCGCCGCCGGTCGCCAGCACCATGGGGCCGCCATTGAGCAGCCGATAGAGCACGCGACGCTCGCCGTCGCGAAAATAGCCCTCGCCGAATTTGGCGAAAATCTCGGGGATCGACATGCCCGCCGCAGCGGCGATCTCGGCGTCGGCGTCGACGAATTTGAGGCCCAGCCGGTGGGCGAGCTTTTGCCCAATCGAACTCTTTCCCGAGCCCATCATGCCCACGAGCACGATGCAATTATCCTCGAG
>Ga0265331_10002229_pt1 | contig 13269 bp, 8 predicted proteins | sample 41923metaG_FD_202088 | JGI IMG/M metagenome (GOLD analysis project Ga0265331, IMG submission 202088) | Rhizosphere microbial communities from Carex aquatilis grown in University of Washington, Seatle, WA, United States - 4-19-23 metaG | ecosystem: Host-associated > Plants > Roots > Rhizosphere >...
TACTCACGGGGACGACCTCCTAAAAAACGGGGTTTGGGGAAATTTGACGATCTCCCAATCTATTCCGCTTTCGAGGCGTCCCCGCTCTTTCCTCCTTATAGCCAACTCTCGCCGCCAATCCCCATGACGCCGATGACGAACGGCATCTTCGGGGCCGACAGGTCTTTCCGCACGTCGCGGATGAGGTGCCCCAGCAGTTCCGCGTACAGGTCATACCCGCCGGGTTTCATTTGCTTGTCGTAGGTCCAGTCGGAAACGTAATCGTTGAACCCTTGGAACCAGACGAACCCGGCCAGCTCGTACCCCTGCTTCTCGTCGTAGTCCGGCACCACCCGCTTGATGTCCTTGAGCACCTTCTTCGCGTGCCCGATCATCGCGCGGTAGTACACGCCGGTAGCTTTCAGCTTCTCGGCCTTGATCTTCTCCAAGTCGTCGCCCCGCTTCTTGCACTGGGCCAGTTCGTACTCGCTCCACACATAGGCCCCGGCGCTCGGCGGGCGGAAATCGGTGTGCAAGCTCCGCCCGCCCCACGAGGTCTTGATGATGAGCACCGGCTCGCCGAGCAGCTTCTCCATCGTGATGCCGAAGCTGAACTCCGGCCCGATCTTGTCGTCCGGGGCGCCGAATCCAGCCGTCAGCTTGCCCTTCGCCTCAGTCAAATCGGAGTAGGCGTCGCCGAGGCAGCCGACCGAGGTGATCCACACCTTCTCGCACACCCTCGGCTTGCCGTCCTTGTCCCGCATTTCCTTCAGGAGTGGTGCCGTCTTCGGGTCGTCGGCCAACGAGTCGAACGTGGACACACTCGCGTGCCCTTGCATGTTCGACTGCCCGGCGAGGATGAAAACCTTCAGCGGCTTGTCGGCAGCCCTCGCCCCAGTGGCGGTCAGGGCCAGCAGCAAAAGCGTCAAACCAAAGGTCGGCGCGCCAAACCTTTTTTGCAACACAGCCATAATGGCAACTCCTGACTGGAAGCCAACGGAATTATTCACCCGATCGTGCGAGAGCGTGAATCCCCTTGTTGATTGCTTGGCTGGTTGCGGTCGGAGTTCATGTTGCCACAGCAAAGCCGCGTTTTGGTCGTTCGCCCCGACGATCCAATCTATCCCCCGCGCAAGGGGTCGTCCAGCAACTCACCGCCACTGGAATCCGATGTCGAAATTCACTCCGAACAGGCTGCCTTACCAGTCCCAAAATACGTTCCTTTTTCAGGGTGCGCCGGCGGGGCGGTAGTGTCCTAACGGTACGCCGTGCTCAAGAATTGAGCACAGGAAACCAAGCCGAAAAGCCCGGCAACGCAGGTTTGGACACCACCCAGGGTCACTTGCCTTCCGGCCGCCGGCGCGGGATGCTGGAGTTCATGCCCATGCCTCCCGCCAAGCTCGTTGCCCTACTGAAGCCCAAGCGGCGATGGGCACAATTCAGTCTGACCACGGTGTTTGTCGTCGTGACGGTCCTCTGCGTGTCGCTGGCGTTTGCGGTGAACCGAGCGCACAGGCGATGGGAGGCTGTGGCTGCGATCGAAAAGTCCGGTGGCTGGGTCAGCTACGACTACCAGCGGGATGACTCCGGGGCCTATCTTCCCAACGCCAAGCCTCCCGGACCGGGGTGGTTGCGACGCATGCTCGGCGATAATTTCTTAGCCAAACCAGTTGGGGTTCAACTCTTCGCGGATTCAAAATCAGGAATGAAACCCGAAGAATTCACCGATGTTCAAGCTTCGATGATTGGCGTACTCACGGAGCTTCGCTGGCTCGTGCTAAAAGACACGGCGATCACCGACGAAAGCCTGACGTATTTCGCCGGCCTTTCGAGGCTTAAATCGCTCGACCTTGAGCATACCGTCGTAACGGACGCCGGCGTGGCCAAACTTAAAGGGGTTCTCCCAACCTGCACAATCTATCACTCATCAGGCTGCGCTCGGCCAGGTCGTCGCGAGGAGTAGGGGCAAACTTCAAGAGCCACCCGTCGTCGAACTTAGCCCTACTGGCCGCCGGTCGAGGTGCGACGGTCCCCCTTTCCGGCTCGCGTTCGGGGCTGTGTCAAAAAGGGTCCTTTAATCGGAATCCCAAAAAAGGGTTGAGGAAACGAGACTTCGGCCGACTTTCGAGGCTAATCGTGCGCTCCGCCGCTCGCTCCGCCTGTCGCTTCAGCCTGGGGTATCGTCATGAAGCGAACCCAGGATTCGAGGAACCGTATGCTCTAATGCGAGCACGTACGGGTCTGTGGGAGCCCTGGGCGGTTCCCCGCCCAGGGCCACCCTGCCGTCCGAGAAAAGGGATGAGTTGATGAGATTGCGGCCCGGCTATAGCTCCACCGTCGGCTCCTTCGGCTGTGCCTCCTTCAGCTTCGCCCGCCATTCGTCGGCTTTCTCCGCCTGGCCTGTGGCGGTATAGAAGTCCACCAGCCGCTGGAGGGCCTCGGTCAGTGGCGGCCCGCTCAAGACTGGCGAAGGATAGCGTATCGACCCCTTCGCCAGCCGATTCCAGCAAGGTATCCAATTTCCCACCACACTTCGCCCGTCACCCGCCACCTGCACCCCGATCGGTGGACTTGCCCGTGCCCTGTTTGCCCATGACGGCGGCAGACCCCGCAGTGAGCGTTAAGCCATCATGAACCTCCTCAAAGTTCTGGAGTCCGCCAAGGGAGACATCTGCCGGAGAGCCAACAGTTACACGTCGTGCCCCCGTTACGCAACGGTCGGCCTCCGCGTGGCCATGATGTTTGCTTGCCCCCGCCAACGGACTATGTGATATTGTTCTGACCGCACATCCCTGCATTCCGAGGACGGCCGCCGGCAGCATTCCAACAAGCAAGTCTTTTCGTGCGACTCGCATCGACTTCTCCTCTTTTGGGAAATGGGTGACGGGTGGCGGTTCGTCGATGAATCCCGCCCCCGTAAGTCGTAACGCGCCTGGCTATTGCGGCGGGAATCACTCCGGAGTACTCGCCCTTGTCGGGTAGTGATACAGTTTCCTATCTCAGCGTCGCAAGTTAAGCTGTTGAGTGGTGCATTTTGAGCCCAACAAGTCCCATCCCATGCAGAAAGCCAGCAGCATTAGTTCAGCGACTTTCGGGGCCAAGGCGGGAAGCTTTGCGACCTGTCGCGAAACCGGCCGCTCTGCCAGCCTTGTGCATCCCTGAATAACGCGTCGGCGGCTGCCTACTCATGAAACCTGACATTCGCCGATGAACCGTTCGCTCACCGGAACCGCTGCTGCTTTGCTCGTCGCCATCGGCTTGTGCGTGCCGGCTGCGGAAGCCCACGGCCAGGTACTCGACAAACAAAAGCTGCTCGACGCCGAGACTTTTTGGGACAACCGCGATGCGGACTGGTTCGTCGAGCACATTCCGTTTTTCGAGTGCCCCGACGCTGAGCTGACGACGACGTACTTTTACCGCTGGGAGCTTCTCACGAAGCACCTTACCTACGGCTCACCGAATAGCGGCTACTCGTTCACCGAGTTCATCGACCGGCCGTTCTGGTCTGGGGCTTACGGCGCGATCAGTTGCCCCGCGGGGCATCAGCTTTATGAAGCGCGTTGGCTGCGGCAGCCGCGGATCGCCCGCGACTACGCCCGCTACTGGTTCCGAACGGATGGAGCCCAGCCGCGAAATTACAGCACCTGGCTGGCCGATGCCGTTTGGGCGGTACACCAGGTCGCCCCCGACGAGGCTTACACCAAGAACCTGCTGCCCGACCTTGTGGCGAATTACGAGGCCTGGGAAGAGCGGCAGTTTGTCCACGAAGTTGGTCTCTTCTGGCAGACCGGCCACGACGACGGGATGGAGTTCAACATCAATAGCCGGCAGACGAAAGATATCCTTCGCGGCGCCCCTGGGTATCGCCCAAGCTTCAATGCGTACATGTGGGCTGACGCGATGGCGATCGCCAGGATCGCCGATCTCGCGAACGACCATGCCACCGCCGAGCAGTTCCGTATCAAGGCTGCGGCCATCAAGGAGAGACTGCAAGCCCTCCTCTGGGACCCGCAGCGAGCCTTCTTCTTTCCGATGTACCGCGACGACGAGGAAAGCGATGGTCACCGGGTCAAAGCCCGAACGCTCACGTATCAGACCGGGCGATTTGCTGGAAGTCCGCATGGTCGCGAGCTGATCGGGTATGTGCCGTGGCAGTTCAATCTTCCGGACGCAGGCTGCGGGTACGAATCCGCCTGGCGGTTCCTGATGGACCGCGATTACTTCTTCGCCAATTTCGGTCCGACGACGGTTGAGCGCCAAGACCCGCTGTTCCTGCTCCAGAAGTCGTGCTGCTGGTGGAGCGGACAGTCATGGCCGTACGCCACAACGCAGACCCTCAAGGCAATGGCCAATCTGCTCCAAAACTATGACCAGTCGGTCGTGACCAAGGTCGATTACTCCACGCTGCTCTCCGTCTATTGCCGCTCGCATCGCAAGGATGGCCAACCCTATCTGGCCGAGGCGTGTCACCCCGACACCGGTTCGTTCGAGGGACACGACGGGTACAATCACAGCGAGCACTATTTCCACTCCGGATTTTGCGACCTGATCATCACCGGACTGGTCGGGCTTGTGCCGCGCCACGACGCGACGCTGGAGATCGCCCCGCTGGCCCCCGACTCGTGGGATTACTTTGCGCTCGACGACGTGCCTTACAAAGACCGCCGCGTGAGCGTTGTCTGGGACCGGACTGGGTCGCGCTATGAGCTTGGCGCCGGACTCCATATCCTCGTCGACGGTCAGAAACTTGTCAGCTCTCCAAATCTGGAGAGACTTTCGGTCGATTTGCCTGCGCCTTCAGATCCCCGCCCAAAGCCTTCGACGACGGTGACCGTGAACTATGCGGTCAACAACGATGGCGCGTATTTTCCGCGTATCGTAACCTCGCACACCCCCCCACATTTGTCGCCCATGAAGTTGATCGATGGCAACTACTGGTATCACGTCCACCCTCCGAACCGCTGGACCGCGGTGGACTCGCCTTACGACGCAGACTGGATCGAATTGGACCTGGGCACGAGCCGTTCGGTCCACACCGTGAAGCTCTACATTCTCGACGACGGTGCGCCGGTCGCAGCGCCGGCAAGCTACGCCCTCTTGGAGTGGACGGGCGAGGCATGGCGGGAGATTCCCGATCAGCAACGCGAGCCCTTACGGCCCATCGGGCATCGAGCCAACGTGATCCGCTTTCCCACACGTGACATGGCGAAATTGCGCGTCATTCTTACGCACGCCGCGGGCAAACGCTCCGGCCTGACGGAACTTGAGGTCTGGGGGGACGCAACGCTGCCGGTGCCCCCAGCACCGCCCCCCGTGGGCAACTTGGCGTACAATCCCGGCCCGAAGAACGGAGGAGGCGAGTTTCCCAAGGCGGTTGCGTCGTTTACGTCGCGATTTGATCGCCTTGAAACCGCCAACGACGGCATCGCCAACTTCCTGCCGACGCCCGCCAATCGCTGGACCAGCTATGAGTCGAAGTCGGCGAGCGATTGGCTGGAGATCGACTTCTGCCAAGTCGTCGAGTTCCGTCGCGTCGAATTGGCGATCTACGATGACCGCGGCGGGGTGCAGGCCCCGCAAGCGTACGTCGTCCAATATTGGACCGGCGGTGAGTGGCGCGATGTAAGCAATTTGAAGAACACTCCAGAGCAACCGATTGGGGGGCAGTGGAACGAAGCCCGCTTCGATCCCGTCAGTTCCCAAAAGGTCCGCATCGTCTTCACCCACCGCGGCCAGTCGCGCAGCGGCGTGTCGGAAGTGCTGGTTTGGAACGACTGACCCTCGCCTGGTGAGAGCGAATCGCCCCTTTGCAGAAGCATCCGTCAAGGTCCTAATACGGTCCAATACCTATCGAGACCACAGCTATGATGCGTAACTTGCGACGATCCTCACTGCTGATTACCACGCTGCTGCTCCCGCTAGTCGCAAGTGCCGCCAAGGGGTTGAATCCGGTTAAGGTCTTCATCCTCGCCGGGCAGTCGAACATGGAAGGCCAGGCCGTCGCTGACTTGGACGGAAAGGACGGCAACGACGGCAAAGGCACGTTGTTGAGGCTGATGAGCGACCCTGCGAAGGCCGCGATGTTCCAGCGCCTCAAGGGCGCGAACGCCCGATGGGCCGTACGCGATGATGTGTGGGCGCGATACCAGCGAGAGCAAGGACCGCTGCTGGCGGTTCCAACGACTTCTTCCCTTTCAACCGCGCTGAGTTACAGGAAGTGGAACCGCGACTCTTCGAACTGCTGACCGCGATCTGGAAACCGGAGGAGAGCGTTTCGCCATGAAATCAGTTTTGCTTTGCCGGGTGATTGCCGCGTGTGCGATCGCTGTCAGCGGGCTTGCGCCGGTTGCAGCGCAAACGCTCGACGAGGAACTGCAGCGAGCGCCGGCAGTTGAGCTGGCGGAACTGGCGAGAAAGGACGGCGACGCGCGTCGCGGCGCGGTCGTGTTCTATCAGTTCTACATGGCCTGCTCGAAGTGTCACTCGGTAGGGGAGGGGGAACCGTCGCCGCTTGGACCGGACCTGACGACGCTGGGCAAGGAGGTACGTGACGAGTCGCTCGTCGAGTCGGTGCTGTTGCCGTCAAAGGTAATCCGCACAGGATTTGAGTCGCTGACGTTGGTGACGGTGGATGGCAACACGCGGACCGGGCTGCTCGTTGAACGCACCAGCGACAGGCTGGTCCTCCGCGACGTCGCGCGAGGAGGCGAGTTGACCACGGTTCCCGCGGCGGACGTCGATGAGATCACAACGAACCCCCTGTCCCTCATGCCGGCGGGACAGGTCAACCAGCTTGCCAGTCGTCAACAGTTTCTGGACTTGATCCGTTACCTGATCGAAGTGCGCGATGGGGGAGCAGCCCGAGCGCGCGAGCTTCGGCCACCGCCGACGTTGCTGACCTTCGCGGTGCCGGAGTACGAGCAGCATCTCGATCACGCGGCACTGATCGGCGGCTGGAATGCCGAATCGTTGAAACGTGGCGAGGCCATCTATCAGCGAGTCTGTGCGAACTGTCACGGCACGAGGGATCAGCCCGGTTCGCTGCCGACATCGCTGCGATTCGCCGAGGGAAAGTTCAAGAACGGCAGTGACCCGCTGGCAATGTACAAGACGTTGACGCGCGGCTTCGGACTGATGGCTCCACAAGCGTGGATGGTGCCGTCGCAAAAATACGACGTCATTCACTACATCCGCGAAACGTACATCCTCCCCCACAACCCGTCGCAGTTCTTTCCGGTGGACCCGGCGTACCTCGCGCGGCTGCCGCAAGGGAACACCCGCGGCCCCGAACCAAGCACGATCGAACCATGGAGCGCCATGGACTACGGCCCCAGCCTGACGCATACCTATGAGGTGCCCGGTGGCCCGCACAACTTTGCGTACAAGGGAATCGCCTGCCGACTTGATCCGGGCGACGGGGGTGTCTCGCGCGGCCGGCATTGGATGATCTTCGACACGGACACGTTACGCGTCGCCGCAGCCTGGAGCGCCAGCGTCCAAGGCGAGAAGTTCATCGATTGGCGCGGCATTCAATTCAACGGTGAGCATCAGATCCATCCGCGCGTCGTCGGTCAGATCGCCTACGCGAACTCAACCGGCCCGGGATGGGCGAATCCAGTCACTGGTTCATTTGGCGACGACCAACGCGTCCAGGGACGCGACGGTCGACGATACGGCCCGTTGCCCTCCGACTGGGCGAAGTTTCGCGGGCTGTATCATCACGGGCAACAGATTGTCCTGTCGTACACGGTCGGCTCGACCGATGTGCTCGAATCACCGGGACTGTTGATGCGCGAGGGATCGCCCGGAACGCCGCTTTTTCTCCGGACGTTCAACATCGGGCCACGCGATCACGATCTGGAGTTGCAGATCGCCGAGCATCCGACGTCCGCTTCGCAGGCACAGAGGGTGAACGAGGCGGACAGCACCGTAGTGACGTTCCAGCCAGAGGCTACGGCGATCGATGCGATTGACGCTCCGCTTCCAACAGCGATCGCCTTCGATGGCAATACCTACTTGGAATTGCCGGAGGGCGACGCGTTCGATCTGACGGAGAAGGATTTCAGCATCGCGGCGACAATCAAGACGACGGTCGGCGGAACTATTTTCGCCCTCGCTCAGCCAGGGCCGCAGTGGACTCCCGACGGTCACTCGTTTTTTGTCCGCGACGGCCGACTCGGGTTTGACATCGGCTGGGTGGGGGTCGTTACTTCCGAATCGAGAATCGATGACGGCCAGTGGCACAATGTCGCGGTTACCTGGCAACGGTCCGACCACCGCGTGCGCTTGTACGTCGATGGCCGGCTCGATGGGGAGGGTTTGTTGACCGCCAAGGGAAAACTGCCGACCAGCGTTGCGAGGATTGGCTTCACCGCCCCCGATTTCCCGAAACCGGCTTCGTTTTTCCAGGGCGAACTTGTCGAGGTACGGTTCTACCAACGACGTCTTCCGGACGTGCTCCGTGGATTTGCCGAGGCCGAGCAGGCGGACGACGAGCCGCTTGCACGGTGGCTGATCGGAGACGCATCCAGAACGCAAGTCGTCGATGCGACGGGTCACAAGCATGATGCCAAAGTCCGTCGTGGTGACGGTTCTGAAACTTCTACTGTCATCCCGCTCCTCGCGGGACTTGTTCCCGAGGACACGCCAGCGGTCTGGACGGCAGAAGAGGGCCGACTGCGATTGCGGATTTCAAAGGGCCAAGGGGCGTTACGTTTCACGGTCTGGACGGCTGCGAGCGTCCGGCTGGGCCCTGAGGGTCAGGTAATACAAGCGTCCGACGTGCTGTGGAACCCCGCGATTCCGGATGCCGACCTCGACCTGGCAGCGCTCACGCACGGCGGCCCGGCACAGTGGCCACAGAAGCTCGAAACGCAAGCGGTGATCGGTCATGGCAACGGCCCGTTCGAGGTCGATGTGTTGACCGCGCCGGAGACCAACCCGTGGCTCGCCCAGGTCCGATTCACCGGCCTGGATTTCTTCCAGGACGGACGCATCGCGGTCTGTACTTGGGACGGCGATGTGTGGCTGGTCGAGAGTAAGCCAAATACGGCTGAGCTTCGCTGGCAGCGGATCGCGACGGGTCTGTTTCAACCGCTGGGGCTGAAGATCGTCAAGGACAAGATTCACGTCATCTGCCGCGATCAACTGGCGGTGCTACACGATTTGAATGGCGACGGCGAGACCGATTTCTATGAGTGCCTCAACAACGACCATCAGGTCACAGAGCACTTCCATGAATTCGCGATGGGACTGCAAACCGACGCCGATGGAAACTTCTACTACGCCAAGTCGGGCCGGCATGCGTTACCGGCCGTGGTGCCGCATCACGGCACGCTGCTGCGGGTGAGCAAGGACGGCTCGCGAACCGACATCCTCGCAACGGGCTTTCGCGCGGCGAACGGAGTCTGCCTCAACCCGGATGGCTCGTTCTTCGTCACCGATCAGGAAGGGTTTTGGAATCCGAAGAATCGCATCAACTGGGTCACGCTTGGCCCAACCGGCAAGCCGAGATTCTACGGCAACATGTACGCTTACACCGACGTAACCGATCCATCGGACTCAGCGATGGAACCGCCGCTTTGCTGGATCACGAACACCTTCGATCGCTCGCCCGCGGAATTGCTGTGGGTCGACAGCGATCGCTGGGGTCCGCTGCAGGGATCGCTGTTGAACCTTTCGTACGGGTCAGGGAAGGTGTTTCTCGTGCCGCACGAGAAAGTACGCGGCGTGATGCAGGGGGGGATGATTGAGTTACCGCTGCCGCCGTTCCCGACCGGCGTCATGCGTGGCCGATTCCATCCTGCCGATGGCCAACTCTATTTGTGCGGCATGTTCGCCTGGGCCGGCAACGCCACCTACCCCGGTGGCCTCTACCGCTTGAGAGCGACCGGAGAGTCACTGAACCTGCCGATTGCCCTGCACGCCACGAAGTCAGGCTTGACGCTTGCTTTTACAGATTCGCTCGATCCGGCGGCCATTGACGCACGGAATGTGCAGATCAAGACGTGGTCGCTCAAGCGGACCGCCAACTACGGGTCGGATCATTACGATGAGAAACCGCTCACGATTCGGGGCACGGCGTTGTCGGCTGACTGCAGGACGCTCACGCTGCAGATCCCCGAACTTCGTCCGACCTGGTGCATGGAGATCAAGTACGCACTCCGCTCCACTACCGGAAAGCCGATCGAGGGTGTGATCCACAACACGATCCACGAACTAGCTGAGTAACGCATGTGAACACGTCAACGCCACGGAGGCTAATAGAGCCAGAAGAGAGAAACCATGAACCCCTTCGCGATTTCGATGGCTTGCTGTTGTTCACGGCGTACCTAGCCGGCCAGAAGCGCGAGGCAGAATTGCCAAGGTTGCAAGACGAAGTCAAGGGAGCAGAAACCGGTGTGGCTAAGCGGGGCGCCGGCGGGTGTGTCAAATACGGTGGTTAAATTGAACAATGCCTGCTCGACAAACGAAGAGGACTAGGCTGGACGACGCCGGAGCAGGCGCATGAGCGGATATCGACAAGTCTGGCAACTGGTGCGTTTCGGATTGACCGACGCTTGTATCTCACAGCGGGTTAGTCGGTCCAGAGCACCGATCATTCGTGGGCCGTCAATCAGTGGTCCTTGCGGAGCTTGACGTCTGCGTAAAATATCACACACTGAATACTCGATCGACTTGTCGCTACACGAACAGCCTGCCAGACGAAAATGAACCAACAACCCGCCTCGGTTCCGCTCGGCCCGGCAACAGCGTCGCCGGTCAGCCAGATCGAGGGCGGTGGCGTAACAATCGGCGGCGCGCTTCGACAACGTTTTGAGGCAAATCCGCTCCAGCTCCTTGGGAATCTTGTCGTCGAGTTGCCGCGGCGGGCGCGTCTCACCGCTGGTGATCTCGTCCAGTAGTTACGGCATCTGGCCGCGTCGGTAAGGGCTGCGGCCCGTCAAGAGCTCGTAAAAGACGACGCCCAGGCTATAGATGTCGCTACGGGCATCCACGCGGTGCCCTTCGCCACGGGCCTTGTTCCGGGCTCATGTAACGGGGCGTGCCGCAGCGCATCGAGCCGCTGCCAAACGCCTCGTCACGCAGGGCCAAGCCAAAATCGGCGACCAGTGGATGGCCGATTTCGTCGAGTAAGATGTTCCCCGGTTTGATATCGCGGTGGACCAAACCGCGCTTGTGCGCGTGGTGCAGGGCGTCGGCGATCCGCACGATCAGCTCGGCAGCATCTTCATGTGAGGGGCGGCGCTTTTTGATCAAGTCCGCCAGGTCGCCGCCTGCCATGTATTTCGAGACGACATAGCAAAACCCCTCATCGGTTTGCCCTACGTCAAAGACCGGTACGATGCCCGAATGGTCGAGACCGGCCAGCACGCGGGCCTCGGCCAGATAGGCTTCGGCGTCGGCCGGCGAAGCGATTCGCTCCTGTAACGGGACCTTGATCGCCACGTCACGGCGCAGTTGGTCGTCGTGCCCGCGATAAACCACCCCATAACCACCCTTGCCCAGCGTGCCCGTTACCGCATAGCGGCCGAAGTGGGAGGGCGCACTCGGTTCGGCCTGGGGCATGTCCTCGGTGGTGGCAAGCTTCGTCGCCCCGTGGTCGGCGGCGCGATGCTGGTCTTGGTTCAGGTCTGCCGTTTCGGGAACCGGTGCCGGCGTTTCGTGGACGGTGCCGGAGGACTGCTCGGCTTCATCCGAACTTCCGCTACCAAGCTGGCTGTGATCTGGGCTCATCTCGGCAGGTGGAAGCCGCGTTTTGGTCGTGTGCCCCGACGATCCAATCTATTCCCCGAGCAAGGGGTCGTCCAGCGCTTCGCCACCGTCGGAAGCCGGCATCAAGTCCGCTGCGTTGGCGTCCCAAAATGGTTCCATTTTCAGGGCGCGCCGGCGAAGCCGATCGCGAAGTCTGTTTGGCGGGGCCGAATCCGAAAAAAAAACGTATGAAGTTTCCGGGACATGCCCGCGAAGCCCAGGGACCCCCGTTGCAAACCACCGGGCTGGCCAGGCATTCCTCCTCGATCTCGTTGCGGGCCACGAGTTCGAAACGGTCGGCCGCCTTAAGCACGAATGTTGTATGCCCAATCGGGGAGCAACGTGCCTCTAACGCGTCCGCATTTATTCTTCCGTTCGGGGCTTGAGTATTTGTTGCTCTACGTCCTCCCAGAACTGCATTTCCAGGGCACCCAGGTCGAGGCCGTAGATCGTTTGGCAATCAATCTTGAATGTGCCTGGCCGAACGGAGAAGTAGAGCTTCACGAAGCGCTGCGGGCCGTAACGGCGGACCAGAAAGTCAACAAACGATCCGCCAATGGCGTAGACGACTCCTGCGTCGTGGTGGTACCAGAACGGGTCGGAAAGTTCACTCAGGTAGGAGTCAATTCTTCCCTCGTCCGAGACTTTCTTCCAGAGGCGCTGAAGCCCCTCCGGATCTACCACGGTGTCGAGTTTTTTCTCGCGCTGGATCGTTTCCCACCACAACCCCATTTCGGCGAAGTAACGACGCCGGTAGGCAGCACTATTTACCAGCGTTTTGCTGTCGACCGACTGGGCCTCAGCCCAACCTTCCACGAGCAGCGTCGGCGGATCCGTATCTGGGTATTCGCCCTGATACATGACCGCGTGCGCGAGTTCATGGCGGTCTGTATGCTCAGCAGGACTTTTCGAACTGCCCAGTGCCAAGCCGCCAATGGCAAGCGGTCCCTGACCCAAAAGCGTTCCGCGTACCCACCAAATCTTGGCGCGAGGAGTCAGCCCTGTCATCTCTTGCAGGCGAGCGACGTGCCGATCCATCGCCTCGAGGTCGGCCCGAGGTTCCGTCAAGCCATCGCCGTAATACATGACGATGCGGTCCGTCTCCAGCCGATGGGGATAGAGGAAACAGGCCTGCGCCTCCATGAGGCTTGTCCCGGCCCTTCTTACCAGCGCCATAGCGAGATTGTGCGGTACGTTTCGGCTGGCCCATTGCCGGTGGCCGTACCAGCCAAGGGTCAGCCAAAAGAGCGGTGGGAGAAGGCCCATGATCGTCCATGTGATCGCAGCAAAACGCCGCGGGCCGCGCAACAGCCGCCATAAGCCGCCAACCATCGCTCCCAGCGCCGCACCAAATGCGACGATAAGCAGGATAATGAACGGAATCGAAAACGGATGAATGACTCGCAGCTGACGCCCAATCAGGAGGAAAGCGACGGAGAGCGCACCAGCAATCCAGGCGATCACAACCCCAATGTGTAGCGACCGCATGACGCAGAACGAAGGCTTTGAGTTTCGAATGTCTTTCGTCTGCTCGGT
>Ga0265331_10002230_pt1 | contig 13264 bp, 12 predicted proteins | sample 41923metaG_FD_202088 | JGI IMG/M metagenome (GOLD analysis project Ga0265331, IMG submission 202088) | Rhizosphere microbial communities from Carex aquatilis grown in University of Washington, Seatle, WA, United States - 4-19-23 metaG | ecosystem: Host-associated > Plants > Roots > Rhizosphere...
TTTAGGAACTGAAGACACAATTTTATATGCGGCGGCTTTTGACGCTAACGGCGGTATTTTTGAACCATTACTTGGCGTAGAAGACGCGATTATCTCTGATGAATTAAACCATGCTTCTGTTATTGATGGTGTCCGTCTCTGTAAAGCGCAGCGTTACCGTTATAAAAATAGCGATATGCTTGATTTAGAAAATCAGCTTAAAGCAGCTCAGGCGCAACGTTTTCGTTTAATTGTGACTGATGGTGTTTTTTCCATGGACGGATCAATGGCTAAACTTAATGAAATTTGCGATTTAGCTGACAAGTATGAAGCATTGGTTATGGTTGATGATAGCCATGCAACTGGTTTTATTGGCCAAACCGGTCGGGGAACGCCGGAATATTATAAGGTAATGGACCGAGTAGATATTATTACTTCTACTTTAGGGAAAGCCCTGGGCGGTGCTATGGGCGGTTTTAGTTCTGGCCGCCAAGAAATTATTGATTTATTGCGTCAGCGATCACGTCCTTATTTATTTTCTAATTCCTTGGCGCCGGCCATTGTTGGCGCGGCAACAAAGGTAATTGATTTATTGAGTGAGACGACAGAGCTACGAGACAAGTTAATGGCTAATGCTTTATATTTTAGAGAAGAAATGACTAAGGCTGGTTTTGATATTAAGCCTGGTATTCATCCAATCGTTCCGGTTATGTTGTATGACGCAAAGATTGCCCAGACCATGGCTGAGAAACTTTTAGCTGAAGGAATTTACGTTGTTGGTTTTTTCTATCCGGTGGTGCCTAAAGATTTAGCTCGTATTCGCGTGCAAATTTCCGCGGCGCATGAGCGAACCGATCTTGATTTTGCCATTAAGGCGTTTGTAAAAATCGGCCAAGAATTAAAAATAATTAAGTAGCATGGCAAAAAAAAATATCGCTAAAAAATATTTCCTGATTATTGGTTTACTTTGCGTCGTCGGCTTATATCTTTGGCTGTCGTATGCTTACATATATTTTAAAATTGGCAGAGCATCTCTACCACCAGCTGACACTACGTATTCCTATATTCTAAATATTTCCAACAAGCCTGAAAAAAGTTTAGTATACGCGGCATTGGGTGACAGCTTAACCACAGGTGTTGGCGTTGATACGTATGAACAGTCATATCCATATATTCTGGCACAAAAACTATCTTTGAATCATAGTAATTTTATCTTAAAGGATTTTTCGTTTGCCGGTGCTAAAACTATCGATGTTATTAATAATCTTTTGGCCCCGGCCATAGCCAGTAAACCCGATATTGTAACGCTTTTGATCGGAACTAATGATATTCATGATCGTATTAGTCCGACAACCTTTGAAAAAAACTACGACTATATTTTAGAGCAACTGCAGACAAAAACTAACGCTAAGATATATGTTATTAGCATTCCGTTCTTAGGTGCTAATACCTTGTTGTTGCCACCATATAATTATTATTTTCATAATCAAATCATCAAATATAATAAGATTATTAAAACTGCAGCGCAAACATATAAGGCGAGTTTTATCGATTTAACTTCACCGACAGCAGAAGCTTCTACTAGTAGTTCTTACTATGCGGCTGACTTATTTCACCCGACGGCTAAAACCTATACGCTGTGGGCGACTATTATCTATGACAATTTCAATCGCTAATCCGGTTCAGGCAACATATATTTTCATGGCCATACTTCTTGTGGCCATAGTTATTTTTTGTCGTAAGAAAAAAAATTCAGAACTTTTTCCAGTTAGCGTGTCTCAAGAGCTAAAAGGCTTAGCTATCTTGGCCGTTGTTTTTTCCCATATCGGCTATTTTTTAATAACTGATCATAGTTTCCTTTTTCCGTTGTCAGTTTTAGCTGGCGCTGGCATTAACCTTTTTTTATTTCTATCAGGCTACGGTTTAACATCTAGCGCACTACATAAGCACTATTCTATCGCGCAATTTTATAAGCGCCGATTGCTAAAATTATTTACCCCGCTCTGGATTTCGTTAGTTGTTTTTTTATCGCTTGATTTTTTTATATTAAAAATTTCCTACAGCTGGAGCTTTATCGGTTCAGCTATTGTTGGAGTTTTCTCACACGCCGATCTCTATCATGACTTTAATGCTCCGTTATGGTATTTTAGTTTAATCTTATTTTACTATTTGATTTTTTCGTTGGTCTTTTCTAAAAAATATCCCTGGCTTTCAGCTCTAGGCCTTTATATTGTTTCGGTGCTTCTAACTAATTTAAATCCCTCATTTTTAAGTGGAACGTTGGGATTTTATGAACTCCATCTTATCGCTTTCCCGCTTGGTATGGCGGCGGCTAATCTAGTTGCTCGAAAAAATAATCTAAGCTTTAGTCTTCGCCGCGGCTGGCTAAAAACAACTCTTTATTATTGTAGTTTAGCTATACTTATTGGTATTGTTGCGTATACCGCAATTTATTCAGGTGTCGGCAAGAGTCCTCTCACTGAAGAATTAATAAGTTTAGTAACGATGGCCGCTATTATTGGAATATTTATACTTAAAAAAATTGAGCTAAAGTTATTTTATGTCTTTGGCGTTTTTTCTTATGAGATATATTTACTGCATTGGCCTATTCTCTATCGCTATGATATCTTTTTTCGTTGGTTACCAGCTTGGCTAGCCTTAACTTTATACTTACTACTCTTTCTCGGGCTTGGTTGGCTGTTACAATATCTTACAAGAATAATTAATCAGGTTTGGTATCATAAAAAAATCACTAGTACGGGAACGGAATAGAGTAAAATTAGTTTAAAAATATGCCATCAGTTATACAATTTTTTAAAGAAAAAAAGAAGCTTGTGAGTACCTCACTATTAGTTTTAGTGTTTATTGGTTTATTATTACTTTTTGGTTTTTTACTATTTCGTTCGTTTCTATTAGTTCGTCATAGTAATCTTTCGGTTCGTTCAGGCGCCTTACATCATCAGGTATTAGTTACTGATCCAAACTACATTGAAGGTTGGATGACTTTTCGTTATATTAATACAATTTTTAAATTGCCGGAAAATTATCTGCCACATTATTTACAGGTAACAATTGCGCGTTATCCAAACCTTACCTTGGATTCATATAGTAAAAGTTATCATCTCGATAAACTTGTGTTTACAGAAAAAATAAGACAAGCTGTACGAGACTATATTCAAACGCAATCTAGTAAGTAGTTTGTATGTTGGAATTTTTATTATCTTTTTTGTTGCTGTATAAATACCTCGCGTTATTTGTTATTACCTTTTTAGCATCTCTGGCCCTACCCCTTCCGTCAACAATTGTTTTAATAGCAACTGGGGCTTTTGCGGGGCAAGGATATTTTAATTTTTATGACATTATTGTTATTGGTTCTATAAGTACTGTAGCTGGTGATTATGCCAGCTTTTTTATTACCCAGCGTTGGGGTGCTCATATTTTACCAAAAATTGGTTTTAAAAAATTATTAGCTTCGCAAAAATTTATTACCTTACGAGAAAATTTTATTCAGCATTCTTTTGCAAGTATTTTTTATAGTCGGTTTTTAATCACTAGTTTAGGCATACCAATTAATTTTATTGCTGGTTTATCAAAACTAACTTTTAAAAAATTCTTTATTCCGGATCTAGTCGGTGAATTAATATATGTTATATTGTATGCAGGGATTGGTTATATTTTAGGAAATGAATGGCGCTCTATCTCTGATATTTTTGAAAATATAGCTTGGGCTTTATTAATATTGGTTGTTATGGTAGTAGTTTATTTAATGTTTGCTAAAAAGAAACGCTAACTTTTTGAGGTTTAAAAGATAATTTATAAGAAAAAAGACGACCGTTTGATCGTCTTTTTTAAAACTGAATTTTTTAAATTAAGGCAAAGAGCATAAGTACCACGGCAAACTGAATTTGTGTTTCACATCTTCCAGCTTTTTTACTAAAAATGAGCATTGCACCGGTTATGAGCAAAACTAACGCCGACATGCTGGCGAAAGATATTTGCATAGTTGTTTTAGTAAACTGCAAAAAACCAAAGAGCAAGAATGTCGCGATAATGAGTAGGGCGCCGGAAAGCTGCAGGGCTCGTTCCGGACCTAAAACCATCGGCAAAGTAACGCGTTTGCCGTTATTAGCAATAATATCTTTCACGTCTTTAACAATCTCTCTTGCTAGATATGCAAAGCTGGTGAGGCCCATGCCCCAAAAAACAATGGGATGGGTTTGAGTACCCGCTAACCAACCGATGATAATCGGCGTAGTGCAAACAATACTCATTAAAATGTTTTTTGTTGACCAATGAGCAGACAATTTTAACGAATACGCTATGATTGCCAATGCATCAAAGATATAGATTAAAGCGCAAAGTTTTGGCAGCCAGATGGCGGCGATACCTAAAGAAAGACAAAAAAATATTATGCCAATAAATCGTAAGGCTTTCGGATTTTTGAATTTGAATCTTTCCGACTTACGAGTGTACATCCAGTTTGCTGTGGCATAATGATACAAGCTTGAGCCAATCGTGCCGAGCGCAAATGCTATAGCCGCCGCTATCGCTTGCTGTGGTTCTGCGTCACAAAATCGAGCAATAATCCAGGTCGCAATTCCGCCGGAAATTGGTAAAATCGGGCGAACTAATTTATAAAGCAGATACCACATTTTTCCTCCATGGTAATTTAATTATGTAAATGTTTAAGAACTAATTTTTTTAGTATCCTATAGCTAATCTAATTTGTTGTCAAATTAAAATCAATTATATTTTTTTTGAACGACAATTGCTGAAATTAAAATTAAGAAAAGCGCGCTGATTGATATAATAGTATTCCAAGGGGTGCTATTTTGATCAATGAAAATTCCTGTATTTGGAAATTTTACAACAATACTATGAGGATCAGTAACCACAACAACCGTAGCAACGGCAAAGTCTTTGGCTGTTAGACCATTAGCCTCGCCGCTGGCCGTTACCGTATCAACCGTAGTTTTAGTGAAATTTGTCTGACAACTATATATCCACGTCTCAGTCGGATCAAGTTTTCCGTTACCATTTGTATCGCCGGAAATATATATATTAGGTCCACACTTGTCATCAATGAGTTTAATATTATTTAATGAGACTGCACCTGGGTTGGTGACTTGATTAGTATACGTCACAACTCCTCCTTTGGCAGCTAAGACTAAGGGATGAGGAATTTTTGTAACGTGAATTAATGGTGGAGCAACTGGAGCGCCAACAATAACTGTCGCGCTGGCACTATCAACTGCACTTATACCATTGGCCCAACCAGTGGCCACAACAGTATTGGTATGAGTTGTTGAGAGTGTCATGGAACAACTGTATGTCCAGGTCTCAGTAGTATCAAGTTTTCCGTTACTATTTGTATCACCAGAAATAAGAACTATTGGACTGCAGGTGTCGCCGACCATTGTTATGTTATGTATTGGAACTATACCGATATTACGTAAGATATAATTGTATGTCACTGGACCAGGACCAGCGGGTAAAGCCAAAGGATTTGGTATTTTCACAAGATCAATAAGAGGTGCGACCAAAGGAGCTATTAAAGGCGTTGCTATAGGCGTAGTATTACTTGAACCACCGACCGTAGAAGGCAAAGACGTTATAAAGGTATTAGTGATAATGCACGTTTTATTGTCACCAGGAACAAGATTTACAATACCATTCGGACAATCAAGAGCAAAACTACGGGTATAGTTAGGATCAAGAGTTTCGCTTACCTCATGCACACCAGTTGAGAACGTATTAGCCACGCCATAGACAACGGGTACACTATCTACGAATAATGGAAAATCAGTATTATTTTTTGTTCCACCGGTCACAACATCAATAACAGTTATTGTTGATATAGGTGGAGCAGATACTATGTCATTATTAGTGATGGTGCAGGTTGCAGAACCACCACTCGGAAGAATTAAACCAGAACAATTATCATACGTAGTTATATAACCAGCCACGGTTGGCGCGGTAATAGTGTAAGTGCCAGCAACAACAGTGACATCGTTTTGACCACCAGCTTCAAAAGCTTGATCAACACCGCCATTGATTGAGAAACTAAAATCCGCGTTGTTTAAAGTACCGCCATTATCATTAATGAGCGTATTGATGATATGAATAGTGGCCGGCGCTGGCGGAGGAGCAACCGCGCAAGTCGGTCCAGTAATAGAATTTCCATCTGTTGTTAAAGCACCGTTGAGTGATATGATTCGGCCATTAACAGTTGCTCCGGAAACCAAAGCGATATCACGCGAAGCAATAAGAGTCCCTTTAAAAGTAGTACCTGAAGCAATAGTGGCATCGCGACCAATTTGCCAAAACACATGGCAGGGTTGCGCATTACCGGTCAAAACTACCGAGCCAGAAAATGTCATATCACGACCAATTTGAAAAACCCAAATATCGTCGTAGCTGCCGTTAAGAGTAAGTGTGCCAGTGAACGAAGCGTCTAAAGGTTCGGTCCATACACCCGGTGCTGGATGTGTGTTGCCAGACCATGTTCCATCAGAGCTTTGCGTTGCTAGATTATTAAAAATATTTAAGGCATCTGTTTGCGCAGTCGCTGCCAGAGAAGATGGACCGAAATATTCCGTTCCTCCAACTGTCCAAGGGCCAGTTCTCGAAATTGCCAGACCAGGGCTAAGACCCAAATTATTAGAGACACTGGTGCCGGCTCCGGTAGCACTCATGGACAAACTTGCCAAAACCGAGAAGTTTGCCGCCGCGCCCAGTGTTGGTAAAGTCGCTGAGAAGGCAGTCATTGGCTTACATAAACCAAGTGTTAGCACAACAACCAAGATAATTATCGAAGTATTAAATGTTTTCATGGGTTTATCTCTTATAAGAGATGTTTTAAACATTACTTATATAATATCACGTCTTCTTCGTTTAAACTAAAAATTAAGCTATAATAAGCTTACTATAGTAAACAAAAATACCCGTGAGTAAAAAAACCATAATTTCCGCATCTTCCAATAAAGCTCTTAAGCTTAAGGTTTTGGCTAAGAAAAAAGAAAGGGTTAGACGAAAATTAGTTGTGACCGCCAAGGGTAAAGAAAGTACAAGACGTAAGTTGGTGGTGACTGCTAAGGGGAAAGAAGATGTCAGACGCAAGCTAGCCATAACCGCCAAACAACTGGCCGTGACAGCAAAGGAAAAAGAAACAGTAAGACGCAAATTAGTAGTGACCGCAGAGAATCTCAGTCTTAAAGCCAAACAGTTGGCCGAGACCACGGCCAAAGATGGGGCTTTATTAGAAAGTATCGGCGACGGAGTTATTGCGACTGACCAAAAAGGAAAAGTTATTTTAATAAATAAAATTGCTGAAAATCTTTTGGGGTTTACCAGTGCCGAGATACTAGGAAAGTTTTTTGATCATGCGATATTAATGTTGGATGCCGAAGGCAAACAGATTCCTGAAAAAGCACGCCCGCTTATTTTAGCTTTAAATTCGGGGAAAACAACGACGACGAGTACAACAACAACGACTACTACCAAAGAAAAAAAGAAACAGACTATTCCTGAAACCAAAACAACACCCGGAATCTATTATTATCTACGTAAAGACAAGACGAAGTTTCCAATAGCTTTAACGGTTTCTCCGGTGATACTTGAGAATAAACTTATTGGAGCAATCATGGTTTTTCATGATATTACCAAAGAGAAAGAGATAGATCGCGCGAAAAGTGAATTTATATCTTTGGCCTCTCATCAGCTTCGTACGCCGCTCACAACGGTCAGTTGGTATTCTGAAATGTTATTGGCGGGCGATGCCGGCAAACTTAGCCCTGATCAGACTAAATATATGGAAGAGATTTATCAGGGCAATAAACGCATGATTGAGTTGGTCAATACTCTTTTAAATGTTTCACGTTTGGAACTCGGCACATCGTTGGTTGAGCCCAAACCAACTGATATAATTGCTTTGGCACAAAGTGTAGTCACTGAGTTAAAATTAAAAATTGAAGCCAAGAAAATGATTGTTACACAAAAATTCAGTAAGGATATTCCAATAATTTCAGTTGATCCAAAACTTTTACGCATGGTCTTTCAAAATCTTTTAACTAATGCCATTAATTACACGCCTGAAGCTGGCAAAATCGTTATCGAGATTACTTTATCAAATGAAAAATCTACTATTTTAATCAAGGTTACTGATACAGGTTATGGCATTCCGAAAAATCAGCAAGATAAAATATTTACCAAGCTTTTCCGAGCAGATAATGCGCGTGATAAAGATACGGGAGGAACGGGCCTTGGACTCTATATAGTAAAATCAATTATTGAAGATTCGGCGGGTAAGATATGGTTTGAATCTGAAGAAAATAAAGGTACTACTTTTTTTGTCACTCTGCCTCTGGCTGGAATGAAGAAAAAGGAAGGGACAAAAGCCCTGTCTTAATACGGCGTTTAAGGATGTGTTATAATAAACGATATGGTTAATGAGACAACAAAAGCGAAAATAATATTAGTTATCGAAGATGAACAGCCTCTGCTTGAAGCAATTAAACTAAAGCTTGAGAAGAATGGTTTTGTTGTTACTTCCTCTCGTAGCTGTCAACAAGCTTTAGGCTATCTTAAAGATTTAGAGCGGATTGATGCCATCTGGCTTGATCATTATCTTTTAGGTAAAGAAGACGGGATTGATTTTGTAACTCAAGTAAAAAATCATAGTGAACAGTGGAAGAAAATCCCTATTTTTGTTATTTCTAATACGGCCAGCCCTGAAAACGTACAATCATATATCAAACTTGGTATAAGTAAATACTTTGTGAAAACCGAAAACCAACTTGATAATATTGTTACAGAAATTAAATCTATTTTAGAAAAATAATACATAATCATATGGCTGAACAATTAAAACAACAAAGTATTTTGATTGTTGATGACGAAATTTCCCTTCTTAATGCTCTGCGTGATAAATTGACGCACGAGAATTTCGTTACATTAGAAGCAAAAAATGGCGAGGAAGGATTAGCGCTCGCACTTTCGGCGCATCCCGACCTTATTTTACTTGATATCGTGATGCCAAAGATGGACGGCATGACAATGTTAAAAAAACTTCGCGAAGACGCTTGGGGCAAAAATGTGAAAGTTATTATGCTCTCCAATTTGAGCGATATGAAAAATGTGGTCGATGCTATACAACAGGAGTCATATGATTATCTTGTAAAATCAGATTGGAAGCTTGAGGATGTAGTAACAAAGGTTAGAGAAAAACTAAAACAGTAGATTTATCAAATTAAAAAGGCGATCGTTTGATCGCCTTTTTTATATTTGACAATAATAACGGGCTCTGCTATTATTTAGAAGTTCTAACTATTATAGATTCTAACAATATGTCCAAGACTTTGACCGATGATCTTATTTCCTTAATTTTTAATACCGGACAGGTTTTACGTGAAAAAGCTCGTAGTAATGATCATTTAAATGATTGTTCTTTTGTTCATTTACGTACCTTGCTCTATATTAAAGAACAAAAAGAAATAAGCATGAGGGATTTGGCTCACTTTTTACACATTACCCCGCCGTCAACAACCTCTCTTATTAATTCCTTAGTACGTAAAGGTTTTGTTAAAAGAACCAGTAGCAAAGATGATCGCCGTAGTATTACATTGCAGATTACTAACTCTGGATTAGAGTTATTAAAAAATAATCTAAAGCGTGCGGCATCAATCATCGAAGTAGCGCTTAACAAGCTAAGCAAGAAAGAAAAGATGCTCTTTATTTCCATTTTAAAAAAAATTTCTTAATTACTTATGTCTAAAAAAATACTAATTTTCAGTTTATTGTTAGTGGGCGCCGGAATTATTATTATTGGCGGAATATATTATTTTACCCGTCCCGCAAAAGTTACCTACCAATACGATAAGATCACGAGTGGCACTGTTGCCGAAACAGTTAACGTTAATGGCGTAGTTAAAGCGGCGCAGAGTATTGATTTATCGTTTCAGGTTTCAGGAAAAATTAATCAAAAATATGTATCTGTTAATGATCAAGTAAAAACCGGCCAAGCTTTATTATCACTTGATAATTCTGATCAAGCTGTGCAGCTAGCCTCAGCCCAAGCGGCACTTGATAAACAATTAGCTGGTAATCGACCGGAATATATTGCGCAATTACAAGCAGCGGTGAACCAAGCTAAAGCGAGTCTTGACCAAGTGTCAGCTGTTTCGGCAAATAACATTCATGCCGCGCAAGATGCGCAACTCAATGCTCAAAATAATTTGAAACTTGCGCAAGGCGGAGAAACGAGCCAAATTGTTGAAGACGCGTATGAAAATATGACCGTGGCCTTACAGGGTACGCAAAATAGTTTAGCTAATGCCTTAACAAAAGCTGATAATATTTTAGGCATTGATAATACTCAAGCTAACGAAGCATTTAAAGATTTATTATCTGTTAGAAATCCAAGTGCACTTAATACCGCTAATGCAAAATATGCGTTGGCTAAAACTAAGCAGCAAGCTTTTTTCCAAGTGAATAATCTTTTAGTTTCAACAAATCATCCAGCGGTTGATTTAGCAAGCGCAAGCGCCGAACAGTCTTTAAGCGCGACGCAAGATTTGCTTAATTCAGTCGCAACAGTTTTAGACAATACAATTACCAGTGTTGATTTAAGTGTTAGTGAATTAGATGGTTTAAAAACTACTATCCAATTAGCGCGCACTGATCTAGCGTCTAACTCAACGGGACTGACCAATCAAAAACATGCAATTGCAACGGCAAAAAATAGCTACATAACCTATCAAATCGCCGCTACTAAAGCGGATCAAGATTTAGCTGATATAAAAAACAAAAGTTCTGCTGATATAGCTTCCGCCAAAGCTACACTTGATAAAGCCAAAGCGGCGCTTGCTGATGCACAAAATCCACCACGCGCTGTTGATCTAGAAAGTTATCGAACCGCTGTGGAAGCAGCACAATTAAATTACAATAAGACAATCTTAACTGCGCCCTTTGATGGCAAAGTTTCTCAACAAGACGGCGAGTTGGGAACTCTAGCTATACCAAATGTTCCCTTGGTTTCTATTATTAGTAATAACAAATATCAAATTGAAAGCTTTGTTGCCGAGACAGATCTTGCTAAGATTCAAGTTGGAGATTCAGCGATGATTAGTTTAGATACTTTGGATGGCTCAACACAGTTTTCGGCTAAAGTTATTAAGATCGATCCAAGTGCGACACAGTTAGCTGACGGAAGCTCAGCCTATAAAGTAACGTTGCAGTTTGATAATGAAGATCCGCGTCTTAAAGTTGGTTTAAGTGCTAACATTAAAATTTATGGCGCCAAGAAAGATAATGTCTTAATAATCCTGGCGCATGACGTCGTACAAAAAAACGGATTGTATTATGCAATGGTTTTGAATAGTCAGCAAAAAGTTGAAGAAAAACAAATTGAACTCGGACTCAAGGGCGGTAACGATCAATGGGAATTAATTTCTGGTTTGGCGGCAGGAGATTCAGTCGTTAGCTTTTCTTCTAATTAATTAAGATAGCACTATGGAAACACAAGAAAAAATAATTGAATCCGAACAAGAGATTCTAGCAGCCGAAAAATCAATTCTACAAGAAATCAAAAAGGAAGAAAAAATGATTCTTGGCATAGAAAAAAATATTTTTATTATCGGTCTAAGCATCGCTTTAGTTGTCGTCGGGGCGGCGGCCGGATTGCTTTTTTGGCAAATGTCGAGCAATGAAATTAAAATTGATAACTCCATGATTTCTGCACCGCGGATTGATTTGTCAGCCAAGAGTTCGGGGCCGCTTGAAGAAGTGTTTGTTAATGAAGGCGATCAGGTGTTAGCTAATGCGGTGTTAGGTCGAGTGGGCGATGAACTTATTAAAGCCAAGACCGCCGGTATTATTGTTGATGTTAAAAAAGATATTGGTCAACAGTTTAGTGCCGGTACGCCGGTTGTTTCGATGATTGATCCAAATGAATTACGTGTTATAGGACAGCTTGATGAAAATAAAGGTTTATCCGATATTCAAGTTGGTCAGGCCGCGGTTTTTACGGTTGATGCTTTTGACGGTCAACAGTTTAGCGGTGTTGTTGATGAAATAACACCAACTTCAAATGATACAGGAGTAGTATTCTCAATTTCCGATAAACGAGAAATTAAACAGTTTGATATAAAAATTAGATTTAATATTGAAGCGCATCCAGAATTTAAAAACGGCATGTCGGCTAAAATAATCATTTACAAAAAGTAATTATGCCGGAGGATAAAGGCTCTAATCTACGATGGTGGATTTTATTGACCGTTATTATCGGTACTTTTTTAGGGCGCTTGGACCAAACCATTGTTAATTTAGCTTTGCCAAAAATTATTAATGATTTTAGCATTACGGTCAGCGCGGCGGGCTGGATTGCCACCGCGTACATTTTAGCCAATGCCGTATTTGTACCAATTTGGGGAAAACTTGGCGATACAATCGGACGCAAGAAAGTATATATTCTTGGTTTTAGTATTTTTATTTTTGGTTCAGTGTTAGCTGGTTTCGCCTGGGATTTAAATTCCATGTTGGTTTTTCGTATTATTCAAGCTATCGCCAGTTCAGCTGATTATCCGACCGCCATGGCTATTCTCGCCGTAACGTTTCGTCAAGGCAAAGAACGCGCCCAGGCGCTCGGCATTTGGTCATCGTCATTTGCCGTCGCGGCGGTTTTTGGTCCGCTTATTGGCGGACCATTAATTGATAATTTTGGTTGGCGTTCGGTCTTTTTTATTAATTTACCAATTGGTATCTTGGGTGTATTTATGGCCTTACGTTTTATTAATGAATCACGCTCAGAAGTTAAAACTAGATTTTTTGACTGGTGGGGTGCTTTCACGCTCGGCGGAATGTTATCAGCTTTAGTTTTAGTATTAGATAAAGGACTTGATTGGGGTTGGTTGTCAGCCGCAAGTCTACTTTGCTATTTTTTGATTATAGTTTTACTTGGAGTGTTCATTAAGATTGAACAAAAAGTTCCCGAACCGATTGTTGATCTTAAATTTTTCAAAATTCCAGCTTTTGTTAACACGTTACTTAATAATTTTATTGTTTTCATGGGTATGATGGGAGGATTATTTTTAATTCCAATTTTTGCGCAAACCTTTTTAGGTTATACTGCGACGCAGTCAGGTTATTTGTTCATGCCGATGGCTTTTATGATGATGCTCGCTTCGCCGTTAGGTGGTGCCTTAACTGGCAAAATTGAATCGCGCTATATTATTTTTGCCAGCACGATTGTTGCTTCAATCGGCATTTTTCTTTTTTCATATTTTCTAGA
>Ga0265331_10002232_pt1 | contig 13259 bp, 12 predicted proteins | sample 41923metaG_FD_202088 | JGI IMG/M metagenome (GOLD analysis project Ga0265331, IMG submission 202088) | Rhizosphere microbial communities from Carex aquatilis grown in University of Washington, Seatle, WA, United States - 4-19-23 metaG | ecosystem: Host-associated > Plants > Roots > Rhizosphere...
CCGCACAGCATCGTCGACCGCCCGAAGCTGGGCTTCAACCCGCCGATGGGGGTGTGGCTGAAGGGCAGCCTCGCCGGCCTGGTGGCCGAGCGCCTGACCGCGTCCCGGATGGCCGAAATCGGCCTCGCATGGGCGCCGGTCGCCCGCCTGCTGGCCGAGCATGCCGGCGGCATGCGCGACCATGCCCTGAAGGTATGGGCGCTGCTGGTCTACGAGGAATGGGCGCGCGCCGCCGGCCGTCCTTGACGGCACCCGGCGCTATGGTGTTGAAGGTGGGACCCACTGCCGTAAAGGGACAGCCGCCATGGATTCCGTGAATTTTCTCGCCGGGCAGATCGACGAGCACCGCCAGGTGCTGGACGCCACCCTCGCCGCGGTGGGCCAGCCCTTCGCCCGCCTGGTCGCGGCCTGCGAGCGGTCGCTCGCCGACGGCGGCAAGATCCTGTTCTGCGGCAATGGCGGCAGCGCCGCCGACGCCCAGCACCTGGCCGCCGAGATGGTGATCCGCTACCGCTTCAACCGCGCCGCCCTGGCCGCCCTGGCGCTGACCACCGACACCTCGACCCTGACCGCCTGCGCCAACGACTTCTCGTACGAGGACATCTTCTCGCGCCAAATCGAGGCGCTGATGGGCCCCAAGGACGTGCTGATCGCCATCTCCACTTCGGGCAACAGCGGCAACATCATCAAGGCCCTGCAGGCGGCCAAGGCGGTGGGCGGAATCGCCGCGGCCTTCGGCGGCAAGGACGGCGGCAAGATGGTCGGCCTGGCCGACCCGCTGCTGATCGTGCCGTCCACGGTGACCGCCCGCATCCAGGAGATGCACATCACCCTGGGCCATACGCTGTGCGACCTGGTCGAGCGGAAGCTGCGGGGCTAGGATTTCCGTGCGCCACGACATCGGCATCGAAGGCCCGGCGTTCCGCCTGCGGCCGATCGCCCTCGGCGATTGCCGCTTCGTCCTCGATTTGCGCACCGATCCCCGGCTCAGCCGCTTCCTCCACCCGACCTCGCCCCGCATCGAGGACCAGGAACGCTGGATGGGGGACTATCTGGCGCGCCCCGGCGATTACTATTTCGTCGTCGAGCGCCTGACCACCGGCGCGCCGGTGGGAACCGCCGCCCTGTACGACCACGATCCCGGCACCGGCACCATGCATTTCGGCCGCTGGGTGGTCTCGCCGCCATCGATGGCCGCGCCGGAATCGCTGCTGCTGAGCTACCGGGTCGCCTTCGGCATCCTCGGGCTGGAGGCGGTGGTGCTGGACGTCGCGGCGCAAAACGCCAAGGTGGCGTCGTTCCACGACCAGCTGCGGACGCCGCGCGTCGGCTACCGCCCGCAGGCGATCACCCTGGGGGGAACGCTGTGCGACGTCATCGACTACCGCGTCGACCGCGCCGCCTGGACCGACATGGAGCCGCGCCTGGAAGAATACGTCACCCAGGTGGCGTTGGTGCTGAACCGCTGACCGTCGCCCAGTCGCAGATCTCGCCCAGCGTACGAATTACGGCGCCCTGCATGGCGTCGCAGATCCGCAGGAAGAATTCGGCGCAACCCGGCCCGGGGTGACGGACGGAAGCGGCGGTCGCACGGTCCAGCGTCTTGATCCGATGCTTGTGGCTCTCGTAGAACGCCGCGCCGGGCGCATTGAGGGCGAAGAAGAACGGGTGGACGTCGACGATCTTCAGCCCCGGCGTCGCGAAGGCTTGGCGATAGGGCTCGAAATCCCAGGATTCCTGCCGCAGCCAATGGACGTCGTCCTCCCAGAACACCGGCAGGCGGACGATCCCGGACCAGTGGAACAGCGGTTCCAGCCGCGCCTGCAGCGGACAGACCGGGCTGCTGTCGTAGGCGATTCCGCGGGCCGCCAGGGCGGTGGCGATGCGGGTGCTGTCGGAATAGGCATGGGACCGGCTGCCCCGCGCTCGCGGCGCGAAGCCGAGGACGGTGTCGATCACCTCTTCCGGCGCGGTGCCGTGGCTGCTGCCGGCAAGGAAATTGGGGTGGATGGCGGCTTCGATGGTCCCCGCCGCCGCCGCCGCCGCCAGCACCGGACTGGCATGGGTGGCGAACACCGTCGGCACGATGCCGAACCCGGCGATGGAGTCCAGCAGCAGGGCGATGCAGTCCTCGGACGCCCAATCGACGTCGCACGAGACGGCGAACACCGGCCCCGCCGCCAGGGCCTCGGCCAGCGAGTCGCGCATCAGCAGGGCTCGGCGACGAAATGGACCACGGCGGCGTAGTCGATCGGCAGCGCCTTGCCCAGCGCCACCATGCCCAGCAGCTGGGCGTCGGTGCAGTCCGCCATCAGCGCGTTGGGCAGCAGCTTGGTGAACAGCCCGCGGCGGCTCAGCACCCGAAAGCCGGCATCGCCGATCAGGCGGTCCATCTCGACCCAGGTGAAGCAATGCTTGTGGCCGAGCCGGCGGTCGGCCTCGCCCAGCCGGCCGACATTGTCGATCATCCCCATCTCGACCGCCAGCCGGCGGTGCAGGCTCATGGCGTGCGGCACCAGCACCTGCAGGCGCCCGCCGGGCCGCAGCCATCCCCGGCAGGCGGCCAGGACCACGGCGGGATCGTCGACGTGTTCGAGCACCGAGGTGGCGAGGACTTCGTCGTACGGAGCGGCCGGCCGGTAGTCCTCGAAATAGGAATGGACCGGGCTCCACCGGTCGCGCAGGGCCGGATCGAGCGCGGCCCCCATCCGGTCGAGAAGGATCTTCGAGCCGTCGACGCTGGTGACGTCGGCGAAGCGCCGCAGCAGCTTGGGCGTCCAAACCTGGTCGCCGACCCCCATTTCCAGTATCCGGGGACCCTGCAGGCCGGGGATGATCTCGTCGCAGATCGCCTCAACGAAGAACTGGTCCACCCGGCGGTCGGCGGTGGGGGCCAGATAGGTGTCGCTGTACCGGTCCAGATCCTCTGAGGCCATCCCGTCGTCCTTATTCGAAATGCGGGTCGTCCGCTTTCCCTGCGACCGCAATCAGCGCCATCGCCGTCAGCCACAGGCTGGATTGCCACCACGCCTGCCAGAAGCCGTAGGATACCAGCGACGAGACGAAGCCGTCGAGCAGCGTGGCGAGGGCGGCGGCGGCCAGCGCCGGAGGCAGGGCGGCGGCGGCGCGGAACAGGCGCGCCGCCAGCACGGCGAACAGCACGGCGCCGATGCCGCCCAGCTCCAGCCACCATTGCAGCACGGCGTTGTGGGGGTGGAGTGGCAGCATCTGCTCGTCGGACGGCCCGCCGGCGGCAAACACCACATCGACGCGGTCTTCGCCGCCGGGGATGTCGCGCGACGCCTCGATTCCCCAGCCGGCCAGCGGCTTGTCGAGGATGCGCTCGCCGACGAAGCGCCAGATGGTCAGGCGATGGTGCAGCACCGGCGGCACAAGGTGCAGGTCGGCGGATTCCTGCGGCGGCGGAATGTAATGGGCGGCCACCGGCGCCATCATCACGGTGACGAAGGCCAGCGCCGGCAGCACCTTGCCGGCCGCCCCGACCACCCGCCGGCCGGCCAGCAGCAGCGCGAGGCCAGCCACCACGGCGATCTTGGCGGCCAGGGTATGGAGGGCGAAGACGGCGACGGCGACGGCGGCGACCAGCAGCAGCCACGACCGGCGCGGCGCTCCCAGGCGGACCAGCCCCAGGCAGCCGGCCCACAGCAACAGCACGTCGACGGTGATGCCGCGGCTGACCCGGGTCGCCACGAACCACGGGGTGACGTCGCCGGACGCGCCGAGATGGTGGATCATGCGGGTGAGGACCATGTCGCCGGCGAAATCGACGGCGACGTATGCCAGCGCGAGGCCCAGCCCGACGACCAGGCCGCGGGCGACACGGCGGCGGCCGCCCTCGTCGAGGGTCCGGGCGGCGCCCACCAGCACCGCGCCGCCCGCCGTCTGCAGCGCCAGGATGAACGCGGCATAGAGGCTTTGGCCGGGATGGATGGCCCAGGCCGCCGACAGGCCGGCCCACACCACGATGGCCGCCATCGCCACGGCGAGTCCGTGCGGAAACGCCGTCCACGGCCGCTGCCGCCAACCGGTGGCGAGGACGCCGGCGACGGCGACGACGAACAGCGGCGCCATCGCCAGCCCCGAGACCAGGGCCAGCGGCGCCGCCGCCAGGGCGGCGGCGGCAAGGACATGCGAGGGCCGCACCCGCTGGCCGCTCCCCGTCGCCTCCATCATCACCCTGCTCCTGCCGTCGTGCCGGGCGGACTGTAGCCATTTCCCCCCGGCGACACCAGGGAAGGTGACAGGCCCCGGCGGCCGCGTATAGTGTGCCCGGCGCAAGGAAACAGCGAGGATAGCGGCCATGCCGGTGACGGAAACGGTGAAGCTGGGCAAGGGCGTGCGCATCTTCCAGCCGGACCTGGTCAACCTTTACGGCTGCACCATCGGCGACGAGACCAAGGTCGGCGCCTTCGTCGAAATCCAGGGCGGCGCCACCATCGGCGCCCGCTGCAAGATCTCGTCGCACAGCTTCGTCTGCGAGGGGGTGACCATCGAGGACGAGGTGTTCATCGGCCACGGGGTGATGTTCACCAACGACGTCTATCCCCGCGCCACCACCGCCGACGGCGCCCTGGCCGGCACCGCCGACTGGACCTGCAGCCCGACGCGGGTGTGCCGGCGGGCCTCGATCGGCTCCAACGCCACCATCCTGCCCAACCTCACCATCGGCGAGAACGCCATCGTCGCCGCCGGGGCGGTGGTCACCCGCGACGTGCCCGCCAACGCCGTCGTCGCCGGAATCCCGGCGGTGGTGATCGGCGAGGCTCCCGACAAGCGGTGACCGCCATGACAATCGAGCGCTATGCCTATCGCTGGCCGCATGCCGATCTGGCCGCCGATCCCGCCTGGACCCTGGCCGGGGGTGGATTGCGCGTCCGCGCGCTGCCCGAATCCGCCGCCGAACTGGCCCGTGACAGCCGCTGGCCCGGCTTCTTCCCGTCGCCGCTGGCCCTGGTCACCACCATGGACGGGCAGTCGGCGTTGCTGGAGAAGGTGGTCGGCGCCTCGATCGTCAACCGCTTTCCCTACACCCTGGCGCTCAGCTTCTGCCGCGAGCCGCTGTCCGAGCGTCACCACGTGCGGCGCCGCTTCATCGACGCGCTCGAACAATCGGGCGAGGCGGCGGTGCAGTTCGTGGCGCCGGGACCCGGCCTCGATTCCGCCATGGCCGCCATCCTCGACCTTCCCGAGGAGCGCAGCGACGCCCGCCTGGCCGCCGCCGGACTGGCGACGCGGCCGGCCCGCACGATCGGGGCGCCGGTGCTGGGCGCCGCCTACATGGTCTACGAATGCCGCCTGGTCGCCCCCGGCCGCGATTTCGAGGGCGCGCCGATCAACGACCGGCCCTTCGCCGATGTCGGCAGCCACCGCGTCCTGTTCCTGGAGATCACCTGCATCCAATTGCGCCGCGACATCGCCGCCGGCCGGGCGCAGATCCATTGGCGCGGGCTGCCGCAATGGACGGCGCAGGCCCGGCCCGAACCGGCCAAGGCAGCGGCATCGGCCGGCCAAGCCTACGTCAAGGGCTATACCCCCCACTACGCCTTTCCCAGCGCCGGCACCATCGCCTTCGAGGCCGACGGCACCGACGGCGACATGGCCTACAAGGAATTGCCGCCCCTGCCGGCCGACCAGGTCGAGATCGACAACGACCGCGCCCGCTGGCCGTGCTTCTTCCCGTCCTCGGTCGGCATGATCACCACCTGGGCGCCGAACGGGGCCGCCAACGTCATGCCGTGCGGCTCGACCACCATGGTCAGCCGCCAGCCGCTGGTGCTGGCGCCCTGCGTCTCGTACGCCGCGATCAACGCCCGCTACGCGCCGCGCCGGACGCTGCCCGACATCCGCGCCGCCGGACGCTTCGGCTGCGGCGTGCCGTTCATCGACGACCACGTGGTCGCCGCCATCCGCTATTCCGGCAACGTTTCGATCGCCGCGGACGGCGACAAGGTGCGCAATTCCGGCCTGACCGCGCTGCCCGGATGGGGCGCGCCGGTGCTGGCCGAGCTGCCGGTGCATTTCGATTGCAAGGTGACGGGCGAGATCCGCCTTGGCACCCACGTGATGTTCCTGGGCGAGGTCGAACGCATCCTGGTGCGCCCCGACGTCTCGCCGGACAATCCGCTGACGTGGATTCCCTGGGCCGATCCGCGGCCCGTGGCGTAGGAGGTGGCGATGGGCGCGCGGATCCTGGTCACCGGCGGTGCCGGCTTCATCGGCAGCCATCTGGTCGACCGCCTGGTCGCCGACGGCCGCGCGGTCACCGTGCTCGACGACTTCTCGACCGGCGAGCGGGCCAATCTTTCCGATGCCGCAACGACCGGCGACGTGCGGGTGGTCGCGGGCTCGATCCTGGACCGCGAGGCGGTGGCGGCGGCGATGGAGGGGTGCGACCGGGTCTTCCACCTGGCGGTCCAGTGCGTGCGCCGCTCGCTGGGCAGGCCGATCGACAACCACGACGCCAACGCCACCGGCACCCTCTACGTGCTGGAGGAGGCGCGGCGGCGCAAGGTGTCGCGCTTCGTCTATTGCTCGTCGTCCGAGGTCTACGGCAATTGCCGCGATCCCCTGCTCGACGAACGGACCACGGTGTGCGAGCCGGTGACCGTCTACGGCGCCGCCAAGCTGGCCGGCGAATTGTACGCCAAGGCCTATTTCCGCACCTACGGCCTGCCCACCGTGGTGGTGCGGCCGTTCAACGCCTACGGCCCGCGCGAGCACGACCAGGGCGACCTCGCCGAGGTCATTCCGCGTTTCGTCATCCGCGTGCTCAACGGCCGCGCCCCGGTGATCTTCGGCGACGGCAGCGCCGGGCGCGACTTCACCTACGTCACCGAAACCGCCCGCGGGCTGGCGATGGCGGCGGACAGCGACGCGCTGGTGGGCCGCGAGGTCAACATCGCCTTCGGGCGCATGATCACCGTCCGCGAGGTGGCGGAGGCGGTGCTCCGCCTGTGCCAGCGGCCCGACATCGTCCCCGCCTATGCCGGCGCCCGGCCCGGCGACGTGCGGGCGCTGCATGCCGACACCCGGCTGGCCCGCACGGTGCTGGGATTCTCCGCCGACATCGGTTTCGAACAGGGGCTGGAGCGCTACCTCGCCTGGTTCAGCGCCCGCCATCCCGACCCGGCCGCCCTGCTGGAGGACAAGGTCGAGAACTGGGTGCTGCCGGAGTAGCCTAGGAGATGGAGCGGAATACCCGCTCCATCTCCGCCAAGCCCGCGCGGCGTCTGAGCCAGGGTTTCCGCGGACGCGGAAACCCAACAGAACAAACAAGGCGACGCACTTATTTTCACGCGTCGCCTTACGGCCGCTTGACCACCACCAGGCGGGCGTCGCGGTAGCGGATCACCCGGTCGACCCAGGGCTGGCTTTCGATGGCGTCGAGCTGCGGCTGGATCAGCCGCCAGGAATCGCCGTCGACATAGTCGTGATAGGTGCGCTCGTCGCTGAGGTAGAGGTTGGGCCAGCCCAGGCCGGCCAGCACGGCGCCGAGATCCCGGGTGTCGGCGATGCTCTTCTGGACCGGCGGACTCCAGAAATCGAAATCGGCGCGGATGTCGCCGCCGATGTAGTTGCGCAGGCCGATGCCGGGTTCGAAATAGAAATAGAGCAGCGGACGCGCGGCGACGATCGCCGTCGGCGCGCCGCTTTCGGCCAGGGCCAGGGCGATGCCGCGGTCGACGATGCGGTCGTCGTAGGTGGTCCGGGCCCAGGCCAGCGCCCGCCCCGGCCCGAGGCCGAAGGCCGGCCCCACCGCCACCCACGCCGCCGCGGCGGCGCCGATGCCGGTCAACCCCAGGCGCAACGCCGCGTCCTGCCGCGCTCCGCCGCGGCATAGCCAGGCGACGGCGAAGGCCGGGTAGAACGCGCCGAACAGCACGCCCAGCAGATAGGGCTTGTTGGTGGTGCCCGAACTGCGATAGCCGGTGATCGCCTCCAGCGCCGCCGGCAGCAGCATCACCGCGAACGGCGCCAGCAGGATCACCAGCCGGCGCGGGCGGCGGCGGCAACGGCCGCGATCGAATGCCAGCAGCGCCGCCAAAGCCGCCAGCCAGGCGGTGCGCGGGCCGAGCGGGGTCCACTGGAAGTCGGTGATCAGTCCCCAGTCCTGCAGCGCTCCTGTCAAATGACTGCGCCAGCCGCCGGCCGTCAGCGTCAGCAGCTTGGCGCCGGGATACCAGGTCTCGGGGTGAAGGATGTAGTTGATCTCGCGCAGCGACAACACGCCGACCAGCAGGCACAGCACCAGCGCCGCCGGCCACTGCGCCAGCGCGCGCCGGCCCAGGCGCCACCATGCCGCCAGCGCCGCCGCGGCGAACAGCAGGGCGGCGTACAGCGCGCCGTAATGGCGGGCCAGCACCAGGAACGAGGCGGCGCAGCAGGCGGCAAGCAGGGTCCCGGCGCTTGCCGGCCGCCGCGCCAGCGCCGTCATCATCACGGTGCCGCCCAGGATCAGCACGCTGTCGCCCCAGTGGCGGGCGATGGCGGCGCGGAACTGGAAATCCGCCACCAGCAGCGCCGCCAGCAGGGCGATATAGGTGAGCTGGGCCGCCCGCCTGCCGCGCAAAGCGGCGAGCGGCAGCAGGACCGCCAGGCCGACCGCCAGGATCGAGGTGGCGAGGTAGGGCGGATAGAAGGCGGCGGCCCGCAGGCCGCCGGCCAGCGCCGCCACGCCCAGCATGTCGACCGGGAAGACCAGTCCGCTGGCCGGCCCGTCGGCAAAGGCGAAATCGCCCCCCAGCAGGAACCGCCCGGCCTCGAACGACGCCGCCAGGTATTGCGGCACCCAGCCGACCTGGGCCGACAGGCCCGAGGAGGGATCGACCTGGACGATGCGCAGGCACCAGAACGCCGCCGCCAGCAGCGCCAGCAGCGCCAGGTCGAGGGCGTCCAGCCGGCGCAGCGCCGGCGGCGGCGGCAGGACCCAGCGGCGCAGGATCGCCGCCAGCGCCGCCGCCAGGGCCACGGTCAGCGGCAGGTGCAGCGCCGCCGGCAGCGCCGCCGCCCGCAGCAGATAGAGGGCGCCATCGGCGGCGGCGGTGAGCGTCAGCACGCCGAAGGCGGCGCCTTCCAGGGTCGGCCGGCGCAGCACCCGGCCGATCGCCAGCGCCGGCGCCAGGAACGCGGCCAGCCAGCCGGCGGTCGCGGCGACCTGCGGTTCGCCCAGGACGAGAAGGAACAGCGTGCTGAGATCAGCCGGCATCGCCCGTCCCGGCGGGAGGCGGCGCCGCGCCCGTCCGGGCCTCGATCAGGTAGCGCGGCCGGCGGCGCGACTGGTCTAGGGCGCGCCAGATGTATTCGCCGAGGATCCCCAGCGTCACCATCTGCACTCCGCCGATGACCAGCACCGCCACCATCAGCGACGACCAGCCGGCCGGCGGATGCCCTGCGATCGCGGCGCCGACGACGATCGCGGCATAGACGAACCCGAGCAGGGCGATGGCGGTGCCGACCACCGAAATCGCGCGGATGGGCAGATAGCTGAAGCCGGTGACCGAATCGATCACCAGCTTGATCTTCTTGGCCAGCGACCAGCCCGACTTGCCATGCTGGCGCGCCTGGCGCTCGCACGGCACCGAGGATTGGCGGAACCCGGCCCAGGACAGCAGCGCCACCAGGCTGACGTGATCCTCGGTGAAGCCGGCGAGGGCGTCGAGTACGGCGCGGTCGATCAGGAACACGTCCATCCCGCCGCCGGGAAGGCTGGACAGGCCGACGACGCGGCGCATCAGCCAGTAATACAGGCGCGAGAACAGGGCGCCCTCGTCCTGGCGGTCGATGCGCTCGCCCCAGACGATCTGGCTGCCGCGGTCGCGCCAGGCGTCCACCAGGGTCGGGATCGCCTCGGGCGGCGCCTGGAGATCGGACGAGATCACCACCGCGCAGGCGCCGCGGGCCTCGTGCAGCCCGCACAACACCGCCTTGTGGGTGCCGAAATTGCGCGAGAACCGCAGCGCCCGCACCCTTGGATCGGCCTCGCCGAGCCGCGTCAGCGCCGCGAAAGTGCCGTCGGCGGAATGGTCGTCGACGCAAATCCACTCCCATTCCAGCCCCGGCCGGCCATCGAGCGCCGCCTTCAGCCGCTCGTGGAACAGGGGCAGGTTGCGTTCCTCGTTGTAGGCAGGGCTCACCACCGTCAGCAGCATGGTCGTCTCCGCCCCGGTCAGGCGCGGCAGGCCGCGGCCAGCGCCGCGACCACCCGGTCCTGCTGAGCCTCGGTCATTTCGGGAAACAGCGGCAGGCCGATGTTGCGCCGGTAGATGTCCTCCGACACCGGCAGGGCGAACCGCAGCGGCCGGTCGTGCGCCTTCTCCAGGTGGCAGCAGAAGGTCGGCCGCCGGGTCTGGATGCCGGCATCCTGCATCGCCTGCATCACCTCGGTGCGGTCCAGCCGGGGCGGCAGCAGCGCCCCGAAGGTCTGCCAGGTGGTGCGCGCCCAGGCCGGTTCGTGGGGAAGGGTCAGGCCGGGAATCGCCGCCAGCAGGTCGAGGTAGCGGCGGCCCAGCACGCGGCGGCGGGCGACGATGCCGTCCAGCCGGTCGATCTGCCGGCGCGCCACCGAAGCCTGGATGTCGGTCATGCGGTAATTGTAGCCGACCTCGTCGAAGGTCTCGACGATGACCCGGTCGGTCCGCGCCCGCGCCAGGTCGGAGACGCTCATGGCGTGCTGGCGCCACATGCGGACCTTGCGGTCGAGTTCGGCATCGGCGGTGGTGATGATGCCGCCGTCCCCGGCGGTGAGAATCTTGCGCGGGTGGAACGAAAAGCACGCGGCGATTCCGTGGGGCCGGCCGATCCGCTCCATCCTGCCGGCGAAGTCGATCTCGCTGCCGGCGGCGCAGGCGGCGTCCTCGATCACCGGCAGCCCGTGGCGCTCGGCCACCGCCAGGATGGCGGCAAGGTCGCAGGGCATGCCGAACTGGTGGACGCAGAGGATCGCCTTGGTCCTGGGACCGATGGCCTGTTCGACCAAGGCGGGGTCCATGTTGCCGGTGCCGGGCTGGACGTCGACGAATACCGGCCAGGCGCCGAGGTAGCGGATGGCGTTGGCGGTGGCGAGAAAGGTGTAGCTGACCGTCACCACCTCGTCGCCCTGGCCGACGCCGACGGCCTGCAGCGCCAGATGCAGCGCGGTGGTGCAGTTGGACACGGCGCAGGCATGGGGGGCGCCGACGGCGGCGGCGAATTCCCGCTCGAAATCCGCCACCCGCGGCCCCTGGGTGACCCAGCGCGACATCACCGTGTCGTAGGCGGCCTGCGCTTCCTCGGGTCCCAGCAGGGGCCTGGAGAAGGGAACGATATCGGCGGTGTTCGTCATCGGCGCCTGCTCAGATTGATGGGTCGGCGTCGCCGACGATACGGGCCGGCGTGCCCCACGCCTTCTTGCCCGGGGGGATGGACGCGTCGACGAACGACAGCGCCCCGACCACCACGCCGTCGCCGATGGTCACACCCATGGCGACGACGCTGTTGGGGCCGATATAGACGTTGGAGCCGATGGCGGTGGACTGCGTTTCCATCGGCGCGGCGCCGCCGGTCAAGCCGCGCCGCACCGTGTTGTGGGAATAGATCTGGGCCCCGGCGCAGATGGTACAGCCGTCGCCGATGGTCAGCCCGCCGAGGCCGTCGAGGACGACGTTGGGGCCGATCCAATTGTCGCGCCCGACCGTCACCGCGCCGGTGACGAAGACGCTGTCGTAGACCGAGGTTCCCTCGCCGAAACCGTATTCGCGGGCGTTGTCCCAGCGGTCGGTGACCAGGTCGCCGAAACCGACGCGCCGCTTGAACCGGTCCAGCTTTTCCCGCTGCAGCGCCTTCTGCAAGGTGCGGATCTTGTCGAACATGCATCGCTCTTCGGTCAATTGGTCGGCATGCCGTCGGCGACCAATTGGTCGAGCCGGCGATAAATGTACGCGTCCGGAACCTCGTCGAATATCGTCTTGTACATGAATTCGAAGCGAAGCAGATCTTCCAGCAGAAAATCCGACCCCGTCCCCGCCAGCGTCTCGGTGAAATAATCGACGAAGGAGCCCAGCAGCGCCACATGGGAAACGCCGAGGCGATCTTTGACCTCGAAATAGCGGTCGCGCAGCTTTTGCCGCGCCGCCTCGTCGTTGGTGGTGAAGAAGCGGTTGGCCACCACGTTGTAGCGCATGCAATCGACGATGTCCCGGTGCGACATGGTCGGCGTCCGGCAGACGAAATGCTCGTTGTCCTGGGGGTCGACCTCCAGCCCCTCGCGGATGGCGATGGCTTCGAGGTCCGAGCCGGGCAGGATGCGGAGCAGCGCCGTGCTCAGGTAGTTGAAGCCGTAGCGCATCTTTTCGGCGACGTATTCGATCAGCTCGAAATAGGTGGCGCGGGTCTCGTGCGGCAGGCCCAGGATGATGTCGGTCTTGATCACCGCACCGGCGTCCGACAGCACGGCGAAGGCCCGGTCGAAATAGCGGACCGGCAGGTTGCGCTTGATCGCCTTCAGGGATTGCACGTTCAGCGACTGGATGCCGATGCCGACGGCGACCCGGGCCCTGGGCGACAGGGCGCGGTATTCCTTCAGCAGCCCACCGATATATTCGTCGATGTAGAGCGGGATGACCTCCAGGAACAGGCCGAATTCCAGGCGTTCCCTGATCATGCCGGCGATGATGCCGGCCGAATATTCGCGGTTGTAGAAGAAATTGGCGTCGACGATACGCAATTCCGAAATACCGCAGGCCTGGATGTATTTCATTTCGTCGAGGACGACCTGGGGATCGCGGAAGCGGACCGTAGGCATTCCCTTGTGGTACATGCAATAGGCACAGCGCAGGTTGCAGCCGCGCTGGGTTTCGATATTGGCCCGCATCCCCGGCCGGCGCAGGAAATCGCGCGAGATGACACCGGTCAGATAGGGCGACGCCATCCGGTCCAGGTCCTGGATCAGGAGCGCATTCTCGTCGGCCGGACGATTGTAGACGAACGCGCCCCGGCGCCACGCCAGGCCGGGGATGGCGGCGACGGGGTGGGCGTGGGGATCGATCAGGTGGCGCAGCAGGCCGACGAAGGTGATCTCGCCCTCGCCGCACACCAGGAAATCGGCGGGAAGGTCCTGGAACCGGCCGCCGGCCACATCGGACGCGGCGATCTCGGGACCGCCGAAGACGATGCGGGCCTCGGGCAAAGCCTGGCGCAGCATCCCGGCGGCGGTCAGGACGGCGTCGATGTTCCACACATAGACCGAGAAGCCGATGACGTCC
>Ga0265331_10002235_pt1 | contig 13252 bp, 12 predicted proteins | sample 41923metaG_FD_202088 | JGI IMG/M metagenome (GOLD analysis project Ga0265331, IMG submission 202088) | Rhizosphere microbial communities from Carex aquatilis grown in University of Washington, Seatle, WA, United States - 4-19-23 metaG | ecosystem: Host-associated > Plants > Roots > Rhizosphere...
AAATCGAGGTCGAGTGTCTTCCCGAGGACATCCCCAGCCACTTCACGGTGGATGTGACCGAGTTGATGATGGGCCAGAGCATCCGCGCGGGCGATATCGTCATGCCCGCGACGGTCAAGCTGGTGAGCGCGCCCGAAAACGTGATCGCTCACGTCGTGGCGATGCGCATTGTCGAGGAAGAGAAGCCGGCCGAGGCCGCTACGGAAGTTGCGGCTACGCCCGAAGCGGGAGCCACCGCTGCCGAGCCCGAAGTCATCAAGAAGGGCAAGAAGGACGAGGAAGGCGCGGCGCCAGATGCCAAGGGCGGCAAGAAGGAGCCCGAGGCCAAGGGGAAGAAGAAGTAACGTCCCTTTGGTTGAAGAATGGTATCGTGGCTGATAGCCGGTTTGGGCAATCCGGATCCGGAGTACGCGCTTTCGCCTCACAACTTAGGCTTCATGGTCATCGACCTTGTCGCCGATCAGTGCAAGGTGAAGGTGAAACGGAAGGATTCGGGGGCGCTGGTCGGGCAGGCGTTGTTGGGAGACCATGCGGTCCTGCTCGCGAAACCGCAGACGTACATGAATCTGAGCGGCCACGCGGTAGCGCCGCTGCTCCAGAAGAACGAATTGGGGCCGGGCAACCTGATTGTGGTCTACGACGATCACAATCTGCCCTGGGGGTCGTTACGCATACGGCCGTCGGGGTCGGCAGGCGGCCATCACGGCATGGAGTCGGTGATCGCCAGTATCGGAACCGACGGGTTTATCCGGGTGCGGCTGGGCATCAACCCAGGCGCGGCCCGGGCCGAAGTAGAGTATCTGCTCAAGCCACTGCGGCGAGGGCAATTAAAGGAATTGGAGGACTTCCTGGCCTATGCGGCCCAGGCAGTGACCTCCATCGTCTCCGAAGGCGCCGAAAAGGCCATGACGAGATTCAATCGTCGCGCCCTAGGTGAAAAAGAGGAAGAATGAGGATCTACGAAGAGCTGTTTATCGTGAGACCGGACGTCACCGACGAAGAGATCGACCCCTTCATCGAACAGATGCAGGCGATCATCACGTCGGCGGGCGGAACCATCGACAAGACCGAGAAGTGGGGCATCCGCAAGCTCGCCTACCGCGTCGCCAAGCGCGACGAGGGCTACTATGTGCTGCTGCAGGTGACCTCCGATCCCGACGCCGTGAAAGAAATGGAACGGCGTATGCGCGTGAGCGATCTGGTGATGAAGTCCATCACCGTTCGCATCGACGAGCGGTTGAAGAAGATCGAGAAGCGCCGGAAGGAACGCGAGAAGAGGGCCAAGCGGCGGCCGGCGCCGATGGCGGCCAGTCCCGCCCGTCCCGCAGCGGCTCCTGCGCCGGCAGTCCCGGCAGCGCCCGCGGCGCCCGGAGAACCGGTTGCGGTAGAGCCAACGACGACGGAGAAGGAGGGATAAGCCATGGCTGAAGGAAGAGGCGAAAGAGGCGGAAGGCCGGTTCCCGGCTCTCAGCAGCCCACCGGGGGCGACAAAGCGAATGCCACCAGGAAGCAGTATTTCCGGCGCAAGAAGGTGTGCCGGTTCTGCGTCGAGAAGGTGGACGACATCAACTACAAAGACGTCCGCATGTTGAGCTCATTCCTCACCGAGCGCGCCAAGATCATTCCACGGCGGCTCTCGGGCGTGTGCACGCCGCACCAGAAGCGGCTGGCTGAAGCGATCAAGCAGGCGCGCAGTATCGCGCTGGTGCCCTACAGCCCGAAGTAGGCCGGGGACGCCAAGGAGGAGCGACATGGAAGTCATTCTGAGAGAAGATGTCGATAAACTCGGCACGCGCGGCCAGGTGGTGAAAGTCGCCGGCGGCTACGCGCGCAATTTCCTGCTGCCGCGCAAGCTGGCGGTGGCGGCGACCGAGTCCAACAAGAAGATCGTCGAACAGGAGCGGCAAGGGCACCTGCGGCGCGAGGCGAAGGAGAAGGCCGGGGCCCAGGACCTGGCCAACATGATGACCGGCGTTACCGTGGTCATCGCGCAGAAGGCCGGCGAACAGGAGCAGTTGTTCGGCTCGGTCACCTCCAAGGACATCGCCGAGGCGCTCGAGAAGCAGGATTACCACATCGACCGCCGCAAGATCCAACTGGACGACCCGATCCGTCAACTGGGCCAATACCAGGTCCCCATCCGCCTCCATCGCGAGGTTACGGTGGAAGTCACGGTACAGGTGGTCCGGGAAGAAGAGTAACGGCGACGTGATCCTGAGTCCCGAGGGATATCCAGGCGCCTCCGTCTTTGACTTGCTCGTGGAGGCGGAGCGGGGCTACGTACCGCTCGACCAGCGGTTAGTGCGGACGCTGGTCGAGCGCGGCGATTCGATCTTTCCGGATTTCATCCGCTTTCTAAAAGAACCCCACGAAGACCCGCGCATCGACGTCGACGGTTTCACGCTCGACGTCGCGCGGCAGTTGCACACGCCCGCGGCCCTGCCCTTTCTGGCCGAGTGGGCGCGCGTGTACGAGTTCGAGTTTCCCGATGAACTGACCGAGGCGTTCGTGGAGCTGGGCGAGGCATCGGTGGAGACGCTGCTCGCGCTGTACGACGAAAGCGGCGGAGTTGCGGACGTGGTGTTTACCACCGCCGGGCTGGGCGTGCAGCACCCGCGCATTCTGGAGACGCTGCTCAAGCTGATGGAGTCCGATCCGGCGGAGGGCTCGCTGGCGCTCGCCTTGTACGGCGATCCGGCGGCGAAGCCCGCGCTCGAAAAGGCGCTGGCAGCGGCTTCGGAGGAAGGGTTGCGGCGGGACATTGAGCGAGCGCTCCGGGAAATCGACACCGTCGATACGACCCAGCCGGAGCCGTTCGACATCTGGCCCCTTTATCCCGAAGACGACACGCCCTTCTTCGCGGTCTTCGATGCGACCGAGTTGCTCGAGTTCTTGGGTAGCCCGGTTCCCGAATACCGCCTGCGCTCGGTCAAGATGCTGACCTTCGAGGAACCGCCGCCGGAGATCGCGCGCCGCGTCCTCGAAGTGGCCGGCAGCGATCCCGATGGCAGCGTACGGGCCACGGCGTGGGAGTGCCTGGAGGGCATACACGAGCCGGAGGAGATCGAGAAGGCCGTGCGCGCGCGGCTGGCGGACACGTCGGCGCCGATCGAGGAGCGCGCCGGCGCCATGGTCGCGCTGGCCCACGAAGCGCGCGACAACGAATCTCTTCATCAACTCATCCTGGAGTTCTACGAGCGGCCCGAAGCGCGCGAGCGATCGGTCAAGGCCATGTGGCACTCCGGAGACCGCCGTTTCGAGAGCCGGATTGCGCCGGCCCTGGGCGATCCCGATCTCGGCGTGCGGCGCCAGGCCGTCACCGCCGCCGGCATGTTCGGCATGGTGGGACTGCTGGGCCGCCTGGAAGCCCTCTTCGAAAACGAAGACCTGCGCGACGCGGCGCTTTATTCGTATGCCCTGGCCGCGCCCGGCGACGTCACTCCGTCGAGGATGAGGAAGCTCTTCGCGCGGATCGAGGACCTGGCGGGAGGGCTGAGCGACGAGGAAGGGACCATCGTCGGCAAGGCGCTCGACGACCGCCTCGAAGCGCACGAACAGCCCCCGGTGTTTCACACCGAAGAGGACTGGGAAGCCCACGAAGAAGAGGATGAAGCGCCACCGCCGCCGCCTCTCCCGGCTCCGGCCGCCAAAGTCGGCCGCAACGATCCCTGCCCCTGCGGCAGCGGCAAGAAGTACAAGAAGTGCTGCGGACAATAGGGCGATTACAGCGGCACACCTTGTGGGGCGGGACGGCATCCTGCGCGTCGGTTGCCTACCCGCCGCAGGTTTTACAGCCTGCCCCACAACCTCCGCCCGATGCTTACATCTGGGACAACCAGGCGACATTGGGCAATAGGGACGGATTCTCTTTTTCCGCTTGCCCTATTCGGAGATTTACGATAGGCTCTCATGCATGTCCGATCACGAGCCCGAGCCATTCCTGTCTCTTGGACTGAATAAGTCCCCCGCGCCGGCTGCATTGCCCCAACCCGAAGAGCTTCAATTCCAGCACGCGGAGTTTGTCGGCGAAAAGCCCTTAGTGCGGTGCGCGGTCTGCCAGGGCGCGATCCAGGGTTCCTACTATCACGTTCACGGCGTGGTGACCTGCCCGCAATGTGCCCTCAACCGGCAGGCGCTGCAAGGCGCCCCGTCCGGGCGGGCCACTTTCCTCCGCGCCGCTCTCTACGGGCTTGGGGCGGCGATCGCCGGCTCCGTCATCTTCGCTCTGGTATCGCTCACGGGATTCCAGTTCGGCATCATTGCGATCCTGGTGGGAATCATGGTCGGGAAGGCGATCCGCTATGCCACCGGAGGCCGCACGACCCGCGCGTATCAGGTCCTGGCCGTTGTGCTCACGTATGTGGCAATCACCACGAGCTACCTCCCTATGATGATCTCCGAGGCGATGAAGGCGCCGCAGACGGCGCAGGTGGGCGAGCCGGTTCCTTCTGCGCGCATTGCGACCTCTTCGGAGCTGGGTTCCTCCGTGGTGAAGCTTGGGGCGGCGTTGGCGGTTCTGATCGGGATCTCACTGGCGGTGCCGTTCCTCGTCATTGCGCAGAACCCCCTCTCCGGCGCGATCAATCTGCTCATCATTGGAATCGGGCTGAGGCAGGCCTGGCGGCTGACCGCCCCTGACGAGCACTTGATCATGGGGCCCTATCCGGCCGAGGCAGGCTCTCCGCCGGAAGCGGCATGACGTCGATGTGCCCGAGCTGCGGCGCGACTCTCGATCCATCCGCTCTGAGTTGTCCCTCCTGCCACCGGCTCGTTCACGCCCAGGAACTCGAGGCGCTTTCTGAGCAGGCGAAGGTGGCGGAACGCGCCGGCGACTGGGCCGCGGCACGCGACGCCTGGGCCAAGGCGCTGTCGCTTTTGCCCGCCGGGACGGTGCAACATCGCACCATCGGGGCGCGCATCGAGGCCATCGAGGCGCGGCTGCGGGAGGCCCCATCTGCCGCGGACCAGGGCGCTGGAAGCAGCGCGTGGGGGAAACGCTTCGCGCGCCTGGGGCCGCTGGGAGTGGTGCTTTGGAAACTCAAAGCCATCGCCCTGTTTGGACTGGCGAAGGGTAAGCTGCTCCTGCTCGGTCTGACCAAGCTCAGCACCTTCACATCGATGCTCGCCTCCATGGCCCTGTACTGGAGTTGGTACGGATGGCGGTTCGCCTTGGGATTCGTCGTGTCGATCTACGTCCACGAAATGGGCCACGTGGCTGAGCTTCGCAAGTTCGGCATCGCGGCGACGTCGCCCATGTTCATTCCCGGCTTGGGCGCGTTCGTGAGGCTGAAACAGCGGCCCGGCAACGCCTACCAGGATGCGCGCATCGGGCTGGCGGGCCCGGTCTGGGGTCTTGGCGCCGCCGTCGTGGCGTGGCTCACCGGCGTGCTGGGCGGTTCCCATTTGTGGCTCGCCATCGCGCGTGCGGGCGTATGGATCAACCTGTTCAATCTGATCCCCGTCTGGCAACTGGATGGCGGACGAGGTTTCAGCGCCCTCACACGACACCAGCGCGGCGTGGTCCTGGGCATCACCTTGTTCATGTGGTTCCTGACGCGCGAGACCATGCTGCTTCTGGTGGCGATGGGGGCCGGTTACCGCCTCTTCACCAACGACTACCCGAGCCAGCCGGACCGCGGCGCGCTGGTCGAGTTCGCGGGCCTGATTCTGCTGCTCTCGGGGCTTCTTCTACTAGTGGCGAACGGTCAGTGGCCGGCCTCGAACGGATAGCCCTTCTCGATCCAGTCCTTGGGGAAGCTCGTTGGCAGCGCAAGCACGCGCACGCGTTTGAACCCCAGCTCATGCAGCATGATAAACGCGGGGCGCAGGTTCGGGCAGTGGTCCAGCGGGCAGCAGCCGCAATAGATGACGATCTCTTCGCTGCGCGGGTGCTTCAGAGCGGCTTCGCGCAAGGCTTGCAGCCCTTCCTGCTTGCCCCCCGGCCCCAGGAACTCGGCGTCCGGGATGTGCTTGCTGCGGTATAGGATGCCGAAGCCCACGTAGAAGATCGGCGGCTTCGACGCCGTCGGACTCTTCAGACGCGCCGCGAGCTGGTCGGGCTGCATTACGTCGCCCGCCGTCCACGGGTCTGGCACGGTTTGAGCGGACAAGGCGCCAAGCGCCAGGAGCAGGGCTGGAGTTCGAAGGTTCACGCATCTATCGTACCTCGATCGCCAAACCCTCCAACGCTTCCGCACTTCCGCTTCATCCAGCCGGCCGCGCCCCTGTGACAATTGATCTCGTGCAGGGCAACTCCCACAGCATCAAGCGATTGCAGCCAACCAAACAAAAATGCACGAAGAACCCAGCCCCACATCCAGACACTCTCGCGCCGCCCCAACCAGCTTCTCGGAGACCGTCAAGCGCCTCCCCCACGGAATGGGTTAATCTGGCTCTTTATCCTATGCGTCTTCGATGGCTGCTGATGCCGGCGGGTCTGGCGGTTCTTGCGACGAGCGGATGCTCGGTGCGGAAGTTCGCGGTCAACAAGGTGGGCGACGCGCTCGCCTCCGGCGGATCGACATACGAGAGCGACGACGACATGGAACTGGTGGGCGGCGCGCTTCCCTTCAGCCTGAAGCTGGTGGAGAGCCTGCTGGCGGAATCGCCGAAGCACCGCGGCCTGTTGCTCACGGCGGCGAGCGGTTTCGCGGAGTACGGCTACGCCTACGTCGAAGAGCAGGCCGACGAAGAGGCCGGCGTCAATCTCGACCGGAGCACGGCGCTACGGACGCGCGCGCGCCGGCTCTACCTGCGGGCCTACCGCTACGGGATGCGCGGCCTCGAAGCAGGGTACCCGGGCATTGGGTCCGCCATCGCGGACGACCCGGCTGCGGCGCTGGTCCGGGTCAAGAAGCGCGACGTTCCGCTGCTCTACTGGACCGCGGCGGCGCACGGCCTGGCGATCTCGTCGTCGAAGGACGACCCGGAAATGATCGCGCAGCTGCCGGAAGTGGAGGCGCTGATCAGGCGCGCTTCCGAGCTCAACGAGGGCTGGAACGCCGGCGCGCTCGAAGAGTTCCTCATCAACGTGGAGAGTGCGCGCGCGGGTGTGAAGGCGGCCGACCAGCAGGCGCGCATGAAGACGCTGTTCGACCGCAGTGAGGCGCTCTCCGGAGGCAAGCGGGCCAGCCTCTATGTTAGCTACGCGGAGAAAGCCATGGTGCCCGCGCAGAACCAGACGCAGTTCAAGGCCCTGCTCGATAAGGCGCTGGCCATCGACGCCGATCGCGAGCCGCAGACGCGCCTGGCCACACTCATCGCACAGCGCCGCGCACGCTGGCTGCTGGGCCGCGCGGACGAACTGTTCCTCGAAGGCGACACTGCCAAATGAAAAAGATTTTGTTCTTCCTCCTCGCCGCGACCGTCATGGCGCCGGCGCAAACCGTGATCAAGATGGGCACGCTGGCGCCCGACGGCTCGCCCTGGCACCAGGTGCTGCAGCGCATCGGCGAGCGGTGGCGCACCATCTCGGGCGGCAAGGTGAAGCTGGTGATTTACCCGGGCGGAGTGCTGGGCGACGAGCCCGACCTGGTGAAGAAGATGCGTATCGGCCAGATCCAGGCCGTGGCGCTCTCCGGCGTCGGCATGTCGGACATCGAGCCGGGCGTGATGTGCCTGCAGATCCCCATGATGTTCACCTCCTATGAGGAACTGGACTACGTGCGCGACCGCATCGCGCCGCGGCTGGAGAAGATGATCGACGCCCGCGGATTCCTGGTGCTGAACTGGGGCGATGCGGGCTGGGTGCATTTCTTCAGCAGCAAGCCGGTGTCGCGGCTCGATGATCTGAAGCAGATGAAGCTCTTCACGTGGGCCGGAGACAGCGACGCGATCGAACTCTACAAGGCGAACGGCTTCCGCCCGGTGCCGCTCGCGGCCACGGACATCCTGAGTGGGCTTCAGACCGGGCTGATCGACGCCGTGCCTACCACGCCGCTGTATGCGCTCCTCAACCAGTCCTTCGGCCTCGCGCGGAATATGTGCGACGTCAAATGGGCGCCGCTGGTGGGGGCGACGGTGGTCTCGAAGTCGGTCTGGGAGAAACTGCCCGCCGATCAACGCGGCCAGATGCTGAAGGCGGCGCAGGATGCGGGGCGGGACCTGCGCGACGGCATCCGGAAGATGGGCGACGACGCCGTCGTGGCCATGCAGAAACGCAAACTGAACGTGGTGCACGCCGACGCGGCCACCGTCGCCGACTGGCGCAGGCAGGCCGAAGGCATCTATCCGAAGATACGCGGCCGGGAAGTGCCCGCAGACCTGTTCGATGAGGTGAAGCGGCTGCGCGACGAGTACCGCAGCCGCGGCGGGGCGAAGTGACGGAAGGCCAGGTAGCGCGACTCAAGCGTCGACACGAATGTCGACGCGGCACGCTGAGAGCGTGCGCCACGGCGGTAGCGCGGGGGACCAGGTGAAGGCGCTGGCAATCAAGCTGGCGTGGGCCGAGGACGCCCTCGCCGTGACATTGCTCACCGCCATGTCGCTGCTGCCGGTGCTGGAATTGATCGCGCGCCAGTTCAGGCTGCCGTCCATTCCCGGCTCGGCCGTGTTCGTGCAGCACCTGACGCTGTGGGTGGCGTTCGTCGGCTCGACGGTGGCCGCGCGGTCAGATAGGCTGCTCGCCCTTTCCGCGAACACCCTGCTCCCGCCGCGCTGGCTGCCGCGCGTGCACGTATTCACGGCAACGGTGGCCGCGGCGGTCGCACTCGCGCTGGCCTGGGCGAGCCTTCAATTTGTTCTGGCGGAGCGCGAAGGCGGAACGATCCTGGCGCTGGGGATCGGCAAGTGGGTGGCCGAATCGATCATGCCGGTGGGATTCCTGGTGCTCGCTCTGCGCGCGGCCTGGAACGGCGCACCGAGCATGAGGCTCCGGACGCTGGCCGCGGCGGGCCTGCTTGTTCCGCTGGCCCTCGAGTTGACCGGTCCGGCCGGCGGGGCGCTGGTGTGGCCGTTGATCGGCGCGATCCTGGCGGCGGCGTTCCTGGGGCTTCCGATCTTCGCGACGCTGGGCGGCATCGCGCTGGTCCTTTTCTGGAACGAGGGCGTGCCCATCGCCGCCGTGCCGGTGGAGACGTACCGCCAGGTGGCTTCGCCGGTGTTGCCTTCGATCCCGCTGTTCACCTTCGCCGGTTACCTGCTGGCGGAAGGCGGCGCGAGCCAGCGACTGCTGCGGGTGTACGCCACGCTGCTCGGATGGCTGCCGGGCGGCCTGGCGGTGACGACGGCTGTGGCCTGCGCGGTGTTCACCTGGGCGGGTTCGGGCGTGACGATCCTTTCGCTGGGCGGCCTGCTGCTGCCGATGCTGGTGAAGGCCAAGTATCCCGAGCGCTTCTCCATCGGGCTCATCAATGCGTCGGGGTCTCTGGGGCTGCTCTTCCCGCCCAGCGTGCCGGTGATTCTCTACGGCATCTACGCGCAGGTCCCGATCGACTCGATGTTCATCGGCGGATTCCTGCCCGGCCTGATGATGGTCGTGATGGTATCGGCCTACGGCGTGTGGCAGTCGAGGCGGAGCCACGTGGAGCGCGAGCGGTTCTCCTGGCCCGAGGCGCGGCGCGCGATCTGGATCGCGAAGTGGGAGCTGGCGCTGCCGGCCATCGTGCTGGTGGGGCTGTTCGGCGGCTTCGGCACGCTGGTGGAGGCGGGCGCGATCACGGTGGTCTACTCGATCCTGACCGAAGTCTTCATCTACCGCGGGCTTTCGCTGAGGCGGGATTACCCCAGGGTGACGGTCGAATGCTCAGTGGTGATCGGCGCGGTGCTGCTGGTGATCGGGGTGGCGATGGGGTTCACCAACTACCTTGTGGACGCGCAGGTGCCGGGGATGTTGATCGCGTGGGTGCAGGCGCACGTCCATTCGAAGTACGTCTTCCTGCTGCTGCTGAACGTCTTTCTGCTGCTGAAGGGATCGTTCATGGACGTGTTCTCGGCCATCATCGTGGTGGTACCGCTGATCAAGCCGCTGGCGGCGAACTTCGGCATCGACCCGGTGCAGCTCGGGATCATCTTCCTGGCCAATGGCGAGCTCGGCTACCTGACGCCGCCCGTGGGGATGAACCTGTGCTTCTCGGCGGTGCGCTTCAAGCAGACCATGACCAGCGTCTACCGCTCCACGTTGCCGTTCTACCTGATCCTGCTCGTGGGCGTGCTGCTCATCACGTATGTGCCGTGGTTCACAACGTGGCCGCTGCAGTTGCTGGGCAAGTAGGGGGCCCGAAATCACCGCAGTTCGATGAACCGGTCACCCTGGTCGAATCGTTCCAGAATCCTCGGCCATTGCTTCCTGAACACCGTAAGCAGGAACGCTCGGCGGCAATTGCCGAGCCGCACCCACAGCAGCCGGGCTGAAGGCGTCTTTGAGTACAGAGATACGAAGTCGTCATCCTTGGAGATAAGGACGAAATCGTTCTCAGACGCATAACTCCAGACGTCTGCGTCGGCCGCGTCTCTCAATCCGATATCCGCAACGTGCCGTGCTTCAACGCCGAGGTCTTCGGAGATGAAACGGGCTAGCGCGGGAGGGAGCTGATTATCGACAAGGAATTTCACGCGGATAGAAGGACTGAGTGGTCAGTCTGACGAGCAGCGTACTCGATTGACGCAAGGATGTCCTCTCGCTCGAGATAAGGGTAGTCCTGTAAAATCTCCTCGAAGCTTGCCCCAGCGCCGAGCAATTCAAGGATGTCCGTGACCCGGATTCTCATGCCACGAATACACGGACGCCCGCCACACTGGGCGTCGTCTATCGAGATTCGATCGAGGCGAGTCTTCGTCATGGCAGCTATCGTAAACCAGTCTAGCGCTTTTGGGACTGGGGCTCCTGCATGGTCTTCTCCGAAACGCGCTGCCTACAGAACTTCACCAGATGGGCCAAGGCTTCTAGCTGAGCTCTCCTCGCCTTTGCCCGAACACACGCCACACCTGTGCCCTACCCACACCGCCCGTGCCGGATAGCGTAGCTTAGAAGTAGCTATGCCGAAACACGAGACGGCGACACTGGGCGGGGGCTGCTTCTGGTGCCTGGAGGCGGTCTATCAGCAGTTGAACGGGGTGGTCGCGGTGGACTCGGGCTACTCCGGCGGGCGCGTGACGAATCCCAGTTACAGCGATGTCTGCACTGGGAAGACCGGGCACATCGAGGTGGTCCAGGTGACCTTCGATCCGGAGGTGCTGAGCTACCGGGAACTGCTCGAGGTCTTCTTTGCGATCCACGACCCGACCAGCCGGGATCGCCAGGGCGAGGACGCTGGGGAGCAGTACCGCTCCGTGATCTTTACCCACTCGGACCAGCAGCGGGAGACGGCCGAGGCGGTCATCCGCGAACTGAATGCCGCGGGCTCGCCGGGCAAGCCCATCGTTACCGAGGTGCGCCCGGCGGCCACGTTCTACCCGGCCGAGGAATACCACCGCGAGTATTTCCTCAAGAACCCCGGGCAGGCCTACTGCGCCTACGTGGTGTCGCCCAAGGTGCGCAAGTTCCGCGAGAAGTTCGCGTCGAAGCTGCGGCGCGGCCTGGCCAGCGCGTGAGGGCTAGCGCACGTCGAAGCTGACCGGGGGCACCGCGGTGCGCGCATCGGGATTGTAGTAATCGTACAGCGACGACGGCGCGGTCATGGCGCGCATCGCGAAGCGCGGCCGGAAGTTGAAGCTGAACTTCGTCTCGCCCGCGCGGGGCCACAGGTAGACGACCACGCGGTCCGGCAGGATGTCGTAGCGGGTGAGCGCATAGCTGGACTCCGTCAGTGCTCTTTCAAGAGACTGGCGGTCCACGTCGGCGCCAGGCGGCAGGCCGATCTCGCCGAGCAGCATGCCGTACCCACGGAAACCGACGCGCTCGACTGCGACCTGGCAAGTGACGACGTCGTTCTGGGCCACGGCCGTCTTGTCGAAAGCGACCGTCAGCCGTAGCGCACCTTCCTGGGCTTCAGGCTTGTGCGGCCAGGGCACGTACCAGGTGGCGACGAGTTGAGCCTGCGCAGGCGTTCCAGCGTGGGCTCGATGCAGCGACACCACGTTCTCGCCGGCGCGAAGCTCGCGCGAGAGGTCGATGCGGACGGGCGGCGCGATCTCCATCGGGCCCGGCAGAGACACGGTCTCGACCGGCCGATCGTTGACGCGGATCTCGGCCGGGCCGGGCTCTCCCGTGCCTAGAGCCGCGGTTGCCGCTTCGAGAATCGCGTCGAGCACACGGATGGTGGCCTGTGTCGAATACCAGACGCCGTAGCGGTCCTTGTTGCCGAGCAGGAAGAGCAGGGCGTGGGAGGCGAGGTCGTGGTCCTGCGGCTGTCTGGCGATCTGGAAAGCGCGCAGCGCCAGCGCGGTGGTTTCGAGCCGGCCGGCGGTGCCCCACCCGTAGAAGGGCGTGTTGGCCTCGAGATTCCAGTAGCTGAGGCCGCGCTCGCTGCGTGCCAGGCGGCGGAGAATGGCGAGCGCCTGCTGCGCCATCTCCTGCTCATCGGCGCGCTCGGCGGCAAGCGCGAAGGCGGCGACGAGGTAGGGCTCGTCCATCTGGGACACCCGCTTCGACAGGTATCCGAGCGCGGGCTCGAGCGCCGGTGCTTCGTCCAGGCCGGAGAGCGCGAGCGCGATCAGTGCGGTCTGTTGCGCGGTGCGGCCCGGGTCCTCGTGCTTGTCCCAGCTGAGAGCCAGCCAGGAGCCATCGGGGCGCTGGCTCTTCCTTAGGAAGCGCTCGGTGCGGTCGAGGAGTTCGTCCGGCACGGTCACGAATTCGCCGGCGTCATTGAGGAAGGTGAGGGCGTATGCCGTGAGGCTCAGGTCGGCTTCGCCGCGGCCCCAGTAGGTGAACCCGCCTCCCGGAGCCTCGTAGCCACGCAGCCGGTCGAAGCCTTGCTGGAGATAGCGGCGCGCCTTGGGCGCGAGCGGATGATCGTCGTGCCCGGCGCGTCTGAGGTACTTGAGCAGCAGCAGGCTCGGGTAGGTCGAAGAGATGGTCTGCTCGCCGCAGCCGTAGGGGCGTTCGAGGATCGCTTCGATGCTCTCGACGAGGTGCGAGATCAGGTTGGGATAGATGCGCAGCTCGGCGCGAGTGGAATCCGGGATCACGCCCGCGGGGACGGTGAGCTTGAGAGACGAAGCTTCGCCGAAGACGTCGTTGACGGTTGCGGCGAGCTGGTTGCCATCGGGATGAACGGTGACGGGCTTCTCGATGGCATCGCCGGCCTCGGCGCTGGTAGCGGTGATGCGCTGCTTGCCATCCGTGACGGCGGAGATGGCGCGCATGGGGAAGATC
>Ga0265331_10002237_pt1 | contig 13243 bp, 13 predicted proteins | sample 41923metaG_FD_202088 | JGI IMG/M metagenome (GOLD analysis project Ga0265331, IMG submission 202088) | Rhizosphere microbial communities from Carex aquatilis grown in University of Washington, Seatle, WA, United States - 4-19-23 metaG | ecosystem: Host-associated > Plants > Roots > Rhizosphere...
GGTTGTCGCAAATCGACATGCCGGGCTTGGCTTCAAACGCCGCGCCTTCTGGGCAGAGCTCTACATGGGGGAGGACGATGATCTGGGGCATGGTCAGAGACTCAATTCATTCAGGGTGTGGCCGGTAAGGGCCTGTTTGACGGAGGCGTCCATGCGGCGCGCAGCAAAGGTTTCGGAGGCGTGGTTGAGCGCATCGATGCTGGCCGTGATGGCGCGGTGGTCGATGCCGTTGGCGGTTTCGCGCAATGCGGCCATCTGGATTTCGAGCGACTGGCGTTCTTCGGCGTTGAGCAGGGCGTCACCGTCTTTGGTCAGCGCGGCTGAAATGGCTTCGAGCAGGCGATTGGCTTCGACTCTTGCCTCGGCCAATGCGCGGGCCTGTTTGTCGTCCTGCGCATTTGAGAAGCCGGCTTGCAGCATGTTGGCGATTTCGTCGTCGCTGAGGCCGTAAGAGGGTTTAACCACGATGTTGGCTTCAACGCCGCTGGCGAGTTCGCGGGCGGAGACGGAGAGCAAGCCGTCGGCATCGACCTGAAAGGTGACGCGGATGCGGGCCGCACCGGCCGCCATGGGCGGGATGCCGCGCAACTCGAAGCGCGCCAGCGAGCGGCAGTCGGCGATCAAATCACGCTCGCCTTGCACCACGTGGATGCTCATGGCGGTCTGGCCGTCCTTGAAGGTGGTGAAATCCTGTGCTCTGGCGACAGGAATGGTGGCGTTGCGGGGGATGATTCTTTCCGTGAGGCCGCCCATGGTTTCGAGGCCGAGCGAGAGCGGGATCACGTCGAGCAGCAGCAGTTCGTTTTCGCTCTTGTTGCCGGCCAGCACGTTGGCCTGAATGGCGGCGCCGAGGGCGACGACCTTATCCGGATCCAGGTTGGTGAGCGGCTCCTGCCCGAAGAATTCGGCCACGGCATGCTGGATTTGCGGCATGCGCGTGGCGCCGCCGACCATGACTACGCCTTGCACATCTTCGATGCCGATCCTGGCGTCGCGCAGTGCCTTGCGCGTGGGCGACAGGGTCTTGGTGACGAGGTATTGGGTGGCTTCTGCAAAGGCCTGATGCGTCAGCGTCAGGTCGATGACTTGTTTGGTCGAGAGCACGCAGGTGATGCGCGTTTCGTCGTGATCGGTCAGTTGTTCCTTGGCTTCGCGGGCCTTGGTGAGCAAGAGGCGCGTGTCTTCCGGGCCGATCGGGGGTAGCTTGGTCTGTTCGAGAATCCAGCAGAAGACGCGGCGGTCGAAATCGTCGCCGCCCAGCGCTGAATCGCCGTTGGTGGCGAGCACTTCGAACACGCCTTTTGACAGGCGCAGGATCGACACATCGAAGGTGCCGCCGCCCAGATCGTAAATGACAAAGATGCCCTCGGAGCCGTTGTCGAGGCCGTAGGCGACAGCGGCTGCGGTGGGTTCATTCAACAGGCGCAGCACATGCAGGCCTGCGAGTTTGGCGGCATCCTTGGTGGCTTGGCGCTGGGCATCATCGAAATAGGCGGGGACGGTGATCACGGCGCCGGTGAGTTCGCCGCCGAGCGATTTCTCGGCACGTGCTTTCAGCGTTTTGAGGATTTCGGCCGACACTTCGACCGGGCTCTTGGGGCCAGCTACGGTGCTGAGTTGCAGCATGCCGGGGGAGTCGACAAAGCGATAAGGGTGGTGGCCGAGATCGGGAATGTCGTGCACGCCGCGCCCCATGAAGCGCTTGGCCGAAATGATGGTGTTTTGCGGGTCGCGGCTTTGCTGGGCTTGCGCCTCGTAGCCGACATCGGTGCTGCCATCGGCGAGGTAATGAACGACGGAAGGCAGCAGCGCGCGGCCCTTGTCGTCGTGCAGCACCACGCTCATGCCACTGCGCACGGTGGCGACCAGCGAATTGGTGGTGCCAAGGTCGATGCCGACCGCCAGCTTGTGCTGGTGCGGGGCGGCGCTCTGGCCGGGTTCAGCGATTTGTAGCAGTGCCATTAAGTAGTTAATCCAAAAAACATTTCACCACAGAGAGCACGGAGATCTCTGAGAAAAACACAGAAAAACTCTGTGATCTCTGTGTGCTCCGTGGTTAAAGATTTCCTTCCAGCGCCTCGATGGCATGTTCGATTTCGTCGCGCACTTTATCAAGAAAGCGCAGCTTGCGCACGGCTTCAGCGGCCTTGGCGAAATCGTGTTGCTGGTCGAGGCTGTTCTGTAGTTCGGCTTCCAGCGTCTTTGCGGCCTGGCGCAGTTCCTTCAGCAGTTGATCCAGCGCGGAGATGTCGCGCGCGGCGCTGGCGTCTTCAATGGCTTCACGCCATTCCATCTGCTGCATGAGAAATGCCGCGGGCATTGCGGTGTTGGTTTCCTCCTGCGTATCGACACCATTCAGTTGCAACAGGTAGCGGCCGCGGGCGATGGGGGATTTCAGCGTCTGGTAGGCCTCGTTGACCTGCGTGGCGACCTGTATGGAGCGCAGACGGTCTGCGGCAGGGGCCGCGGCAAAGCGGTCAGGGTGAACCTCGCTCTGCAGGTTGCGGTAATTCTGATCCAGCAGTGTCGGATCAATGACGAAAGCTACGGGCAGGCCCAGAAGTTCAAAGTAGTTTTTTTCAAGCATTGCGCAATCAACTTTCAGCGATTAGCTGACAACAGTTTAGCAGGCTGAGGGCCGACTGCTGAGAGCCCGGCGTTTGTTATACCGTAAAGCTTTCGCCGCAACCGCACTCGTCCTTGACGTTGGGGTTGTTGAACTTGAAGCCTTCGTTCAGGCCTTCCTTGGTGTAATCCAACTCGGTGCCGTCGAGGTAGGGCAGGCTCTTGGGGTCGATCAGCACGGTCACGCCGTGGCTTTCGAATGTCAGGTCTTCCGGCTGGATTTCATCGGAGAATTCCAGCGTGTAGGCCATGCCGGAACAGCCGGTGGTCTTGACACCGAGCCGCAAGCCAACGCCCTTGCCGCGGTTGGCGAGGAATTTTTCGACGCGTGCTGCCGCATTTTCCGTAAGCGTAATAGCCATGCTTACCCCTTGCAAGCCGCGGTTTCTGTCGTGTTGCCCTGCTTTTCGCGCAAGTCGGCAATCGCCGCCTTGATGGCGTCCTCCGCCAGCACCGAGCAGTGGATCTTGACCGGTGGCAGCGCTAGTTCTTCGGCGATGTCGGAATTCTTGATCGTCATGGCTTCATCCAGCGATTTGCCCTTGAGCCATTCGGTGACCAGCGACGAAGAGGCAATGGCCGAGCCGCAGCCATAGGTCTTGAACTTGGCATCCTCGATCACGCCATTGTCGCCGACCTTGATCTGCAGCTTCATCACGTCGCCGCAGGCCGGGGCGCCGACCATGCCGGTGCCGACGTTCTTTTCGTCCTTGTTGAAGGAACCCACATTGCGGGGGTTTTCGTAGTGATCCAGTACTTTTTCGCTATATGCCATGATGTTGCTCCTTGCTTGGTTGGCGCTTAATGCGCGGCCCACTGTACAGAATTGATGTCGATGCCATCCTGGTACATTTCCCACAGCGGCGAGAGTTCGCGCAGCTTGCCGATCTTGGCCTTGAGTAGTTCGACGGTAAAGTCGATCTCTTCCTCGGTGGTATAACGGCCGATGGTGAAGCGGATCGAGCTGTGCGCCAGTTCGTCGCTGCGGCCGAGAGCGCGCAGCACGTAGGAAGGTTCAAGACTGGCTGAGGTACAGGCCGAGCCTGAAGAGACAGCGATGTCTTTCACCGCCATGATCAGCGATTCGCCTTCGACGAAATTGAAGCTGATGTTCAGGTTGTGCGGCACGCGATGGTTCAGGTCGCCGTTCAGGTAGACCTCTTCGATCTCTGACAGGCCGGCCCACAATTTGTCGCGCAGGCGCTTGATGCGGGCGTTTTCCAGCGTCATTTCAGCCTTGGCGATGGCAAAAGCCTCGCCCATGCCGACGATCTGGTGCACCGGCAGCGTGCCGGAGCGGAAACCGCGTTCGTGACCGCCGCCGTGCATTTGCGCTTCGAGGCGGACGCGTGGCTTGCGGCGCACATACAACGCGCCGATACCCTTGGGGCCGTAAGTTTTGTGGGCGGAGAAGCTCATCAGGTCGACCGGCAGCGTTTCCAGATCGATCTCGACCTTGCCAGTCGCTTGCGCGGCATCAACATGGAAGATGGTGCCGTTGGCACGGCACAGCTTGCCGAGCGCGGTGATGTCCTGAATCACGCCGATTTCGTTGTTGACCAGCATCACTGAAGCCACGACCGTGTCAGGCCGCAGGGCTGCCTTGAATTTCTCCAGATCAACCAGGCCGTTGGGTTCCGGTTCGAGGTAGGTGGCTTCGAAGCCCTGACGTTCCAGTTCGCGCACGGTGTCGATCACCGCCTTGTGCTCGGTGGCGACGGTGACGATGTGCTTGCCCTTGGAGGCGGCATAGAAATTGGCCGCGCCCTTGATGGCGAGATTGTTCGATTCGGTGGCGCCCGAGGTCCAGACGATTTCCTTGGCATCTGCATTGACCAGCGCGGCGACTTGTTCGCGGGCTTCTTCCACGGCTTTTTCGGCCGTCCAGCCAAAGGAATGCGAACGGCTGGCCGGATTGCCGAAGTGCTCGGTCAGGTAGGGGATCAGCTTGGCGGCGACACGCGGATCAACCGGAGTGGTCGCAGAGTAATCGAGGTAAATCGGTGTTTTGACAGTCATGCTTCTTTCCTTCAAACCGCTACGGCGGCCATACGTTTCATTTTCGATATTTCGTTGTGCAGTGTGCGGATGAACGCATCTACCTGAGTTTCGGTATTGCTGTGGCCAAGGCTGACACGCACGGCGCCGCGTGCAATTTCCGGCTCGACGCCCATGGCCATCAGCACATGGCTCGGTTCTTCGCTGTCGCTGGAGCAGGCGGAGCCGCTGGCGACGGCAAAGCCCTGGCGATCCAGCGCCATCACCAGCGTTTCGCCCTCGACCTTGGGAAAGGCAAAAAAACTTGTGTTGGGCAGGCGCGTGGCTTCGTTGCCGAATATCACGGCGCCGAGCTCGGCGAGGCCTTGTTCCAGTTGTGCGCGCAGCTTGCCGATGTGCTGACTGTGCTGCGTCAATTCACGTGAAGCCAGTTCGCAGGCGAGGCCGAAACCGACAATCGCGGCGATATTCTCGGTGCCGCTACGCAGACCCTTTTCCTGCCCGCCACCGTCGAGTTGCGATTGGATGTCGACGCGCTTGTCCAATATCAGCGCACCCACACCTTGCGGGCCATTGATTTTGTGGGCCGACACGCTCATGGCGTTGACGCCGAGGGCGTTGAAATCCAGCGGAATCTTGCCCAGTGCCTGCACCGCATCGGTGTGGATCAGGCTGCCGTGGCGTTTCGCTGCCTCTGCGATCGCAGCGATATCCTGCAGCACGCCGGTCTCGTTGTTGGCCGTCATGACCGAAATCAACGTGGTGCGTTGCTGTAATACTTGTTCGAGCTGGTCGAAATCGATGTGGCCGTTGGCCAGCACATTGATTTTGGCGACCTTCCAGCCGCGTCCCAGCAAGGCCTGCGCCGGTTTGCTCGCGGCCGGATGTTCGATGGCGCTGACAGCGATTTGCGACGGCGTGTGCGTGGCCGCAATACCCTTGATCGCCAGATTGTTGGCTTCAGTGCCGCCGCTGGTAAAAGTCACCTGCGACGGATGCGCGCCGACGGCTGTGGCCACTTGTTCGCGTGCCTGGTCGATCGCCTGACGCGCAACACGGCCGTAGCTGTGGCGGCTTGTCGGGTTGCCTTGCTGGCTGCCAAGGAACGGCAGCATGGCTTCCAGCACGCGGGGATCCAGCGTGGTGGTGGCGTTATGATCGAAGTAGACAGCGGCGCTCATGGCGGGTTGTGCTTACTCAGGCTGCGACGGTTTGCAATTCGCGTTCGCGGCGCGTGGGCTCGGCGATGACAATTTTCTTGCCTTCACGTTGCGAAGCCACCAGTTCAGCCAGACTGACACCAGAGAGGTATTCGAGAATCTTGACGTTGAGGCTGGACCATAATTCATGCGTCATGCAGGGGCGGTTGCCGTGGCAGTTTTCGTCGCCGCCGCACTGAGTAGCGTCGATTTGCTCGTCAACCGCAGTGATGATGTCGGAGATGGAGATCTCGTCCAGTTTTCTGGCGATGCGATAACCGCCGCCGGGGCCTCGCACGCTCTTGACCAGACCGTTGCGACGCAACCGGCTGAAGAGTTGTTCAAGGTAGGAAAGGGAAATTTCCTGGCGTTCGCTGATGCCGGCCAGCGTGACAGGACGATCCACTTCGCTCAGCGCCAGGTCGAGCATGGCGGTCACTGCAAAACGGCCTTTGGTGGTCAAACGCATTTGATAACCCCTTGAATTCAGGTGTATGAAAGGCTATTAATTTATAATACCTTAATCTTTTAGTCAACTATTTTATTGAGATAGTTCACATCAAATGCGTTGGCGACTTCTGCATCCGTTTCGACCTCTGCGCCCAGTTTTTCGAGCTGTTGCATGACTTGTTGCAGCTTCTGATCCTGCTCTGCGGCGTGGTCAAGCAGGGCATGGATAGCGACCGACATCGGGTCGTTGGAATGGTCGCTCACGGCATAGGCCGAAAAGCCCATTTTCTGGGCCATGTCGTCGCGTTGCTGGTCTTTTTCCTGATCCAGAATCCGGGCGGGAATGCCGACCGCGGTGGCGCCGGCCGGGACATCCTTGACCACGACGGCATTGGAGCCGATTTTGGCCCCCGCGCCGACAGTAATAGGCCCGAGGATCTTGGCCCCAGCGCCGATCACCACGCCGGCCTCCAGCGTCGGGTGACGCTTGCCTTTGCGCCATGAAGTCCCGCCCAGCGTCACGCCGTGATACAGCGTGCAATCGTCGCCTATGACAGCGGTTTCGCCGATCACCACGCCCATGCCATGATCAATGAACGCCCGCTTGCCTATGGTGGCACCGGGATGAATTTCAATACCAGTCAGGAATCGGCCGATGTGCGATGCAAAACGTGCCAGCCAGCGCAGGCGCAACTGCCACAGCCAGTGCGAGAAGCGGTGAATGACGAGCGCATGTAGGCCGGGGTAGGTAGTGATTACTTCCCAGGTGGTGCGGGCGGCTGGGTCGCGTTCGAATACAACTGAGATGTCTTCGCGCAGGTGATTGAACATGGCTTTAAAGTTGACTGGTACGAGTGGTTATTTTGCCACAAAAACCTCGAGTCCGAAATGTAACGGCAAGCGCCTGCAAGATTACGGTTTATTGATAGGCCACAAAAAGTTAAAATATACGCTTTACAGCTCTTTAAATTTCCCTGTGCCAGGGAAAACACTGAAAGTCGACCATGCATCCAACGCTTACCATCGCGGTGAAAGCCGCGCGCAATGCCAGCCAGATCATTACCCGCGCCTCGCAGGATCTCGGCTCGCTGACCGTTCGCAGCAAGACCTACAACGATTACGTCAGTGAAGTTGATCATGCTGCCGAAGCCGCGATTATTGATACCTTGCGCGAAGCATATCCAACCCATTCCTTCCTCGGTGAAGAGGGCGGGGTGCAGGGCGACGACCCGGAAAACGTGTGGATCATCGACCCGCTCGACGGCACCACCAACTTTCTGCACGGCTTTCCACAATACTGTATTTCCATCGCGCTGAAACAGCGCGACCAGATCACCCAGGCGGTGGTTTACGACCCCAACCGCAACGACCTCTTTACTGCGACCCGCGGCCGTGGCGCTTTCCTCAACGACCGCCGCATCCGCGTCAGCAACCGTTCGCGCCTGCAGGAATCCATTATCGGTACAGGCTTTCCGTTCCGTGACTTTGCTCATCTTGATACCTACGTCGGCATGTTCAAGGACATGATCAAAAAGACTTCCGGCCTGCGTCGTCCCGGTTCCGCTGCGCTCGATCTGGCCTATGTCGGTGCCGGCTGGTACGACGGCTTCTGGGAAATCGGCCTGTCGCAGTGGGATATCGCTGCCGGTGGCCTGATCGTGCATGAAGCGGGTGGGCTGGTCGGGGATTTCGAGGGCAACGAATCCTGGTTGGAAACCGGCAATATCGTGGCCGCCAACCCCAAGGTGTTTGCCCAGATACTGCAAGTGCTGAAGCCGCACCTGACTGAAACTCTCAAGAGCCCGCTCTGAGTCTGATTGTGCGCTGCGATTCACCCGGGAACCCTGATTCATGAGCCTGCCAAGCGACGCTGAGATTTCCTATGACGACCCACAGCGCAATGCGCTGGCGAACCGGTCCACTTGGGTCAGCGTTGCCGTCAATATTGGGCTGACACTGCTACAGATCCTGGCTGGTTTTGTCGCACATTCGCAGAGCTTGATCGCAGATGGCATGCACTCGCTGTCCGATCTTGTGTGCGATTTTCTGGTGCTGGTGGCCAGCCACCACAGCAAGGATCCCGCAGACGAAGGTCACCCGTACGGCCATGGTCGCGTGGAAACCGCCGCCTCATTTGCGCTGGGGGCAATTCTGGTCGTGACCGGCGGCGCCATCATGGTGGCCGCCGCCATCAAGTTGCAGAACATCGAGCATCTCCCGCCCGTGGCTCCGCTGGCCCTGTGGGTGGCGGGTATTGCGCTGATCGCCAAGGAAAGCCTGTTCCGCTACATGCTGCATGTAGGTGAGCGTCTCAGATCACCGATGCTGATCGCCAATGCCTGGCACGCCCGCTCAGACGCCGCCTCGTCGCTGGTGGTGGCTGTAGGTATTGGTGGCAACCTGCTAGGCTTCGTCTATGCCGACTCGGTGGCGGCCATTGTGGTGGGCTTCATGATCATTCGCATGGGGATCGTGTTCGCCTGGGATGCGTTTCAGGAACTGATCGATGCCGGCCTGTCGATCGAAGAGGTCGATAGCATCCGCCAGACCCTCGTCGACACCCCGGGCGTTGAAAGCCTGCATGAGTTGCGTACCCGTCGTATGGCCCATCGTGCGCTCGTGGACGCTCATATTCTGGTCGACCCGCGCATCAGCGTGTCGGAGGGCCACAGCATTGCAGAGCGAGCCCGTGGACGGGTGCTGAAGAGCCATCCCGCTGTGGCCGATGTGCTGGTGCACGTCGACCCGGAAGATGATCACGATCATGACGCCAACGCCATGCGCATGCCCGGCCGAGAGAACCTGCTGCATCACCTAGCACCGCTGCTCGAAGGGCTGCCAGAGCCGCAGCGCGTGGTGTTTCACTACATCGCTGGCAAGGTTGAGGCGGAAGTGTATCTGCCACACCATTTCTTCGAACATGGGGCCGCGCTGGCAGAAGCTGAAGCACGCGTCGCCGCGAAACTGAAAGATCATCCCTATTTCAGTGCTGTATCGCTCAACTGTCTAGTGGTTCCCCAGTAGGGGCCGGTCCTGTCAGGATTCATCCATTGACTGATCCCAGCAATCCCGCGGCTGACATCGAAAAACACACGCCGATGATGCGTCAGTATCTCGGCATCAAGGCGCAATACCCCGACATGCTGTTGCTCTACCGCATGGGGGATTTTTATGAGCTTTTCCACGACGATGCAGAGAAGGCCGCACGCCTGCTCGGCATTACGCTGACCAAGCGCGGTGCCAGCAACGGCGAGCCGATCCGCATGGCGGGCGTGCCGTATCACTCAATCGAACAATATCTCGCCAAGCTGGTCAAGCTCGGCGAAGCGGTGGCGATCTGTGAACAAGTCGGCGATCCGGCGAAATCCAAGGGGCCGGTGGAGCGTCAGGTCACGCGCATCCTCACCCCCGGCACGCTGACCGACAATGCCCTGCTCGACGATACCCGCGATAACGTGTTGTTGGCACTGTGCCCCGGCGAAGAGGTATTGGGGCTGGCGCGCATCAATCTGGCTTCGGGCCAGTTCGTGCTGAACGAAATTACCCCCAATCTGCTGACACAGGAACTGGAGCGCATCGCCCCCGCTGAACTGCTGCTGCCAGATGATTTTTCCCATGTCGCAGTCGATGCCGTGAAATGCCCGAAGAAGCGCCTGGCGCCATGGCAGTTCGATCTCGATTCGGCCACGCAATCGCTCACGCGCCAATTCAACACCTACGACCTCAACGGCTTTGGCTGTGCCGATCTGAGTGTTGCGATCGCCGCCGCCGGCGCGCTGCTGGATTATCTCAAGCATACCCAGCGCACCGCGCTGCCGCATATTCAGGGCATGGTGGTCGAGCAATCCGGCGCGTTCATTCAACTGGATGCCGCTACCCGTCGCAATCTTGAGATCGACCTGACCTTGCGCGGCGAGCATTCGCCCACGCTGTATTCGCTGCTTGATACTACCGAAACGGCCATGGGCGCTCGTCTATTGCGCCGCTGGCTGCATCATCCGCTGCGCGATCGCCATCAAGTGGCGGCGCGCCATTCAGCCATTGGCGAGCTGATTGAACAGAACCTGTATCCTGCGTTGCGGCAGACCTTGCGGCCGATCGGCGATATCGAGCGCATTACCTCACGGATTGCCTTGAAGACGGCGCGTCCGCGTGACCTCTCCGGCCTGCGCGACAGCCTGCGCCAGTTGCCTTTGCTGGGCGAAGGCCTGCAGCAGACTTCCGATGGTTATCTGCAAACGCTGGGAGCGGCGCTGATAGCCTCGGAAGAGGCGGAATCCCTGCTGTTGCGCGCCATTCAGCCAGAGCCGGCCACCGTGCTGCGCGAAGGCGGCGTGATCGCCACTGGCTACGATGCCGAGCTCGACGAACTGCGCGCCATTCAGACCAATTGCGGCGAGTTTCTGTTGGCCTTTGAAGCGGCCGAAAAAGAGCGTACCGGCATCGCCAACCTCAAGGTTGAATACAACAGCGTGCACGGTTTTTATATCGAGCTTTCGCGTGCGCAGGCCGAAAACGCACCGGCCGAGTACCGCCGCCGCCAGACGTTGAAGAACGCTGAGCGCTACATCACGCCTGAGCTGAAAACCTTCGAAGACAAGGTGTTGTCCGCCAACGACCGCGCGTTGGCGCGCGAAAAGGCGCTGTATGACGAAGTGCTTGATCAGTTGCTGCCGTACATCGGCGCCCTGCAGCGCAACGCCAATGCGGTGGCCGAACTCGATGTACTGACGACCTTTGCCGAACGCGCACAGGCACTCAATTACGTCGCGCCAGAATTCACTGATGAAGCCCTGATCGAAATCGTGGATGGCCGCCACCCGGTGGTGGAACAGATCGCCCAGCCTTTCATTGCCAACGACACGCGCCTCTCGCCGTATCGCCAGTTGCTGCTGATCACCGGCCCCAATATGGGCGGTAAATCAACTTACATGCGTCAGACCGCACTGATTGTGCTGCTGGCGCATTGCGGCTGCTTCGTGCCGGCCACCTCGGTCAAGCTGGGCCCGGTCGACCGCATCTTCACTCGCATCGGCGCGTCAGATGACCTGGCCGGCGGCCGTTCGACCTTCATGGTCGAAATGACCGAGACCGCCAACATCCTGCACAACGCGACTGAACACAGCCTGGTGCTGCTCGATGAAATCGGTCGCGGTACGTCGACCTTTGATGGATTGGCATTGGCCTGGGCCTGCGCCCGGCACCTGCTGGAACGCAACCGCGCCTACACCCTGTTCGCCACCCACTATTTCGAACTGACGCGCTTGGTGGAAGATTACAAGCAGGTCGCCAACGTGCATCTTGATGCGGTAGAGCATGGCGACGGCATCGTGTTCCTGCACAGCGTGGAAGATGGCCCCGCCAGCCAGAGTTACGGCCTGCAGGTCGCGCAACTGGCAGGCATCCCCAAAAGCGTGGTGGCTGCCGCCAAACGCAGGTTGGCGCAACTGGAGCAGCAGAGCGTCAACGCCGGGCCGCAGGCTGACCTGTTTGCAGCCCCCGAAGCCAGCGAACCTCCCCCGCATCCGGCGCTGGATGCGTTGCTCGATGTTGATCCGGATGACCTTAGCCCTAAGCAGGCGTTGGAGGCGTTGTACAAGCTGAAAAGCCTGTTGTAGGGCGTCAATAAGCGCAGCGCATTGCGCCGTATGTGACTTCGCTGCACTTGGTTCCCAAGTGAGAATTAAGGAGTTGCAAACTAACCTCCATAAAAAAGCACCGATTACTCGGTGCTTTTTTATTACAGCAGCGACCTGCTAGTGGTGATGCCCACCCGCGCCATGCACGTGCCCGTGGTTGATTTCTTCTTTGGTCGCCGGGCGGATGCCGGTAACGGTGGCCTTGAAGTTGACGCGTTCACCAGCCCATGGGTGGTTGCCATCAACAACAACCTTGCCGTCGGCAATGTCGGTAATGGTGTAGAGCACGACGTCACCGGTCGGATCTTCACCTTCGAACTGCATGCCGACTTCAAGTTCTTCTGATGGGAAGGCGCTGATCGGCTCAATCTGAACCAGTTCTTCGTCGTATTCACCGAAGGCGTCAAGGGGTTCCAGACCCAGTTCAACTGTGTCGCCGACAGTCTTGCCGTGCAGTTCTTCTTCCACGCGAGGGAAGATGTTGTCGTAGCCGCCATGCAGGTAGGTCACCGGGTCGGCAGTGGCTTCAAGAACATTGCCGTCGCTGTCGCGCAGTTCGTAAGTGATAGAGACAACAGTGTTCATCGCGATATGCATCATAGTTCCTTAATTAAATTTAAAATTTCTGCGGCATGCCCTTTCGGGCTTACGCCATAGTGTACGTGGCGCAGGGCGCCTTCGCCGTCGATGACGAAAGTGGAGCGCACGATCCCCATCTTCTTGACCCCGTCTTTTTCCTTCTCCTGCCAGACACCGTATTTCTCGCACACCTTGCCGTCAACATCGGCCAGCAGGGCGACCGCCAGACCATGCTTGTCGCGGAAGTCTGCGTGGCTCATGCAGTCGTCGCGGCTGATGCCAATCACGACTGCGTTGTTTTCGGCAAACACTTCATCCAGATCGCTGAATTCGATGGCCTGGATGGTGCAGCCGGGGGTGTCGTCCTTGGGGTAGAAGTACAGTACAACCGTCTTGCCTTTCAGCCGGGAAAGCTTGAACAACTCCATGTCCGCATCGGGCAGGGTGAAATCAGGCGCATGCGATCCGGGTTGTAGCATAGGGTCTTTCCAGTGGGGCCTGGTTTCATTCTAAACCATTTCCAGCGGCGCCACGCAAGCGTTATCATGCACCCATGAAACTTCCTTTTCTCGGCGGGATGACCGCACAACAGTTCATTCGAGAATACTGGCAGAAGCAGCCGCTACTGATCCGTGGGGCTTTCCCCGGCTTTGGCGACATGTTGTCGCCGGACGAGTTGGCCGGTTTGGCCTGCGAAGAAGACGCGCAATCTCGGCTGGTATTGCACGCGCGCAGCAAGTGGAAACTGGAGCA
>Ga0265331_10002238_pt1 | contig 13242 bp, 8 predicted proteins | sample 41923metaG_FD_202088 | JGI IMG/M metagenome (GOLD analysis project Ga0265331, IMG submission 202088) | Rhizosphere microbial communities from Carex aquatilis grown in University of Washington, Seatle, WA, United States - 4-19-23 metaG | ecosystem: Host-associated > Plants > Roots > Rhizosphere >...
TTATCTCAGCCTGATCAGCGATCAGGGCCTGCGCACTATCGTCATTGCCGGCCGTCCTGATTTCGGCGCGCCCGACTGGCGCGACAACGTTCCCGGACATCCGATGACCGACCAGGATATTACCGATGTTGTGGCGTGGCTGGTCGCTCAGCGACCCAACCCAGCAGGTCAGCAAAACCCAGCTTCTACCACCGTTTCCGGAGGTGCCCATTGAGTCCCGAGCCTGCCAAGGCCGCCGATGAAAAGCCCGATCTTTCACGCCGCGACGTTTTCGCCAAGATCGGACTGTTGTTGAACGGGATTGCCGTCACTATCCTCGCCGTGCCGGTGGTGGGATACCTGGTGTCTCCGATCCTGCGCGGCAGCGGCGGCCAGTACAAGCGCTGGGTATCGCTCGGCGAACTCGAAGAGTTTCCCGAAGGCCAGACGCGGCTCGCCAAGTACATCAACCCCATCTCCAACAAGTGGGATGGCGACACTGACAAAATTCCCTGCTGGGTGCGCCGCGTCGCTGGCGAGAAGTTCCAGGTGTTCGCCATCAACTGCGCTCATCTCGGATGTCCGGTGCGCTGGTTCGCGCAATCGGGATTGTTCATGTGTCCGTGTCATGGAGGGGTCTACTACGCCGACGGCTCCCGCGCCTCCGGACCACCGCCCCGCGGTCTCTTTGAATATCAGTACAAAGTGGAAAACGGACAATTGCTGATTGAAGCCGGGGAGCTGCCCACGTTGTCGACCACGGCCAGCCTGGCGAAGGGGAGCGGCGGATGTCAAGGCTGAAGCGCATCGGCGACTGGTTCGGCCAGCGGCTGCAAATCGGTGACACGGTACTCGAAACTGCTGAGCACCGAGTACCCCGGCAGTCGGCAAGCTGGTGGTACGTCTTCGGCAGCGCCGCCCTTACCATCTTCATACTCCAGGTCTTTACCGGCATCATGCTGGCGCTGATCTACGTTCCATCGGCGGCGGAAGCCTGGAACAGTCTCCAGTATCTGAACCACGATGTGACCCTGGGATGGTTCCTGCGCGCGGTGCACGGCTGGGGTTCCAATTTCATGGTCGCGGTCGTGCTCATTCACATGTGCCAGGTCTTTCTCTTCGGCGCTTACAAGTTTCCGCGCGAGCTGACCTGGATCGTCGGCATTTTTCTGCTTCTTATGACCCTGGGCATGGCGTTCACCGGACAGGTGATGCGCTTCGATCAGGATGCGTATTGGGGACTCGGAATCGGCGCTTCCATCCTTGGCCGAACGCCTTTGATAGGCGGCCCGGCGGTTCACCTGCTGCTGGGCGGCCCCATCATCGCCGGCGACACTCTGTCGCGGTTCTTTGCCCTGCATGTGTTCGTGATTCCCGGCCTGCTCATTGGTTTCGTCTCGCTGCACCTGCTGATGGTATTGAAGCTCGGCATCAACGAATGGCCCATGCCGGGACGCCTCGTCCGCCGCGCCACCTACGTGCAGGAGTATCACGAGTTGACCCGCAAGGACGGCATGCCGTTTGTGCCCGACGCGGTGTGGAAGGACATGTTCTTCGCCTCCGCTGTCATCTTCAGCGTCTTGGCCTGCGCTTTCTTCTTCGGACCCTATGGTCCCAGCGGAGTTCCCGATCCCACCATTATTCAGACCGTCCCCAAGCCGGATTTCTTCTTCCAGTGGCTCTATGCGATGTTGGCGTTGCTGCCGCCGGAGATCGAAACTCCGTTGATCCTGATCGGTCCGGTGGCTGGCATTGGATTTCTGATTCTGCTGCCCTTCTTGTCCAATGAGGGCGAGAAGAGCTGGAAGCGGCGTCCCGTTGCGGTGGTCACCTTGTTGCTGATCGCGGTTGCCCTGGGCACCTTTACCGAACTGGCAACCTTTTCACCGTGGAGTCCGGTGATGGACGGCTGGAGTGGCGATCCGGTGCCGGTGCAGTATCTCAACGGACGCTCGCCGCTGGAGCGGCAAGGCTCGCTGGTCTTCCAGGTCAAGCAGTGCCGCAACTGCCATTCCATCGGCGGCACGGGTGGCAAGCGTGGTCCCGACCTCGACCGGGTCGCCAACAACATGACCCACGATCAGTTGGTGCGCCAGGTTATTCAGGGTGGCGGCAACATGCCGGCGTACGGGAAGAACCTTACTCCGGCAGAAGTGACCGCGCTGGTTTCCTTCCTGGAAACGCTGCATCCGGCCAATCAGCCGGCCGCACGCGACGCAGCCAAGGTGGTGGTAATGCAGCAAGAACAGAACGCTGCTCCTGCCAACCCTCGCTAGCCAGCCATGCAGTCTGTCTTTCAAGCCGCGCTGCGTTCCTGGGCTGTCCCTCCGGCTGCAACCTTCGCCATTGTTCTGTCGGCCCTCGTCTATCTGCGCGGATGGTGGCTTCTGCGCCGTGCCGGCGTGCCGTTCCTCCCGCCCTGGCGTGCCGTCTCATTTTTGTCGGGCCTGTTTGCGCTCTGGCTCGCGCTCGCCTCCCCCCTGGACGTGCTGAACGCCTTCCTGCTGACCGCGCACATGTCGCAGCACATGGTCCTGATGATGGTGGCGCCGCCTCTGGTCCTTCTGGGCGCCCCGCTCATCCCCATAGTGCGCGGGCTGCCGATCTTCGCTGCCCGCGAGTTTGCCGGGCCGTTCTTGAACTGGCCCCTCGCGCAGCGCATCGGCAACGCGCTCATCCATCCGGTTGTCGCCCTGCTGCTGATGTCCCTGGCGATGTTCGCCTGGCACACCCCCGCCCTCTACGAACTCGCATTGCGCTCGTCGACCTGGCACCAGGTGGAACACGCCTGCTTCTTTCTCACCTCGCTGATCTTCTGGTGGCCGGTGGTACAACCGTGGCCTAGCCGCGAGCAGTGGCCACGCTGGGCAATGGTCCCGTATCTGCTGGTCGCCGACCTTGAAAACACCGCCCTCTCGGCTATCCTGGTCTTTTCCGATCGGGTGCTCTACCCCTCGTATTCCGCCGCGCCCCGCCTGTTCGGATTTTCGGCTCTGGACGACCAGGCCGCTGCCGGATCCATCATGTGGGTCATCGGCTCCTTGGCGTTCATCGTGCCGGCAGTCGCCATCGCGGTGCAATGTCTGTCGAGGAAGCCGTTGCCAGAAGCTTTCGCTCCGCCTCGTCGCCGCGAGACTTCGCGATGGGACGCCCTCTGGTCGTCTGGAATTAAGTCGGTCTCGGGTTTTGCCAAAGCACGATGGAAAGGTGCACGCGCGGAAGCAGTCACGTTTGTGGTTTTGTTCGCGGTGGCAGGTTTTTGCTTTGCCCGATTGCTGTCAGGAGGAGGGAGCGATGACGACGATTTGGCGCTTCGTTTCCAAGCAGCATCAGGACCATTCGCCGTGGCCGTTTTCGCTCCCACCGGAAATCTCGCCCTCGGTCCGTCGCCGTTCAGCGTGCTTGTCCAGGACCGCAACACGCAGGAGGTATTGCTCGACTCGACAGTCGATCTCACGGCCCGTCCGTCGGCCGACCCGCAGGGGCAGCCTTCCACTGTGCGCGCCAGTTACCAGGATTCACAGAACAAGCTGCTGCAAACCGTGGAGCTGGATCTGCCGAGCGCGGGCGATTGGACGATGGCGGTCGCTGTTCATCGCGATTCGCAGTCCGCAGAATTCTCCTTACCGATTTCTGTGGCGAAAGCTGAAACCGGCTTCGAGTTTCCCTGGTCCTATCTTGTCGTCTTGGTCTTTGCAGCCCTATTGTCGGTCGTCTATTTCCGACGGCACCGCGCGCCGATAGCGCGTGGTTTGCCAATGAGCAGCCCAGCTCTGGTGCATAAGGAGAATGCCAAGACGAGCATCGGCTGCCGCTAGAGCAGATTCTGAGTTGGTGCATCCGGGTGGAGCACCGCTTGGCTCGACACACAAAATGCCGGCTTTCTTGCCGGGTTAAGTCCCGCTCCGCGGGACGTGTCATGACAGCCCAGCACGGAGCCGTAGGCGGAGTGCTGGGTAGCCGTTGTATTAATGCTTCGAGCCCCGTAGGGGCGGCACAGGTTCTCGGGGTGGAGCAGGCCTTCAGGCCTGCATGAAACGAACTACGCGTAGTCGATGGGATGTACTTCCAGCCAGTGCTCGTCGCGCACTTTCTGCACTTCCCGGTAAGCTGAGTGGGCCATGCTGGAGGTGAGCTTGCGCGTATTCCACGCAAAGGCAGCACAGAACCCCAAGGCGCTTCCCACGGCGCCGAACGTGATGGCGCGACCGAAGCGTTTGTGCCGCCGCGCCAGCGACGACGGCAACAAAGTCGCGCACGCGCACGCCGCCGCCAGCAGCAGCGAATCGCGCGCCGAGTCGATCCAGACGGTGGAAGCGGAATGTCCTTCGACACCGCTTTGCTGGGCTTGGCGAATTCCGGAAGCGCTGGCTTGGATCAGCTTCCGGCCGTAATTAAGAGATCGGTCTGACTTCATGTTCGGTTCCTCAGATTCCACTCGGCCTTCTTTAGTAGAAACCAAACCCCGACCCCGCGTCAGTGACATACATCACCGCTATTTGGGCGCGCGCCAGTCGCGCGCCGTTCCCCGGCGGTGGTGTGGGCCGTCGTCCCTCCCGTCAGGAGCCACTCCGCGACCGCATCGAAGTTCGGGAAAGGCGGCTTTGTCCGAAATACCAACCTCGTGTGACCTGTCTCACACGGCATGATGCTCTGTCTCACTGAAAGCGACCTTCCCAGGAACCATACTCTTAACTACCAGACATCTGCGGAGGCCGACCGCTACTGGTCCCAGGCAGTCACTTCGTAATGCCATCGTCGTGGAAAGTCTAGCGTAATGTTCGAAGGCGTCCAATCTCCCGCGCAAGCGACCTACGGACCGTTCTCAGGGCAAATCCTGTTTTCCGTCCTGATGCTGCTGGGCCTGGCATGCTTCGCTTACATCGTTATGAAGCGAATGGCGCCGCTGCTTCGCGCCGAGAGCGACTTTCGATTCGACCGGCCCTTAGTCCGCTTGGGAAGGCTTGGCCGATTTTGGCTGGGCCAGTGGAAGCATCCGCGCTACCGGTTTGCAGGGTCCATCCATATTCTTATCTTCACCGGCTTCCTTGTCCTGGCCACGCGCGCTTTCTCTCTGCTGATTCTGGGTGTCTCCGGCAGTTTCGTTATGCCCGGCTTTCCCGGAATGGCCGGACATATATATGACGGCATCAACGACTACGGAGCAACCATCGTCTTCCTCTGTATGGTGATCGCGGCGACTCGCCGGCTGGTCTTCAAACCGGCGCGCTACGAGGTACCGGCAAGGTACGGTAAAGGGCACAAGGCCGACGCCATCTTCCTCCTGGGGTTGATCGCAATTCTGATGTTGGCCGAGAGCGTCTTTGAAGGCAGCAAGGCCGCACTCCAGGCACAGCAGGGCCAGCCAGTTGAATTCCTCGCTGTCTTGTCGTTGCCGTGGATGTTCAAGAACGCGTTCCTTTCAATTTCCGCGCCCGCACTCTGGGATCTCTACCGCGCCTCCTATCTTCTGGACGTCGTGACCTTTTTCTTCCTACTGTGCTATCGGCCGTTCGGAATCCAGTTCCACGTGGAGACATCCCTGTTCGCGGTTTACTTCGCCAAGCTGGATCGCGGAACCGTGAAGCCGGTGCGCTGGGGCGTTACCGACGATCAGCTCGATAAAGTGAAGTCTTTCGGTGTGAAAACGTTCCAGGATTTCACCTGGAAGCACATGCTCGATTTCTACTCCTGCGCGGACTGCGGGCGGTGCTCAGACAATTGTCCGGCGAATGCAGTGGGACGGCCGTTGTCGCCAAGGTTCCTGACCATCAAGGCCAGAGACTACGCCTTCCAGCATTATCCCGTCCTGGGCAGCTCCAACAACGGGACACCCCTGATCGGTGGCATTTATTCCGAAGATGAAATCTGGTCCTGCACCACGTGTGGCGCTTGCGAGGAAGAATGCCCCCTGCTGATCGAGTACATCGACAAGATCGTCGATCTGCGGCGCGGCCTGGTCGACGACGGAAATGTCCCCAAGTCCATCCAGAAAGCCCTGAAGGCCATCGAGAGCCGTGGCAACCCTTACGGCAAGATGGAGAAGAAGAGGGCCGATTGGACGAAGACCAAGGAGTTCCAGCCAACCTGCGACGTCAAGGTCCTGAACGGGAGTAATGGCGCAGACACGTTGTATTTCGTCGACAGCATTACCTCCTTCGATGACCGCATGCAGTCGATCGGACAGGCAGCAGCCCGGATTCTCAACGACGTAGGCGAGAACTTCGGGATCCTCGGCCCCGCCGAAAAAGACAGTGGCCACGACGTCCGGCGCTTCGGCGAGGAAACCCTCTTCATGGCGCTGCGGGATCACAATCTCGAGGCCATCAAGGCATCCGGAATCAAGCGCATCGTCACCTCCGATCCTCATGCCTACAACGCGCTGAAGCACGACTACAAAGATTTGCCGCCGGTCGAGCACATCAGTCAGCTGATCGCCCGCGAAGTGAAATCCGGGAAGATCAAGTTCAATCCGGCAGAAGCCGAGGACAACAGCAAGGTGTACGTCTATCACGATCCCTGCTACCTGGGACGGCACAACCAGGTTTACGACGATCCTCGCGAGGTGCTGGATGCGATACCGGGCGTGAAGCGGGTCGAGATGGCCCGGTCTCGCGACCGTTCCTTCTGCTGCGGCGGTGGCGGACTGATGCTGTTCTACGAGCCCCAGGAAGAGCAACGAATGGGTGTGAAGCGGGTCCAGATGGCCGCCGAAGCCGGCGCCAACGTGATCGTGACTGCCTGCCCGTTCTGCATGGTGAATATAGAAGATGCGATCAAGGTTTCGGGCATGGAAGGGAAGATGACCGCCATCGACCTGGCGGAACTGGTGGACGGCCGCCTTGCGCGCGCGGTCCCGAGCCCAGCTGAAATCAAGGAAGAGCCTGTCATGGTTTGAGGCGGTCGGAATCAGCTGGCGCTGTACCAAAGTGAGCATTGCATCGAGAGCGACTGTGTGAGAGTGGAAGAAACGACTGTGGGAGAGGAAACGTGGACATTCTAGTTTGCGCAAAACGAGTACCCGACACTTCGGAAAACGAGATCGAACTCAACCGTGCCGGAAACGACATTGAACGGGACGACCTGGTGTATTCCGTGAACGAGGCGGACAACTATGCGGTCGAAGAGGCCCTGCAGATCGCCGATCGCACCGGTGGCAAGGTCACGGTGGTGACCGTCGGCAGCGACGACGATGAGGAGATTCTGCGCCGCGAGATGGCCATGGGCGCGCATCAGAGTGTGCTGCTCTCCGATGACGCCTTCACCGGATCGGACGGCAAGGGCATTGCAACCGTGCTGAAAGCCTTCGTCCAGAAACGTCCCTACGACCTGATCCTGACCGGCGTGCAAGCCGAAGACGGCGCGGCCCAAGTGGGCGGGATGCTGGCTGCCCTGCTGGATTATCCGTTCGCTTCTCTGGTGAATTCCATCGAGGTACTGGACGGCAAGAAGCTGAAAGTCTGCCGCGAAATCGCGGGTGGCGATAAGGAGATGAGTGAGATCGATCTCCCCTGCGTGCTCTCCATTCAGACCGGCATCAACGAGCCGCGGTATGTCGGTATGCGAGGCATCCGGCAGGTAGCGTCGGTGGAGATCCCAACCCTCGGCGCCGCCGACCTGGGGGTCGACGCTGGCGCTGTCGGGGAAGCCGCCGCCAAAGTCAAGCGGGCCGACTACTTCGTGCCCGCGCTGGGCAAAGGCGCTGAGATGCTCGCGGGCAGCAGCGAAGAAATTGCCGACAAACTTATTGAATTGATGAAAGCCAAAGGAGGGCTGAACTAATGGCTCGCATTTTCGCCTACATTGAACACAAAGGCGGCGTGGCCGAGGATTCGGCCGCCGAACTGGCAGCCGCGGCAAGAAAGATTGACGCCAACGCTTCGCCCACCGCCATCGTCACCGGCTGGGGCACGGAGCTGGATGCGGTTTGCGAAGGCCTCCGCGCCACCTACGCCGAGGTATGGAAAATCGCGAATGCCAGCCTCGCCTACCCTAATGCCGAACTGATTCGGAAAGCGCTGGTAAAGGTGCTTCCCGCGGGCAGCATCGTGCTGGCCCCTCACGACCACTTCGGAATTGACTTATCGCCCGGTCTTTCCATCAAGCTGAACGCGGCGTTTGTTTCCGACGTGACGGCGATCGACGGAGCCGAGGGAACATATCTCAAGCTGGTCCGCCAGGAGTTCGGAGGACAGGTGAGCACTCACGTGCGCTGCGATATTTCATCGGGCGCGGTGCTCAACCTGCGCGGTGGCGCGTTCAAGCCGCTCGACACGGCTCCCGTCGGCGGACACGTGATCGACAAATCGGCGGAGGTTGCTGACCTGGTCGCAGGCCGGCGATATCTCGAGACCCTGGTTCCCGAAGCGGGGGATGTCGATATCACCAAAGAACCGGTTCTGGTTTCCATTGGCCGCGGCATACAGGAGCAGGACAATGTCGCCATCGCGCAGGAGCTTGCCGACGCCATGGGCGCGGCGGTCAGCTGCTCCAGACCTGTGGTTGACGCCAAGTGGATGCCCAAGTCGCGCCAAGTGGGCTCGTCCGGGCAAACCGTCAAGCCCAAGATCTACCTGGCTTGCGGCATCAGCGGCTCGTTCCAGCACCTGGCCGGACTTAAGGGCAGTCCCTTCATTGTCGCCATCAACAAGAATCCCCGGGCCCCCATATTTCAGGTTGCCGATGTTGGCATTGTTGCCGACATTCTGGAGTTCCTGCCGGAGCTGACCAATAAGGTCCGCGAAATGAAAAAGGTTTCGGTCTAAGGACCAGGAAAGGTTTTGTCAATGCTCACCAAGAAAACTTTGCAGCTGAGTTTGAAATCGCTCCGGGACTTCGCCAAGAAGCGCCTCCCTGACGAAGAGTTGATCGCGTTGGATGAACGCGACGAGTGCCCGGTGGAGATCGTTCGCCACATGTGCAGTCCCGACGAGCTAGGCGTTCAACTCCTGTTCATTCCGGAAGAGTACGGCGGCATGGGCGGCAGTACCTTCGACGTCTATTGCATCTGCGAACAAATGGCGCGGATCGATCTGGGTCTCGCCACCTCTTTGTTTGCCACCTTCCTGGGCAGCGATCCCATCACCGTCGGCGCCACTGCTGAGCAAAAGAAGCTGTGGCTCGGTCGCATCGCCGACCAGGGGATTCTGTTCGCCTACGGCGCAACCGAACCCGAGGCAGGCAGCGATCTGGGCGCGTTGAAGACCACCGCTGACCGGGTCACCGAAAACGGCAATGTGATTGGTTACAAGATCAACGGCAGCAAGCAGTGGATCAGCAATGGCGGCATCGCCGACGCTTTCACGGTGCTGGCCAACACGCCGAGCGGTCCGAGCTGGTTCATCGTCGACAAAGGCGCCAAGGGCTTTACTCACGACAAACCGGAGGACAAGCACGGCATCCGTCTGAGCAACACCGCTGCGCTCGCCTTCACCGACGTATACGTTGACGCCGACCGGCTCATCGGTGGGGTCGAGGGACAAGGTCTGCTCCAGGCCCAGGCTGTGTTCGGCTACACCCGCCTGATGGTGGCGGCCTTTGGACTTGGCGCGGGATGGGCTGCACTCGATCGCGCGATCCCCTACTCCACCAAGCGCATTCAGGCTGGAGCTCCGCTCTCGGAGAAACAGGGCTACACCCACAAGCTCATCGTGCCGAACGTGGTCCGGCTGGAGGCTGCCCGCTCCTACATCGAAGAAACCGCGGTGCGCATCGACGCCGGTGAAGGCAGCTTGAACACCGAAGGCGCTATCGCCAAGTACATGGCGACGGAAGCCGGCGATCGCGCCGCTGACGACAGCATCCAGGCCCTGGGCGGCTACGGCTACACCCATGAGTACATGGTCGAGAAGATCAGCCGCGACGTTCGCATCACCAGAATTTATGAGGGCACCTCCGAGATCATGGAGATGACCATCAGCCGCGATCGCTGGCAGCTCCACCTCAAGACCCGCGGCCAGTATTACCACGAGAGAGCGAAGCAGTTCGAAGAGTTGCACGCTCGCCACGCCGATGTCGGCGCCGATGCGGCAGCCCTGGCCTTGCATGCCCTGGCCGAAGTGATGGAAAAGACGCGGGCCGCACGCCTTACTCGCTACCAACATATTCTCCTGCGGCTGGGCGAATTGATCGCCTATGCCGAATGTGCCGGGAGTCTGGCCAGCCGCGCCGCGCTGATGGCGGAAGGAAAGTTGAGCGAGAAAGCCAACCAGCGCTTTGACGCAACCGCGTTGGCGGCGCTCGGCCGGATATTCGCTCGCCAAGCCGCACTCAAGGTCGCCACCGATGGCTTGCAGTGGGTAACTGGCGCTGCTGGCGTCAGCGACTCCGATATGACCGCATTTGAAACGGCTTTGAGACTGCCCGCAATTCACCGCGCGCAAGCCGGTCTCGTTGCCGACATGGATTACGTAGCCGATGTAGTTTACGGCCGCGCCCAGAAGCGCGTAACCGAAGAGCGCTTGGAAGTAGCCCTCCACCGTTAGAGATCAGGAGCAGGCAGCTCGCCGCGCCCACCCCGCCGGTGCCTGCTCCGCTGAAGAGGAATGTCATCATGGAAAATACCGCTTACAAGGCTATCGCTATTGTGGGAGCGGGGGCCATTCTGCCCGATGCTCCGAACGTACCGGCTTTCTGGAACAACGTAAAGAACAGCCGCTACAGCATCACCGACGTTCCCGCTGACCGTTGGGACGCCGCGCTGTATTACGATGCCGATCACGCTGCCCCCGACAAGACCTACTCAAAGATCGGCGGTTGGGTGCGCGAGTACCCGTGGGAGCCCATGAAGTGGCACCTGCCCATCCCGCCTCGCGTGGTCGAGGGAATGGACCAGGCGCAGAAATGGGCCATCGCTTGCACCCGCGAAGCGCTGGAAGATTATGGCTTCCCCAAGCGGACCCTCAACCTGGACCGCACAGCGGTGATTCTTGGCAACGCCATGGCTGGCGAGAAGCACTACCAGACCTCGTCGCGCGTATTCTTCCCGGAATTTGCCCGCGACCTGGCCAATAGCGCCAGCTTCGCCACCTTGCCGGAAGCCATGCGTCGCGACATTACCCGCGAGATGCATGAGCGGACCGCCGATCGCCTGCCCACGATCACCGAAGACAGCATGCCCGGCGAGCTGGCCAACTGCATTGCCGGCCGTCTTGCGAATATCTACAACTTTCACGGTCCCAATTATGTGGTGGATGCGGCCTGCGCGTCGGCCATGGCGGCCATGAGTTCGGCGATTGAGGGCTTGATCGAAAACGATTTCGACGTGGCCGTTACCGGCGGCATTGACCGCAATATGGGCGCGCCGACGTTCGTAAAGTTCTGCAAGATCGGTGCGCTTTCGGCGACCGGCACCCGGCCCTACGCCGAAGGCGCGGACGGTTTTGTGATGGGTGAAGGCGCCGTGATTTTCATACTCAAGCGCCTGGCCGATGCCGAACGCGATGGCGACAGGATCTACGCCGTGATCCGCGGCATCGGTGGCGCCAGCGACGGTAAGGGAAAGGGCATCACCGCCCCCAATCCGATTGGCCAAAAGCTTTGCGTCGAGCGCGCCTGGGAGCATGCCGGCCTGTCTCCTGCGACGGCTGGGCTGATTGAAGGCCACGGCACCTCCACTCGCGTGGGCGATGTAGTGGAAGCGCAGTGCATGGTCGAGGTGCTGGGTAGCGCACATCTTTCTCCAAACTCGGTGGCGCTGGGCTCCGTCAAGTCGAACATCGGACATCTTAAGGGTGCGGCAGGAGCTGCCGGACTCCTGAAAGCTGCCCTGGCGTTGCGGGATAAGGTCCTGCCGCCCAGCCTGCATTGCGAGCATCCCAGTCCTGACATCGACTTTGCCCACTCTCCGCTTTATGTCAACACCGAGCTGAAACCGTGGCCGGGCAATGGCCATGGTGTACGGCGGGCCGGAGCCAGCGCGTTTGGCTTTGGCGGTACCAACTTCCACGTGGTGATGGAAGAGCACATTCCCGGCATGCTGAACGGGAACGGGAAAAGATCCGTAGCGGTTGGCGAGATACCGTCGGCTGTGACCCAGCCCAGCGTGAGTGCGGCAAACGTCGCCCAGCAATCGACTGCTCAGGCTACCCGCAAAGCACCCTTGCGTGGCGCGCTGTTGATCGGCGCCACCTCCGAGGCCGAGCTGGTCGAGCGTCTGCGCGCCGTGCAGAAAGCGGCTGCGGCCGGAAACGCACCGTCGCCTGCAGCGCCCGCCGATTCCGATTTGCGTGCGCCTGAGCGCCTGGCGATCGATTACGCCGATGCTGCCGATCTGGCCGACAAGTCGGACGCAGCCCTGAAGGCCCTGGCTGCCAATCAACCGGCAATCTGGAAAGCTCTGCGTGCCCGCGGCATCTTCCGCGGACATGGGCCTGCGCCCAAGGTGGCGTTCCTTTACACCGGACAAGGCTCGCAGTACGCCAACATGCTCAGGCCGCTGCGCGACGCAGAGCCGATTGTGGCTGACACCTTCGCCGAAGCCGATCGGGTGATGGGGCCGCTGCTCCCGAAATCGCTCAGCTCGTACATCTTCGTTGACCAGGCTGACCCCGGCGCTGTTGCCAAGGCCGAAGAAGACTTGCGCCAGACCGAAATTACGCAGCCCGCCGTGCTGGCCATCGATATGGCGCTGACCCGGCTCCTGGCCGCTTACGGCGTCCAGCCCGACATGGTGATGGGACATAGCCTGGGCGAATACGGGGCCCTGATTGCCGCTGGCGCGATTCCCTTCGAAGACGCACTGGAAGCCGTCAGCGCCCGCGGGCGGGGAATGACCCGCGTATCGGTGAAAGACAATGGCCGCATGGCCGCAGTCTTCGCGCCCATGGAGGAAATCGAGCGCATCCTGAAGACCGTCCCTGGCTATGTGGTGATTGCCAATGTTAACAGCGACCACCAGGCGGTCATCGGCGGCGCCAGTCAGGCGGTCGGGCAGGCTATAGAGATTTTCCTGAAAGCCGGCTACGACGTGGCTCCGGTGCCGGTCAGCCACGCTTTCCACACTTCGATTGTGGCTGGGGCCAGCGAACCGCTGCGGGAGATGCTCCAGCGCCTCCGCCTTCAATCGCCGCCCGTGCCCATCGTCGCCAACGTAAACGGCGAGTTTTATCCCACGGGACCCGATGTTGTGCCGCAGATGTTGGACCTTCTCGCCCAGCAGGTCGCTTCTCCGGTGCAGTTCGTGAAAGGCCTCCACACTCTGTATGACGCCGGCGCTCGCATCTTCGTTGAAGTCGGACCGAAAAAGGCGTTGCAGGGATTTGC
>Ga0265331_10002239_pt1 | contig 13239 bp, 13 predicted proteins | sample 41923metaG_FD_202088 | JGI IMG/M metagenome (GOLD analysis project Ga0265331, IMG submission 202088) | Rhizosphere microbial communities from Carex aquatilis grown in University of Washington, Seatle, WA, United States - 4-19-23 metaG | ecosystem: Host-associated > Plants > Roots > Rhizosphere...
ACTGTCCTGCTATTCCGGCGTCCGCGGTGCGGTCCTCGGCCGAAGCGGAGCGAGCCGCCTGGGAGCAACGCCCGAGGAGTGCTATGTCCGGCCCGATCGCCGATCAGTCCGAGCTGCAGCGTATCATCGAGGACCTGAGGCATCTGCCCGGCGCGCTGCTGCCGATTCTCCATGCGGTCCAGGAGCGTTTCGGCTTCATCGAGGATGCGGCCGTGCCGGTCATAGCCGAGGCTCTCAACCTGTCCCGCGCCGAAGTCCACGGCGTGATCACCTTCTACCATGACTTCCGTCGGGCCCCTGCCGGTTCCCATGTCCTGAAGCTCTGCCGGGCCGAGGCCTGCCAGTCCATGGGCTGCGAGGAGCTGGCCGAGACGCTGCGCCGGCGCCACGGCATCGCCTTCGGCGAGACCAGCCCCGACGGCACGCTGACCTTGGAAGCCGTCTATTGCCTGGGCAATTGCGCCCTCGCGCCGGCGGCCATGCTCGACGGCAGAGTCCACGGCCGCCTCGATGCCGCAAAGGTCGCGACGCTGCTGAAGTTAGTCGGGGCCGTGGCATGAGCAGCCGGGTCTTCATTCCTGGAGATTCTGCCGCACTCTCGGTCGGGGCCGACGAGGTGGAGGCGGCAGTTCGGAGCATTGCCAAGGAGCGCAGCTTGGCGGTCGAGATCGTCCGCAACGGCAGCCGGGGCCTGTTCTGGCTGGAGCCGATGATCGAGGTGCAGACGACGGCCGGCCGGATCGCCTATGGACCCGTCGCAGCCGCGGATGTCGCGAGCCTCTTCGATGCCGGGTTCCTCACGGGCGGATCCCATGAACTCTGCCGGGGGCCGACCGAAGACATTCCCTACCTCAAGAATCAGGAACGGTTGACCTTCGCACGCTGCGGCATCACCGACCCGCTGTCTCTCGCCGATTACGCGGCTCATGGCGGCTTTCGCGGCTTGAAGCGCGCGACCGCCATGACCGGCGCCGAGATCGTCGAGGAGGTCGTGCAGTCGGGGTTGCGCGGGCGGGGCGGAGCCGGATTTCCCACCGGCATCAAATGGAAGACGGTGCTCGGCGAGCCCGCCGGCGTGAAATACGTCGTCTGCAATGCCGACGAGGGGGACAGCGGCACCTACGCCGACCGCATGCTCATGGAAGGTGACCCGTTCCTCCTCATCGAAGGCATGACCATCGCCGGCCTCGCCGTGGGCGCTGCAGAAGGCTACGTCTACATCCGCTCGGAATATCCCCATGCCTTCCGGCAAATGGCGCGCGCGGTCGCAATTGCGCGCGAGGCCGGCTGGCTCGGCCCCGACGTCGCCGGCAGCGGCCGGGCTTTCGATATTCATCTCAGGCTCGGCGCTGGTGCTTATATCTGCGGCGAGGAGACGTCGCTGTTGGAGAGCTTGGAAGGCAAGCGCGGCATCATCCGCTACAAGCCGCCGTTGCCAGCCATCAAAGGCCTGTTCGGCAAGCCGACCGTCATCAACAACGTCATCAGCCTGGCGAGCGTGCCGATCATTCTGGAGCGTGGCGCTGCCTTCTACCGCGACTACGGCACGGGCCGGTCGCGCGGTACCCTGCCGTTCCAGCTCGCCGGCAACGTCAAGCGCGCTGGCCTGGTCGAGAAGGCCTTCGGCCTCAGCCTGCGCCAGTTGATCGAGGATTTCGGCGGCGGGACGGCGAGCGGCCGGCCGCTGCGCACGGTTCAGGTCGGCGGGCCGCTCGGCGCCTATTTCCCGGCGACACTCCTCGACCTGCCCCTCGACTACGAGGCCTTTGCCGCCGAGAAGGGGATGCTGGGCCATGGTGGCGTGGTCGTGTTCGACGAGCGGGTCGATCTCGCGCGTCAGGCCCGCTTCGCCATGGAATTCTGCGCAATCGAGTCCTGCGGCAAATGCACGCCCTGCCGCATTGGCTCGACCCGGGGCGCCGAGGTCATCGACCGGATCGCGGCCGGCAAGGATCGGGTCGCCAATATCGCGCTGTTGGAAGACCTTTGCACCCTGATGATGGATGCTTCCCTCTGCGCGCTCGGCGGCCTGACGCCGCTGCCGGTCCTGAGCGCGCTCAAGCATTTCCCAGAGGACTTCGACCGGCCGCAAGCGCTGGCGGCGGAATAGGGAGCGTTGACCATGCCTCTCGACTGGCAGACGGATTTCGGCACGCCCGCCCGCGAGGGTCCCGGCGTCGTGACGTTGGAGATAGACGGGCGTCCGGTCACCGTGCCGGCGGGCAGCTCGGTCATGCGGGCCGCGGCCGAGGCCGGGTTCAAAATCCCGAAGCTCTGCGCCACAGACAGCCTGGAGGCCTTCGGCTCCTGCCGGCTCTGCCTGGTGGAAATCGACGGCCGGCGAGGCACGCCCGCCTCTTGCACCACCATCGCCGAGGCGGGCATGAAGGTGCATACCCAGACCGACCGCCTGGCGCGGCTCCGGCGCGGGGTGATGGAGCTCTACATTTCCGACCACCCGCTCGATTGCCTCACCTGCGCCGCGAATGGCGATTGCGAGCTGCAGGACATGGCCGGCGCCGTGGGCCTCAGGGACGTGCGCTACGGCTATGGCGGCGCCAACCACCTGGCCGGGACCAAGGACGAGACCAATCCGTATTTCACCTTCGATCCGGCCAAATGCATCGTCTGTTCTCGCTGCGTCAGGGCCTGCGAAGAGGTGCAGGGCACCTTCGCGCTGACCGTGGACGGGCGCGGCTTCGCCTCGCACATCGCGGCCGGCCAGGACGAAGGCTTCCTCGCTTCCGAATGCGTCTCCTGCGGGGCCTGCGTCCAGGCTTGCCCGACGGCGACTCTGATCGAGAAATCGGTGATCGCCGCCGGCCAGCCCGCCCGGAGCGTCGTCACCACCTGCGGCTATTGCGGCGTCGGCTGCTCCTTCGAGGCCGAGATGCAGGGCGACAAGGTCGTGCGCATGACGCCCTATAAGGGCGGCCAGGCCAACCATGGCCATTCCTGCGTCAAGGGCCGCTTCGCCTGGGGCTATGCGACCCACAAGGACCGCATCGCCAAGCCGATGATCCGGGCCAAGATCACCGATCCCTGGCGCGAGGTCAGCTGGGACGAGGCGATCGGCCATGCGGCAGGTGAGTTCAAGCGCATCCAGGCCCAATACGGCCGGGATTCCATCGGCGGCATCACCTCCTCTCGCTGCACCAACGAAGAGACCTATCTGGTCCAGAAACTGATTCGCGCCGGCTTCGGCAACAACAACGTGGATACCTGCGCCCGGGTCTGCCATTCGCCCACTGGCTATGGCCTGAAGACCACGCTCGGGACCTCCGCGGGAACGCAAGACTTCGATTCCGTGCTCAAGGCCGACGTGATCATGGTCATCGGCGCCAATCCGACCGACGGGCACCCGGTCTTCGCCTCGCGGATGAAGCGCCGCCTGCGCGAAGGCGCCAAGCTGATCGTGGTCGATCCCCGGCGCATCAATCTGGTGCGCACGCCCCATGCCGCCGCCGCTTATCACCTGCAGCTGAAGCCCGGCACCAACGTGGCGGTGATGAACGCGTTGGGCCATGTGATCGCCACCGAAGGCCTGTTCGACGAGCGCTATATCGTCGAGCGCTGCGAGCCGGCCGCCTTCAGCAGCTGGTTCGCCTTCGTCAGCCGGCCGGAGAATTCGCCCGAAGCAAGCGAAGCACAGACCGGTGTGCCGGCGGCGTCACTGCGTGCTGCGGCCCGGCTCTATGCGACCGGCGGGAACGGGGCAATCTACTACGGGCTCGGGGTGACCGAGCACAGCCAGGGCTCGACCACAGTCATGGCGATGGCCAATCTCGCCATGGCGACCGGCAATATCGGGCACGTCGGCGTCGGCGTGAATCCCTTGCGCGGCCAGAACAACGTGCAAGGCGCCTGCGACATGGGTTCCTTCCCCCATGAGCTCAGCGGCTACCGCCATGTCTCGGAGGACGCAACCCGCAACCTGTTCGAACAGGCCTGGGGCGTCGGGCTCGATGCCGAGCCGGGCCTGCGCATTCCCAACATGCTCGATGCGGCGGTGGAAGGCAGCTTCAAGGGCCTCTACGTCCAGGGCGAGGATATCGTCCAGTCGGACCCCAACACCCGGCATGTGACCGCCGGCCTTGCGGCCATGGAATGCGTCGTCGTTCAGGATCTCTTCCTCAACGAGACGGCGAGCTACGCCCATGTCTTCCTGCCCGGGTCGTCCTTCCTGGAAAAGGACGGCACCTTCACCAACGCCGAGCGGCGCATCAACCGGGTGCGGCTTGCCGTCCCGCCGCTGGCGGGGCTCGCGGATTGGCAGATCACCATGGCGCTCTCCAACGCGCTCGGCTACCCGATGAACTACCAGCATCCCTCGGAAATCATGGACGAGATCGCGCGGCTGACGCCGACTTTCGCCGGCGTCAGCTATGCCAAGCTCGAAGAGCTGGGCAGTGTGCAGTGGCCCTGCAATGACGCCGCGCCAATGGGGACGCCCATCGTGCATGTGGACCGGTTCGTGCGCGGCAAGGGTAATTTCGTGGTCACCGAGTTTGTGCCGACGGACGAGAAGACGGGCCCACGCTTCCCGCTGATCCTGACCACGGGGCGCATTCTTTCCCAATACAACGTGGGCGCCCAGACGCGAAGGACCGAGAACGTGGTCTGGCACCAGGAAGATGTTCTGGAGATCCACCCTCATGATGCCGAAAACCGAGGCATCCGCGATGGCGATTGGGTGTCCCTGGCGAGCCGGTCCGGGGATACGACCTTGCGCGCCCGCATCACCGACCGGGTCCAGCCGGGCGTCGTCTATACGACTTTCCACATGCCGGAGACCGAGGCCAATGTGGTCACCACCGAATTCTCCGACTGGGCGACCAACTGTCCCGAATACAAGGTGACGGCCGTGGAGGTCCGCCTCACGAACCGGCATTCGGCCTGGCAAGAGGAGTCGGCGAGCTTGCGCCGGCGCACGCGGCGGATCGCGGATGTCGATGCGGCCGAGTAGTGCGCGGCTGGCGGCGCGGGACCTGGTGGCCGTGACTCTTTCGCGGCCGCCGCTGGCGCGCGTGGCCGCCCGGCGTTATCAGGCGGCCGGCGGAACATCCGTGGTCGAGGCGGTGGCGGCCGAAGTTCCGGTGGCGCTGGTCTACAACGGCGTGTCCCATGTGGTGATGATGGCGACACCTCAGGACCTGGAGGATTTCGCCCTCGGCTTCAGCCTGTCGGAGGGCATCCTGCGCCGGCAGGGGGAGCTTGCCGAGACGGAGGTCGTCGAGGAACGCCAGGGCATCGAAGTCCGCATGATCGTGGACCGGCGCCGGTTCGACCTGCTGGCCTCGCGCCGGCGCAATCTGGCCGGGCGAACGGGCTGCGGCATCTGCGGCGTGGACAGTCTTGCTGCGGTGCTGCGGCCGCTGACGCCGCTTCCCTCGGCGCCGGCACCCAGCCTTGCCGCCGTGCGCAACGCGCTCGGCGCCCTGCCGACAGGCCAGACCATCAACAGTCAGACGCGCTCGATCCATGCCGCGGCCTGGGCCGATCTCGATGGCCGGATCCAGCTTCTGCGCGAGGACGTTGGCCGTCACAACGCGCTGGACAAGCTGATCGGCGCCATGTTCCGCGCCGGCATCGACAGGACCAGCGGCTTCGCCCTCATCACCAGCCGCTGCAGCGTCGAGATGGTCCAGAAGGCGGCCACGGTCGGGATTTCGAACCTGGTCGCCATCTCGGCGCCGACGACGCTGGCCCTGGAACTGGCCGAGGAATGCGGGCTTCGCCTGATCGCCCAGGCCCGCAACGAGAGCTTGACCGTCTATGCCGGCGGTGCTTGGCCGGAGAGCGAGGTCAATTGAGCGCCGATCGCCTGGTCTACATGGCGAACCAGATCGCCCTCTTCTTCCGTTCCCAGCCCACGTCCGACGTGGTCGCGGCCACCGCCGACCATCTGCACAAATTCTGGGAACCGCGCATGCGGCGGCAGATCGTCGACCTGTTGGCAAACGGCAAGGCCGCGGGCCTCGCCGACGTCGCCCGGGAGGCCGTCCTCAAGCTTCCCGAGGCCGCGGGAGCAGCCGGCGACCGGCAGCCTTAGCCGCGCGCCGACTGCTCCTGGAAGCGGCGCAGGAACTCGATATCCAGGGGCAGCTTCTGGCCGAGCCATAGAGCATTCTCCGAATGGTCGGTGGGGTCGTCACCGGTTTCGGGATGGATCAGCACCGAAAGGCCGCGATGATTCACCATCAGCCAGGGCACCAGCTTGGCGAACTCCGATGGCCCGAAGGCGACCTGATACATGGGCTTGGGATGCGGCCCGACCGGCTCGTCGCGCCAGCGCCCCATGACGACCTGGAACCCGGCCGCGATCGCTTCGCGGATCTCCGCGGCGATGGCCCGGCTGGCGGCATCCTCGTAGTAGATATGGGCGTGATAGTCGACGATCCTCGCCGTCTCGATCGGTTTCATCGCTTGTCCTCCGGACTTGTGGAGACCTCCTCAAGCCGCCCCTCGGCGCCGCGGTCGAGGGCCGCCAGCGCATCCTTGAGCAGCTCCCGGGTTCGTTCGGTAGCCCCGGCGTCGAGCGTCGCCGGGTCGAGAAAGAAATCGAGCCCGGTCATGTGGGCGCTGATGACCTTTGCCCCGCCGCCGGCTCCGCCGAGGAGCTGTTCGATCACATAGGGCACCACCTTCCGGCTGATGCCCTTCATCGAGATCGGAGCGAGCGGACGGGCGACGACCAGGTCGCGCACCAGGCCGTAGGTTTCGTAGCTGGCGACGATCTGGCCCGGTTCGGCGGCGGACTGAAGCCGGGAGGCGAGATTGGCCTCGGCGCCGATGATCGTATAGTCCATGCGCTCGCTGCTGCCGAAATTGCCGACATCGCAATAGCCCGTATTGATGCCGATGCGGACCTGGAACGGCTGCTCGATGCCTTGCCGGCGCCATTTGACATTGAGTTCCGCGACCCGGCGCTGCATGTCCACGGCCATGGCAATGCAGGCGAGCGCGTCCTCGGCCACGCCCTTGGTTTCGGGATCGCCGAAGAAGATCAGGATCGCGTCGCCGATGAACTTGTCGATGGTGCCGCCATGCTTGAGGGCGATGGCGGACATTTCGGTGAAATACTCGTTCAGCAGCTGGGTGATCTCCTCCGGCTGGAGCCTTTCGGCCGTGGCCGTGAAGTCCTTGATGTCGGAGAAGAAGATGGTGAGCTTCTTGCGCTGGGTGTGGACGACCACGTCCTTTTCGCCGCTGAAGATGCTCTTGTAGACCTGGGGCGAAAGGTAGTGGGAGATCTTCTCGGCGATGGCGGCGAGGAAATCATTGGCCGACTGGAGCCTTTGATTGATGCGGGCGATGAGGGCGGACTGCCGGTCCTGCAGTACGATGAACCCGGTCCCGGACGCCGCCATGAAGGCAAAGTAGATCAGCAGATACTTGAACGAGAGCAGGTTTTCGGCGATCGGCTGGGTGACCGTCACCTCCTGAATTCCGCGCACGTCGCCCACCTTCCAGTCCCGCTTGGGGCTGTCGGGATGGGTGTTGTGGCAGGCGACGCAGGCCGGACCCATGACGATCGGGGCGATAAGCCTGATCCGGCTGTCGAACAAGGAGGCCTTCACCTCGGTCATCAGCGACTTGGGGTCCTGGCGAAGCGCTGCCAGGGAGCCGCGCTCGAAATCGTCCATCGCATGCGGCGCGCGGCCCTTGAAGGGATAGTCGGAGATGAAGCGATAGACGATGTTGTGCTGCTGCTCGCTGACGACCTGGCCGAGCTCGAGGGAGAGCGTCGCCGGGATTGGGATCGCGCCCGGGATGTCGGCATAGTTGTGCACGACCTGGGTCGATCCGGGCGAGGCCAGGACCCGGGCGACGATATTGCGGGCGTAGTAGCTGCGGAAGCTGGTGATCAGCGAGTTGAGGTCGTTCGCCTGTCGCTCCAGCAGATTCTCGGAGATGTGACGAAGATCCAGCCATACCGCGAGCGGCAGGCCGATCAGCAGGGCGACCACGAGGCCGATCAGTACGATCCGCTTGGCTTGCGCGTCGCCCCCCGGGGCCTTTTCCATGATGCCTTTCGCTCCGCTCCCGACGACCAGGGGAAGTATTATAGGCCGTCGGGGCTGAGGAAAGGTTACCGCTTCTAACCGGCTGTTTCGCCCGCTAGCCCCGTTTCTTCAGCTTCAGCTTGGCCCGCGTCTCGGCCGGGCTCAGGATCTTGACGTTCATGCCCTGGAGGATGGTGACGGCCCTGTCGACCAGGCTGCCGTTGCTCGCCAGCACGCCGCGCGAGAGATAAATGTTGTCCTCGAGCCCGACCCGGACGTTGCCGCCGGCCAGCGCTGCCATGGCGACGAAGGGAAGCTGCATGCGGCTGATGGAAAAGCCCGAAAACACGGTCCCCGGCGGCAGCGCGTTGACCATGGCCATGAAGGTGGTCGGGTCGTCGGGCGCGCCGTAGGGAATGCCCATGCAGAGCTGGATCATGAGCGGATCCTCGATCAGGCCTTCCTTCACCAGATCCTTGACCATGACCAGATGGCCCGTATCGAAGACTTCGAGCTCGGGGCGGACGCCCAGCGCTTTCACCTGCTTGGCCATGGCGCGCAGCATGTCGGGCGTGTTGACCATCACATAGTCGCCGCCGGCGACGAAATTCATCGAGCCGCAGTCAAGCGTGCAGATCTCGGGCAGAAGCTGGTGGACATGGGCGAGCCGCTCGGTCGCCCCGGCCATGTCGGTGCCTTTGGCGTCGACGGGGAAGGGCTTCTCCGCCGAGCCGAAGACGAGATCGCCGCCCATGCCGGCGGTCAGGTTGAGGACGATGTCCACGCCGGAGGAGCGGACCCGGTCCACCACCTCGGCAAAGAGCTTGGGATCGCGGGCGCCCTTGCCGGTCTTCGGATCGCGGACGTGGATATGGGCGATGGCGGCGCCGGATTTGGCCGCTTCGATGGCCGAGTCCGCGATCTGCTGCGGGGTCACCGGGACCTTGTCCGACTTGCCCGTGGTGTCGCCCGCGCCGGTGATGGCGCAGGTGATGAAGACTTCCCAGTTCATCGCAAAATCTCCTCCCGTCTGGCAGGCCAAGAAGCTATTGCGGCGGACGGCCCGGGTACAGAGGAAATTGGGCTCAGCGCCAGAGCTTGATCTTTTGCGGCACCTTCGCCGTCAGGCTGTCCAGCTCGGACTCGGGGACCAGCTTGTCCTTGCGCGCCCGTCGCAATGCCTCAGTGGCGAACTCGGCATCCGCGGGGCCATCGCTGCGCTCGGCGATGGCTATGGGGTAGGTCTTGAGGCGATTGCCTAGCTTGCCGTAAACGGCCACGTTTCGCGTTTGCATCAATGACTCGCGTTATTGCTTTGAAGGATGCTTGCAGCTTACACGGATTTCAGCAGTCATTTAGATCGAATTTGGCCCGCTTTCACGCTTTGTTTCTTCGGCCTGCTTCAGGGTGACTCCTCGAACGGGCGCTGCCTGGCGGCCGTGCTGACCCTGCCGGACGGGAACTGGTCGACAGGGCGCCTCGCAGGCCGCCCAGGCTTCGGATAGATTGATGTACCGATATCAGCCGGTTTGCCGGGGCGCGATGACAGAGCAGACGAGCATCCACATCACCTATCTGAACGGCGCCGACGTGGCGGCCCTTGCCCTTAGCGACGAGGAAATTCTGCGGGCGGTGGAAGAAGCGCTGCGCGCCCAGGGCCTCGGCCAGACGGTGATCGAGCCCCGGGTGCATCTGGTGCCCGAAAGCTCGACGCTCGGCCATTTCAACGTGCTGCGGGGCGTGGTGAAGCCGCTCGGCCTCGCCGGGGTCAAGGTGGTGGGCGATTTCGTCGGCAACTACGAGCGCGGGCTGCCTTCGGAGATGGCGGTGCTCAACCTGTTCGACCCCGAAACCGGCATGCCCAAGGCGATCCTGGATGCCACAGCGATCACCGAGATGCGCACGGGCGCCGTCACCGCCATCGGCGCCAAGCATCTCGCCCGACGGAATTCGCGAATCCTCGGCCATATCGGCGCGCGCGGAACCGCCTATTGGAACGTCCGGCTGCTGGATCATCTGTGCCACTTCGACGAGATCCGGGTTCATTCCCGCAGGCCGGAGAGCCGGAACGCCTTCGCCGAACGCCTCTCGGCCGATCTCGGCAAACCCGTGCGCGTGACCGAGGACTGGCAGGCCTGCATCGAAGGCGCGGATATCGTGGTCGAGGCTTCGCGCCTGCCGGAGCCGCGCCCGCTGCTCAAGACCGCCTGGATCAAACCCGGCGCCTTCGTCGTGCCTTACGGCACCATGAGCGCCGTCGAGCTCAGCCTGACCGACATCATGGACAAGATGGTGGTGGATGACTGGGGCCAATGCCGCAAAGGGCTGCCCTTCGGCGCTCTGAGGCAGCATGTCGAGTCCGACCGGTTGAGCGAGAGCAATCTGCATGCCGAGCTCGGCCAGATCGTGGCTGGCCTCAAGCCGGGCCGCGAAAGCGACAAGGAGACCAACCTGCTGTGGCATCGGGGGCTGAGCCTCAGCGACATCGCGCTGGCTCATGCGCTTTTGACCAAAGCCGCCGCGCTGCGTGTAGGCCAGCGGCTGAAGTTCGTCTGAGTACCTGCCTCAGAAGACCGGGCGGCCGGGGACAGCCACGCGAACCCGGTAGACCGAGGTCGTTGCGGTGATGAACAGGCTGCGGCAATCATCATCGCCGAAGGTGAAGTTCGCGGTCGGCTCCGGCGTCCGGATGACGCCGAGGCAATTGGATTCGGGATCGAAGACATGGATCCCGCCCGGGCCGCTGCAATAGACATTGCCCGCGCCGTCCGTCTTCATCCCGTCGGGCCAGCCTTCCTCGGTGCCGGTCGTCTCGGCCCAGACGCGTCCATTGGCAAGCAGGCCGCCGGCGTGCACGTCGAACGCGCGGATATGGCGGCGCTCGGTGTCGTTGACGAACAGGCGCTTTTCGTCGGGGGAGAAGCAAAGGCCATTGGGCTGGGCGAAGTCGTCGGCGAGCAGCGTCAGCTTCCGGCTCTCCGGCTCCAGGCGATAGACGGCGCGGAAGGCAAGCTCGGGCTCGCGCGGCACCCCATAGAAATCGGCCCGGCCGTAGGTCGGATCCGTGAAGTAGATGGCGCCGTCGCTTTTCACCACGATGTCGTTGGGGCTGTTCAGCTCCTTGTCGCCGTAGTGGGTCGCGAGCACGGTGATCGTCCCGTCCGGCTCGGTCCGGGTGACCCGGCTCGTCGCATGCTCGCAGGTGAGGAGGCGTCCCTGGCGGTCGTAGGTTTCCCCGTTCGCCTTGTTGCACGGTTGGCGAAAGGTCTTGATGCCCTCGGCAGGACTCCAGCGCCGGACGATGTCGCCCGGCATGTCGCTGAACAGCAGGAACTTCTGCCTGGGATGCCAGAGCGGGCCCTCGGTGAAGAGAAAGCCGCCGGCGATGCGCTCCACGTCGGCCGACGGCCCGACGACCGAGGTCAAGCGGGGATGGCGGATCTCGAGGTTCACGCTATTTCCTTCCCGACCTGATCTTGCGCACCGACCGGTCGCCCAGATACCAGTCGTCGGCGCTGACATCCTCGAACACCACCCAGACGGCGTCCCTGGGCAGTTTCGCGACTTCGGATATGGCGTCGACGACGCGTCTTGCCATCTCGTCCTTGCGCTTCTTGGAATGGCCTTTGAGGATCTGGATATTGACGAAAGGCATGATCGCTCCCCCCGGGCCCTGCGCTCCACGGCCAGCCTCCCATTATGCATGGAATCCGGCTGGTCCGGTAGGCACGGCCCGGCGGCCGCCTTATTCGCTTTTGGCTTTTCGGCCGCAGGGGATAGAGTGCGGTCCGGAGCGCCTCGAGGTTTCCCCTGTCCGTGAACGATAATCTTCTCAGGCGGAGTTTCAGCGCCGGCACGGAAATCTTCCGTTACGGCGACATGGGCGACTGCGCCTACATCATCGATGAGGGCGAGATCGAAATCGTCATTCCCTTGACGGAGGAACGCTCGGCGGTGAGCAAGCTCGGGCCGGGCCAGCTGTTCGGGGAGATGGCACTCATCGACGGCTCCAAGCGCCTGGGCAGCGCAAGGGCGAGCAAAGACACGGTGGTGAGGATCATCACCTCGAGTCAGATCCTGAACCGTCTGCGCCAATCGGACGAGATCGTCGCCTTCATCCTCAGGATCACCCTCGCCAGGTATCGCAACCTATTGAACCAGGTGCGTGGCGGAGAAACGGGGCATGACCAGCCGGCCGAGACCAGCCTGTCGGGCCAGGAACTCGCCAATCCCGGTTCCCTCCGGGCGGTCGCCAAGCTGGAATACGAAGAGGAGATCAAGGAGGCCCTGGACAAGGAAGAGTTCGAGCTCTTCTACCAGCCGCTGGTCGAGCTGAGCAGCGGGCGGATCGGCGGTTTTGAGGCCTTGATCCGTTGGCGCAGCGCCAAGCGCGGGCTGGTGCCGCCCAAGGACTTCATTCCGCTGGCGGAAGAGACGGGCCTGGTCGTGCCCATGTGCCGCTGGGCGCTCGGGGCCGCGGCGGCGGCGGTGCGCCAATTCCAGGCGGCGGTGCCCGATCGCAGGCTCGTGGTGTCGGTGAATATCACCAAGCATCAGATCGACGACCAGGAGACCCTCGACATCATCGATCGGATCCTCGGCGCTGGCGGCCTCTCTCCCGAGCAGTTGAAGCTCGAGCTGACCGAGAGCGTGTTGATGGATGACTACGCGCGAACGCTCGCCTGGATAACGGACCTGAAGAAGCGCGGCCTCAGGATCTCCATCGACGATTTCGGCACCGGCTATTCCAGCCTCGGTTACCTTCATCGTTTCCCGGTCGACGAATTGAAGATCGACCAGTCCTTCGTCGGCTCCATGCTGGGCCAGCCGCGCAATATGGAGATCGTCCGCGCCGTCGTCGGGCTGGCCAAGGGCCTGGGGCTGCAGACCGTGGCCGAGGGGATCGAGGAGCCGGCCCAGGCGGCAAGGTTGAAGGAGATCGGCTGCACCTACGGCCAGGGTTACCTCTATTCCCGCCCGGTGGAGCAAGCGGCCGCCTTGGCCCTGCTGACGCACCAGGGCTGATCAGCGTCGAACACGGTCCAAAAAACGCCCCTTCGGACCGGGCCTGGGAAGCTTGCAATCGGCTCGCAACTCACCTATGTCTACGCCTGTCGACTCCTTGTGGTTCGGCCTGCTCTCCTCGCTCGTGATCGAGCGCCGGACCTGCCACCCGAAATCACTCCGGCGGTTGATCTGCGGCGCAATAACGCGTGGCAGTACTCTTTCGTTA
>Ga0265331_10002245_pt1 | contig 13222 bp, 10 predicted proteins | sample 41923metaG_FD_202088 | JGI IMG/M metagenome (GOLD analysis project Ga0265331, IMG submission 202088) | Rhizosphere microbial communities from Carex aquatilis grown in University of Washington, Seatle, WA, United States - 4-19-23 metaG | ecosystem: Host-associated > Plants > Roots > Rhizosphere...
CCAAATTGAAATTCACGACGATGTTGAAATCGGCGCGAACACTACGATTGATCGCGGATCGTTGGATCGCACCGAAATCCGCGCGGGCGTGAAGCTCGACAATCTGGTTCATGTCGCGCATAACGTGTGGATTGGAGAAAATACGGTCATCGCGGCGCAGACTGGAATTTCGGGATCGGTCATTATAGGAAAAAATGTCGCCTTCGGCGGCCAGGCCGGACTGGGCGATCACTGCGAAGTGGAAGACGGGGCCGTTATTGGGGGACAGGCCGGCATCCTGCCGGGGAAAATCATTCGGAGCGGCCAGATCGTCTGGGGGACTCCGGCGAGGCCCCTGGCCAAATTCAAGGAACAATTTGCATGGCTTGGACGGTTGCCCGACCTTGCAAGGCGCGTCCGGAGCATGGAGAAACGAAGCGGGACGGACGAGACCTAACCGACCCGGCGCCTGACGTTCGAAGCTCTTTCCAACGATTCATTTAACATCGGTTGCAATCCCTGTTGACCCGAATCTAAATCGTGAAGATAATAGACGAGGTTACATCTTGGTTCCTTCTCTTGGGGGCGGATGGATTGGTCTATCCGGACAAGGTTGGGGAACTGTCGAGATTTTAAGTGATACCAAACTTACTGAGGGTTCACAATTTAGTGTACTTAAGCAATCGTTCCCAGGTGAAATTGCATCAAAACCGTCTGAGATCAGGATTTCGACAATGGCTCTAGGCACACGTGTACAATTTGACCGGCCGGACGGCGCGCGATCTGCGGGCCTTCTCCCCGGAATGGCCGAACACCTCTCCGAGGCGATCGATCGGGGCGTCAATTATCTTCTTTCCATTCAGGCGAGCGAGGGATATTGGCTCGGCGAGCTTGAAGCGGATACCACGCTCGAGTCCGACTACATTTTTTATCTGCATGTGATCGGCAAAGCGCGGCCGGACCGCATCGAAAAGCTCGCGAATTATGTCCGGCGCCGTCAACTTGACGATGGCGGCTGGAATATTTATTACGACGGACCTTCCGAGCTGAACGCAACGATCAAGGCCTACGTGGCGCTGAAACTTGCTGGCGATTCGGCGGATTCCGAACACATGCGGCGCGCCTCGGAGCGCGTGCACCAACTCGGCGGCCTCGAAGCGTCGAATTCCTATACGCGTCTCTATCTTGCGCTGGTGGGCGCAGTCGGCTGGAATATGGTTCCCGCGGTTCCGCCGGAGTTGATGCTGCTCCCCAATTGGTTTGCGATAAACATCTACGAAATGTCTTCCTGGACGCGCGGCATCGTGATCCCGCTTACCATCTTGTATGCGAACAAACCTCGCTTCGCCGCCCCGGACGGTTTTAACGTGGATTCGTTGTACCTGGATTCTACGCGCAAGGCCCGCAGTTTCGATTGGGACAAGCAACTATTCAGCTGGAGGAATTTTTTCCTGGCGCTGGATCGCGGCTTGAAACTTTACGAACGCGTGCCATGGAAACCGCTGCGGCAGCGCGCGTTGCGACAGGCGCGGGAGTGGATGCTCGAGCATCTCGAACGCACCGAAGGACTCGCGGCGATTTACCCGGCCATGATGAATTCCATTTTCGCGCTGCTCGCCCTGGGCCATTCGCCGGACGATCCGCTTACCGCGCGCGAAATCGGCGAATTCTCCCGCTTTGAAATTGAAGAGCACGATACGATTCGCGTTCAGCCCTGCGTTTCTCCGGTCTGGGACACTGCGATTGCGATGGTGGCCCTGGAAGAAGCGGGGTTGCCTCCCGATCATCCTTCACTAGTGGAAGCGGCCGATTGGCTGCTCGAAAACCAGATTGTCGGCCCGGGCGACTGGATGCTCAAGACTCCGGGAGTACTTCCCGGCGGCTGGGCGTTCGAGTTCCGCAACGATTTTTACCCAGACGTGGATGACACCGCATTTGTGCTGATGGCGCTTCAGCGCGTGGACTATCCCGACAAGGCGCGAATGGAATCGGCAATTCGCCGCGGGCTTGCATGGCTGCTGGCGATGCAGAATCATGACGGCGGCTGGGGCGCATTCGATCACAACAACGATCGCCAGTTCCTGTGCCATATTCCGTTCGCCGATCACAATGCGATGATCGATCCCTCGACGGCGGACGTCACCGCTCGCGTGGTGGAATGCCTCGGACGCTTCGGCTGGCCCTCCAATCACCCGGTGATCCAGCGCGCCGTGCGATTTCTTTTGAAAGACCAGACGGCCGAAGGGCCGTGGTTCGGCCGGTGGGGCGTCAATTATGTGTACGGGACCAGCGGCGTGTTGCGAGCGCTGGAGACGGTCGCGCTCTCGGCGACCGAGTATTGCAAGCGCGCCGTCGAATGGCTGCGTCTCGTGCAAAATCCCGATGGCGGTTTCGGAGAATCCATTGCTTCCTATTACGATCCCGCGCTGAAGGGAAAAGGTTCGAGCACGGCTTCGCAGACGGCCTGGGGATTGATCGGATTGCTTGCCGCGAGTGAACCCGAAGACCCGGCGATTGTTCGCGCGGCGCATCATCTGGTGGACCAGCAGCAATCGGACGGCTCGTGGACCGAGAAGGAATTTACCGGCACGGGATTTCCGTGCGTGTTTTATCTGAAATATCACCTGTATCGAAATTATTTTCCGTTGTATGCACTCGCGCGGTACCGCAACATCACGAGTTCAGTGGGACAGTTCTGCGGGATGCGCGTCGAGCCCCGTGAATTCGATCGACAAAACGCCTAGGAGAGTGAATGAGATATCCGTTCAAGATGACCGCGAACCTCGCCAAGTACGTTGCCACCCAGCGTTTTCGCGGCACCCAGAAATTTCCGATGGTGATGATGCTCGAGCCGTTGCACGCCTGCAACCTCACGTGTACGGGTTGCGGCCGCATTCGCGAGTACAAATCCACGATCAACGAAGTGATGACGGTCGAGCAGTGCATGACCGCGTCGGATGAATGCGGAGCGCCGATCGTTTCCATCTGCGGCGGGGAGCCGATGATTTATCCCGAAATTGGCCGCCTCTCGCGGGAAATTCTGGATCGGGGACGCCACATTATTCTCTGCACCAACGGAATGTTCATTCGCAAGCGCCTGCACGAGTTCAAGCCTTCCTCCAGCTTCTTTTTCAACGTTCATCTGGACGGCCTCGAGCGGACGCACGATCTTTGCGTCGAGCGTGACGGCGTGTACCGCGAAGCGATTGAAGGCATTAAAGCCGCCAAGGCCGCTGGGTTTCTGGTCTGCTCCAACACCACGATTTACAAAGAGACGGACTTGAACGAAATTTCCGATCTCTACGAATATCTGGACACGCTGGGCGTCGATGGCTTTATGCTGGCGCCGGCCTACGGCTACGCGGCCGTGCAGACGACCGATATTTTCATGTCGCGGGAAGACATTCGGAATAAATTCCGCGAAGCGATTTCCCTGCTCGACAAACATAATCTGATGGTCTCCCCGATTTATCTGGATTTTTTGCGCGGCGCTCGCGAACTGGAATGCACCGCGTGGGGAACGCCCACGTACAATCCGCGGGGCTGGAAAGGCCCGTGCTACGTCATCACCGACAATCATTACGAGACCTACCATCAGATGGTCGAGCAGACACCGTGGCAGAATTACGGACCTGGCAACGATCCGCGCTGCGCCGATTGCATGATGCACGTGGGATTTGAAACTACGCCCGTGTTGGGCGCCAAGCGCAACCTGGGCGATACCTGGACCATGCTCAAGTGGCAATTGTCCGGGCGCATGGGCGGACACCCGGAAAAGAGCGCGGAGTATAACCGGAAGCATGGACCGAATGGCGGTGCATCGCCCTCGACGCCAACCATGATGCCGCCTCCGCCTTCCACCGCCGATCTGGTATCTTCGGACGGAACACTGCGAGTGCTATGAAAACGCTGGTCACCGGGGCGACGGGTTTTCTGGGAAGCCACGTTGCCCGCCAACTCTCCGAACGCGGCGATGAGGTTCGCGTGCTGGTGAGGCCGGCAAGCGATACACGCTCTCTCGAAGGGTTCCGGGCCGAACGCGTCATTGGAGATTTGCGCGATGCGGCCTCACTGGATCGCGCGATGGACGGAGTGACACGCGTATACCACGTGGCCGCGGACTATCGCCTCTGGGCGCGTAACCCAAACGAGATTTACGAATCCAATGTGGCGGGGACGCAAAACCTTCTCGACGCCGCGCGCCGGGCGGGAATTGAAAAATTTATTTACACCAGCACGGTGGCGACGATCGCCGTTCCTCGAGACGGCAAGTTGCCGGACGAACGGACACAGTCATCGGTCGATGAGATGATCGGGCATTACAAGCGGTCGAAATTTCAGGCGGAACAGGTTGTCTTGCGTGCGGCGGAATCGGGCATGCCCGTGGTCATCGTGAATCCGACGACGCCCATCGGCCCGGGCGACTGGAAGCCGACGCCCACCGGGAAAATCATTCTGGATTTTCTGAAGGGACGCATGCCGGGCTACGTGGAGACGGGTTTAAATTTTGTTCCCGTGGAAGATTGCGCGCGCGGGCATTTGCTTGCGGCCGAGCGCGGCGGGACCGGCGAACGGTATATTCTCGGCGGCTACAATCTGACACTCAAGCAGATGCTCGACATGCTGGCGGCGGTCAGCGGACGCCGCGCACCGCGCTGGAAATTTCCGCACGCTGTGGCCTATATCGCGGGATGCGTGGATACAGTCGTATCGAAAGCGCTGGGCCGCGAGCCGCAAATTCCGCTCGAAGGCGTGCGCATGGCGCGGCACAAAATGTTTGTGGACGCATCGAAGGCCGGGCGCGAACTCGGGTTTTCCTGCGCATCGCTTGAGGCAGCCCTCGAGCGCGCGGTAAGATGGTACGAAACGAACGGTTACATCGCCACCAGGGGAACGCAAACAGTGGCGAACGCACACGCGGCATAGTGGAATCGCTTGTATCGATCGAATCGAGTGTCGGAGCCAATGAACATTCTGGTTACATTCGCGGTTCAAGCGGAATTCGCGCCCTGGCAGCGGCGGCGCAGTTTCCGGCGTCTGCCGGGAGACTGGCCGGTGTTTGAAGCGGAATTCGGGGGCGCGCATGTTCGAGCGATCCTCACCGGCATGGGGCAGCCGCACGCGCTTGAAGCGGTGCGTAGAGTTCTCCCTTCACGGCCGGATATCTGCATTTCCACAGGCCTCGCCGGAGCCCTGCGCAGCGTTTACCGTCCTGGCGACATTCTGGCCGCGCGATTGGTCAGCGAAGTGGGCGAACCCGTAGCGGTGGCGAGCCACCGGGAGTTGCTTTCCACGTGCGTCGATTGTGGCGCGCGCCAGGTGGAACGCTTCGCCACCTCGCGAACGCTGGTCGCTCGAGCCGATCACAAGCGCCAACTGGCGACTCAGGCGGAAGCAGTCGAAATGGAGAGCTACACAATTCTCGCGGAAGCGGCGCGCTATGGGGTTCCCTCCGTAGCGGTCCGCGCCATCGGCGATACCTCCGATTTTGACATGCCGTACGATTTCGAAAGCGCGCGCGATCCGCGCGGGCAGATTCGCATTCGCGGGATTGCCATGCAGGTGTTGCGCCGCCCGTCGGGGTTGCCAAGCTTATTGACGCTGGCACGCGATTGCCGCGTCGGCGCGAGGCAACTCGCGAATTTTCTCGACGCTTTCACGGGCACGCTGGCCGACCGATTGATCCCGATCGAATCGGATATGGTGGCCGCGCAATGAGCCAGTCGGGGACCATGCTCGAAAATGCCTCGGGCATGACGCCGTCACCGAAAACCATGCGGGCAGCCGTGTACCGCGGCAAGGCGCGTGTCGTGGTCGAGGATGTTCCCGTGCCCTCCATCGCGGCGGGAGAAGTGTTGATTCGCGTTGCCGCGTGCGGAATTTGCGGCACAGACATCAAGAAAATCGAATATGGGTTTGTTGCCGCCCCACAGATTTTCGGCCACGAGGTTTCCGGCACCGTTTTTGCCGTGGGGGCCGGCGTCACGAAATGGAAGGCAGGGGACCGCGTGATGAGTTTTCATCACGTTCCGTGCGGCTCTTGCTTTTATTGCGACCGGCGATTGTTTTCGCAGTGTCACGCCTACAAGAAGGTCGGCCTGACGGCGGGCTTCGATCCCAACGGCGGCGGGTTCGCGCAGTTTGTGCGCGCCATGCCTTGGGTGGCCGAGCACGGGATGGTGGCGATTCCCGATGACATCAGTTTCGATGAAGCCACGTTCATCGAACCGGTGAACACTTGTATCAAGGCCGTGGAAAAAGCGCGCATCGCTGCGGGTGAAACGGTCCTCGTCATGGGTCTGGGGCCGATTGGTTTGCTCTTGATGATGCTTTCGAAATTGCGCGGCGCCATCGTGATCGGCAGCGATCCAATGGCTGAGCGCCGCACGAAAAGTTTGTCGTTGGGCGCCGATGTGGCTGTAAATCCACGCGACGGGCGCTTGATGGAGGATGTGCGGGAGCGCACCGCCGGTCGCGGCGCGGATGTCGTGCTGGTTGCCGTTCCGGTTCCCTCGGCGCTGACAGAGGGGTTGGCGATTGCCCGGCCCGGAGGGCGCGTTCTGCTTTTTGCTCAAAACGACCCGCAGATGAAAATTGAATTTCCGGCGGCGGAAGTTGGCGTGTTGGAAAAGGAAATTCTTGGAAGCTACAGCGCGGCGCTGGACCGGCACGAGGAATCGGCGCGGCTGATTTTTTCGCGGCAGTTGCCGGTGCGTGAACTCATTACGCATCGTTTTTCATTGGAAGAAATGGAAGGGGCGTTGCAACTCGCCGCCCGTCCGGTAGGCGAATCTCTGAAAGTGGTGATCCATCCTTGATCGAAACCGAACCAGCGCGAAGCAATCCTGAAGGTAAAATGAACGGTCACATGACCGCCGCAGTTCTTTATGGGAGCGAGAACCTCAAGATCGAACGCATCGACATTCCCAGGCTCGCCGCCGATGAAGTGCTGATCCGGGTCAAGGTAGCACTGACCTGCGGCACCGATTTGAAAGTCTGGAAGCGCGGGTATCACGCAAAAATGATTACCCCGCCTGCCGTCTTCGGTCACGAATTGGCAGGCACCATCGAGCAGATGGGATCTGAAGTAAACGGCGGCCTGCATCTCGGCGCCCGGGTTGTGCCGTCCAATTCGGCGCCGTGCGGAGCGTGCATGTTCTGCCGCAAGGGACAGAATAATCTTTGCGAGGATTTGCTGTTCAACAATGGCGCTTACGCGGAATACATCCGCATTCCGGGACGCATTGTTCGTCAAAATATGCTGGTAATCCCGGATCATGTTTCCTTCCGGGACGCGGCGATGGTCGAACCGCTCGCCTGCGTGCTCCGCGGCATTCATGAGACGGGAATTCAGCGTGGCGACACGACCGTGGTGATCGGCTGCGGCCCGATCGGGCTGAAATTTATCCGCGTGCTTTCCGCGCGCGGGGTGAATGTGATCGCGCTCGGCAAGCGGCCGAATCAGATTCGCGCCGCTGAAAAATTCGGCGCACGCGCGGCCTTCATCGCCACGGACATGGCGGACCCTGCGAGCGTAGTCCGTGAGCTGACCGAAGGAGGAAGCGGAGCCGACTCGGTGATCGAAGCGGTGGGAACTTCGCAGACGTGGGAATGGGCGCTTCAGATGGTGCGTCGCGGCGGCACCGTAAATCTGTTTGGCGGCTGCCCGCGCGGCACGCTGGTGCAGATGGATCCGAACGCGCTTCACTATTCGGAGATCACAATCAAGTCGACGTTCCACCACAATCCGCGATTTATTCGCGAAGCTCTCGAATCGGTTTCCAGCGGGGAGATCCGCTCCAGCGATTTCGTGAATGCCGAGATTCCGCTCGCCGAGCTTCCGAAAATGTTCGAGGATATGAAGCATCGCAATGGCGAAATGAAAGTTGCGGTAATTCCGTAGTTTTTGGCGGGACAGGCTTCAGCTTGTCTTCTTTTGACTTCCGATCATTCCCACGAAAGTCAAAAACAGACAGCTGCCCGTCACTGCGTTCCGGGGAAAAAGCCGGTCCCGCTCGTTCACGCAGTCACCATGCAAAATCCAGTCGAACTCGAAATTGCGCGCCACGCGCCGCCGTCCGGCTGCACGGTCGAGCAAGCCGAGCGCTACACGCGCTGGCTGGCCACGCACCACTACGAAAATTTCAACGTGGTTTCCCGGCTGCTGCCCAAGCGCCTTCATCAGCATTTTTACAATCTCTATGCGTATTGCCGCTGGGCTGACGATCTAGGCGATGAAGTTCCCGATTCCGCACAAGCAATCGAATACCTCGACGCCTGGGATTGGGAGTTGCGTGAATGTTACGCAGGCAGAGCGTCGCACCCGGTATTCATCGCGTTAAAGCGGACGATCGACGCGTGCGATATTCCCATCGAGCCGTTTTCGGATTTGCTGGTTGCCTTTCGCCAGGATCAAACCGTGCGCCGCTATGCCGATTGGAACGCCGTGTTCGGGTACTGCCGCAATTCGGCGAATCCGGTAGGCCGCCTGGTGTTGTATCTGTGCGGCTATCGCGATGCCGAACGGCAGCGGCTTTCCGACGCGACGTGCACGGCGCTGCAGCTCGCAAATTTCTGGCAGGACGTGACGCGGGATCTCGAGAAGGGGCGCATCTACATTCCCATCGAGGCGCTCGCGGCTCACGGCCTCACGGAAGACGACATCGTGCAGCGGAGGTTCGACGCGCGCTATGTTTCGCTGATGAAGGAATTAATTGCCCGGACGCGCGATCTGTTTCAGCAAGGAATGCCGCTGGTTCGCAGCGTCGATCGCGCGTTGAGTGTCGACCTGGATCTGTTCACCCGCGGGGGCCTTGCCGTTCTCAATTCCATCGAAGCGATTGGATACAATACGCTGCAGCGGCGTCCCTCCGTCTCGAAATGGAAGCAGGTGCAACTGCTGGCCGGCGCATTCGTTCGGCACATTTTTACGCGCGATGAGCAGCCCGTGCCCGTTGTCCCTGTTTCTCCCGGACGGTTACGAATTGTGGAGGGCGGGAGCGCGGACCCGGAGTTCAAGAAGCGGGAGAATAGCAAAACCCGGGAAGCCATAGAGCGTTCGTACTCGGAATGCAGGCTGGTTGCGCGTGAATCCGCAAGCAATTTCTATTACGCATTTTTCATGCTGCCGCCGGCGAAACGCGACGGGCTCTACGCCCTGTACGCGTTCATGCGCCTGGTGGACGATGTTTCGGACACGGCCGGGAGCGCGACCGACAAGCAGCGGGGCCTCGCTCGATGGCGAGCCGCTTTGGATGCCGCCGCCGCGGGCGATGTATCGAGCCATCCAATCCTGCCGGCCTTCAGGGACACGATCGAGCGATTCCAGATTCCGCCGCGCTATTTTCACGATCTGATTTCCGGCGCTGAAATGGATTTGACCGTCGCCGACTATCCGACGTTTGACCGCTTGCGCGAATACTGCTATCGCGTCGCCGGGACCGTGGGACTGACGTGCATTCACGTTTTTGGTTTCGACGACCCCAACGCGCTGGAGCTAGCGGAAAAATTAGGCATCGCGTTTCAGTTGACCAATATTTTGCGCGACGTGCCGAACGATTACGAAATGGATCGCGTGTACCTGCCCATCGAAGACCTGGCGCAATTCGGCATCCGCCCCGAGCAACTTGCGCGCGGCCCGCTCACGCCGGGATTGCGAGACCTGCTCGAATTTGAAACCGCGCGCGCGTGGGAATTTTATAGTGAGGGTGTGGAACTGATTCCGCTGGTGCAGGCGGACGCGCGCGCCGCGCTCTGGGCGCTCGCGCGAACTTACAGCACATTGTTGCGGCGCATCGAAGCGCGCGGCTATGATGTTTTCTCTGAACGTGTACGGCTGAGCGCTTCTGAAAAGACCGGGATCCTGTTGCGCGCCCGGCTGGGCTGGTACTCCAAACAGAATGTCATCGAAGAGCGTGATCGTAATCGGCGGCGGCCTGGCAGGACTTTCGTCGGGCGTCGCGCTGGCTGAAGCGGGCCTCCGCGTGCGTTTGCTCGAAATGCGCCCCCATTTGGGGGGCCGTGCGGCGTCGTATGTGCTTCCCGGCGGGGAGCACGTGGACAATTGCCAGCATGTCACGCTTGGCTGCTGCACGAACCTCGATGATTTTTACCGCCGCTCCGGCGCTTCCGGCAAAATCAGATTCTTTGACAAACTGCTTTTTGCCGCACCCGATGGCCGCCGCGGAAGCATGCAAGCAGGCGCGTTGCCCGCGCCGCTGCATATGGCGCATTCGTTCGCGAAGTATCCTCTGCTCGGTTGGGCCGATAAATTCGCTATTGCGCGCGCCCTGTTGACGATTGCACAGAGCGGTGGCGACCCTTCGGATCTTGCGGGCGGTATCACAATGCTCGCCTGGCTGCGAAAGCATCGACAGACCGATCGAGCGGTTCGCCGCTTCTGGGAAGTCATTCTCGTTAGCGCGCTGGATGAAGAGCTGGACCGGATCGATGCAAGGTACGGTATCGATGTATTCTGGAAAGCGTTTCTTTCCACGTCAGTCGGATATCGCGTCGGCATCCCGCGCGTTCCGCTGAGCGATTTATATGACGGCTGCAAACAGGCGATTACGTCGCGCGGCGGAGACGTGCAATTGCGGGCCGGCGTGCGCGGATTTCGCGTTGTGAATGGCCGCGTCGAGGGAGTGGAAAGGGAAGACGGCTCGTGGGAGACGGCCGACTATTATCTTGCGGCGGTGCCGCATGATATTTTGCCGGACCTGCTGCCCGCGACCGTGGTCGAAAGCGAGCCTGTGTTTTCAAATCTCGCAAAATTGAAAACGTCGCCGATCACCGGAGTGCACCTGTGGTTTGATCGCGCCGTGATGGACGAGCCGTTCCTCACGCTGCTGGACACGACGACGCAGTGGGTGTTCAACAAAACGCAGCTGTATGGTGAAACGGCGGAAAATGGCGGGCAGTATTTGCAACTGGTCGTCAGCGCGTCCTACAATTTGACGCAGCGCTCACGACAGGAAATTATCGCTCTCTGCCTTGCGGAATTGAGCGCCGTCTTTCCCCGGACACGCGATGCAAAGCTGGTAAAAGGAACCGTCGTCAAGGAAATGTCGGCGACGTTTTCGCCCGCGCCTGGTTCGGACGCGTGGCGCCCGGCGCAGAAGAGTCCGCTGGGCGGCTTATTTCTTGCGGGGGACTGGACAGCAACGGGTTGGCCGTCCACAATGGAGGGAGCGGTCCGCAGCGGTTACCTCGCTGCTGAAGCCATCCTGTCCGATGCGGGAACGCCTGGAAAATTTTTGCAGCCCAATTTATGGCCGCAAGGACTGGCGCGGCTACTGGCCCGCCACCCCGGGAAATAGAAGCGTTATTCACAGGTTTACCTTATTTTCATGTTGCATGCGCGATTTCAGAGTATGATTTAGGAATCCCACCGGAGGTTTTCATTGGACCGGAAGTATAAGCAGCGGGGCTACATGAGTGTGGACAAGCCCCAGAAAAAAGAAAAACGGCCGCCCGAGGGCCATCCAAGACAAGAACAGATTGGACCGCGAACGCCGCGCATGGTTGGCACGATTACGCGCGCGCGATGCTCGAATTGCGGCGCCGTTCTGCAGCAGGGATTCGATCCCAAGGGCAAATGCCCGAAATGCGCGTTCGATCTGCACTGCTGCAAGCAGTGCGCCTATTTCGATACGGCCGCCCGATTTGAATGCATGAAGCCCGTTCCCGAGCGCATTTCGCCGAAGGACGTGAAGAACAACTGCACCTTCTACGAATTTCGCACCACCATCGAGAAGGATACCGCCCCGTCCGCACCAGCCGTGAATCCGTCGGCTCCCGCGGAGCGCCACACGCACCACCCGCGCGACGCCCGTCAGGCGTTCGAAGACCTCTTCAAAAAGTAGGTCCATTTCCATTTCATTGAAGTTCAGGAAGGTCTTTGTGGGGTTCGCCCTCACAGTGTGCGCACATTTCCGCGCGAAACCGAAAAGTGAAACAAATTTTGGAAATACTTCCCAAGCCGCTGATTCCCAAGCGACAAATCACAATCACCGCGCGGGAAGCCCGCACCTGTCGAATATGAATAAGTACGCGTGCCTTTCGTGGCGCAGGCTTCCGCCTGTGGATTTTCACTTTCTCCGGAATTGCGGGAATTCAAATATCCCGAGTCTGAAGCCCGTCCTACCGGAGGTGTAAATTATGATTTTGCCCAAGTCGGGTGGAAAACGAGATGTCACGCGCGACCGCAATTGATTGAAAACGCGTGAAATCGAATTTGCCGGCGGATGTTACTTGGTTGAGTTTGTCTTCAACTGATCCGTGACCTGCTTGTCATAATGTTCGTATTCGCTCTGACTGCAGATGAATTCAATGAAATCGTCCTTCGCCGTCAGATGATACCAACGATGAAACCCAGTCCAGGGCTTGTCGCCCCAGGCTTTTGGATCCATGTACGTCATGTCGATTTGCAGATGGTCGTGGTCAATGCGACGAAAGCGCTCCACCAGATGGAAAGCGTCGCTTTCGGAGTGGCCCACAACTCCGGTGATCATGTTCTTGCCGTTAAAGCCGATCGTATCCACGACCAGGGTATTGCCTTCCCAATGCGCGACCGAGTGCCCCTCATAGGACGGATCCACGTGCTTGGGATGTTCGCGGTCGAGCCAGAATGTGCGCCACTCACGGTGGTATTCGAACATCTGAAAGACCCGGTCGCCATCGCGCGTGGTCAGAAGTTCCATGTTGGCGAGGTTGGGATATTCGTACTCCGCGGGCACGCCCAAGGGCTCGCAATTTTTTCCGGGATATTCCCCATCGGGGTCGTTCGAGAGGACGCCGTACTGATCTTTGATGAAATAATTGCCGTGCCGGTCGCCTCCGGGCGGTGGAGCGTGTTTTGGATCGATGAGCACGCCAGCCAGCATATCGTGCGTGACGCCTTTATAAAGGAGATGCTGCTTGGCCCATTCGGTCAGCGGAGGCTCCGGCGTGTCGTTCCCATAGCGTGTGTTCGCGGGAGTGAGATCGCCTGCCCAGACGCCATCCAGATCGCGTGGATCGAAGGCCGAGGTGACCTTTGATGCGGACTGCGAGGTACCCTGCGCCTTCAAGAGGGGAATTGGGGCCATGGCCAGCAACGCGAGCAAACCAGCCACAGAAATCAAGCCGCGCATTTTCATTGCGGATCCCCTGGGAGCCTTCGTTCCGGCTTCAAAAACTATGCCCTTTGTGTGGCCTGTACTGCCGCAAATGAGCCCGCGTCAATTTTTCGGCGAATCCGCAG
>Ga0265331_10002246_pt1 | contig 13219 bp, 6 predicted proteins | sample 41923metaG_FD_202088 | JGI IMG/M metagenome (GOLD analysis project Ga0265331, IMG submission 202088) | Rhizosphere microbial communities from Carex aquatilis grown in University of Washington, Seatle, WA, United States - 4-19-23 metaG | ecosystem: Host-associated > Plants > Roots > Rhizosphere >...
AGCGATTTCTTCAGATGGATCTGCTGCCGTCCGAGCGCGAGGACGGGGGCCTGCAATCGGTCTTTTCTTCGGTATTTCCGATTCAGGATTTCCGCGGCCTGTCGCAGCTGGACTTTGTGGACTATTCGATCGGCAACTGGGAATGCAAGTGCGGCAACCTGAAGGGGCTGCATCACCTGCGCGCCACGTGCCGCAGTTGCGGCGCCTCGGTGGTCACCGATCCGTACAAGACCGGCGACGTGCTCTGCACCAAGTGCGGCACGTTTAACAAAAACACGCCGACGTTTTGCGAGAAGTGCGGCGATCCGGTCGGCATGCAGCTCAAGTACGACGTGAACGAGTGCCAGGAGCGCGGCATGACGTACGCCGCCCCGCTCAAGGTCACCATCCGACTCACGATTTACGATAAAGACCCGGACACCGGCGCGAAAAATATTCGCGACATCAAGGAACAGGAAGTTTTCTTCGGGGATATTCCGCTGATGACGGAGAACGGCACGTTTGTCATCAACGGCACCGAGCGCGTCATCGTCAGCCAGTTGCACCGCTCGCCCGGGGTGTTCTACGAATCCGCCAACAACCGCACCTACTTCCTCGGCAAAATTATTCCCTACCGCGGATCGTGGGTCGAGTTCGAGTACGACACCAAAAACATTCTCTACGTCCGCATCGACCGCAAACGGAAATTCCTGGGCTCGATCTTCCTGCGCGCCCTGGGAATGAAGTCGAACGAGGAAATCCTGCGCACCTTCTATCAGGTCGAGCGCGTCACGCTGCGCGACTCCGAATTGCACTGGAACATTTCCGAAGGCCTGATCGACCGCAAACTGTCGCATGAGATCAAGAACCCGAAGAAAGACGAAACGATTGTGGGCGCGCACAAGCGCATCACCGAAGCCTTGTACAAGGAACTGGTGAAGGCCAAGGTTCCCGCGGCTCACGTGTCGCTCGCCGACCTCGAAGGCGCTTACACGGTCGCGGATTTGGTCAACCGCCAGACCGGCGAAGTCCTGCTCGAAGCCAACAAACCATTGACGGCCGAAATCTGGTCGGCGCTGGGTCTGGCAGAAATCACCAGCGTGGACGTATTTTTCCCCGAGCGCGACGATGTTGGTGTTGTTCTGTCGCGCACGCTCGATAAGGACGCCATCAAGTCCTCGCGCGAGGCGCTCATCGAAATCTACCGCAAACTGCGTCCGGGAGATCCTCCGACCCTCGAGACGGCCACCGCGTTGTTCAACGGCATGTTCTTCGACCCGCGCAAGTACGATTTCAGCCGCGTGGGCCGCTTGAAGTTCAACATTAAATTCGGTCTCGAAACATCGCTGAACACGCGCACGCTCGATGCCGCCGACTTCGTCGCGTCGATCCGCTACCTGCTGAAGCTGCGCAAAAACATAGGGACGGTGGACGACATCGACCATCTCGGCAACCGCCGCGTTCGCGCGGTCGGCGAACTCCTCGAGAACCAGTTCCGCATCGGTCTGGTCCGCATGGAGCGCGCCATCAAGGAAAAGATGTCGGTGTACCAGGAAATGTCCACCGCCATGCCGCACGATCTGGTCAACGCCAAGCCGGTCATGGCCGCGATTCGTGAATTCTTCGGCAGTTCGCAGCTTTCGCAGTTCATGGATCAGACCAATCCGCTCAGCGAAATCACCCACAAGCGCCGCCTGTCGGCTCTTGGGCCCGGCGGACTTTCACGTGAACGCGCGGGATTCGAAGTTCGCGACGTCCATCCGACGCACTACGGCCGCATCTGTCCCATCGAGACGCCGGAAGGGCCGAACATCGGATTGATCAGCTCGCTTTCCTGCTACGCGCGCATCAACGAATTCGGGTTTATCGAATCGCCCTACCGCAAGGTGAAGGGCGGGCGCGTGATCGACTACGCGCTCATCGTCAACTCCGGCGAAAGCGAATTCAAGGCCGGCGAAATCATCGAGCGCGATAAAGTGGACGCGGTCAACGAGGAACTGAAAAAGAAAAAAGTCACCTACGACCCGTACTGCTTCTATCTTTCCGCTTGGGAAGAAGACCGCTACGTGGTCGCCCAGGCCAACGCCTCGCTCGACGAAAAAGAGCGAATCACCACGGAACTCGTTAATTGCCGGCAGGCCGGAAACTTCGTCCTCAAGCAGCGCGAGGAAGTGGACTACATCGACGTTTCGCCCAAGCAGCTTGTCTCGGTCGCGGCGTCGCTGATTCCGTTCCTTGAAAACGACGACGCGAACCGCGCCTTGATGGGTTCGAACATGCAACGCCAGGCCGTGCCGCTGATCCGCGGGGAAGCTCCGCTGGTCGGCACCGGAATGGAACGCGTCACCGCTCGGGATTCGGGCGCGGTTGTGATCTGCCGCCGCGACGGCATCGTCGATCAAGTCGATTCCGAGCGCATCATCGTACGCGTCGAGTCCGATCACTCGGGCGTGTTGTCCCGCGAAGTCGGAGCGGACATCTACCAGCTCATTAAATTTAAACGTTCGAACCAGAACACGTGCATTAACCAGAAGCCGCTGGTCCGCGTCGGCGATCGCGTCCGTCAGGGTCAAGTTCTTGCTGACGGGCCGTGCACCGAGCGCGGAGAACTCGCTCTGGGCCGCAACGTCCTGGTCGCGTTCCTCCCGTGGCGCGGGTACAACTTCGAAGACGCCATCCTGGTCAGCGAAAAGCTGGTCAAGGACGACTACTACACTTCGATTCACATCGAGGAATACGAAATCGAGGCGCGCGACACCAAGCTCGGCCCCGAGGAAATCACTCGCGACATTCCCAACATCAGCGAGATGTTTCTCCGCAACCTTGATGAAAGCGGCGTCATCCGCATTGGAGCAACCGTGCGGCCCGGAGACATCCTGGTCGGCAAGGTCACTCCGAAGGGCGAAACGACACTGACTCCGGAAGAAAAACTTCTGCGCGCCATCTTCGGCGAAAAGGCCGGCGATGTTCGCGACGCGTCCCTCTACTGCCCGCCGGGCATCGAAGGCACGATCGTGGATGTCAAGATTTTCTGCCGCAAGGGCGCGGAAAAAGACGAACGCCACCGGGCCATCGAAGCCTCGCAGGTGTTCAAGCTGGAGAAGAACCTCTCCGACGAAATCCGCATCCTCACCGACGAGCGCTTGAAGCGGCTTTCCGTGCTGTTGGACGGCAAGGAACTCACCGCCGACCTGCACGACGAGAAGACCAACAAGCGCCTGATCACCAAGGGCACCGAACTGACGCGCGACATCATTGAAAAGATCGCGACGCGCAACCTGAAGCGCCTGAAACTGGTGGACAAGGACCCTCTGCTCATCGAGAAAATCGACGAGATCGAGGAGATGACCTCACGCCAGATCGACGTGCTCCGCAAAATTACCGAGGAGCGCAAAGAGAAACTCCGCAAAGGTGACGAACTGCCCCCCGGCGTCATCAAATTAGTGAAGTGCTATATCGCCATGAAGCGCAAGCTGTCGGTCGGAGATAAAATGGCCGGCCGCCACGGGAACAAGGGCGTTATCGCGCGCATCGTTCCCGAGGAAGACATGCCGTATCTGCCGGATGGAACTCCGGTGGAAATGGTTTTGAATCCGCTGGGCGTTCCTTCTCGTATGAACGTCGGTCAGATTCTGGAGACGCATCTTGGATGGGCGTCGAAGGAACTTGGCCGCAGTATCGCGCGCCTGGTCGATCAGAACAAGCGGGGCGATTCGATCCGCCGCTGGTTCCGCGAAGTCTTCTCCGAGACAGCCATCTGGAAGACGCTCGCGAACCTCGACGATGACACGCTTCTCGAATACGCGGAAAGTTTCCGCGAAGGCATCCCGATGGCGACGCCGGTTTTCGACGGCGCACGCGAAACCGAAATCCGCCACCTGCTCGAAGTGGCGGGCCTGCCGAACGCCGGAAAAGTAACGCTGTGGGACGGCATGACGGGCGAAGAGTTCGCGCAGGAAGTCACCGTGGGTTACATCTACATGCTGAAGCTTTCCCACTTGGTTGATGACAAAATTCACGCGCGGTCGATTGGGCCGTACTCGCTCATCACGCAACAGCCGCTCGGCGGCAAGGCGCAATTCGGCGGACAGCGCTTCGGAGAAATGGAAGTGTGGGCCTTGGAAGCCTACGGTGCCGCGCACATCCTGCAGGAATTGCTGACCGCAAAATCCGACGACGTATACGGCCGAGCGAAAATTTACGAGGCCATCGTCAAGGGAGAGCCGGGCATCGAGCCGGGCGTTCCCGAATCGTTTAACGTCCTGGTCCGCGAATTGCAATCGCTCTGCCTCGACGTCGAACTCATGAAGCGCCAAAAGAACGTAGAAAAACCGGCCGCGGATTAGAAATCCGCGTTCCGGTTTTTCTGAGAGTCCCGCAGGGACGACAGATCGTAGCCCACCGCTTTAGCGGTGGGTAGGCGGCCAAAAATTCGAGAAAGCCCCGGAGGGGCGACACTTGTTTCTTCCGGCGAACAGAACGATTTCATAGCTCTACTCCCGGTTCTCCGGGGGCGCTCCGGCGCGAACCGCCGAAGCAGGAGGGACATACCTTGTATCGAAGCAGCCCTTATGATCGTGCCAGTCTGATTGCCGATTTCGATTCCATCCGGATCAGCCTTGCGAGTCCGGAAAAAATCCGTTCCTGGTCCCACGGCGAAGTCACCAAGCCGGAGACCATCAACTACCGAACCTTTAAACCTGAACGCGACGGCTTGTTCTGCGCGAAAATTTTCGGACCCGTAACCGACTGGGAATGCCTCTGCGGAAAATACAAGCGCATGAAGCATCGCGGGGTGATCTGCGACAAGTGCGGCGTCGAAGTCACGCTCAGCAAGGTCCGCCGTGAACGTCTAGGCCACATCGAGCTGGCTTCGCCCTGCTCGCACGTCTGGTTCTTCAAGGGCCTCCCGTCGCGCATCGGCTACCTGCTCGACATTTCCATGCGCGATCTTGAGCGCATTCTGTACTTCGAAGGCTATGTGGTCATTGACACGGGCGAAGTCCCGGGGATCAAGGAACGCGAAATGCTCCCCGAGGAAAAGTACCGCGAACTGCAAAAGGATTTCGCCGGCCAGTTCCGCGCGCAGATGGGCGCGGAAGCCATCAAGGAACTCCTGAAACGCGTCGAAGTCGATAAGCTATCCGAAGAGATGCGCGAGAAGATGAAGGTCGATCCGAGCCTTCAGAAGCGCATCAAGTACGCCAAGCGCCTGAAAGTTCTCGAATCGTTCCGCAAGAGCGGCAACCGCCCCGAATGGATGATTCTGGACGTTCTTCCGGTCCTGCCTCCCGAGTTGCGCCCGCTGGTGCCCTTGGACGGCGGACGCTTTGCCACATCGGATTTGAACGATCTGTACCGCCGCGTCATCAACCGCAACAACCGGTTGAAGAAGTTGATGGAACTGCACGCGCCGGACGTGATCGTTCGAAATGAAAAGCGCATGTTGCAGGAAGCTGTCGATGCGTTATTCGACAACGGACGGCGCGGCCGCGTATTACGCGGCACCAACAACCGCCCGCTGAAATCGCTCTCCGATACGCTCAAGGGCAAGCAGGGCCGTTTCCGCCAGAACCTGCTCGGCAAGCGCGTCGATTATTCCGGACGTTCCGTCATCGTCGTCGGCCCCGAATTGAAGCTGCACCAGTGCGGCCTGCCGAAGAAAATGGCTTTGGAACTGTTCAAGCCGTTCATTTACCATCGCCTCGAGGCGCAGGGCCACTGCACCACGATCAAGCAAGCCAAGGAAATGGTCGAGCAGCAGGACCCGGTCGTCTGGGACATTCTGGAAGAAGTGATTCGCGAGCATCCGGTGCTGCTGAACCGCGCTCCCACGCTTCACCGTCTCGGCATTCAAGCGTTCGAACCGACCCTGGTCGAAGGCAAGGCCATTCGAATTCACCCGCTGGTCTGCACCGCTTTTAACGCGGACTTCGACGGCGACCAGATGGCCGTGCACATTCCCCTTTCGCCGGAAGCGCAAGTGGAAGCGTCGGTCCTGATGCTTTCCGCAAACAACATTCTGTCCCCGGCCAACGGCTTGCCTCTCGCCGTGCCGACGCAGGACATGGTCCTCGGTATTTACTATCTGACAAAGGGCAAGCCCGGCGCCAAGGGCGAAGGCCGCGCCTTCGGCCTGACCGAGGAAGTCCTTCTCGCGCTCGAGTCGGGGGAAGTGGAGTTGCTCACGCCGATTCGCCTCCGCTACGACGGCGAAGTGATCGATCTCGCCGCCGCATATGACGATCAGGACGTGCCGCACGCCGAGCCCGTCGTGATGAAACGCCAGTTCATCAATACCACCGTGGGCCGTGTGATTTTCAACGATCACCTGCCGAAGGAAATGCCGTTCATCAACGGATTGATCAAGAAAAAGGGCGTGCAGCAGCTTTGCTACTACTGCTACCTGCGTTTCGGCCTGAAGCGCACCGTGCAGATGCTGGACGAACTGAAAGAACTCGGCTTCATGTACGCCACCAAGTCCGGCATCTCCATCGGGATTGACGACATGGTTATCCCCGGCGACAAGGTGCAGCTGGTCGAGGACACGGAAAAGGAAGTCGTCAAGGTGCAGCAGCAATACCTGGACGGCGCGATCACCAACGGCGAGCGCTACAACAAAGTCGTCGCAATCTGGAGCGACATCACCGAAAAAGTCGCCGGACAAATGTTTAAGGCGATGGAGAATCAGGACAAGGAAGGCATCATCAATCCGATTTACGTCATGGCCGATTCCGGCGCGCGCGGATCGAAACAGCAGATTCGCCAACTTTCCGGAATGCGCGGCCTGATGGCCAAGCCCTCGGGCGAAGTCATCGAGACGCCGATCACTTCCAACTTCCGCGAAGGCCTCACCGTGCTGCAATATTTCATCTCGACGCACGGCGCGCGTAAAGGTCTGGCCGACACGGCGCTCAAGACCGCCGACTCCGGCTACCTCACACGCCGCCTGGTGGACGTTGCACAAGACGTGATCATCAGCGAGATCGATTGCGGCACCGCCGACGGAATTTACGTCGAACCGATTACCGAAGCCGGCGTCGAAGTCGAGCCGCTGCGCGACCGCGTTGTGGGTCGCGTTTCGCTCGACAAAATTAAGGACTACGAAGGCAACGTGATCGTCGAGATCAACCAGGAAATCAGCGAAGAACTGGCGAACCAGATTCAGGCCGCCGGAATCGAGCGCGTCAAGATTCGCTCGGTGCTGACCTGCGAAACCCGCCGCGGGGCCTGCGCCCGCTGCTACGGACGCAACCTGGCCACGGGCCGCACGGTCGAGATGGGCGAAGCGGTCGGCGTGATCGCCGCGCAGTCCATCGGCGAGCCGGGCACGCAGCTCACCATGCGCACGTTCCACATCGGCGGAACGGCCACTCGAGTCACCGAACAATCCAAACTCGAAGCGCGCAATCCTGGCTTTGTCCGCTTCATCGACCTCAACGTCGTTCGCGGACGCGGCGGCCATCTCGTTTCAATGAACCGCAGCGGGCTGGTCGCAATTGTCGACGAAAAGGGACGCGAAAAAGAGCGTTACCACGTTGTGTACGGCGCAAAGCTCCTGGTCGAGGAAAATCAACCCGTCAAGCTGGGCGAAATTCTGGCCGAATGGGACCCGTACACGTTCTCGATTCTCACCGAAGCCGGAGGCACCATCCAGTTCAAGGACCTCCAGCCCGGCATCACGATTGAAGAGCAGGTCGACGAAGTCACTGGCCTGTCGCAGCTGGTCGTCACGCTGCCGCCGGGCGATGAAAAACACGCGCCCACGATTCTGGTCCGCGACTCCGCCGGCCGCACACGCAAGAAATACCTGATGCCATCGCGCGCTCACTTGATGGTGCAGGACGGCGACGAAGTGCAACCGGGCGACGTGCTGGCGAAAATCCCGCGCGAAACCACCAAGACCAAGGACATCACCGGAGGCTTGCCGCGCGTCGTGGAATTGTTCGAAACGCGCAAGCCCCGCGACCCCGCGGTCATCAGTGAAATCGACGGCGTCGTGAAATACGGCGAGATCAGCAAGGGATTGCGCAAGATCTACGTCGAAAGCGAAGACGGCAAAACGCAGAAGGAATACTCGATCATCCGCGGCGTCCACATCAACGTGCAGGAAGGCGAACACGTCAAGGCGGGCGAGCCGCTGATTGATGGGCCGCTCAACCCGCACGACTTGCTGGCCGTGCTCGGCGAAAAATACACGCAGGCCTACCTGGTGAATTCCATCCAGGAAGTCTACCGCCTGCAGGGCGTCAACATTAACGACAAGCACATCGAAACCATCGTCCGCCAGATGATGCGCTGGGTGAAGGTCGAAGATGTGGGCGACACCGCGTTCCTTCTCGAGGAGCAAATCGACAAGTTCCGCTTCCGCGAGGAGAACGACCGCGTGATCGTTGAAGGCGGCCGCCCGGCCACCGGCCGTCCGTTGCTGCTCGGAATCACCAAGGCGTCGCTCTCGACGGATTCGTTCATCTCCGCCGCCAGCTTCCAGGAGACCACGCGCGTCCTCACCGAAGCCGCCGTAGCCGGCAAGGTAGACTACCTGCGCGGCCTCAAGGAAAACGTAATCATGGGCCGCCTGATCCCGGCGGGCACCGGTTTGGAACGGTACCGCAACATCGAACTGCTCACCGAAGTGCCTCCGATGCCGCCGCCCGAGGCGATTATGCCTCCCGCCGATCTTTCGGCGGAGGAAGCTGCCGCGCTCGATTTCCTGCGGAAGGATGCGGATGCGCTGGCGGAGGGGTCGGATTAACTGGAACAAAGGCTTGTGACTGAACGGGGCGGCTCGACGTTTGGGCCGCCCATTTTTTTATAGGAACAGTCATATGAAGCAAAGCTTGCGGCGCTCCCGGCAGGCCTTGATGAAGCTGACGCCAGCGGGATCGCCGGCGGAAAAGTCTTTGGGAGCGTCCGTAAGAGCCTCAAGTTTTCCGTATCGCCGCGCTAGCCGTTGCCGCGTTTCGATTTTCATTCTGTTTTTAGCAGAACTGGCATCAGCCAGTCTTCTTTTGACTTCTGATTGCGCCATGAAAGTCAAAACTGGACTGGCTGAAGCCCGTCCTACTGGAGCTTGACACTCGTCAGTACTGCGCCTAACCTTGAATCATGGAAGTGAATCTGAGTCCCGAGCTTTTGGCGAAGCTGGCCCATATCGCGGCGGAAAATAACAGCGGCGCGGAAGAATATGTCAGGCAGTTGGTGGAGCATTACCTGGACCACGATGCGTGGTTCCGGCATAACGTGAAGGCGGGGCTGGGCCAGTTGGATCGGGGAGAATTTGTCACCCACGAAGAAATCGGCGCGCGGATTGATCAGATGTTCCCTTCGTAAATGCAAATCCGCTGGTCAACTGCCGCAGCGCAAGACTTTTTCCGCATTATTGAATTTATTCGAAGAGACAGTATTCCCGCCGCACAACGAGTCGCCGCTAAAATTTACGAAAACGTCAGTTCATTGAGTGCATTCCCGTTCCGAGGTCGTCCGGGGCGTGTGGACGGCACGCGGGAATTGCCTGTGCCATCGCTTCCATTTCTCGTTGTTTATCGCGTCACTCAGGACGCGGTAGAAATCGCCGGCGTAATTCATGGCGCACAGCGATGGCCCCCCGAGGATTGAATTTCGAATGTCGTGGTCTGATCGCCTTGCGTAGCGTAGGCTTCAGAGTCTGTTTGAATTTTGGTTTGGTTGACAGAGCTCAAAGGAGCACAGGTTGAAGCCTACGCTACTTGGAATTCAACTTCGCGCCGCTGGCCCACGCGGCCATGTTTTTCCAGTCGGGATCATCTTTGGATTCGAACTGGCGGCCGCCGGTGTGGATGAATTCGATGTCGCCGCCGGCCAGGGGCGAGAGGGGATGGATCAGGAAGCGACTGTTCATGGGGTCGCTGGGATTTATGAGCTTGGACACATTCGCGAAAATCTGGCGGGATTGCTCTTCGGTCCAGGTTTCGCTGCCGGGATCGAGTTTCACGAGATATTTGGGGGCAGGACCGAGCTCGTGGCAGGTGTAGCAGCGGGCGTGGCCGGGGCGATGCTTCAGAAAGATCGGTTCGACGCGCGCCTTGAAGAATTCATAGTCGAGCGGCTGGCTCGTCTTGGAAGCGTCCTGCGCGGCGGGAAGCGCGCGGGACTTCGGCGCAGCATGCGCAGCCATCGCGGAAACGCCTAGAACGAAGATCAAGAGCGCGGCAAATTTTGCCAGACGAATTTCAAGCTTCATGCTCGACTCCCGGAATATGGATTCACGAATTTATTGACCTACAGAAATTCTCAAACGAAGAATACGTTCAGGGCAATGCCAGGGTATTCATTCGCCCGGGCTCTTCGCCGACCTGAATGCGCGTCACGAGCTTCAAAGTTTTGACATCGACGGCGCACACCGATCGGTCCGCGGCATTGGAGACGTACGCTGTTTTGCTGTCCGGCGTAAAGACGACCCAGAAGGGAGCGCCGCTCATGGCCGGGTGCCCTGGAGGTTCTACCTGCGGCATGTGCACGCGGCCGATGTATTTCAAATCAGGCACCGAATAGACAAATACGGCATCGTACGTGCGGCTGCCGACCCACAATGTTTTGCCGTCCGGCGTCAATCCGATCGCGTGGCTCGGGCTGCCGCTGGGAATCAGCTCGGGTTCGTCGGTGGGAAAGTTAACGCGATTTACGATTTCACGTTTGGCAAAATCGAAGACGGCAAAGCCGCGGATGCGGTTCATCGTCAGATAAAGCAGGTTGGGGGAGCCGTCCGGGTTCGCCTGGAGCGCCAGCACCTGGGTTCCCATGTCGAACTCTTTTTCCCAGGCGAGCGTCAGCGTGGTGAGATCGAAAACAGCCAGCTTTTTTCCACCTTCCGCGCTGGCGATCGCCACTTTGCCATCGGGAGACAGGGCAATGTCGTGCAGGCCCTTGGACGTCTGAATGCTCTTCACTTTTTCCAGGGATTTCGCGTCTATCACATCCAGCGCTCCCGGTTCGGTGTGGATGCACACGAATACGAACTTACCGTCCACGGATGCAATCACATCGTTCGCAATTCCGCTCAGGGGAACCTTCTTGATCAGTTTCCCGGATTTGCGATCCAGAACCTTGAGGACATTTTCACCGATTTCAGTGATGTAGATTCGGCTACCGTCGGGGGAAAAATTCACGCCCTCGGGCGCCTCGATGTCCTTGATCTCACTCACGATTTTATTGGTTGTGGGATCAATCACTGAAATCGTTGTGCCCGCGTGGTTGGTGACATAGATGCGGGACGTCTTCGCCGCCAGGGGAGTCGCACACAGGATCAGCACAACGCCCGTCCATCCGAACACGCACATGCGCCTATTCATAGTGATGCATCCTAACTGAATTTTAATTGTGGACCGTCTAATCCGTACGACAATCTACACTGGCCCGTTTTCGATTGCAATGCTGGAAGATGTTGCAGGCGTGAATTGAATAATCCCGAAGCATGAAGGGAACGAACAAGGGCTGGTTCCCCCGAAACATCCACGAACCAGCCCCGCATTCATCGCACAGACAAGTCCTATTGCTACTCGGGTACAAACGAGTTGGTACACTCGTCGTAATACGGCTTGTGATAGATACCTTCGGTCGGAGCGTTGGGCTTGAACATCTTGTGGCAGCCCTCGCACAGGGTCACCAAGTCGTCGCCCGCCTTGCGCAAGGCCACCTGGTCTTTTGCATCGACGGCTTTCCGGGAAATAATAGCCATTTCCCGCAATTCTTTTACTTTGGCTTGAAACTCCGGCGTCGCTGTCCAGGCAGCGTCCATTTTTCCGGTTCCGCCCATTGAGATGAGCGTGGCCGCGGCTTGCAGTTGAAAGGTATGCTCCTCGATCGTTTGCCATTGTCCGGTCGTCAGCGGCTTGGTCCTGTTTCCTCCTTCCCAAATTTCATGGGCCGCGTCATCCACCACGGCCACCATCACCTGGTTGATGCTCATGTTCAGAGGAAGGATGGCAGTCTTCTGCGCGGCTTTCTGCGCCGCACTTGCATTCCACCCGATCACGATCAAAGCTGCAACCAGCGTGATGGAAAGTGCGACTGCGATCTTTTTCCCGGGAGGCAATGTGGTTTTCATTGTGGGACCTCTCTTGTAGAGCGAGTCTGCGCTGGTTTCTGCGCGTTTCGTGTGTTCATGATGCATTCTTTACTGTAATCGGCAGTAGTTCTGTGCGCGTCATCACAAATCTCTGTGACACGCATCACATGCGTTCCACATCGGAACAAGATTCTTGGTATGATCTGGCGAAAGGAGAAAATAGAGAACCATGCGAATTCGGAAGGTTGGAGTTGCCGCATTATTTTTACTGATTCTGATGGGCCCCGGTAGACAGGGTGTGAGAGCGCAGGGGCAGGCGACAATGGCTCCCGCTCAGACAGGACCTGGCTTCACGCTGAGCACCAATGCATTTGAAGACGGCTCGATTATTCCGGCGAAATACACACAAGCGGTCCCGAATCCCGTCACGCCGGAGTTGAAATGGAGCAATGTCCCGGCGGGCACGGTGAGCTTCGTCGTGATTCTGCACGATCCCGACGGCGCGCCGATGAAACGGCTGGAAACCTACATGCACTGGATGTTGTTCAATATTCCGGGGAATGTTACTGAGCTCCCCGAAGGAATTCCCGCGATTCCAAAGCTGCCCGACGGAACCATTCAGATCAAGAATGGTCATGGAGATGTCGGATATCGCGGGCCGGGGATGGGTGCGGCTGGGCCTTATCATCACTACACGTTTGAAATTTACGCTCTCGAGATCAAGCTGGATCTGGGGCCGGATGCCACTCGCGCGGATGTCCTCAAGGCGATGGACGGGCACATTATTGGAAAAGCCACGATGGGCGGACGGTTTCATCGATAGCGCTTTCTGTTCAATCGAATTGCAAGTAGGACGGGCTTCCGCCTGTCTTCTTTTGATTTCCGATCACTTCGGCGAAATTCAAAAAGAGACAGGCTGAAGCCTGTGCTACTTTTTCGCGCCATACTCGCGAATCGCCTGCCCTGGATCGACAAAGACATATCCAAGCGTGCGCAAGCCCTCCACATATGCGTGAACGTCGGATATCGATACGGTGGCAGGATGCAGGAACCCTGCAGCGACGCAGCTCGGGCAAACCAGAATTTCTTTAGCCCGTGTCATCTGGTCGGCAACCGTCTTGGTTCGGTCCAACGAAACGTAACCCAAGTCCTCCGGCAAAAGCATCACACCGTATTGATCGCGCCGGAGCACCC
>Ga0265331_10002259_pt1 | contig 13175 bp, 7 predicted proteins | sample 41923metaG_FD_202088 | JGI IMG/M metagenome (GOLD analysis project Ga0265331, IMG submission 202088) | Rhizosphere microbial communities from Carex aquatilis grown in University of Washington, Seatle, WA, United States - 4-19-23 metaG | ecosystem: Host-associated > Plants > Roots > Rhizosphere >...
AATCAGTGCCGCCCGGACCCACCGTGAGCCTTGCCGTCCGGCTCGCCAGCGATCCCAGCGGATTCCACACCGTCACCGAATAGCCTCCGGCGTCCCCAGCCGCGGCATAGGGGATGTAGTAGCTGCTCTGGTTGGCGCCCGGAATCGCCGTCTGCGCTTTGAACCACTGGTACGACAAAGGACCCGTCGTGGCGCTCGCCGCCACCGCGAACGTCACCTGGTCGCCCGCCTTGACGCTCTGATCGGCCGGCTGCGTCGTAATGGACAGGTCCTGCACGGCCACCGAGAGCCGCGCCGCTCCACTGGTCTGCGTCAACAGAGTGTTGCTCACCGTCACCCAGTAGAGCGTCCCGTTGTTCTGCAGCGTGGCGACCGGCGTCGTGTAGCTGGATGACGTGGCCCCCCGGATCGCCGCGCCCGGAGGCGAGCTGTACCACTGGTAGGTAATGTTCGCGGGATTGGCGTCCACACCCACCCAGAACGTGGGCCGCGTACCCACCGCCACCAGTTGCGACGCTGGGGGGGCCGTAATGTGCAGATACTGTACGGTCAGGTAGGCGATGGCACTGTACGTCGAGCCCGCGGCATTCGTCACCATCGCCCGTAGAAACGCGCCATTGTCGGAGGACCACGTTGTAAAGCTGTAGCTGGCCGTCGTGGCGCCCCAGATGTTCGCCCAGATCGCGCCGTTCCACCTCTGCCACTGGCAGGTGGGGGGCGGGGCCGCGCTCGACGCCACCGTAAAGGTCACCCGGGTCCCTTCCATCGCGGTGACGTTCTTGGGCTGAACCGTGATCGTGGGCGCCTGCGAAACCACCGTCAGCACCACCCGGTTGGTCAGTTTCGTGTAGGGCCCATTGCACAGCGAAACCCAGTAGACCGTCTGATCGTCGGGCGCCGCCGTGACCGGCGTGGTGTAGACCGCGGCCGTCGCGCCCGGGATCGCCACCACGGCCTGTCCCGGGGCTTGCCGGTACCATTGGTATGCGATTGGAACCGGATTCGCCCGCGCCGTCACCGTAAACTGCGCCGTGGTGGCGGCCCATACCTTCTGGGACACGGGCTGTATCACGATGTCCAGGAAGTTCACGCTCAGTGTCGCCACCGCGCTCGGCACCGACCCCGCGCTGTTCGAGGCCATCACGCGGAATTGCGCCCCGTTGTCGGTCGCCGCCACCGTCAATTGACAGAGCGCCGTCTTGCAGGCCGCGACGTTGCCCCAGGTCGAGCTCGACAGCCGCTGCCACTGGTAGGTGGGCGCCGGGCTGCCGGTCGCCATCACGCTGAAGCTTACCAGCCCCCCCTCCCATGCCGTCGCGCTTCCCGGCTGCACCAGAATCACCGGCTTCGTCGCCGCCCAACACCCACACGCCGCGACCAGGAAACACACAACGCGCTTCAACATATCTCGCTTATCGGCCGAAAGGGTTCGGTCTGCGGCGGCATATCCCTCGCGAAGGCCCAGCCAGGCGGGTGTGCGACAGCGAACGTTCGTTACCGAGCCGCGACCGCCAGGGAGCGGACCGTGCGTCGGCTCAAAGCCCTTCCACGGCGAACAGCGCCAGGCACGCACCTTTTGCGTCCGGTGGCGGAGCGTTTGGAGTAGAATCTTCCTTGGCTTAGAGCACGTGGACGGGAGGCTGTCGCCATGAAGAAGAGCACCTTGCTTGGATTGGGCCTGCTGGTTGCTGGGTCGGCATCGGCGCAGCAGTATCTGATCACGACCGTGGCGGGAGGCAAGCAGCCGCCAGTTCCGTCGAACGTGGCGGTGGATAGCTTCGGCGATGTGTATTTCAAGTCAGGCAGCTGCGTGTGGTCGGTCGGCCGCGCGGGAGTAGTCACGTGCGTCGCAGGCAGTCCGGCGGCCTCCGGCTACTCGGGCGATGGAGGCCGCGCGACCAACGCTCTGCTCTCCACTCAGGGAAAGGTGGCGGTAGACGCGGCCGGCAATCTGTATATCGCCGACACCGGCAACTCCGCCATCCGCAAGGTGACGCCGCAGGGCACAATCTCCACCGTGGCCAGCACCAAATCCACCTTCGGTGGCGCCTTCCCTACGGCCGTAGCGGTGGATGCCAAGGGCAACCTGTACATCGTGATGGGGCCCCGCATCGGCAAGGTAACGCCGGATGGCACGGCCACGATCGTAGCCGGCAATGGCTCGTGGGGATACTCCGGCGACGGCGGCCCGGCCACAAGCGCCCAGCTCAACGGGCCCTCGGGTGTGGCGGCGGATTTCTCAGGGAACCTGCTCATCGCGGACACCTTAAACAACCGGATCCGCAAGGTGGCGCCGGATGGCACCATCTGGACCGTGGCCGGCAATGGCGTCCACGGCTATTCGGGAGACGGCGGCCCCGCCACTGGCGCCGAACTCGCCGGCCCTTCCGACGTAGCGGTGGATCTAGCCGGGAACCTCTACATCGCGGACAACGGAAACAACCGGATCCGCAAGGTGACGCCGGATGGCGCCATCTCGACCGTAGCCGGCAACGGCGCACTTGGCTTTTCGGGCGACGGTGGTCCGGCCACCAGCGCCCCACTGGACTACCCCATCGGCGTGGCGGTCGATGCCGCCGGCAGCCTGTACGTCGCAGTGGTCAGCGGCATCCGCAAAGTGACGCCGGATGGCATCATCTCGACCATAGCCGGCAGTGGCGTCAATGGCCATTCGGGCGACGGAGGCCCGGCTGTCGGCGCCCGCCTGAACGCCCCTCAGGGCGTGGCGGTGGATGCCGCCGGCAACTTCTACATCGCCGACACCTCCGACAACGAAATCCGCAAGGTGATGCCGGACGGTACCATCACGACCGTGGCGGGCACCGGAGCAGCGGGTTTTTCGGGCGACGGCGGCCCGGCCACCAGCGCCCAACTGAGCAGCCCTGGCGGCGTGGCGGTGGACGCCTCCGGCAACCTGTACGTTGTGGACACCGGCAACAACCGTCTCCGCAAAGTGGCGGAAGACGGCACCATGACGACCGTAGCCGGCACCGGCACGGCCGGCTATTCCGGCGACGGAGGCCCGGCAACGAGCGCCCAACTGCACAGCCCCGCGGGAGTGGCGCTGAGCGCCGCGGGCAACATCTACATCGCGGACACTTCAAACGGTGTGATCCGCAAGGTCGGGACGGATGGCGTCATCTCGACCGTGGCCCGCAATCTCAGCGGTGCCTTCGGCGTGGCGGTGGACCCCGCCGGCAACCTCTACGTCACCCACTATTCAGAGTCCAGCTGCTCACCCGATCAGATTCACGTGCGCTACTGTGCGCAAGCCGAAGTCCTCAAGGTGACTCCTGGCGGAGCGGTCTCCACAGTGCCCGGCACGGCCGCGAGCGTTCAATACGATACTTTTCCGCAGGCCTACGGGCCTGGCGGCGTGGCCACCGATGCCTCGGGTAACCTCTACGTATCGTATTCGGAGAATTCGTTGTCGTACGGCGTGATTCTCAAGGTGGCGGCAAATGGCAGCGTCGCAAGGGTGGCGGGTATCGCTGGGGAGCTGGGCTACTCGGGCGACGGGGGCCTGGCCACCAGCGCCCTGCTCAACCAGCCTATGGGGCTGGCTGCCGATTCCACCGGTGGCGTCTATTTCGCAGATTCCCAGAACAACGCGATCCGGCTCCTGGTGCCGCTGGGAACCCGCCCGTTGCTGGGCGTCAGCATCGCGCGCACGGCGGACTTCCTAGGGCAAGGACAGACCGGAGCGACGTACTCGGTGCTGGTGAGTAATGCAGCCGGGGCCGGCCCGACCAGCGGTCTGGTGACGGTGACAGAGGTTGTACCCGCCGGTTTCACCTTGGTCTCCATGTCGGGCACGGGCTGGAACTGCTCCGCCAATGCCTGCACCCGTGCCGACGTTCTCAAACCCGGTTCCAGTTACCCTCCTATCACCGTGACGATGAACGTCGCCCCGGATGGACCTCACTTTGTGTCTAACGAAGTGGCGGTCAGCGGCGGCGGGGCGGCTCCGGTCGCCGCAAGCGACGTGGTCAACATCCTCCTGCGTCCCGTGACGCCGGTGCTGAGCTCTCCAGCCAACGGAGCCACGGGCGTCGTAGTGGCGCCGGCTCTGTCCTGGAACCCTGCTAGCGGGGCGACGTCCTACGATGTCTACTTTGGCGCCTCGTCTGCGCCTGCCTTCGTTGCCAATACCACCGCGACCAGTTACGCCCCCGGCACTCTGCAACCGGGCGCCACGTACCACTGGCAGGTTGTCGCTCGGAACGACGTCGGGACGGCCGGCTCCGCGACCTGGTCCTTCACCACCGGCTCTCCCGCCGTGGGCCTTCGATTCGTCCCCGTGGCCCCCTGCCGTGTGGCGGACACACGCGGCGCGGCTGGGCGGTTCGGCGGACCGGCGATCCCGGGGCTCGGCGAGCGCTCCTTTGCGATCCCGCAAAGCGCCTGCGGCATTCCCGCCACCGCTCGGGCGTATTCCCTGAATGTCACCGTGGTGCCGCACGGGCCCCTGGCCTTCCTCACCGTGTGGCCTACCGGCCAGCCCCAGCCCTTCGTTTCCACACTGAACTCCGGGGAGGGCGCCGTGCTGGCCAACGCGGCCATCGTGCCTGCCGGCGACGCCGGGGCGGTGAGCGTCTACGCATCCGCCAGCACTCCGACCGACGTCGTCCTGGACATCGACGGCTACTTCGATTTGTCCAGCGGCCCACATTCGTCCGCGTTCTATCCCGTGACGCCGTGCCGCGCAGCCGACACGCGAGGCGCAACCGGCACATTCGGCGGACCCACAATGTCCGCCACCCAAGTCCGGGATTTCCCCATTCCCTTGAGTCCGTGCGGAATCCCTCCCGCCGCGAGCGCATACTCGCTGAACGTGACCGTTGTGCCCGAGAGTTGGCTCTCGTATCTGACGCTGTGGCCCACCGGTCAGGCTCGGCCTTTCGTCTCCACGCTGAACTCCTCGACCGGCAAGGTTGTCGCGAACGCCGCGATCGTTCCGGTCGGGAACAATGAGTCGGTCTCGGTTTTTGTCACCAATCCGACCGACGTAATCCTCGACACCAGCGGCTACTTCGCGCCGCCGGGCAACGCGGGTGCGCTCTTGTTCTATCCCGTGAACCCGTGCCGCGTTGCGGATACTCGCGACGCCGCCGGCCCCTTCGGTGCGCCGATCCTGGCGGCCGGGACTACCCGCTCCTTCACCGTTCCGGCCAGCGCCTGCAACATCCCCGCCACCGCGGCTGCATATTCCCTCAACATCACCGTGGTGCCCGACGGGCCCTTGTCTTACCTGACGGCATGGCCCACCGGCTCGCCGCAACCGGGCGTCTCCACCCTGAATTCGTTCGACGGCGCGGTAGTGGCGAACGCGGCGATCGTCCCCGCGGGCACGAACGGCGCCATCACCATCTACGTCACGAACCCGACGCAAGTGATCCTCGATATCAACGGCTATTTCGCGAACTGAGGAAGGTCCCGCACTCGCGTCTTGTCCGCAAGCTGATAGCTGACATGACAGCTGACCGCTGAAAGCTAGCGGAGCGACCGCCACCTCGGCGGCCGCTCCGCTATACTGCCTACGTGACGCCACCCACCGAGCGCCTCCGTGCCATCATCGAGCGATTCGCCCGCCAGCGCGTGCTGGTCATCGGCGACGTCATGCTCGACGAATTCGTCTGGGGCAAGGTGTCGCGCGTCTCGCCCGAGGCCCCCGTGCCCGTGGTCGAGGTCACCCGCGAGGGCTGGTATCCCGGCGGCGCGGCCAACGTCGCGCGCAACCTCAAAGACTTCGCGGGCGCCGTCCACCTCATGGGCCTCACCGGCGCCGATGCCGAAGCCACCCGCCTCCGCCAGTTGCTGACCGAAGAGGGAATCGGGATCGACTGCCTCGCCCAGGACTCTGGCCGTCGGACCACCGTCAAAACCCGCATCATCGCCCGCCAGCAGCAGGTGGTGCGCGTGGACCGCGAACAGAAGGCGCCTCCCTCGCCCGCCCAAACCGAAGCCGCCCTGGCCTGCTTCGAGCGTCTCCTGCCGGACCTCGATGCAGTGATCGTCGCCGACTACGCCAAGGGATTTCTCGAGCAGGATTTCGCCGATCGCCTGTCCCAGTCCATCGTGCGCGCTGGCAAGATCCTCACCGTCGATCCGGCCCCCAGGAATCCCCTGCACTGGAGCGGCGCCACCGCCATCAAGCCCAACCGCCCCGAGGCCTTCGATTTCGCCGGAATGCCTTACGCCGACGCCGCCGGCGACCCGTCCCAGGACCAGGCGCTTCTCAAGGCCGCCGCCACGCTCCTGGCGAAGTGGGCGCCCGCGACCGTCCTGATCACTCTCGGCGAGCAGGGCATGCTGGTGCTGGAACAGCACCGCCCGCCCGTCCACACACCGACGCGGGCCAAAGAGATTTACGACGTTTCCGGCGCCGGCGACACGGCGATTGCGCTTTTCACACTGGCGCTGGCCGCCGGAGCCAGCGCCGCCGATGCCGCCGAGATCGCCAACCACGCCAGCGGCATCGCCGTCGGAAAACTGGGCACAGCTCCCATCACCCGCCGCGAACTGCTGGACAGCCTCTCGGTCACCTGAGCAGTTTTATTGGCACAGGTTTCAGCCCAATGTCACTTAGTTTTCGTCAGACCGGGCAGAGCCACACATTGTGGGGCAGGATGGCATCCTGCGCGCCGGTTGCGAACCGGCGCCCGGCCGACCTGTGGACCGAAGACTCCAGGCGGGTTACCAACCCGCCGCAGGTTGCCAACCTGCCCCACAGTCCAGCCGAGGCCTGGTGAAGGCCTTGCCAACCGCGAACGTCATCGGCGCCGGCCCCAACGGCCTCGCGGCCGCCATCGCGCTGGCCCAGTCCGGCTGGCGCGTCACGGTCTTCGAGGCCGAGCCGGTCCCCGGCGGCGGATTGCGCTCGGCCGAGCTGACTCTCCCAGGCTTCGTCCACGACATCTGCGCCTCTGTATTCCCGCTCGCCGCCGCGTCTCCCTTCTTCCGAACCCTCCCCCTCGCCCGCCACGGACTGGAATGGATCGAGCCGCCCGTCGCTCTGGCGCATCCCTTCGACGACGGCACCGCCGAAACCCTCGTCCGCGATGCCGGACCGCTTGCCGCCGCGTGGCCGCGCATCGAGCATGCGGTTCTGGGACCGTTCCTCGCCTGGCCACGGCACCCTCTCGCGCTCGCAAGCTTCGGCGCCAGCGCCCTCCGCTCCGCAACGAACCTGGCCCGGGCCCGTTTTCGTGACGAGCGCGCCCGCGCCCTGTTCGCAGGGGTAGCCGCTCACAGCGGGTCGCCGCTCGAAGAGCCGTTGACGGCCGGAGTCGGCCTGACGCTCGAAACGCTGGCGCACGTCACCGGCTGGCCCCTCGCCCGCGGCGGCGCGCAGAGCGTGGCCAACGCGCTGGCTTCCCACCTCCGCTCGCTCGGCGGCCAGATCGTCACGGGAACCCGCATCAGCTCCCTCGCCGAGCTTTCCCCCGCGCGAGCCACGCTCTGCGACCTCTCGCCCAAACCCCTGCTCGAGATTGCCGGCTCCCAGTTGCCCTCCTCCTACCGCCGCAAGCTCGAACGCTACCGCTACGGCCCCGCCGCCTTCAAGGTGGATTGGGCTCTCGACGCGCCGATCCCCTGGACCGCCACCGCCTGCGCCCACGCCGCGACCGTGCACCTGGGCGGCACGCTCGACCAGATCGCCGCCTCCGAACGCGAGGTCTCGCGCGGCGCCTGCCCCGAGCAGCCTTTCGTGATCCTCGTGCAGCCGAGCCTCTTCGACCCCACCCGCGCCCCCGCCGGCAAGCACACCGCCTGGGGATATTGCCACGTCCCCAACGGCTCCGGCGTCGGCATGCTGGAGCGGATCGAAAACCAGGTCGAGCGCTTCGCCCCCGGTTTCCGCGCCCGCATCCTGGCCCGCCACGTCATGGGCCCCACCGAAATCGAGAGCCACAACCCGAACTTCGTCGGAGGAGACATCGCCGCCGGCGCTCTTCGCTTTTGGCGCCTGCCATACGCAACGCCGCTCGAAGGCCTCTACATGTGTTCAGCCGCCACCGCCCCCGGCCCGGGAGTTCACGGCATGTGCGGCTACCACGCCGCCCGCACCGCACTCGCCGCGGCACGCTAGAATAGTCGCTTCCCCATGCTCCAGCGCATTCAACCCGCCGCCCGCCTCGAAGGCGTTCTGCGTCTTCCCGGCGACAAGTCCATCTCCCACCGCTACGCCATGCTAGCCGCCATCGCCGACGGCCAGACCCGCCTGCACAATTATTCGACCGGAGCGGACTGCGCCTCCACGCTAGCCTGTCTCCGCACCCTCGGCATCCCCGTGGATCGCGAAGGAACCGACGTCGCCGTCACCGGCCGCGGCCTCGACGGCCTCCAGGCGCCCGCAACAACGCTCGACGCCGGCAACTCCGGCTCCACCATCCGCATGCTCTCGGGAATCCTCGCCGCGCAGCCGTTCGAGAGCCGCATCGCGGGCGACGAATCGCTCTCGCGCCGTCCCATGCAGCGCATCATCCAGCCGCTCGCGTCCATGGGCGCCTCGATCGACGCGCGCGACGGCCGTTTCCCGCCGCTCGAAATTCATCCCGCGCACCTGCACGCGATCGACTACGCGCTGCCGGTCGCGAGCGCGCAAGTGAAGACCTGCGTCCTGTTCGCAGGCCTCTTTGCCGAAGGCACCACCGTAGTTCGCGAACCCGCGCGCACGCGCGATCACACCGAGATCGCCCTGCGCGAGTTCGGAGCCGATCTCGACATTCGCGCCGGCGTAATCTCCGTCCAGTCCCGGCCCCGCCTCCACGCTCTCGATTTGACCGTGCCGGGCGACCTCTCCTCGGCGGCTTTCTTCCTGGTGGCCGCCCTGCTCCTCCCCGGATCGCACATCGTGATCGAAGGCGTGGGCCTCAACCCCACCCGCTCCGAACTGCTCGACTTCCTGATCTCGATGGGCGCCGACCTGAGCGTGCGCAACCTCGCCATTCACGCCGGCGAACCCGTCGGCGATATCGAAGTGCGCCACTCCCCCATCCGCGGCGGCGTGATTGAAAAAGGACTCACCGCCGCGCTGATCGACGAAATTCCAGTCCTGGCCGTGCTAGGCGCTGCGAGCGCCGAAGGACTCACGGTTCGCGACGCCGCCGAGCTCCGCATCAAGGAAACTGATCGCATCGCCACCGTGGTCGACAACTTTGCGCGCATGGGCGTCACGGTCGAGGTGCTCCCCGACGGCCTCCGCGTCCCCGGCGGCCAGAAGTTCCGCCCTGCCGAGCTCGATTCCTTCGGCGACCACCGCATCGCCATGGCCTTCGCCGTAGCCGCCCTCGCCGCCCCCGGCGAATCCACGATCAACGGAGCCGAAGCCGCGGCCGTCTCCTTCCCCGAATTCTTCAAGCTTCTCGACAGCCTCCGCGTGTAGCGAAGTGGGGCAGGTGTCCACACCTGCAGCGGGTCTCCAGACCCGCTCCGCTCCCCAGCCTCCTGCGCGAAAATAGAAACGGATGTGCGCCTCTTGCAGTTTCTAACCGCCCTCTTCGCCCTTGTGGCTGTCGCCCCCGGCCAGCCAGTCGCCCGGCGCGACTCCCTCGACCCCGCCTTCGCCCAGGTTCCGTTCCAGCAGTGGCTCGCCGGAGGCCAGCAGGCCCGCATCGAGTGGGGCGTGAGCGTGTCCCGACCCCACCTCTCGGCCCACCAGCGCCTCCGCGCCGACGTCGACGTCCGCGTCGACGGCGCGGAACTAGCCAGGCGTCGCGGCGAAGGCCAGTTGCTCATCCTCGTGCAGATCTCCGACCAGCAGGGCCACCGCTATCAGAACCACATAAGCATGGACCTCGCCAAAACAGAGAAGGGCGTCTCCAAACAAGATGTCATCTCGACGTTCACGGCCTTCGTCACGCCCGGGGACTACCGCGTCGTCGCCGCCCTCTACGACACCGCCAGCAAGGAACACTGCCTCAAGCAGGTCCGCCTCGACGTCCCACCGCTGAAGAACGATCCGCTTCCCGGCGCCTGGCTCGACCTTCCCGCAGTCGAGTACCTCCCTGTCGCGGATCCGCCTGACAGCTGGTACCTGCCCGCGCTGGCCGAACCCTTGCGCCTTCCCCTGAAATCGCGCAGCCCGGTCGACATCGACCTGATCGTCAACCTGACGCCTTCCGAGTCGGCCTCCCATGCAGCCGAGATGCGGAGCTTGAATCTGAGCGTGCTGGTCCCGGCGCTGAAGGCGATTTCGGAAGTGAACGGCCCCGGCGTCCGCTTGAACGCCGAGTTGCTCGACCTGTCGCGGCAGCACGTCGCGTTTCGCCAGCGTGACGTTCACGTCCTGGACTGGGCCGCCATGCGGAGCGCCCTCGCGCCGAGCCAGGCTGCGACCATCGATCTACAGTCGCTGGAGCGCCACCGCCAAAGCGCCGCGTTCTTCGTCGCGGAGGTCGCCCGCATCATCGCCGCTGCGCGCGACCAGCCTCCCGCAAGCGCAACCAAGCCCCGGCGCGTTCTGATCGTCCTCAGCGGCCCCTTGGCATTTGGGACCAGGGTGGACCTGGACCCGATTGCCATCGCCCCCCCGCCCGATTGCCGGGTCTTCTACATCCGCTATCATTCCTTCCAGATCGCGCCCGCTCCCGGACCCTCCGTGACGGGGCCCCCACGCCGCTGGTCGTCCCGCCGGTGGGGCGACTTGCCGGGCTCGGATCCCCAGGCCCTGCAATTCGACCAGCTAGAGTCCACCATCAAGCCGCTCGCCCCGAAGCTGTTCGATGTGGATACGCCCGAAGGCTTTCGGAAGGCGCTCGCCAGCCTGCTCGCCGACATCGCGAACGAGTGAGGCTAGCCCTTCTTGGGTTTGCTCGGGCGGATCTCCAGCCGGCTCACCAGCGACCGGGCCGGCATCCGCAGCAGGTCCAGCACCGCCTCGGCGATGTCCTCTGGCGCGGACTTCCATTCCCCGCCCCCCGGCTGGTTGTTGAAGCGGGTGTCCACGCTCCCCGGCATGAGAACCGACACGCGCACGTTGTCGTACCGGTGATCGAGCATCATGGCCTCGCTGAAGCCGATCAACCCGAACTTCGACGCGTTGTACGCCGCCCCGCCCGCGAACGGATTCCTCCCCGCCAGGCTGCCGATGTTGATCACGAACCCGCTGCCGCGTTTCCGAAACCGCGGCATCGCCTCGTGACAGCAGTAGAAAACGCCGTCCAGGTTGGTGCCGATGGTGTGCCGCCATTCCGCCGCCGTCAGATCGGCGACGCTCGCGAACACGCCGACGCCGGCATTGTTGATCAGAATATCGAGCCCGCCGAGCTTCTCGTCCACGGTGCGGAACAGCGCCGCGACATCGTCGGCATTGGAGACATCCGCCGCGCACCCCGCAACGTTGCCCCCGGCCGCCCCCAGCTCCGCCACCGCCCGGCTCACCGCTTCCCCAGACCGCCCGCAGATGGCCACCGCGGCGCCCGCGCCCAGCAGCGCTTCGGCCACCGCCCGCCCGATCCCCCGCGTCCCGCCCGTCACTACAGCCGACTTGCCTTCCAGGAACTTTTCCATGCTCCGATTATTCCGCAGTCGATACCCACATGGTTCAGCACCGGACAGCGACCGTGTTGGTTGTGGCGCACGCACTCACGCGCAATGCCACTTAGTTTTCGCAGATGTGGACAGCCGGAGTGGGGCGGCTCTCCAGAGCTGCGCCGGACGTCCACGTCCGGCTTCCTTCGTTTCAGGAAGTTGGACGGCGGCGGGTCTGGAGACCCGCTGCAGGACTGGAGTCCTGCCCCACGGTTTCTGCCCGGTCTTGCGACGCCAGGTGTCGGCAGGAGTGCCGACACGGCAGGCTGAAGCCTGCGCCACGGGCCACTAGAAGCTGAACCGCAGGCCCATCTCCAGGCGCCGGTTCCCCGCCCCGCTGACCGGGCCGAACGCGTTCGCCAGGCTCAGCGACTGCCCGAAGAACTCGGAGCTCAGGTTGCCTATGACAGGCCCCGGATTGGTGCTATTCAGCAGATTGCGCGCCGACACGCTGAGAGAGAGGTTGAAGCGATGGTCCGTCAGCGGATCCGAGAACATGCCGCGCATTCCGCCGCCGCGTCCGCCTCCGCCGCCCATCATCGGCGGCGGACCGCCCGGGCCGCCGCCGCGCGGACCGCCAGGGCCGCCGCCGAACCCCGGCGTGGGGGCCGAGCGCGCTTCACCGAAACCGAACACCTTGCTCACGCGCAGATTGACCGCGAAGTACCCCGGGCTCTGGCCGTAGTTCCTCGGAATGAGCGGCGCGCCCGCAGCGGGATTCGGATTGAACCAACCCCACTGCGTCTGGATCGCCCCGGCCTGGCCCGGAGTCGCGAAGGACGGCCGGTCGTTGAACTCGGTGTCGCCGTTGTTGTCCTGGCCCGTCGTGATGTTGAACGGCGAACCCGAGCGCGCCGTGATGAACGGGCTCAGCCGCACGCCCCAGCGCGTCATGATCGTGCCGGCCAGCATGAACCGGTGCCGTGTGTCGAGCGACGAGCGCCCCCATTCCTGGGCCAGGTTGTTGCTATCGACGGGAAATGTCCAGGCGCCATCGGTGTCGCTCATGGCCTTGCTCAGGACGTAGAACGCGAAGAAGGAAATGTTCTTGTTGAGGCGGCTGTTGACGTTCGTCATCCACTGCGTCTGACGGTACGCCCCGCTGGACTGAACAGTTTGGATCACTTGGCCGACGGGAAGCCCGGCCACCGAGCGCAGCAGATGCTCGCCCTTCGCAAACAGGAACGTGCTGGCCACCGTCGTGTTCCAAGGCAACTGCCGCTCCACCCCGAGCGCCGACTGCATGGTCCGCGGCGCACGCAGCCCCGGCTGCACCTTAAACTGCCATGTGCGCCCGGTCGCCTGGGCCTCGACCAGAGCGAGCGTGGGCACCTGCGTCAAGGAAAAGAAGGTCGGATTGAAATCGATGAACGATTGCTGGGCGGTTCCGTTGTAGCGGTCCGCCTCCAGCGTCAGGTCCTGGCTGAAGCGGTCGTAGAACATCCCGAATCCGCCGCGCACCACCGTCTTCCCGTTGCCCTTCGAGCCCCCATCGGGCGACCACGCAAACCCAACCCGCGGCGCGATGTCGTGCCAGTCGTGAATGTTGGTCTGAGTCTCGTAGCGGAGCCCCAGGCTCACGGTCAGGTTCGGGCGCATGCGCCAGTCGTCCTGGAAAAACGGCGCCACGTCGATGCGCG